>Ga0307444_1000010_pt1 | contig 86621 bp, 69 predicted proteins | sample SalMarSW160340MG_FD_202145 | JGI IMG/M metagenome (GOLD analysis project Ga0307444, IMG submission 202145) | Salt marsh sediment microbial communities from the Plum Island Ecosystem LTER, Massachusetts, United States - SW1603-40 | ecosystem: Environmental > Aquatic > Marine > Intertidal zone >...
TATCTCTTGCCATGGAGAAAGGAAAACAAGGTAGCACGAGCTATATGTGATATCTATAAGCCTGATGGTCAACGATATGAAGGAGATCCGAGGTATATCTTACAAAAGGCAGTAAAAAAGGCAGAAGAGCATGGTTATACATATTATTGCGCTCCAGAAATGGAGTTTTTTATTCTTACTCCAGATACTAAACAGGAATTTAAACCCTCAGATCTTAGAGGGTATTTCGATTATGACCCTTATGATATTAGTGAAATGATAAGATATACAATTGCTAAATATTGTGATGCTATGGGAATTAATGTAGAATGTATCCATCATGAAGTTGCTTTTGGTCAACATGAGATAGATTTCCGATATGATAATGCTGTGAATACAGCTGATAATACAATTACAATAAAAACAATAGTTAAAACTGTTGCTGCAAATAAAAACCTTATTGGAACGTTTATACCTAAGCCTTTTCATGGGATAAATGGTTCGGGAATGCATGTACACCAATCTCTCTGGAAGAACGGAAATAATGTATTTTATGATGAAAATGACAAGGATAACATTTCGCTTTTAATGAAAAGATGGATTGCGGGGCAATTAAAACATGCTAGATCTATGTGTGCTGTATTAAGTAGTTGGCCAAATTCTTACAAGAGACTTGTCCCTGGTTTTGAAGCTCCTGTTTATCTTGCATGGGGTTTCCGAAATAGATCCCCCCTTATCAGAGTGCCTGACTTTCATGAGCGATCTAACGCTGCGAGATGTGAAATTCGGTGTCCAGATCCATCTGGAAATCCATATTTACAATTTAGTGTGTTATTAATAACTGGATTGGAGGGAATATTATCAGATGATATTGAAATTACAGAACCTACTGATAGAAACGTCTATCATCTTTCGTCTAAAGAGATGGAAAAAGAAGGAATTATCTCTTTACCAGGAAGCTTACATGAGGCATTAATAGAATTTAAAGACTCTGAACTAATGAAAGAAGTATTTGGGGAAACTGCTTTTAAAAATTACTATTATGCTAAACTCGAGGAGTACGACGCTTACAGAGTAGTAGTTTCTGAATGGGAAAGAAATCGCTACATAAGATTATAAATCTTCTAAAATAATTATTTTTTGATTTTTTTTAAAATTTAATAGAAGCCTATTATCAAATTTTTCTTATACTGATATAATAATGCTAGATAAAAAATTAAAGATAGTTATTGCTCAAATAAATCCCGTGGTTGGCGATATTGAGTTTAACGAGAAAAAGATTGTAGAGATAATTCGAAACAATCAAAATGCTGACACTATTATCTTTCCTGAAATGACATTAGTTGGGTATCCCCTTATGGACCATATACTTGATCCATTAATTCAGGAAAAAAATGAAAATGCAATTGAAAGTATAAAGAATTTAAACTCTAAAGCAACAATAATTCTCGGGACCTTTACAATGCCATCCGAATTGAATGGTAGAATCCAGCATTTCTATAATTCAGCTCTAGTTATAGAAGGAAATGAAATAATTCATATTGAAAATAAAAGATTATTACCTAATTATGATGTATTTGATGAGCGAAGATACTTTTCTTTTGATGATAAATTTGAAGTAATCAATATAAAAGGTGTAAATTGTGGAATTTTAATATGTGAAGATATATGGGATGAGCATTACGATGTCAAAGTTGCTGAGAACCTTGTAAATAATGGAGCTGAAATTTTAATTGTGATAAATGCCTCTCCTTATCATATCAACAAATTTAAACTAAGAGCAAATCTAATATGTAGAAAATCTAAAGAGCTTTCAATACCAATTATCTATGTTAATATGGTTGGTGGGATAGATGAAATAGTATATGATGGTCAAAGTTTCATTACCAATAAATATGGTCAAATTATTTTTAAAGCTAAAGAATTTAAAGAAGATATCACCTTCATTGAGGTAAGAACGGGAGGATCTGCTTTAATTGATGAACAAGAATTTGGATTTGACTGGAAAGATGAGGTGTTAAAAGCTCTCAAGTTAAATTTATACGATTATTATCATAAAAGTGGAATATTTAAAGGTGTAGTCTTGGGCTTAAGTGGAGGAATCGATTCTGCTTTTACGGCCTATATATGCGCTACAGCATTAGGATCGGATAAGGTTACATGTATTATGATGCCCACCAGATTCACATCTCAAGAGAGTATTGATTTAGCTCAAAAATTATGTGAGAACCTCAAAATAAAATATCAAATATATCCCATAGATGCCCTTTTTGCTTCTTATGAGGAGGGTATAGAAAAAAATCTTGGAAAGCATCCATTTGATGTTGCCGATGAAAATCTTCAAGCACGCATTAGGGCGAATATCTTAATGTATTATTCAAATAAGTATAATTGGTTATTAGTATCAACTGGAAATAAATCCGAAATTGCAGTAGGTTATTGTACTCTATATGGTGACACATGCGGAGGAAAAAATATCCCAGGTGATCTTTTGAAAGTTCAAATCTATGAACTTTGTAATTGGATAAATCGAGAAAAAGAGATAATACCAAAAGGGATAATAGAACGACCACCAACAGCAGAATTACGAAATAATCAGAGAGATAGTGACTCTTTGCCGCCTTATGGAATTCTCGATGCTATACTCGAAGAAATTATTGAGAATGGAATTGGTGCCGAGACTAAAAATTTACAACTGAGAGGATTTGATAAAAAAGTTATTAATCAAGTAAGAAATCTCTATTTGCATTCGGAATATAAACGAAGACAATTGGTACAGACGGTTAAAGTAAGTGAAAGCGCTTTTGGAATTGGTAGGAGATATCCTGTGTTAAAGAAAATTGAATTTTAAACTTCACAGACTAAATTAAAAACATTTTTTTAATCATTGCTTGTTACTAAATGACAATTGTACTTTATTAGGTATTTATCATCCCAACAGTTAAATGTCTCATGAAATGAGGTTTTTTAGATCATTTCTTTTATCTTCTCTATGTATTCCAATGATTGGTGGCGGAAGTAAGTGTTATAGAGCTCAGCATACATTCCACCTTGAGTCATTAGCTCATCATGATTTCCTTCTTCCACAATCTTCCCATGATCGAGTACAATTATCCTATCGACATGACGCACAGTCCAAAGACGATGAGCAATTATGATGGAAGTACGCCCTTCAATTGTCTTCTCTAACGCGTCTTGAATCCGAGTTTCTGTAAATGGATCTACAGAAGCAGTAGCTTCATCCAAGATGAGTATAGCAGGATTTTCTAATAGAACACGGGCAAAAACTACTAATTGTCTTTGGCCCATTGAAAGGCGACTACCCCTTTCGCCAGTATCGGTTTCTAATCCCTTTGATAAATCTTCAATCCAATCAGACCCACTGGTTACATTTAATGAATTATAAACTTCTTCTTTTTTAGCGTCTATACAACAATATTTTATATTATTTTCAATTGAATCTGCAAAAAGAAATGGTGTTTGAGGAATAATTCCAATTTGTCTTCGGTATTCTTTAAGATCATAATTTCTTATGCTTATACCATCTACTAAAATATCTCCTCCCTGAAATTCATAGAATCTCGCTAATAATTTAGCTAGGCTAGATTTTCCAGCACCCGTATGTCCAACAATTGCGATTGATTCTCCAGACTTAATTGATAAACTAAAATTATCAAAAACATTTTTATTTTTTTCATAATGGAATACTAAATTTCTAATTTCTAAATTCCCCTTTAATCTAGAAGGCTTAATATTGTCATTTTGAATTATCAATGGTATTGTATCTATTAAAGAGAAAATACGCTCAGAAGCGGCCATACCTGCTTGAAAGGTTGGCCAAAATGAAGCAATCGTTAATAAAGGAAAAAATAAATAATTAACACCTTGAAGAAAGAGATTCAGTTCTCCAGCACTTATCGTTCCTCCTAAAACGTTATTACCCCCAAGAAGTACTAATAAAGTCAATACAATTCCTTGTATTATTCCTAAGGAAGGGAAGATGGCATTCAATATAAAGGCTCTTCTTAAATTAACCTTATAAGAAGTATCGTTTACATTATTGAACTTTTCATACAGTTTTACTTCTTGACGAAACGTTTTTGCAATTTGTATTCCAGAGAAAGACTCTTTAACAAAATCGTTAACGGAAGCTAAAGCTCTTTGTCCCAATAAAGTTTTTTTTCTAGCTATTTTTCGAAATGATAATGCTAACACGAAAAATGCTGGAACTGCTATGATTATTGCTAAAGTTAATAGAATATTTATAAAAAACATTATAATAATTAAAAAGATGACAATCAAAACTGATGATATTAATTGAACAGATAAATCAACTGTTGTTCCGAAAGTGTCACTATCTGAATTGACGCGACTAACTATTTTACCTGTTGGATTTCTGTCAAAAAAGGAAAGATCATGATTTAAAACAGCATCTACGGCATCTTTTCTTAGATCTAAAACAACACCACCTATAATTCGAAATGCATATCGTTGCTGAATGTAATTAAATAAATAGCTTAATAAATTAAAAATAAGAATAATAATTATTACAATGAATATATAGAAAGCATTTCTATTTGTCTCTAAGTTATTAATAATTATACTGGTTAAAACGGGCACAAAAGCAGACGTAATAGATGAGATAACTATTGTCAAAATAACTATTGCCATAGAGCTTTTATATGGCCCAAAATAAGAGAATATACGCTTTAACAAAACTCTGTCAGAAAAGGTTCTATCATACTCCTCGGCCTCAAGATTCCACCCATATGCCATTTTTTTAGACCTCCTCGCATTTTTTAATTAATGTATCAATTTCAACATCAAATTTTTTGATAAAAATCCGCTGATATTCTTCTGAAGTCTTTAGTAATTCTTCATGAGTCCCTTTTGCAACGATTTCTCCCTTTTTCAATACGATTATTAAATCAGCCCATCGAATTTGACTTAAACGATGTGTGATAAGAATTGTTGTTCGATTTGTAAGGATATTTCGAATGGCTCTCTGAATTTTATCTTCTGTATTAGAATCTATTGCTGATGTAGAATCATCTAAGATTAAAATCTTAGGGTTTACAAGAAAGGCACGAGCAATAGCAATTCTTTGTCTTTCACCCCCACTTAATTGAACACCCCTTTCTCCAACTTCAGAATAATATTGGTTTGGTAAATTAGAGATAAATTCGTGTGCTTGAGCTTCTTTAGCAACTTCAATGACTTGCTCCATCGACCCTGTACGACCAAATGAAATATTTTCAAAAATGGTTGTAGAGAATAAAAATACGTCTTGATCTACATAGGAAATTTGATTTCTTAATGATTTTAGTGCATAATTACGGATATCAACATTATCAATCAGAATCCTTCCCTTATCGACATCATATAATCGTGAAATTAATTTTGTTAACGTTGTTTTACCTGAACCAGTAGTTCCTACTATTGCTAATGTTTGACTAGGTTTAACTTCAAAACTTATATCTTTTAATACTGGTTTTTCAGCTCCAGGATAACTAAAAGTAACATTCTCGAATTTAATAGATCCTTCAATTTCATTTATATAACCCTCAATATTTTCATCAATTTCTGTTTTTTTATTCATAAATTCAAGTAATCTCTGAGCACTTGAAATTGCAAGTCTTATGATTGCAAAAACAAAAATAGAGATAAATGTAGGGAAACGTAATAATGCTAATAATCCTAAATACCCAATTATTTGTCCAATATTCATCAGACCCAAATAATTGAGGATTATAGCATGTATTAGCCCACCAGTGATTGTTAAGGCGAGAATTAGTATTGGGAGATATTTTGCTTCAATATCTCCTTCTGCAACATAATTTAGGCGATAATTATTAGCATTTTCAAAGTATTTTTGACTTTCTCTCTTTTCTTGAGCAGTTGCTTTAACAACTTCAATTCCAGTAAGTGCTTCATTTAATGTTGCATTCATCATCCCATAAAAACTTCGTAATTTTCCTGTCACTGGTCCAATTTTTCTAATATAAGATTTTAGAGAAAAAGAAAATAAAATTGAAAAAATTAATGGAGTAAAAATTAATTGTGAAGGATAAAACGCAATAATATAAAAAAGTGGGATTACTAACGCGGTAAATGATTCAAAAATTAAGGATATTGCAGGACTGATCAAAAAATTCATTGTCCGAACATCATCTGTAGCACGAGCCATTAATTCTCCAATTTTCTGTTGATCATGAAATGATTGACTTTTACCAAGAAGGTTAGAATAAAATTCTTTTCGACAATCCCTTTCTAACCTTTGCGCTATGACTTCGCGTAGCATATAATTGACTAAACGCAATATAGGAGTTCCTATACTTAATATTAATATAATCATTGTATAAAATAGTAAACTTGATTGTTTTCCGATTAAAAAATCTGTTATAGCATTTCCTATGACCACTAGAGTTATTGAGGATAAATTAGCTGCTAAAATAGTAGTAAATAACACAATAATTATAAAAAATTTATTAGATCCATAAAATATATGTGACAGTATCCATGTTCTTGAGCCCTTCTGCCGTGCTTTTTCAAAAGGATCTATTCCCGGTGTAAATTCTACATATGTATTATTTATATTATTTACTTTTCGGCGCTGCATACGTTTTTATAATGATAATAAAAGAAATTTATATCTCAAGTTATTTTGTAGAAGTATATGATAATTAATAGACTTTTTACCTTCAAATTATAAATTAATAATTGCTTATCTCAATAAAGAAAAAATGTTAGTATCTGAAAATAAATTTTTAATAAATGCAAAAGTGATAAAGAAAAGGTGAAAGAAATGGCACAAATTTGTATTAGAAAAGCTCTACCAGAGGAAGCTGGAGAAATATCAGACATTTGGATAGTTATTTGTGCAGAGCGAAAATATTCTGCGGTTAACCGTCCTTTTACGCCTAAGCAAGAGAGAGAATATTTAATTTCTTTATCAGATCGTGAAGGTATTTTTGTGGCTGAATTTGAAGACCAAATAGTAGGTTTCCAATCATTAGATAGATGGGTAAAATATTCAGACTCATTTGATCATGTTGGAGTTATTGGTACGTTTGTACTTCCTATGTGGCGTAGGAAAAAAATTGGGAATCAATTAACCCAATATTCCTTCAATTTTGCAAGGAAACATAATTATGAGAAGATAGTTATATATATTAGAGCAAGTAATTCTGGAGCAATAAATTTTTATAGCATTTTAGGATTTGTTCAAAAAGGAATATTAACTCGTCAAGTTAAAATCGATGATCAGTATGATGATGAAATTTTCATGGAATTCTTTCTATAATTATATTATAGCTATTTGTAAAAAAAAAATAGAGCGTTATATTAACCGATTAATAATATTGGATAATTCATATGAATTATTAACCATGAATTTAAATATTTTTAATTTCATTAAATAATTGTGTCGGATAAAGAAATTGCGTATGATGTAAAGTTAGAGGAATTATTTGAGGATGTAAAGTTGCAGATATGGTTAAATGAAGAGTTACAAATCCAACCTAAGCAATATCATTTACTTATACGAAAAAATCTTACAAGATAAATAAGAAATTAATTTCTTTTTGCGATTTTACGATTATTTAACTAGTCATAATTCTTTTTCGTGCCAATTAGTGTGGTTGTTGCCTCGATCCATTGAGATAATTCAAAGTCCGTTCTACAGAATGAAACTATTTCATCCAAATCCTCAAGATTGATAAATGTACATTCGACCAATAAATCCCAACCACCATATATGGGTGTAACATAGGTAATCTGCCAATCTTCCAGTTGCTTCTGAGATTTCAAACCTTTTAATTTTTCAGTGACTTTCCACTGAGTACCAATGATTTTCAGTCGAATTAAAATATATCCACGATAGTAGATCTAATTAACACCTAAGTTATATCTTTAGATATTGAATAAATTGTATTAAATTAAAAAGATTTTTCAAGATTTCTATTAATAATTAAAAACAATTTGATCTACCAATATATTTCTTTTAATGTTTGATGGTACTCATTAAGTGATTTTATCTCAACTTCTTTTCTCCGAATTTTTTCTATTGCATTTATTAAAGCTTTAGCAAGTTGTAAGTTAATAATTACAGGAATATTGTAATCTACCGCCATTCTCCTGATCTTATATTCATCTTCCATTATAGTTCTGAATTTATCCTCTATAGTAGTGGGGAGAGGAATGTTTATCACCAAGTCAATGGCTCCATTTTGTAGACATTCCATGATGTTTGGTTCCAGACCATATTCATGGATTTTATAGAGTTTAACAGCATATATTCCATTATTTTTTAATGCGATAGCAGTATCCTCAGTCGCAAATATTGTAAATCCTAAATCTCTAAGTTTCTTCGCTAAAGGAATCACTTGTTGTTTTAATTCTTTACCACCTACAGAAATTAAAACATTACCTCCTTGGATTGGAATGTTCATTTCTGTAGCTTCAAGTGATTTTATGAGAGCATCTGAAAAGTCTTCTCCGATACATGCCACCTCTCCAGTAGATGCCATTTCAACACCTAAAACTGGATCAGCTTTATCAAGACGCATGAATGAAAACATTGGAGCTTTTATTGATACAAATTTTCCATAAGGTAATTCCATTATTCGTTGAGGAATCTTAGCCCCCATAAACACTTCGGCGGCAAGTCTCATTAAATTAATACCTCTGGTTTTTGATACATAAGGCATACTTCGACTAGACCGTAGGTTACACTCAATTACATATACTTCTTCGTCTTTAACAAGATATTGCACATTAAAAGGACCTCTAATTTTTAATACCAATGCAATTTCGCTGGTGTTTTTCTCGATTGTTTCAATTACACTATCAGAAACCGTTTGAGGAGGAATTGCCATTGTTGCATCCCCACTATGAACTCCTGCGTTTTCTATATGTTCCACTATTGCCCCTATGAAAACGTTAGTTCCATCAGATACTCCATCAGCCTCAATTTCCCTTACTCCTGTAAAAAATTTAGTGATTACCACAGGAAATTCTTGAGAAACTGCTGCTGCAAGATCAAGGGTATCTTTTAATGTTTTTTCATCATAAGATACTCTCATAGCTGCACCACTTAAAACGTATGATGGGCGAACTAATACAGGGTAACCAACTTCTTTCGCAAATTTAAGTGCTTCCTCCTTATTTGTCAACATACTCCATTGAGGTTGCTTTATTTTCAATTGATCTAGTAAGCTACTAAATTTTGAACGGTCTTCTGCCATGTCAATCCTACTTCCATGTGTTCCTAATATATTTAAGTTTACTTTTCTGAAAAATTCCGAATATTTTGTAAATTTAGCAGCAAGATTTTGGGCAATTTGACCCCCTACGGATACAACAACTCCATCAGCTTTTTCAAGTTCAATAATATCTAGTACTCGTTCTCCAGATAATTCTTCAAAGTAAAGTTTATCTGATGTATCATAGTCAGTAGAGACCGTTTCTGGATTATAATTAATCATTATTACTTGATCGACCCCTAACTTCTTTAATCCCCACAGACAATTCACTGAACCCCAATCAAATTCCACAGAGGCTCCAATGCGATAAGTTCCCGAGCCTAGTACTATAATTTTTTTTAGATTTTGTTTGTTTTCTTGCTCAAAGTCAATATCGTGCTCAGATGCAGCATAGGTCATATAAAGATAATTTGTAATAGCAGGCCATTCTGCTGCTAATGTGTCAATCCTTTTTACATAGGGTCGGATTTGATACTTTCTCTTTAATATTTGTCTTATTTTAATTACATCTAATCCCATAATTTTTGCTATTTGCCCATCAGAGAAGCCAAATCGCTTTGCTCGCTCAAACCAATAAAGTTTATCATCATCATCAGTTTCTAAAAAATCTATAGTTTCTAATTCTTTTTCAATATCAATAATGTTTTTTATTTTATATAGAAACCACTTATCAACCCGAGAGATTTGATAAATCTCATCAATAGAGATTCCTTGGTTTATCGCTTCGACGATCCTAAAGACTCGTAAATCTGTTGGATTAGCTAAGGAAAATTTCAATTCATTAATATCTTCGATTGGCTCAATTTCATTCCCTACTAATCCTTTCACACCAATATCTAACATTCTTAAGGCTTTTTGAAGAACCTCCTCAAAGGTTCGGCCAATAGCCATTACTTCGCCCACAGATTTCATTTGAGAGCCGATTTTTCTATCAACTCTTTGAAATTTAGTCAAATCCCATCTTGGTATCTTTAATACGAGATAATCAAGAGCAGGCTCAAAACATGCTGTAGTAATACCTGTTATTTTATTCGTAAGTTCAGGTAAAGTGTATCCAATAGCTAATTTTGCTGCGATATATGCCAATGGATAACCTGTAGCTTTTGATGCTAAAGCAGAAGACCGAGAGAGGCGTGCATTTACCTCTATTGCCCTAAATTCTTTTGAGAATGGATCTAACCCATATTGGATATTGCACTCGCCAATAATTCCGAGATTTCTTATAACACGGATAGAAGCTGAGCGTAACATTTGATATTCTTCATTTGTTAAGGTTTGACTTGGGGCAACTACGATAGATTCTCCAGTATGAATTCCAACAGGGTCAAAATTTTCCATGTTACAATTTATAAAACAGTTGTCTTCAGCATCCCTTACTACTTCATATTCAATTTCCTTCCAACCCCATATACTCTCTTCAATTAATATCTGATTTATTCGTGATTGAGCAAGTCCTTTCTTTGCCATTTTTTCAAATTCTCGCATATTGCTACATATCCCAGATCCTCGACCACCTAGAGTATAGGCTACTCGAATCATGCATGGAAATCCTATTCCCTCCACTGCTTTAAGTGCATCGCTATATGATGACACGGCTTTACTTTTACAAACTTTAACTCCTGAAGCATCCATAGCTTGTACAAAAAGATCTCTATCTTCTGTAGCTTCTATAGCTTCTATAGGAGTTCCTAAAACCCGTACATTATACTTTTTAAGAATTCCCAATTCATTCAATTCAACTCCTACATTTAAGGCAGTTTGACCTCCGAAAGCCAACAAAATCCCATCAGGGTTCTCTTTTTTGATTATTTCTTCAACATAATCTACATTAATCGGTAGTAAATAAACCTTATCTGATAGTTGAGGATCAGTTTGAATAGTTGCAATATTAGGGTTTACTAAGATAGTTTTTATACCTTCTTCCTTAAGTGCTTTAAGTACTTGAGAACCACTATAATCAAATTCGCCTGCTTGACCTATCCTAATGCCTCCACTCCCTAAAACAAGAGTTTTTTTGATAGTTTTATCTAATGGCATTAAAGATACAACCTCATGTTTTCTACGAATTTATCAAACAAATATAATGAGTCAAGAGGTCCTGGGCATGCTTCTGGATGAAATTGAACAGCAAAAATTGGTTTAGATTTATGTTCAATACCCTCATTAGACTGATCATCTATATTTCTTAGATTTTCTTTAAAACCTCCCTTCTCAAAATTCTTTACACAAAAACCATGGTTCTGAGAAGTAATATAACACTTTTGTGATTGAGTGTTAATAACGGTCTTATTACCACCCCGGTGCCCATATTTAAGTTTATAAGAAGATCCTCCCGCTCCTAATGCTAAAATCTGATTTCCTAAACATATTCCCATAGTAGGGATACTATTTTCAATTAGTTTTCTACTTACTTCGATTGCACTTTCATATATTGCTGGATCACCGGGACCATTCGATATAAAAACACCATTGGGATTAAAAGACATAATTTGCTCGTATGTATAATTATATGGGACTACAATAACTTCTAGATCCCTATGGATGAGACTACGTAAAATATTCAGCTTAACTCCCATATCTAATAAAACTACTTTACCAATAGGATTTAATGGTTTATGAATCATAACATCTTTGGTTGACACTTCACTTGCAAGATTTCGAAGATTCGGGTCTTCGGCTTCAGAAGCCAATTGTTTTAATTCTTCAATATTTAACTTCTCTCCATGATCATATACTGCTAACACTCCAACTTGGACACCTTCCTCACGTATAATTTTGGTAATAGCTCGTGTGTCAATCCATTCAATTCCTGGAACATTTTGTTCAGTTAAAAATTCATCAAGCGTTTTAACACTTTGATAATGGCTTGGATGTTTACAACACTCATTTACAACATAACCCGTTACTTTTATAGAATCTGATTCAAAATGTTTAGTAATACCGAAGTTATCCTTTTCCCATGGAGGAATTCCATAATTACCTATGAGAGGGTGAGTCATAATAACAATTTGACCCCAATACGATGGATCTGTTAAAGTTTCAAGGTAACCCGCTCCAGTCATAGTATTAAAAACAAGTTCTCCTGAAACAATTTTCGTTGCCCCAAAACCAATCCCTTGAAAATATCGACCATCTTGGAGCATTAAAATAGCGGGTCTTTCTTTTTTATAAAGCATTGACTCTTTTGTAAGGTTCTTCTTATATATCCTTAAAATAAAGATAGCTAATCCTATTTTTTAATATTATTTATTAACTAGTTAAATATTAATAATTAGCACTAAATCATCCTTAAGAATTAGGAAATTTCGGTACTCGTTTATCATGTTCTGCTAATGATTTAAAAAATTGAAGATTGATAGAAGTTATTGATTGAATTATTGGTTCTAAATTAATATTATCAAAAGGGCTAAACCAAGAATACTTTACCATTTTAAGATTTTCTAAATCTTCTGATTTTTGAAGAATTATTACGCTTTTATCCAATAAAAATGAAGGATCTAATATATCCACCTCTCCATCTTCTAATTTTTTCAGGTTTTGGAGCATACACTCAAGTAAATCATCATAGAACAGAAGAGGTATGTATTTTCTTTCGTTAGGTATCAATTCATCTATAATTGAGTTATGTTTATCTATTTCGGTCTTAAAACCACTCTCAGAAAGGTCAAAAAGATCAATATCTACAAGTTCTGGATGATATTGAACTTCTTCTATTTTCTTAAATTTTTTATAATATTTTGCTACTTTTTCTTTATACATACTAGCTTTAATTTTGTGATTTGGTTTTTCTATAAATATTAAATTATCTTTTATTCTCTTATTACACATATCTGATACTATTTGACAATATTTTTTTGCTTCACTCACCAAATCTTCTTCATTAAGTTTAGCTTTCAATACGGTATGAATATAAGCTCTAATAAATGCTGAAAAATCCTCTTCAAGATTTAAGAGTTTTGAATAAAGAAATTTTGTTGAATCCCACCACTTTTTTACATTTTCTATTTTCAATGAAGGAAAAAGATTTTCAAACGCGCGAACCTCAGTGAAATATAACAATTTTTCTGTCCCATATTGAAGAAAGGCGGTAGGGTTAATGATTGCATTCATATCATCCATAACCAAAAAAGAAGTGGGTTCTCTTGGACGAATTAAAACTGATTGTCCACCGTTAAATACACGATCCACCCTCATAGGTAAAGGCATAATAGGATTGGCTTGTATTGATTCTAATAGATTTCTTAATTGTGGTGATTTGAAGGTTGAAAGATCTGGAGAAAAGATATCTATATAAAAGAAAAAAGGAGCCGCATCGGACTTGAAAATTTTGAATTTATGAAGTGGTTTAATCTAAATCACCAATGAGATTATATTTTTTTTTAAATTATACAATTATAATACTTATTTATAATATTTGAAATGTCTTAAATTATTAGTCAAAGAATTACATTTTTCATTAGAACTTTAATATAGATACTGACCTATAAATTATAGGACAAATATAGCAAAGATATGTAGCTCTTGAGACTTTAAGAAACTTGAATGAAAGAAATTATAATTATGCTGATATTGTTAAAAAAAATATAAAAAATAAAAATAAAAAAAATCTTCAATTTTGTCTATTTAATGTAGCTATGAGCATTTCTTAATCGTTTTTCCGCTTCTTGGACAATATCTTCTATAATTTTATTTACAGATTCTAAGCTTTTAATAATACCTATACTTTGACCTAGTAGAACCGCTCCTGAATTAATATCTCCCAAGTATGCTGCTTCATAAGCTCTTCCTTCTTCTATTATATCTTCCTGAGACATAGCTGCTTCTTCGGCCATTTTTGCATCTTTATCTGATACAAGCCCATGATGCAAGGAATATTCATTTTTCCAGAGCCTTATTGGTCCTAGCGCACCAGTTACTAATACTGTATCTTGAGCTTTTGCAAGAGGAACTACTCCCTTATAGTTTTCACTAAATTCACTTTCTTTAGATGCAATAAATCTAGAACCCATTGCGATAGCTCCAGCACCCATAGATAAAGCAGCCGCAAGACCTTTACCTGTAGCAAAACCTCCACACGCTATTACTGGAAAATCTGGATATTTTTCCATGACTTGTTGAAGTAAAACTAAAGTACTAATTTTCTCATAAGATTGATGACCTCCACCTTCGCCACCAGTCACTACCAATCCATCTGTGTTAGATGCAACACATTTATCTGCAAGCCATAATGCAGGGGCTACATGAAAATGTTTAATATTTGAACCACTTTCCTTCAACTTTTGGAATGATTTTGATTGTGGTAAGGTTCTTGAGGATCCTGCACTTGTAATCGCATAAACACACTGCTCTTTCACTCTTTGATTTTCCATTATAAATTTCGGAATATCTTTGACAAACTGCAGTGCATGAGTTTCCCTTCGAGATGTTCTCACATTAAAGCCAAAAGGTTTATCGGTATGCTCTACAACTTTAAGCATATTCTCCTTCATTATATCTACTGGATTCCTTCCTTTCATGTAATCACTCAAAAGAGCACTATGACTTAGTACACCTAAACCACCCGCTTCAGACACAGCTATAGTTAATTCGGTCGTGTAGAATGGTCCCATTGGAGCTGCAACGATAGGATGCTTAATTCCTAACATTTTAGTTATATTTGTCTCTAAAACCATAAAAATCACTATTTTATATTCACAAATTTTATTACGTTGTTGTATTCTATTATTATTTAATTAAGAATTATTTATTAAATGTACATATTTCATTTATAGGTTTATTGTCAATTACATTGAGTTTATCAATAAAAAATGAAAGAAATTAGTCATAAAGACTATTATAATAAAGTTTTAGGCTCATGGATAGGTCGTGTAGCTGGAGATTTTGTTGGTGCTCCAGTAGAATTAAAAAGTCAAAATTATATAAAAAAAAAATATGGAGAAATCATAAATTATCCAGAACCAATTGATTTAAATTATGTTAATGATGATGAAATGTATGAAATTGTAGCTCTTATAGCATTAGAAAAATATGGAATTGATCTTACGTCAAAAGATATTGCTCAAGAATGGATTAACCTTCTGAGTAATGAGAAATTTATATTTACAGCTGAAAAAATTGCTTATAATAACCTCAAATCACATATTTTTCCCCCCAAATCTGGGATCTTAAACAACTTTTATTATGATTTTATTGGAGCTCAAATGCGAGCAGATATTTGGGGTCAAATCACTCCAGGATGTCCTGAACTTGCGAAAAAATATGCCGAAAGGGATGGTTCGATATCTCATGCAGGAATTGGGATAGAAGGTGAAGTTTTTATAGCAAGCTTAATTTCTCAAGCCTTTTTCGAAAATGATATACAAACCAATATTGAACTTGCTTTTAATTTTATCCCGTCTGAAGAAGAGAGCTTATATACTCATATAATAAAAAAAGCAATTCAATTATATACTCAAAATCCAAAAAAGTTCAAAAAAGCAAGAAATATTTTGATAAGAGATTATTGGAGGAAAGTAATTGTCAATAAGTTGATTAAAAATAGTAAAGACTTTCCAATAGAAAGAAGAATAATTTTAAATAGCTTGGTTGGAGACGTTCATGTTTTACCAAATATTGGAATTATCATCTTGTCTGTTTTGTATGGTGCTGAAGATAAAGATGATCCCTTTGGTCGTTCTATTTGTATTGCAGCAATGATGGGACTAGATACAGATTGCAATTGTGGTAATATTGGAGCCATATTAGGAGCTCAACTTGGTGCAGATAAAATACCTTCAAAATGGAAAGAACCTTTACAAGATACATTTTCCACATATGTGAAAGGATATGAGAAATGGAAAATTTCCGAATTGGCAAGAAGGATTACAAATATTGGAGAAAATGTGGTAAAAAAAAAGGCTCAAAACATAGTTAGAATAAATTATTGAATTATAAAAAATTATAAATTAAAATAATTAAATACTTCTTGTATTAAGATTATAAATATGTAATTATAATTAAATAAATAACCAAAAAAAACAATTTAAAGAATTGATGAGAAATGGTTAGGACAAAAGAACAATACATGAAAGATTTAGGTAGAATGAAGCCAAATCTGTATTATGATGGAAAAGAAATCGATAGGTTAGACAAACTTCAGATGGATTGTCTAAATACGATGGGAACTACCTTCGAAGCCTTCAATGATCCTGAATACAAAGATTTAGTACAAGTAAAATCTCATCTTACGGGTGAAATTATTAATCGATTTACGCATATTCATCATAGTACTGAAGACCTTCATAAAAAGCAAGATATGACTCGCAAATTATGTCAAAAAGTTGGTGGATGCATTCAGCGATGCATGGGTTGTGATGCTGCGAATGCGGTATATAATGTTTCATATGAAGCTGATAAACTAAATAATGGAGAATCTCATTACCATGAAAATTTTAAAAAATGGCTTTTAAGATTTCAACAGGAAGATTTAGTCGCAGCTGGTGCTCAAACGGATGTAAAAGGTGATCGAATTAAACGCCCCGCTGATCAAGCGGATCCTGATATGTATGTCCATGTAGTAGAAAAGAATAAAGATGGAATTATAGTTCGTGGCTGTAAATTGCATATCTCAGAAGCTTCCGTTTCTGACGAACTATTAGTTATCCCAACAAGAGCGTTAAGAAAAGAAGATAAAGATTATGCAGTTGCATTTGCTGTGCCTGGAGATTATGAGGGTGTTACTCAAGTGGTTACTATTCATAATTATCGTAATAGGGAACATTTTCCACGTGGTTTTCAACCAGGATCTACGGATTCGTATATAATTTTTGATGATGTATTCGTTCCCTGGGAAAGAGTTTTTTTATGCGGTGAATATCAGCATGGGGGTGCCCTTGCTTTACTTTTTGGTCTCTTTCACCGTCATAGTTACTCGGGATGCAAACCTGCAATCGGAGATATAATAACGGGAACAGCAGCTTTAGCTGCGGAATATAACAACATAGCTAAGGCATCACATGTTAGGCATAAATTAGCAGAATTAATTTTGGTCACGGAACTTGGTTATGCTGCTGGGTATACTGCTTCTGATTTGGGAAAATCAGAAGTATTTATGCCTGGGTTAGGTTTTATTCCTTATGGACCAGGAAGCTATATTCCAAACTCAATTTACTGCAATGTTGGAAGGTGTTTAACCGGAGAAAATGTATTTCGCGAAGCTGAGATAATCACGGATATTAGTGGTGGTATTCCAGCAACGTTCCCACATGAAAGAGATTTTGTTAATCCTAAATTGAAGGACAAACTCTATAAATATATTACTAGAAATCCAAAGATATCGCCTGAAAATGCCGCACAATTCTGGCGGTATGTGGGTGATATGTATTGCTCTGCAACAGGAGGAATCCATCTCTTTGGAAGCTACCATGGAGGAGGAAGCCCAGTTATGGAAGAAATAGCTATTACAAGCCAATATGACATTGAAGCCCGAAAAAAGATGGTTAAAAAAATAGCAGGAATTGACGATGAGTTAAATAAGAGTAGATTGTAATTCAATAAGAAGAATACCTCAAAATTGATTTTGCATGATTTAGATAAAACGGTTTCTGAAAAGTAATGTAAAATTAATATAATTTTTCTTATTTTCTTTTTTAAATTTTTTTAACATAGTAGTGAAGAAATAAATTAATATTAAAGAAATTCCGAAAAAAGCATTTAAATTGAATTTTAATAGAATTTAACTAAATTTCTATTTATTTTTTGACTTAAATATAATAGCAGGTTTAGTTCTTTGAGAATAAGTGAAGTTGTCGGCATTTTTAATATTTCCATATTTTGATTCTAAGTCTTCTAATATGCCCGCATCTAGCGCTCTTGTACGGCAACTTTCAATACATACGGGTAACTTACCTTCTAAATATCTGTCTAAACAAAAATTACATTTTCGCATTTTTGCTCCTTTTTCATGACCAAATTGAGGGGCATCATAGGGGCATGCTTTTAAACATTTTGTATCACATTCTTCATTACCTATACATTTATCACTATCAACAATAACAATTCCATCTTCTTCTCTTTTAGTGATAGCATTAACAGGACAAACTGGTATACAAACGGGATCTTTACAGTGAAAGCATGGGTTTATTATGTAACTAACAAAAACATTAGGAAATTTTCCTTCTTCGTTATAAATAATTCTCATCCAATTTTCTGGACCAGCTGGAATGTCATTCCAATCTTTACAAGCTACAACACATGCAGAACATCCAATGCATCGAGTTTGATCAAAATAAAAGCCAATTTGCATATTAGGCGCCTCCTTTAAATTTTTTAAAATCTACTAAACATGAGTTTAAAGCAGACGCACCACCAGGAGAATATGCATCTTTTGTTAGAGTATTAACGCATCCACCCCGATCAACTCCATTCTCATCCGGATCATACCAAGTTCCTTCAAAAATACAAATTACTCCAGGAATTATTCTTTCTGTTAACCATGCTCTAATTGTGAGTTTTCCTCTATCATTAAATACTAGAATCTCATCTCCATCTTTTATTCCTCTTGCCTCAGCATCGACAGGATTAACCCATGCAACATGTGGTTCAACTTCTTTAAGCCACTCAACTAAATATAATTCTGAATGAACCCTATTTTTAGGATGTGGTGATATTAATTGTATAGGGTACCTTTTATTTAAGGGGTCATATCGCCCTTCCCATCTTTCCATGTACTTAGGAATTGGAGGATTTTCAGGATTATTTAAATCAGCAATCCTTTGAGAAAAAATCTCAATCTTACCCGATGGAGTATTAAATGGATTATTTTCAATATCTTGAATCTGTTCTTTAAATGCAACATACGGTTTTTCAAGTTCAAGACGATGTATTCCATCCTGTCTAAATTTATCTATATTTCGTATATTCTTTCTAGTATCTTCTCGTAATTTTATTAAAAATCTTAAAGCCTTTTTTTCATCTGGGTATTTTTCAAATTCTTCTAATTCAAGCTTATCTGCTAATTCTTCAGCTATTCTTAAATCAGACTTACACTCTCCAACAGGTTCGATTACTTGGTTCGCATATATAAAATATGGACCAGAGGGCCAAGGTCGTACTAAATCGCTTTTCTCAGCTATACTAGTGACAGGAAGAATTATATCAGCATATCTTGCTGTTGGTGTAAGCCATAAATCAGCTACAACCATGTAGTCAAGCTTTTTCAAGGCTTTTGCAGATTTATTAGCATTTCCCAATTGGTTTAAAAAGTTATTATTCACAAACCATGCAAATTTAACATCAAAAGAATATCCTCCCTCTTTCCCTTTTAATATCGCATCAAATATTTTATTGGTGTGACATCTTGCCTGAAATCTCAGTTGTAAGTCTAAAGAACCTCGAACTGATTTTAATCCTGTTTCAACTGGATTTCTGTAAGGAGGAGGTATCCTAGAAGCAAAAAACATATGGCCATAAGGAATTCCCATTAATCCACCCGCTGCACTTCCACCATGTTTACCTACATTTCCGGTAATAGCAGTTAAGGTCATAGCACACCTATTATATAATTCTCCAACTGCACTTCTAGCGGGCCCCTGACAATCCATGAGAGCTGAAGGTTTTGTTGTTGCATACTCACGAGCGAGATTAGCAATTGTTTCTGCAGGTACAGAAGTAATTTTTTCTGCCCATTCAGGGGTCTTAGATATACCATCTTCTATACCCAAAACATATTCTTTGAATTTCTCAAATCCTACTGTATACTTATCTAAAAATTCTTGATCATGAAGGTTTTCATCGATAATGATGTAAGCCATAGCAACCATCATTGCTGTATCAGTTCCAGGTATAATAGGGATCCATTGATCTGCTAAAACCACAGCAGAATCAGTATATCTTGGATCAATACAAATAATTTTTATTCCCTTCTCTTTAGCTTTAATTAGGTTAAATATCGTATCTGTACCAGAGATCATCCTAGCAGGATCCCAACCCCACATAATAATTAACTTAGAATTTAATAAATCGGTACGACTGTGTCCAACGAAAGGGGATGTATATTGAGTTTGGGTTGCATAGACTGCTCCTTCACTAGAGACATTACCATAATGAGTAGAATATCCCCCAAATTGAGTTAAAAGTCTTATCATCGCAAACACCCCATCATGATAAGCACCTTGATAAGCACCACCAGTTACCAGGAATATGCTTGAATTTCCATACTTTTTTTTAACTTCTTTAAGTTTTTCAGCAATCTCAGTTAATGCCTTATCCCACGAAACGCGTTTAAAATTACCAGAACCTTTTGGACCATCTCTTTTTAATGGATATTTTAAACGTTCTGGATGATATACATATTGTCTAAGGGCTCTACATCTTAAACAAGTTCTAAGTTGTTCATCTTTATGTCCATAATCATCTCCTTCCACACGAATAATTTTACCTTCTTTAATGTGAAGTTTAAGAGGACATCTTCCTCCACAATCAAAAGTAGATGCAGTACGAACAATCTTAATATCTCCATCATTTGCTTTATTTTCTTGATTTTCCATTAATTTATCACTTAATAGATTAGCACTTTAAATTATTTTTCGATTTCTGCAATATTATCAAGAATAACTGATAAACTAGTCTTATAAATCAATTTAGTAATTAGATCTATGAACAATATTTATTCTTTTAACAATTGCTCTAATTGCTCTAATACAAAATTTCGAAATTCTTTCCTACTAAAATCTGCTTCTCCAAATTGCAAAATTTCACTAGCATAATCATCTTTATATTTGGGGTCCTGCTCAACTGTCCTCATATGTCGTTCTACCATAGCAACACCTAAAATTAAACTATAAGTAAAGAAAGTCAACATTCCTGCATTAGAATAATTAATTTCTCCTGCTTCAATGGCATTCTGTACTACTCTAGCTGTTCCTCTTAGATAATTAAATTCACGATATTCTTTTTCAAATGGTCCTATTTTGTTAGAAGGGGGAGATTCTCTGAGATGCATCATACTAAAAGCCCCAAAATCTTTTTCAGCAAATTCTAAAAAATTATTGAAAATTTTCATTAATAGATCTTTAGTAGGACCTTTATGGTCCTTAATTATCTTAATATTTTCTTCTCGATATTGTTTAAAAAACTTGTTTCGGATTGCTATATATAATTCTCTCTTACTTTCTACGTAATTATACAAATTATTTTGATTCATACCTAGAATTTTGGCTAATCCTCGCAGACTAAAACCATCTTTACCTTTTTCTAAGAATAATTTTTTTCCAGCATCTAAAATTTTTTCAAATTGAGCTGCTTTCTTTTCGGGAGAACGACTTCTAGTTTGTTTTTTGATAGAATTATTACTCATTTTTTAAACCAAAAGATTTAATTAAATATTGATCATAATTAATACTTTAAAAATCAAATTAACTAAAAGTATAACTATTGCTAAGTAAGTATTTATAATTTAAATATAATGTGTATATTAGAATAAAATTATAAAAGTTAAGACAACAAAATAATCATATTTTAATTAGGGTGTGGAGAAAGAATTCTTATAATTGCAAGGAAGTATCATTTATAGAATTTGGTGTACTTCCAGCACTTTATATAAATTGACGCAATATTTTATATTGGTTATAATTGCATTTATCTATTAGTTCTATCATTTACTATCAATCTCCATGGAATATAAATTAAATTCATTCCTATTTTAGCAGTGCATAATTGTTTCGAATTACATTTTCTGCTTTCTTCATTAGACTTTCAATAATATCAGTGACATCTTCAATACTATCAATAATACCAATTGATTGACCTAATAGTACTGCACCATTTTCAATATCTCCATTATAGACTCTGTCATAAGCTCCTAAATCGTGTACCCTTTGTTCAGGAGTTATAGATTCTTCATAGGCTATCATTTCTTCTTTAGAACTGGGCGCTGGATGTGCCAGTGCATATTTATTTTTGTATAAACGAATAGGACCAAATGCTCCAGTGTAAAGTCCCGTATCTTGTGGTTTTCCTGGCGGAATTAATGCTTTATACTTTTCATGAAATTCACTTTGTTTTGAAGCTATAAATCGAGAGCCCATAGCTATTGCTCCTGCACCTAAGGATAGTGCTGCGGCTAATCCCTCTCCCGTAGCAAAACCTCCACATGCTATTTTGGGTAAATCGGGGAAGATTTTATTAATTTGTTGTAGCAATACTAGTGTCGAGACTCTTTCATAAGATTGATGACCACCACCTTCAGTTCCAGTAATCACTACCCCATCTACACCAGCATCCAGACATTTCTGTGCAAGCCATACTGCAGGTGCAACATGAAAGTGTTTAACTTCTGAATTCTCCCTTAATTCTTGGAATGATTTAGAGGCAGGTAGAATCTTCGAAGAACCTGCAGAAGTTAACCAATATTTACATTGATCCCTCATTTTTGGATTATCCATTACTATTCTAGGCAATTTTCTTACCATTTCTCTGACTCCTCGATTGTTACGAGAAGTAAGAATATTAAGACCAAAAGGTTTATCTGTGTGTTCAATCATATATTTCAAGCTTGAAATATGTTCTTCAACTGGATCTGTTCCCACTATGTTAACATTTGATAAAACACCTAAACCACCAGCTTCGCATACCGCAAGAGCTAAATCACGTGTAAAAAATGGTCCCATGGGGGCATTAAATATCGGGTATTTTATTCCAAACATTTTAGTTATATTTGTTTCTATCATTTTGTTCATCCTTTAGAATTTTTAAAATTCATATTGATTTAAAATATTAAAAAAAATATTTAAGATTTAGATTAAATCATTTCTACAAATTTGCCAGATTTAAATAAATCACAAGGTTTTAGATAAGGTTTGCCTAATTTTTCACTAGTTTCTTCCAAGAGCTTAGCAAGTCGTTCATAATTCTTAGTAGCATATTCCATTGGTCCTGGAAAATTCATACCTGCTAATATTGCTTCATCGATTACCTTCCAGCTTTTTACAACTCCTTCCTCTAAAATTCTACATCCTTCATTAGCATTAATCGCGTTAAAAATATCCTGATTAACAAGTCCTGCTTTTTTAGAGAGATCAGGTTGAGGTCTTCCTTTTGACCAATCATAGAATCCTTGTCCAGTTTTTTTCCCTAGAGTTCCTTTTTCTATTTGCATAATTAAAACCTTCCCTGGTTTATAATCAGGTGAAAGTTTTTTGCCATAGTAAAGTTGACCATGATAAGATATATCTCGCCCTGTAAAATCTGATAACGTTAATAAAGACATTGGAGTATTTGGTCCAGTTAAATCTGCATCTACTTGTTCCCAAGGAATACCCTTCTCGTATGCCAAATCAATAATGTAATTAAAATAAATACTACGTGGTGAAAGTACACGATTAACAATAAAACCTGGACGATCTTTTAGTACACGAGCGACATACCTTTCTCCTCTCAAGCATGGTAATGATTTCGAAACTTCAACGCCTATATCCATCGATTCATCAGAGCTCTTATCACCTTTAATTACTTCAATAAGGCGCATTAAAGGTGCTGGATTAAAGAAATGCACTCCTATTACGTTTTCAGGCTTACTACATTTCTCGGCGATTTCAGTAATACTTATGGAAGAAGTATTTGACGCAAATATACAATGATCAGGAGAATTTTCAATAACATCTTTACAAAGATTTTGTTTTATATCTAATTTTTCTACAACTGCTTCAATTACTAAATCTGCATCCTTAACAGCTTCAATGATATTTTTAGATGTTTTTAATTTTGATAAATAATCTGTCGCATTGGAACCTTTTGGTAACTTGCCTTTTGATTCTAACTTCTCAAATCCTGTTTTTATATATTCCAAACCTTTTTCAATAAGTACATCACTTATATCAACTGCTGTGACATTGTAACCTGCCATCAAACAAACTTGGGAAATTCCTTTACCCATATCGCCGAAACCAAGCATAACAATATGCTTAACATTCACCATTTATTTCATCTTCAATTTTTTTTTAATATATGATATAAATATACATTATACATTAAATAATCTTTTAATAAGTTTAATAGGGTCTACAGGTAAAAGATCTATCTTATTTAATTGAAGAGAAGTGAGAAGAAAGTCATTATAAGAATAAGTAGGAATTACCTATAATCGACATTCTTCTCTATTTTCTCTCTATAGAATAGATAAATAGTGATCAAACTATCAATAAATCTTTTCATAAAAAGTATTTAAACATCATATATTTTTTTAGTTAAGTTTTAGTTCAAAATAAAAAGATGGTTGGATTTAAAATAGCGCAAGAAAAAGATGGACTGAAAATAATTAATACTGGATGTTGTCACGATTGTGGAGGTCGTTGTGTACTAAGAGCTCATATAAAAAATGGAAAAATTATAAGACTTGAAACTGATAATGAAGAAGATCCTCAGTTAAGAGCTTGCTTACGAGGAAGAGCATATAGACAACGAGTTTATTCAGATGAAAGACTCAGATATCCTCTACGTCGCGTTGGTGAACGTGGAGAGGGAATATTCGAGAGAATATCTTGGGATGAAGCGTTGGATGAAGTAGCCTTTAAGATTAAAGAGATTAAAAAAAATTATGGTAATTCTGCAATTTTACTTGTCCCTGGTGGTGGTAATCAAGGAATGCTCCATGGTATCGTATCTCATGCATTAATGCTTCATCAAATTGGGGGATATACTCGAATGTGGGGGGCTCCATCATACGAAGGTGCGTTATTTGCTTCTATGGCTACTTATGGTACAATGATGACTGGTAATGCTCGTGAAGATTTACTTAACTCTAAGTTTATAATAATGTGGGGTTGGAATCCAGCAAATACAGTTTGGGATCCTGGTACAAGTTTATGGTTGGCTAAAGCTCGAGAACAAGGAATAAAAATTGTTGCAATTGATCCAATCTTTACGGATTCAGCAGCCATTTTAGCAAACGATTGGATTCCTATTCGCCCTGGGACTGATACTGCTATGCTTATTGCGATGGGATATATAATCATAACTGAAAATTTGCACGATCAAGCCTTTATTGAAAAATATACAGTTGGTTTTGATAAGTATAAAGAATATGTGCTTGGTATTAATGATGGAGAACCAAAAACTCCAAAATGGGCAGAAAAAATAACTTCCGTTCCAGCCTCAATAATTGAAAACTTGGCACGAGAATATGCAACTATAAAACCAGCAGCTCTTATTGCTGGATGGGGTCCTGCGAGAACTATGTTTGGAGAGCAATATTCAAGAGCCGCAAATGTATTATGTGCTATAACAGGTAATATTGGTATAAATGGAGGATACTCTTCAGGCTTTATGAGAGCATATTATAGTCGTGAGAGAATAGTAACAGGAGGGAAAAAAAAGTCTGGTCCTATCAAGCTAGAAGAGGAGAAACTTAAAAAACCGAGAATTCAAGATAATCCAATTGATTTTGGAGCGCCTCCACGAGAGGATAGTTTATACAAGTTAAAAGGTGGGACTAATCCGGTAAATACTCGTATTCATTATAATGACTATTATAACGCAATTTTAAAAGGTAAGAAAGGCGGCTATCCAGCAGATATAAAAATGGCTTATATAGTTGGCACCAATCGTTTAAATCAGTTTGGAAATGTAAATAAAGGGATTAAAGCACTAAAATCTCTTGATTATATTGTAATATTTGAACAATTTATGACACCTACAGCTCAATTAGCAGATATTGTATTACCTGTAAACACATTCATGGAACGTAACGATGTTGCTGTTCCATGGCTAGGAGCACCCTATTATATTTTTTTAAATAAAGCTATTGATTCGATTTATGAGTCAAAATCGGATCTAGAAATATGTAAAGAACTCTCTAAGAGATTGGGTGTTGAACAGAACTTATTGGATTTACCAGAAGACCAAATTTTAAGATTACTTACTGCTCCTCGTAAAGATATCAAAAGTTATAATAAATTGAAAAGAGATGGATTTTATAAAGTTAAAGTGGAAGAACCTTTTGTTGCATTTAAAGAACAAATAGAAGATCCAGAAACTCATCCCTTTCCTACTTTATCAGGAAAAATTGAAATCTATTGTGAGCATATAGCAGAGAAGAATAATCCTTTAATGCCTCCAATTCCAAAATATTTAAGCCATGAAGAACATTACGATTCTCCTAAAGCTAAAAGATTCCCTCTACAACTTCTTACACCTCACAATAAGAGGAGAACCCATTCTACTTTACATAACATTCCATGGTTAGAAGAGGTAGAACCTCATAATGCTTGGATAAATCCTATAGATGCTTTAAGACGTAATATAAAAGATGGGGATTTGATAGATGTCTTTAATGATAGAGGTAGAATAAGAATCCCTGCTAAAGTTACTGAACGGATTTTACCCGGAGCAGTTTGTGTTTATCAAGGAGCATGGTATAATCCGGATAAAGAGGGAATAGATCTCGGTGGATGTGCTAATGTACTAACACAAGATAGTTATTCTCCCGGTGGTGCATTTCCCTTAAATAGTTCTCTTGTGGAAATAGAATTAGCTTCCATTAATAAAAAGGAGGGAGATTTATGAACCAGATGGGTTTCTATTTTGATCAAACGAGATGTACTGGTTGTTACACATGCGTAGTTGCTTGTAAAGATTGGAATGATAATCCAGTGGGTGTAAATTGGAGACTCATAAAGACCGTGGAGAATGGGACATTTCCTAACTTATTTTTAGCCTATTTATCTACTTCTTGCCATCATTGCGCGGATCCACCTTGTGTAAAAGCTTGTCCAACAGGAGCAATTATTAAAAGAAAATCAGATGGAATTGTGGTTGTGAATTCTGAAAAGTGCTTAGGTAAGAAAGATTGTGGTTCAAAATGCCTAAAAGTATGCCCTTGGGATATACCTCAATTTCGTGACGAAGAGAATTCAAAAATGGAAAAGTGTAATTTTTGTGTAGAGCGCTTAGAGAAAGGACAACAAACTATTTGTGTTGAGGCATGTCCTATGTTTGCTCTTGATGTAGCTCCACTTAAAGAACTACAAGAAAAATATGGTAATATATGTGAAGCAGAAGGTTTTGATTATTTAGAGAAATACAAGCCATCTATAATATTCAAACCTAAGCTAAGAAAGTAGAAGAGTAATCATTTTTACAATACTAATACCAAATTTAATAATTTTAAAATATTATAGGTTTAAACTTTGTTAAAATTTTAAGTGATTATATGAAAGAAGTCGATGGGGTAAAGTATTACAATGTTTCTGAAATATATGATATGCTCCATAATAGAATAGATCAAGATGAGATAATGACCTCTTTTCGAACTGGCAAAATTCAAGGAATTAAAGTTGAAGATCAATGGCATGCTAAAAAAGAAATAATTGATAAATTTGAAGAAGACGTAATTTATGCAGATATTTATTTTTCTGAACTCCATAAAATTGATTTAACAAGAATCCAGTTAAATGGACGAGTTTTAGACATTGGAGGGGGTGGAGAAGGAGTTATTTGTCAATTGGCAGGACCTCAGGTCATATCAATAGATCCCTCTGAAAGGGAGCTTAAAGAAGCGCCAAGCGACTGTGTAAAAATTATTATGAATGGAAAGGATTTGAAATTTCTAGATGAAAGTTTTGATTCTACTACTTTATTTTTTACAATGATGTATATCTCTATGGTAGATCATAAGAAAGTCTTTAAAGAAATCTATCGAGTTTTAAAATCAAAAGGAGAGCTTTTTCTTTGGGATCTCACAATTCCAAAAAGACCTAAAACAGAGAAAAATATGTATGCAATTAAATTAGAAGTGGATATTGGGAACAAAAAAATATCAACTGGGTATGGAATTAGGTGGGGTAAAAAATTCGATATGAAACATTATTTGGATTTAGGTGAAAATATCGGTTTCAAGATTATAGAGAAGGAAGTAAATCGAGAAACCTTTTTTATTAAATATTTAAAAGAATAACATACTTTTTTTTTTATAATGACAGGGATTTAAGGAATTCCTTGTCTTTATTTATATAATATACCCATGTGTTTCTTGACATTAAACAATTATCTCGAGCACCTAAATCCATAAGAAGTTCAATACGTAATTTTCGAGCATCAATATTATTTGGTTCTGTTTGAAGAACTATATCAACTACCTGAAGTGCAAGTTGCGTTTGATTTTGTTTAAATAGTATTTTTACTCGGTTTAATATTTTATGTGGATCTCCAATTAGATTAAAAATCTCATTCAGTACTTCTCTTTCCGGTCTTGGTAAAAGATGTGCGGGATTATTATCAAAGTACCCATGATACCATCTATATACATTAAATACGAAAAATTCAACTCGAGAATACACTTGTATAAGATATGGATTGTTTTCAAGATGTTTAGGTATTTTCACATTATGAATCATTTCTGTAATATGCATCCCTTGATTAATAAATTCTACAACCTGATCATGCAAAGTATGAATAACTTCAATATTTGCATCCAAAGCTTCACTTACTTCTTCATCTTTAAGCATTACTCCTCCGCCATTACAAAAAATATATTTTGGCTCTTTTGCACGTATTATTTCAAGTGTTTTTACCCAATCTAATGCAAAACGAGTTGGTTTCCAAGGGTTACCTATGTTCGGAAAACGTCTACCAATCATTAAATCACCTATAAAGGCAGCATTAATTTCAGGAACATATACCCATACAGCATCATCAGTCTCAGCACGAGTTGTATGTAATTCAAAAGTTTTATCTCCAAGTCTCATGGTCAAATCTCCTATAAATGTTTTAGTTGGATACACATATGTTATTGAATCTAAAGTTTCAGGTACGTTAAATTGTTGCGCATTGATATGAGCACGGTGTTGAGCTAACATTTTGTATTTGTCGAACCTATCAGGAAGAAATTTACTTGCAATAATCTCTGGATTATCATCAAGAAAAACTGATGCCCCTCCTACATGATCCATATGACCATGTGTATAAATAATATATTTGATCTTATTTTTAATTCTTTCTTTCACTTGCTTGGCCATATGTCTTCTATTTAATGTGTCGATGAGTACAACTCCATCTGTAGTATTAATCCATCCACAACTTGAAATAATTACTCTAGCTGTGTGAACATCTGGTAAAGGATTATTAAATTTTACTTTTACACCACTAAAAACACGAGTGGCTTTTAGCTCTTCATATTCTTTTTTTTCATTATTGTTTACCATAGGAAATTCTCTATTATTTGAATTCTGGTGTTTAACAATTTAGATCTTTTGAATATGAAATATATCAAGTGTAATAAAGTTGAGTTTAATAAGAAAATAAAACAACAAATAGATTCAAATATTAATTAATCTAATTCTAATCAATAAAATTTTGAAGATGATAGAAAATTAATATGAGAAAAGGTTTGCAAAATGTCAAATGAAAAAAAATTCGAACATGTTAAAATCGAGAAAGTAGAAGAAGGGAATTATGCTGTAATATCAATAAATCGACCTGATAAATTGAATGCTCTCCAAAACCAAACGTTAAGAGAAATAGCTGAAGCATTAGAAACTGTAGAAGTTGATCAAAGTGTCCGATGTGTAGTACTACGTGGAACTAAGGAGTATTTAAAGAAACCTGCGTTCTCTGCTGGTGCTGATCTCTCAGATAGAGGAAGTGCTGATCTTGATCCCGATAATTTGAGGCATCAAAGTCATGCGATGTACAGAAGACATAAGTATTATAATTTAATTGATGCATTTCCAAAACCAATCATTGCTGCTATTGATGGATATGCTTTAGGAGGAGGTTTTGAATTAGTTTTGGTGTGTGATATATCTATTGCTTCTAAACGCTCTACATTTGGGTTTCCTGAAATCCAGCGTGGTATTTTTCCTGCTAATGGTGGAACTCAACGGTTAATAAGAAATCTTGGCAAAATGAGAGTAAAAAGAATGATGTTTTTTGGTGAACATTATACTGCTGAACAAATGTTTGAGTGGGGAGTTATTTCTTTCGTGGTAGATGATGATAAATTTGAAGATTTCGTTCATGAAAGAGCATCGTGGTTAGGAAATGCACCTACAAACAGTTTATTTTTAATTAAGAAAAGTATTGACTATGGAACTCAAACACCACTAAATATAGGTCTACAATTTGAACAAATGGGTTATGCAATAAATTCACGCAGTAAGGATGTTGCTGAAGGAGTTAGTGCATTTTTACAAAAGAGAAAACCAAAATTTCAAGGAAAATAAAAAAATATACTTTTCTAATTTTTTTTTAATTATTTAATAGATCTTATAGCTATTAGAATCAGGTAAATTTCAAGTAGATTATAATATTAGAAATAAAAAAAAGAGAATTAAATTTTAGAGATTTCATTACCAATTATTAAGGTTTCTCAAAAATCACTATTTTCCTATATATGCCATAGCTTCATTCAACGTATTATATACTCTAATTTGATACCTAAAATCCTCAATATCAAAAAATGCTACTAAAAATTTAGATATATAATCTAAAGCTTCTCCTACAGCTTCTCGTTTTACTTCATCGACAAGGAAAACTTCAAGTCCTTCTTTAGTTGACGAAACAGCTGCGGGAACAATACGTTTAATACTAGAGATTATTGGGTATTTTTGAAGTGTTTCTAAATATCTCTGAGCAACTGCATTTGCTAAAGAAGGGGGATACCAAGTAAATGATACTATATAAGGTATTTTTATACATCTCTTTTTAACTTTTAAATTGGATTTCTCAAAAGAAACCATATACAAATATGTTAAATTCTTTTTAAGTTTTTCTTCAATTTCATCAACTCAATAAATTTTAAAATAAATGAAATTTTTTACAATAGAAAATGTCATAAAAAAAGAGTGAAAATAGAATGAATTTAAAAGAAGTCTGGTTAATTGATTATGCCCGAACCGCTTTTTCGCGTTCCAGACCAGAACAACCTGAAAGAGATGTTTTTGGTGAGATTCGAGGAGATGAATTACTCGCGAATTTATTGATAAAGTTTTTTGAAGGAAAATTAGCTGATAAAAGCATAACTAAAAAAGATATTGAGGAAGCATCGATTGGGATTGCTTCTGGAGTACTCGAAAATTGGACTTATGGAGGAAAAATTCCTCTCTTTTTATCAGGATTTCCTAATGAAGTATCTTCATTTATGATAGATAAACAATGTGGTTCAGCAGGCGCAGGGATGCACGCATTGATTATGCATATTATGACAGGTAATAGTAAAAGAGTATTAGCAACTGGTTTTGAACATATGACAAGAGTTCGTAGAGTAGGTATTGATCCTCAATGGGAACGATTTACTGACCAAAATAGCAAGTTTTATAATCCCGATATTGATATAATGAATTCGATCAATATGTTACAAACTGCTCAAAGATTATATGAAGAAGAAGTACCACGATTTACAAAAGAAGATTTAGACAAGTTTGGTGTAAGGAGTCATAATTTAACAGTTAAAAGCCAAGAAGCTGGATGGTTTAAAGGTGAAATAATTCCAATTGAAGGACATGTTGAGGGAAATGTTGATGAGCCATTGATAGTTGATAGAGATATGGCAGCAAGAAAATCTACTTTAGAAGGAGTTGCAAGATTGCAGAGAATATCTACACCATTTTATTTAGAAAAAAACGGTGGGAAGCAGGGATATATTGAGAGAGAAGGAACTGAGGAAGGTGTAATAACTGCGGGAAATTCATCTCCTTTAAATGCAGGAGCTACAGCAGCAGTTCTTATGGAGGCAGAAGAGGCAAGAAAAAGAGGATTAGAACCAATGGCGCGAATTATTTCAATTGGGTGGGCTGCAGTAGATCCAAGAGTTATGGGGCGAGGCCCTGTTCCTGCAACTCGTAAAGCATTAGAATATGCAGGATTACAAGCAGATGATATTGATTACTGGGAAATAAATGAAGCCTTTTGTATAGTTGCTTTGAATTGTATGGACAAATTCAATATCCCAGAAGAAAAGGTTAATGTTATGGGAGGTTCTACCGCGATTGGGCACCCTTTAGGATCAACAGTGATTAGGCTAACTGGTACTCTTGCTCGTATATTAAAGGATAAAAAGGCAAAGTATGGTGTCGCCAACGCCTGCGTTGGTGGGGGTCAAGGCATAGCAACTGTGATTGAAAATCTAGATGCTTAAAAACGATTTTATAATTTACTTTTTATAATTTAGGAAAATCTGAGAAAAGGTAATTTTAATGGTCTTTATAAATAAAGAAGGAAAATTTAATCAAAATACTTGGTTGATTGATGGATATTTATTTGGAGGAAAGGGAAGTCTATCAATGTATGTTATTGAAAATAATGGCACTCGAATGATGATCGATGCCTCTGAAAAAGCAGGAGTGCCCAAAATCATTGAAAAGTTGAAAGAGTTTAATATTTATCCCATACATAAGATTTTGCTTACACATTCTCATTTTGATCATACAGATGGTGTCCATGAATTTCAGAAATTGATAAATGATACAGATATTGAAGTTTTAGCATCGAAAAATGCAATAGACAATTTAAAAAATCCTAATAAGATTAATGGAGTATTTGCAGCCGAAACGGAACCAATAGAAGGAGTCACGCCGTTAAATGATAATCAAATTATAAATTTAAATGGTTTAGAATTAAAAGTTCTTAACTTTTTCGGCCATACTATGGATTCTATTGCGCTATTTGACAAAAAAAATAAAAATGTATTTACTGGTGATGCAATTATTGATAAATCTAGTATTTATTACTTTCAACCGACTTATATGCCACCAGATTTCCATGAATCGGAATTACTAAAAACATTTCAGAGACTGAGGAATATGAAAGATGAATTGAATTCAATATCATTAGCTCATTATGGTGTATGGACTGATGAGGATTTCAAACAAATAATAAATAGTATGGAAGAATTACACTTTGCCACAAAAAATTCAATTATTAAGTGGTATAAGGAAAATCCTTCATTCAATTACTTAGCTCTAAAGTTTCATGAAAAATTCATCCCCAAGTCTAAAATTATCAAGTTAGGATATATTGAAGTTTTAGAAAGAACAATGGAATGGCTTGTTGAAGGCTTAAAGGGGAGTGGATTTATTTAACATATTAAATTCAAATAAGAAATAAATATTATTTGACAATAAACATTCAATATAAAAGAAAATAAATTATTTAATTAAAGGTGATAAAATATTGTCAGGATTAAATCTTGATGTTATAGGAAAAAAATTCCCTGAAATTACTTTTAAATATAATTGGAAAGATGTAGTACTGTATGCTTTAGGGATTGGGGCTCAAGTTGATGAGTTACAGTTTTTATATGAAGGGGTTTCTGGAGGATTAAAAGTATTCCCGAGTTATTCTTGTATAGTCGGTGGGGCAGGACTCCAACTTAATAGGCTCGGGAAAATTGCCTTTTCACACTTTGTTCATGGAGAACAATCAATTAAGATTTACAAATCTTTTTCTTCATCAGATGAAATAATTTGTCAAACAGAAGTTGAGAATATTTTTGATAAAGGAAAAGCAGCAGTCATTCATATGAAGGTTTCGGGTCATAAGACTGGAGGTGGACATATATTTGACACAAAATGGGTATTTTTTTACCTTAAGGGGGGAGGCTTCGGTGGGGATCCAGGTCCTAAAACAGAACCAATAAATCCTCCCGAAGGAGTAGAACCAGATTTTACTATCTCTTATAAAACTAATGAAAATCAAGCTGCTTTGTATAGACTTAGCGGTGATTTAAATCCTTTACATATAGATCCTGAATTTGCCAGTAGAAGTGGGAGATTTAAAGGACCAATTCTGCATGGACTATGTACATATGGTTTTGCAACACGATCTATAATTTATGGTGCTTGTAATGGAGATGTGGAACGATTTAAAGAATTCAAAGCACGATTTACTAGCGAGGTATACCCCGGAGAAACTTTAACTACAGAAGGTTGGAAAGATAATGAAGGCTATATAATTCAAGTAAGAACAGAAAGAGCTGTAGTTCTTGGAAATGGCTATGCTTTAGTAAAATAATATTATTTAAACTATTATTCCATTGTTTTTATATAAAAAGAAAAGAGAAATTTATTTTATTTTTTTTTTTGAGGGAAAATTTTTACCAATCTTGGACCTTCAATAAGAGATATTGCATTTTCAGGGCAGAAGTAAGCACAAACACCACATCCGACACATAATTCTTCTATTCTTTCTGCTTTATTATTATCATTTAATTCAATTGCTTTATTATAACATTTCTCAACACATGTGCCACAACCTACGCATAAATCTTGATCTATAAAGGATAGGTAATGAGTTGCATTAACTACAGGAAAAATCAAAGATTCCCTCGCAGTTAAACAACAACAACTACAACAATTACAAACTGCTACTTCCTCTTTGCTGGTGTCTCCGTGCAGATGATATGCTTTATGAACTAATCCCGCTTCTTCACATTTCTTTAGAATCTTTAATGCTTCCTCCTTAGATACTAAAGTTGAGAAGCCATGATTAGAAGTATGTCTAGCAGATTTGCCTAAAGTAAAACAGCTTGGTGTAAGTTCAATCTGTTTGCATGGATTACCTAAAAACTCATTATGTTGCCTGCAATAACAGTAACCTACTGCAATATCGTCATATTTTTCAATCAACTCTTTGATTCTTTGCGTTGGTAAAAATTGTTCTATAGGAACTTCTAATTCTTCATTTACAATAATATTAAGTTCTTCACCTGTTTCTTGGTTCTCTAAAATTGGAACAGTTCTGTCAATAGGTGGCAAACCAATTACTGATGATTTAAATCTCTCGTAATTTGATTGAACAAGATCTCTTATTTCTTCATTAAACTCATGAAATAATTTTGCAAGCTGATTATTTTCTCCTGTTTTGTCAAGCTTTTTCATGAAAGTATATTCAAATTGTCTTGCAATGGGGAGTAACCGATAAATCATAATTCCTTGACTATTTGGTTGATTAAATAGCACCCCTCTCTTCGCAAGAGCATCAACTTTTTTTAAAATTTCTCCTTCGGATAATCCACTGCTTTCTTTCAATTGTTCCATTGTTTGTGAAATATTCTTTTTAAATGCCATCACAAGATCCAAATTTTCTTCTTTAATATTGAATTTTAAAATATCAAGAATAGTTGGTGTAATTGGATAAGGAAACCCTCCTGCCTTATTTAGTATATCAGCAGCTCTTTGATATTCTGCTTCAATTTCATTTGCCATATTTAAAACCTGTAAATTTTTTTTTATTTTATCACAATATCTTGAATTTAATAATTTTAATTAGTAATAGTTGTTAATAATTATTTTTTTCCCTTAGGAGTAAATATAATTTGAATGAATATTATCTATGTTAGAAATCTCAAAGACTTAGAAATTATGATGATAATAAACAGTGATTATTTTTCTGTTCATCTAAATTTGCTTGAAGATATATAATAAAAATTTTTGCTTGTTGAGAAACTACTATATATAATGACGTTTCATACTTAATATAATTAAAATTTTAATGAAGAATATATATAATTATTAAAATAATTTTTAAATAGGTGAAAATAGTGGTTAAATTCAAAAGAGGCCATCTTTATTATCCTGAAATTCCTATTCATAAAGTTTTAGAAGACACCGCTAAAAGATTTCCAGAAAGACCTGCCTTCCTATACCCTAAGAAAATCACCTTCAAACAATTTCAAGAACAAGCAGATATATTTGCTACAGTATTAAAAAATTTGGGAGTAAAAAAGGGAGATAGAGTAGCCTTATACAGTCCTAATTCAATCCAATGGGAAATTTCTTTTTATGGATTAGAAAAAGCAGGAGCAATTCTAGTACCCATGAATCCGTTATTCAAAGAAACTGAAGTAGAATATGAAATAAATGACTCTGGAGCCGAAACAATCATAGTTTCCCGCCTTGAATATTCATATGTTGCAGCAGTTAAGGATAGAATAAATGTTAAAAATATTATCATCATAGAATCAGAAGAAAAATCAGATATACCAAATGGAACCATTGGATGGTCAGATATAATGACAAAAACAAAACCCGATCCTCCAGAATGTGAATTTAATGTAAAAGACGATCTTGCAGCACTAGTCTATACGAGTGGAACAACGGGTTTGCCAAAAGGAACCATGCTTACCCATTATAATATTGTTTCAAATATAATTCAAGTTTCTCAGACTTTTGAGTTAAGTGAAGTGGATATTGCTATCATTGTACTCCCTCTCTATCACATTTATGGTTTAAATGTAGGAATGAATCAAGCAATATTATTAGGTGCTGCGCAGGTGGTGACTCCTCGATTTAAAGTAAAAGAATTCTGTGAACTTATTGAAAAATATCAAGTTTCATATAGTCTTTGCGTACCCCCAATATTTCTTGATGTAGTTAGACATCTCGAAGACCCTAATATAAAAGGATACAATTGGGCAAATTTAAAAATATTTAACAATGGAGCAGCACCAATACCTCTTGAACTTCTTGAAAGGTTTGATAAACTCGCAAAGGAGAAATGCAATGCTAAAGAGGCAACTATCCAACATGGTTGGGGTTTAACTGAAGCTTCTCCGGTTGTAGCTGTAAATCCAATGTATCGTCGTAAAATGGAATCTCAAGGTACTTTACTTTCAGATACATTTCATAAAATAATTGATTTAGAGACAAATGAAGAATTACCTGAACGTGGTCAGGTTGGTGAACTAGTTATTAAAGGACCTCAGGTTATGAAAGGTTATTGGAAAAGACTTGAAGCTACTGAGGAAGCGTTTTGGATTGATCCTAAAACAGAAGAAAAATGGCTTAGAACTGGTGATATGGCTTATATAGACGATGAAGAGTACGAGCATCTTCTGGATCGTATCAAAGAAATGATAAAATATAAAGGATGGAGCATCGCACCAGCTGAACTTGAAGATTTAATTTTTAAAAATCCGCATGTGTTTGATGCTGCTGTCATTGGCAAACCGTCTACAGAATTGGATATTGGTCAAATTCCAAAAGCATTTATCATCTTAAAATCAGAGTCTAAAGGAAAGGTAACTGAGCAAGAAATTATGGATTGGGTTGCTGAAAGGATATCCGCTTATAAGAAGATACGTGAGGTTGAATTTGTTGATGATATTCCAAAATCGGGTTCAGGTAAAATATTACGTAGGGAATTAGTAGAGCAAGAAAAGAAGAAACTTGGAATAAAATAGATTAATCTTATGAAAGACCTTGTTTCCTTAGATGGAAAATGGCAACTGATTAATAAGGGTAAATGTATAAGTATCCCTACTAATGTTCCTGGTTCAGTTTTTGAAACCTTAATTGAACATGAACTTATTGAAGATCCATTTTATGGTTTGAATGAACATGATTCAAATTGGGTTTATGAATCAGATTGGCAATATGAGATTCAATTTGATGTAAAACCAAGTTTTCTGGAATATAATCAAATAAATCTTCGTTTCAATGGGATAGATACTTTTGCGGATGTGTTTCTCAATGATGAATTATTAGGATCCACAGAAAATATGTTTATTATTTATGAATTTGATGTAAAAAGAAGATTAAAAAAAGTTGGAAATAAACTAATTGTAAAACTCAAGAGCCCAACCTCCATAGCAAGACAACAAATAAAAAAAAACATTATAAATCTAAATACGGGTTATGCCGCAATACCAGGTGTTCCTTATTTACGGAAGGCACAATTTTCTTTCGGTTGGGATTGGGGTCCAAAATTACCCGATATTGGAATTTGGAAGTCAGTAGAAATATTAGGTTATGATGATCTAAGAATTAACTCAGTATATTCATTCACCAGTATTAAATATAATAAAAATCCTAAGGAAATTAAGCATCCAGAAGAAATTTTATCAATTAGCCCAATTTCTGCTATATTATTAATTAAAATCGAGATAGAGTCACATTTAAAAGATCTTTCTAATCAAAACTATGAGTTAAAAGTTGAATTAAAATCTCCTATTGGGGAATTAATTACAAAAAAGATACCTATAAATAAAATAGAGGAAACTTTGGAATTTAAACTAGAAAAGCCACTTTTATGGTGGACCCATGATCTTGGTAAGCCAAATTTATATGTAATTAAAATTTCAATTCTAAAAGCAAAAATTATTGATAAGATTAAACAGAAAATTGGGTTAAGAGATATACAATTAATTGTAAATAAAGATAAGTGGGGAAAATCCTTTTATTTTTTATTGAATGGAATTCCACTTTTTGCTAAAGGAGCAAATTGGATTCCGATCGATTGCTTCATACCGAGAGGAAAGAAATTAGGGTTATACGAAATGAATTTAAAGTTCGCAAAAGATGCCAATATGAACATGATACGAGTATGGGGTGGTGGGATTTACGAAGATGATTATTTTTATGATCTCTGTGATAATTTGGGGCTTTTAGTATGGCAAGATTTCCCGTTTGCCTGTAGTATCTACCCTTATTATGAGGAGTTTATTGATAATGTTAAAAAAGAAGCTATTCAAAATATAAAACGATTAAGACATCACCCAAGCCTAGCTTTATGGTGTGGTAATAATGAAATTGAATGGTTGTGGAATTCTTTTTTAGAAGAAAAGGTTAGAATTGAAGATCCTGATATTTTGTTAAAATTTAAGTATGGATATGCAAATATTTTCGAATTAATACTTCCAGATCTCATTAAAAAACTTGATCCTACACGATCATATTGGCCGAGTTCTCCGTCAAATGGGTTTGTAGGATTAAATATAGGGAAAATTGATTCCAATTCACCAAATCATGGAGACTCGCATTTTTGGGCTGTCTGGCATGGAGGAAAACCATTTTCAGCTTATAGAAAATTTAATAGTCGGTTCATGTCTGAATTTGGATTTGAGTCCTTTCCGTCATTAAAAACAATAAAAAGTTTTTGTCCACCAGATCAACTTGAGTTTAACACTCCTATTCTGGAAAATCATCAAAAAAATTCTGCAGGTAATACTAAAATTATGAAGTATATGAAAAAACGATTTTTAATACCAAAAGAATTTGAGAAACAAATTATATTGTCTCAAATAACCCAAGCAGAAGCAGTTGAATATGGGGTAGAACATTGGAGACGCAATCGTAATGATTATCAATGTATGGGCGCTTTATATTGGCAATTAAATGATTGTTGGCCAGTAGCAAGTTGGTCTTCCTTAGACTATTTTGGGCGATGGAAGGCGCTCCATTATTTTGCAAAAAGGTTTTACTGTTCAATTTTTGCTAGTATCAAAGAAGAAAAGAATTCAGTAGAGTTTTGGGTATCCAATGATCAAAATAAGTCTTATAAAGTTATATTAAGCTGGAAAATTTATGATTCTGAGGAGAATATATTGAAAAAGGGTGTAGTTGATAGCGTTCTCAAACCGTGCTCTTCTAAAATGCTGGGGATTGTAGATGTATCAGATATTAATTCAACTCATCAGGAAATGCAGAATAATATTATCTTTTATAATCTTAAAGAAGTTCAAAATAGAGGAGAAAGTATAAATAGGGGATTTAGATTATTCAAAACTCCAAAGATATTTTCTTTAATAGATCCGGAGTTAACATTTAATGTTTTTGAGATTGAAGATGTGAATAAAAATATTAGAGAAGTTAATTTAATTATCAAATCTCGTCATATAACACTTTATGTATTTATTGAGTCTGATTGCTTAGATTTCATAGCATCTGATAATTATTTTTCAATGGAACCTAAAGAAACAAGAAAAATTATATTAAAAGATATAAAACTCGCTGATTCAGTTAAAGAGTTAAGTATCAAAGAGATTAGGAATAAAATTTATGTTAAATCATTATTTGATTTAATGAAGTAAATTCAAAATGGGTTTAAACTGTCATTTTAGAGACTTTTTACTAACACAGTTTTTAATAAAATCTAAATATATTGGAGAAGGATTATACGGACGAGATTTAAATTCAGGGTGAAATTGTGTACCTACCATCCAATGGTCTTTTCTATCTAATTCTATACTATTAATAATTGTTCCTGTTTCATCTCTGCTAGATACTCGCAAACCTTTTTCTTTAGCTTCAGCTGTAATAAATCTTTCTTGAATGTGAAATCTGTGTCGATACCGTTCATATATTTCTTCTTGTTTATATGCCTCATAAAGCCGTGTGCCCTTTTCAACAACTATTTTTTGAGCACCTAATCTCATTGTACCCCCTTTTTCAGTAACTTTCTTCTGACTTTCTAAAATATCAACAACGGGATAAGGTGTGTCAGGGTCAAGTTCTGTTGAATTAGCATTTTTTAAGCCGAGATACTTTCTACAGAAGGCGATAAAAAACAATTGAGCTCCAAAACAAATCCCTAGAAATGGAACTTTATTTTCCATAGCATATTCTACTGATTTTATCATTCCTTCTACTGCTCTTTCACCAAATCCAGGTGTAAGCAAAATTCCATCACAATCTTTCAATTGATCGCTAATATCTGTATTTTCTTCAATGTTAATCATTTTTAATTCTGTTTTGTAGCCTAGATGAGCTGCTGCATCTTCTAAAGCAACATTTATTGAAATATAGGAATCTGAAATGTTAAAGTATTTACCCGGCATCGCTATATGCACTGTTTTTTTCGCGTTTTTAAATAATTCAACCATCTTCAACCATGCAGAGTAATTCGTAACCTCACTGTAAGATACTAGTTTTGCCTTTAGATCAATAAGTTCGCAAATGAGATCTCCTAATCCTTGTTCCTCAAATAATAATGGTAATTCATAAACGATTTCTAAATCTGGGTTTGAGATTACAGCATTTTCAGGAACATTAGAAAACAAGGAAATTTTTCTTTTAATGTCCTTATCTAAAGGTTTTTCACTTCTTCCAATTATTATATCTGGTTGTAATCCTAAACTTTGAAGCATTTTAACAGAGTGTTGGGTTGGTTTTGATTTTTGCTGTCCCACAGCTTTAGAGTACGGGATAAGAGTTACATGAACAAATGCAGTACGTTTTGGATATTCTAATTTTAATTGTCGAAATGCTTCTAAAAATATACTTGATTCTAAATCACCTACAGTTCCTCCACATTCAATTAATAATACATCTAAATCTTCTTTTTCTGCAATTTCCATTAATCTTTCTTTGATTATATCTGTTACATGAGGTATTAATTGGACAGTTTTTCCCAAAAATCTCCCTTTCCTCTCACCTAGTATTGTTGATAGATAAATTTGACCAGATGTAATATTATGCGATGGATGCATCTCGATACCTAAAATCCTAGAATACGTGCCAAAATCTTGATCAATTTCAGAAATTCTATATGATCTTTCATCAGATTCTTGGACGGGTCTAAAATCCCATACATCTTCTGTAATAAAACATTCACCATGCTCAACCGGGTTTAAAGTTCCAGGATCTACATTCAAATATGGATCTATTTTAACTACTGATACTTTAAAACCACGAAATTGTAGAACCTTTCCAATACTTGCTGTAGCAACACCCTTCCCAATTCCAGACATTACACCGCCTGTTACAAAAACGAATTTACTTTTAGAGTTCATTATTTATTCAGTTGTTTTAAGAAGAAATTTTACTTTTAATCAAACTTTTTAAATAAAATTATAAAAATAAACCAATTTTTAAAAGAATTTCTATATCTCTATTTTAATTAATATAATTTACCTTTAAAAAAAGGATCTTTCTTAGTAATTAATGATTTAGTTATAATTTTCTAATTCTCCCACTCTTGAAATAAAATCTTTGAAATAAACCTAATGATTAAAAAAACCAAAAAAAAATCTATAATTATTATTATAACATTTTAAATAACTGTCTTAAGGCGAGACTCATTATATATTTTTGAATTTGTGATGTTCCTCCTCCAACTTGAGCTATTCTTGAAATCCCGATTAAGTCGCTCATTAAAGTATTGTCACACAGACCAGCGCCGCCCATTAGATCCGCACATCCAAAACATATACGTTCTGAGAGCTTAGCACTTTGAGATTTCAATTGTGAAGCTGTAGCTACAAGTGCTAAATTGAAATTTTTTGGAAGAGTACCAAACTGCTCCATTTTCTCATCAATAATCTGACAAATATGCAAAGTCGCTAATGTCAAACTCATTGTTTTTGACCACATCTCTGCTAAAGGAAAGCCAACTCCTTGATATTTTAAAATCTCCTGATCAAACTGCTTTCTCATATTAGCATAAATGACAGCATGAGATATCGCATTCCAACATTCTGCTACATTTGCTAGTACTATACCTAATCTTTCAATATTTAATCCTTCAAAAAGATAGTCCCTCCCTAAACCTGGTTTTCCTATAACATAATCTGGAGGAACTCTTAAATTAGTGAAAGTTTCTTTGCCTATATACACTCGTGGTGTCCAAGGGATGTTAATTCTTTCAGCATTCCATCCCTCCCATGAAGTATCCACCAAAAATTGAGCCATTGTATTCCCATTATTCTTTTCTGAAGTAGCATAAACTATAGCCCAATCTGCTTTTGCACCATTTGTTTGATATATTTTTTGACCATTTAAAGTAAAACTACCATCCTCATTTTCATCACAAGTTGTGAGCATATGAACTGCATCAGAACCGCGTTCTGGTTCAGTTATACAAATACATCCTATTTTTTCTCCAAGTACTAATTCTTTTAGAGCTTTCAACCGAGCATCGACATTTTCATGATGAAGCATTAGAGGATTCACAGTTAATACACTTGCTCCCATACCCATAATTAATTGTGGATCAAAAAAATCAACAGCAAGACATCGCATAAATTCAGCAGTCATACCATAAGGGTCATAATTTAAATCCAACTCATCAAACTTATTAATTCTTGTTACTAAGCCTTCTTTACCAATTTCAGGAATCCATTCATATAAATCTTCCTTATGAGTAATGTTATGTTTTTTTTCAAATCTAATGAAGAATTTTTGCGCCTTCCTGAGAAAGTTAAAGTATTTAGGTTTTAAAATGCTCATTAAATTATTATTTAAGAAATTATAACGATTTTGCAGGTTCATCTTTTCTAAAATGTCATCATTAATACATTGAACTGCTCCTTTTTTATTTATCATATTAAGACCACTCCCTACTTTAGTTAAGAAATTTTAACTATAATTAGTAATAATCCAAATTCTTAATATAATTTTATAAAAAAAGTTAAAACTCAAAAAAAAATAAAAATAGTTGAAAAAATTAGTTCATTCAAAATCAACAATAACTTTCAACTCATCATGAGGGGGATTAGCTAGTTTTTCAAACATTTGAGGGACATCATCTATTTTTATCCGATTAGTAATAATTGTTTCCACATTAATCTTTCCCTGCTCAAGTAAACTTAGAGCCGTTTTATAAACATCTTGAGTATAACCATAAGTACCTTTTATTGTTATACTATTTGTTGTTATTAATCTAGCATTATTAATTTCATATGAACTATCATGCATACCTATGATAGTAATACATCCTCCCTTTTTAATCAAAGAAAGTGAAGTAGTCACGGTTGATGACAATCCAACACAATCATATATATGGTCGGGTCCGATTTTGTCTGTTAATCTCACAATTTTGTTCCATAATTTTGGATCAAAAGCCTTATCTGCGCCGAGCTCTAATGCTTTTTTCTGTTTCGATTCAACTGGTTCCAAAACATAAATCTTATGTGCTCCTGACACTCTTAACACCTGAATTGCAAATAATCCGATCGGACCAGCTCCTATAACCGCAGCAGTATCACCTATCTTAAAACCAGACTCTTGAATTCCTTGGATTACTATTGATAATGGTTCTACTATTGCTCCGCTTTCATACGACACATTTTCAGGCAAAATATGAACTCGATCTGCTTTTACATTAATGAAATCACGCATGGCTCCGTCCTCCGTAGTACCTAGAGCATAATTTTGTAGTTTACACATATTTTCTTGATCATGAATACAAAAATAACATTCATTACAAGGGATTTGTGGATTAACCGTTACTCTATTTCCAATTTTCAACTTTTTAACGTTTTCACCAATCTCGACAAGTTCTCCTGAAAATTCATGACCAATAATATTACCTGGTATAAATGGTCCTCCTGTTTCATAAGAACCGACGCCAGTTCCACAAATACCTACTTTTTTAACTTTAATTAAAACCTCATCTTGTCCAATTTCAGGTTTAGTTAAATCATTCTTAATTGAAATTTTTCGTTTCCCTTCAAAAATAGCTCCTTTCATAGTTAAAAACTCTTTTTAATATTAAATATAAAAATTTAAAATAAGATTTAGAGAATTCCCATACTTCCTATAAGTTTTGTTGTATCTGGTGTTTCGAAATCGATTTTTACATCTAAAACTGCGGGTTTTCCAGAATTTTTTGCTCTTTCGAATGCGGGTTTTATCTCATTAGGATTAGATACAACTTCTCCATAACAACCAAAACTTTCTGCACATTTAGCATAGTCAAACTCTGGTAGATCAACATCGATGTATCGTTTTCCCTTGAAAAGTTTCTGTCCAGATTTAATCATACCCCATGAACTATTATTAGCTACTACATAAACTAGATTTTTTAAATTTAATCTCACAGCAGTTTCTAAATCTTGCACATTAATCATAAATGCCCCATCACCTGCTATTGCTACTACTTGTTTATCTGGTTTTGCTAATTTAGCACCAATTCCATAAGGTACAGCAGTACCTAATTGCCCCATCCCTGTAGCAGCTAGAGTTGATAGTGGTTTCCGTATATTGTAATCATAAATTTGTTCTGCTGCTGAAACAGAAATATCTCCACCGTCAAGTATCAAAATAGCGTCTTTATCCATTGCTTCAAAGATATCTTTAATGAGTCTTTTTGGCATTATAGGTATTTTATCTTTAGATAATTTCTTATTTAATTTTTCAATATTATTCTTTCGAGTTTGAACAAGTTCTTCTAACCATTCTCTTTTCTCTACTTTTTCAATTTTTTTTGTTTTTTCAAGGATTTGTATTAAAAATTGTTTGCAATCACCTTGAATACCCAATGTTATTGGTTTAGCACGTCCAATTATTGATGGGTCGATATCTACTTGAATTAGTGTTTGAGAATCTTTCCAAAATGGTTCATTACCATGCGCCATGGTCCAAGAAAATTTACACCCTAAAGCAAGAATTACGTCTGCTTCTGGTATTACCTTTAATCCCATGCCAGCAACCCCTGCTCCTAATAAGTATTTTGCTTTTTCTGGTATTGTTCCCATTCCACTACTTGTTGTTAATACAGGTAACTGCAAATAGTCAACAAATTCTTCTAATTCATTCCAGCCTTCTGATCGTGAAACTCCTCCGCCTGATATTATTAAAGGCTTTTCTGCTTTTAATAAAAGATCCAATACTTTTTCTATTAATTCACCCTTTATAGCAGGTTTTTCAATTGAACGATATTTTTCAGTATTTAAAATAGGTAATTTATCCTCTTCAATCTCCTCGAGAAAAGCATCTTCAAAGATTTCTAATAATACAGGTTGAGGACGGCCTCCTAAAGCTTCCCTAAATGCTTTATGAACTGCATCTGGAATCTCTTTGATTTTACGAATACTTTTTTGATATTTTGTAATTGGTTTATACATCGTAATTTGATCAAGACTACCTTGCAAGGTAAATGAATCCTGAAACTCTGAATTCACTTGAGGTAAAATTGTAATAACGGGAATATTATCAGCCCAAGCAGCACCAATGCCTGATATTAAATTTGTTGCTCCAGGACCAACGGTTCCAAAACATATACCAGGAGTGTTTGTTACTCTTGCCCATGCATCAGCTGCATGAGCAGCAGCTGCTTCATGCCTAAATAAAACTGTGTCTATACCTTGTTCTCGACCCCATTTGTATATTGCATCATACATGTTTAAAAATTGTCCACCAGGAATTCCAAATAAATATTTGACATTTTCCTTTAGAAGACATTTTACTAAAACATCGCCACCATTTATCTTTTTTTTTTCTTCTGCCATTATAGTCACTTAATTTAAAACAATACGTTAAGTTTGATTTAAACTTTATATTTTTTATAATTATCTAATTACATTTATATTATTAGATAAAGATTCAGGAATGTTATGGATAAGATTGTGTTTTATATTAAGCCTTTTTAGGTTATTTAATGAAATAAGTACTAGGGGAATTTTCTCAAATTTATTGTAGCTTAAATCTAATTCTTTAAGCAATGTTAAACTTTTCACTGAAAGGGGTAATTTCTTTAAGTCATTTCTTCTTAGGATCAACTTTTTTAAGTGAATTAGAGATCCTATTGATTCTGGAATTGAAGACATTACAACATCATTATGGCTGTATTTTCTTAATGAACATAAATACACATCAAGATTTTGCAGTTTAGAAAGAGAATTGACAATGTCTGTGTTATTTTTAATAAATTTCCACTTAAAATAATTAAAATTTAAAGTTACTACATGTCTATTTTTGATAAGTAACCAAGGTTCGCCATCTTTAATATCGCTTAATTCTTCAAAATGCTTATAACTTAAAGGATCTATCTCGTAATTTCTTTTACCTTTAGCAAATAACGCTTCTAAATCCAAAAAAAATTTTGATTCTTGAGGATCTACTCCAATTTTTGAAGAGAATTTTTCATTCCAATCTATTAAATCCTTTTTAATTAGCTTTAATTGAGGGAAATCAAATTTGTATATTGACTCAAATAATAATTTTAATGGTAATGGTGATTGTTCGTGCTGAATGACCCATCTTAAAGCAGAAAGGCCATCTTCGAGAAAATTATGGATAATATAATTTGCTACTGATGCTCTCACAATTGCATTTTCATCTGATATCATGTAATTCTCAAGAGTTTTAAATATCTTTTCAGTATGAAAATTTATTTTTTCTAGTGCTTCAATACTCCCTACCCGAATTTCTGTAGTATCACTACCCTCTATTAATGAAATTAACAATTCAGCTGCATTTTCCTTTCCTAAATCTCCAGTTGAATATTCTTCCTGAATTTTTTCCGGCGTTAAAGATTCTTTCATTTATCTTAGTAAGATTAATATTCTTTAAAACTGAATATTTATCAAATCTTATTAAGATTAATATTTCTTAAAAACTGAATATTTATCAACAATCAACTAATATTCTGAAAATAAATTCCAGAAAGTGTGATTTGTAGAGGTGATTATTATGAATGCTGAGGAGAAAATTATGTGGAATAAATGTAATAAGTGTGGATTCTTGCAGCATAAAACACATTTAAGATGTCTAAAATGTAAAGCTGATAAATTTGAATCCATAGAGGCTTCGGGAACATGTAAATTATTAACTTATACAATATTAAATGCAACACCAATGGAATTTAGAGATCAAGAATCTTATGCTCTGGGAGTTGTGGAATTTGAGAACGGAGTAAAAGCTTTAGGACAGCTCACAAATAAAGACAATTTAAAAACTGGTATGCTACTCCAACCTATATATAAAAAAATTTGTAATGATCTAAATGGAACTGAGGTATATTCTTATATATTTAGACCATTAGAATAACTTATAAAATATAGAAATCTTCTCTTTATTATAATATTTTAAAAATATCATAGACTAAATTAAAATAGTAGGTATAAAATACTTTTATATTTTCCATGAATGAAAAATTAAAAATAAGATTTTCTGGTAGAGGAGGTCAAGGCATCAAATTTTTAGGAAGTGTATTAGTCCGAGTTGCTATGGCAGCTAATTATTATGCGACACTCACAGTAGACTATACACCTTCCGTTAGAGGAGGTCCTATTTTTTGTGATGTGATTCTAAACACTGCTCCTATTTCATATCCATTCTGCGATAAAGATGCTGATATTTTTATAGCCATAGATCAAAATGGATTTGAGCGCGCTTCTGAATGTATTTATGAAAAAACTCACTCCTTTATTGATGAGAATACAATTGCTAACGCTGAAGAAATAATCCAAAAAGGTATAATCCATCGTGTCCCAATTACAAGACGTGCGGATGAAAAAAAAATACCCAAAAGCGCTAATATTCTTTGCTTAGGATTTCTTTCTGAATATCTTAAAGAGAGTGGAAAACTTGATTTAAAAGAAGAATATTATAACCAAGTTTTAAATAGTATGCCACAACAGTTTAGAGCCATTAATATTCAGAGTTATCAGCTTGGTCAAGCTCTCTATCGGGAATTAATAAATGAATTCCAATAAATCCTATTTCTTTAATAGAACCTTGTAAGATTTGACTTTTAAATTCTTACCAATGTAGTTTCATATGAAGAAATCGTTATTTAATGAGTTTCTTATACTGTGAAAAAGCAAATTTAAAAGAGACTCTATTATTTTAAAGCATAAGAGAAAAAAAATAGTCAGTGTATATATACAAAAAGATGATTAAAAAATGTTAAAGTCTAAACGAACACCAATTTTACCACCTCCTACTCCCGAGAAAAAGTATGAAATCTTTATAGATTCTGAACAATGCGATGGTTGTGAATTATGTTTATCATTCTGTCCAAAAGAGATAATAGAAATAAGTGAAGATAAGTTCAATAATCGCATGCTCCACTATGCAATCGTGGTTAAACCTGAAGAATGTGCAGGGTGCAGACAATGTGAACGGTTATGTCCTACAGTTTCATTATATATTTTAGAAACAGATATTAAGGAGGTTAATAATAGTGAGTAAGGTAAAGTTCCAAGAAAAAATAATACTAACTACTGGAAATTATGCCTGTGCAGAAGGTGCGATTACTGCTGGATGTTTATATTTTGCGGGTTATCCTATCACACCTTCCTCAGAAATTGCTGCTTATATGTCAAGACGGCTTCCTCAAGTTAATGGAACATTTGTTCAAATGGAAGATGAGTTAGCTTCTATAACAAGCTGTTTTGGAGCTTCTTATGCGGGAAAGAAAGCTATGACTGCAACTTCAGGACCAGGTTTTTCACTTATGGCTGAAAGTATTGGTTTGGGTGTAATGTTAGAAGTACCAACTGTTATCGTAACAATAATGAGAGGAGGTCCTAGTACGGGACAACCTACAAATGCATCTCAATCTGATGTATATCAAACGAGATATGCTTCTCATGGAGATTATGAAATTATCGTATTAGCTCCTTCTACTGTTCAGGAAATGTACGATTTAACCATTCGTGCATTTAATTTATCTGAGAAATATCGTGTACCAGTAATTGTAGCTTCTGACGGAATTTTAGGGCAAATGATGGAAGTTGTTAATATACATTCAAATATTGAGTTGGTGGAGCGTAAAAAACCTCAAGTTCCACCTGAAGAATATAAACCTTTTGAAGCTCTTGATGATGATCTTGTGCCTGGAATGGCAATAGCGGGAACCGATTATTCTTTTTATGTTACAGGCTTAACTCATGATATAGAAGGTAATCCAGAAATGACACCAGAAGCAGCAGAAATTCTCATTACACGGCTTTGTGATAAAATTAGGAAAGCTAAAACTCAAATTATTGATTGGGAGGAAAAATATTTAGATGATTCTGATATCGTTATCTTAGCCTATGGAATTAATGCAAGAGGGGTATCAGAAGTCCTTGAGCAAGCACGTCAAAAAGGATATAAGGTAGGACTTGTACGATTAAAAACTCTTTGGCCCTTTCCTGATGAATTAATGGAAAGAATAGGACAAATGGGGGTTTCAAAGGTTATTGTTTGTGAAATGAACAATGGAATGATAATTAGAGAAGTCCAGAGATTTCGGCATTTGTTTTCAGTTTCTGGTATTACAATTCCTACTACCATACCTTTTAGTCCTAAATTTATATACGAGAAATTGATGAAGGAGGTTTAACATATGAATCCATCAAATCAAGTATCAATTCCACCTGAAGCACTTGGTCATCCTTTAATTGATATGTTAAATTTAAACCGTTTCATTTTTTGTCCAGGTTGTTTGATTGGAACAGTAATTACATCAATTACAACCTGTCTTAAAGAAAGAGGACTCACATCTAAGGATTATGCCATCGTTTCTGGCATAGGATGTACTGGTCGATCTAGTGGCTGTTTTAAAGCACCTGCCTTTCATACCACACATGGGAGAGCCATACCTTTTGCAACAGGTATAAAATTAGCAAATCCTAAATTAAAGGTTATAGTTCTATCGGGAGATGGAGATCTTTTTGCTATAGGTGGGAATCATTTTATTCATGCTGCTAGAAGAAATGTAGAGTTAACTGTTCTCTGCATAAATAACAATATATATGGTATGACTGGAGGACAAGTAGCCCCCACTAGTCAGATTGGCGACATCACTGCAACGACACCTTATGGAAATGTAGAACCTCCTTTCAATTTAGTAAGTCTAGCAGCAGCAGCAGGAGCGACGTATGTCGCCAGATGGCCAGCATATGACACACTTAGGTTACAAAAAAGTATTCTTAAATGCATAGATAATCAAGGATTCAGTTTTATAGAAGTACTTGCACCTTGTTTTGTCCAATATGGGTCTAAAAATAAATTGGGTGATGCTGTCGAGATGCTTGATTGGTTAAAAAAGCAAATAAGGATTAAGCTTGATTGGCCCCCTCATCAAGCAACTTTTGATTACAAGAAAGGGATTATTATATGTGGTGAATTTGTAGAAGAGGAGCGAGAAGGCTTTAGCAAAAAGATAGAGCAAGTTCGAATTAAAGCACAAAATAAGGAAAAAACTAGATGATTTGAATATAGTGAGTTAATTTATGACTGAAAGTGATGATAAAACTGAAATAGAGCCTAATATTGGAGTTTTTCTATGCAAATGCGGTAAAAATATTGGGGGAACTGTTGATATTGATCAATTAGCTAAAGATATTGAAAAAGATGCAAGAGTTAAACTAGTGCAAGTTAATACCTATACTTGTTCTGATCCCGGGCAAGTAGAAATCGAAACGGCAATTAAAGAACAAGGTATAGAGAAGATAGTTATAGCAGCATGTTCCCCGAGATTGCATGGACCAACATGGAAAAAGCTTTTAAGACGAGTTGGAATAAATCCTTCGCTGGTAGAAGTAGCTAATATCCGAGAACAATGTAGTTGGGTACATCTTTCAGAGAAAGAAGAAGCTAGTATAAAAGCAAAAGAAATACTTGAAATGGCAATCGCTAAAGCTGAGTTATTAGAAGCAATTGATGATATTGTTGTTCCTATTACACGAAGAGTTTTAATTATTGGAGGAGGAGTAGCAGGAATTCAAGCTGCATTAGATTTAGCTGATGAATTTGAAGTTATTCTTGTAGAAAAAGCACCTACTATTGGTGGAAAGATGGCTCTCATCGATAAAACTTTTCCAACAATGGATTGTTCAATTTGTATTTTAGGTCCCAAAATGGCTGATGTAGGTAATCATGAGAATATTAATTTAATTTCTTGTGCTGAAGTTACAAATATATCTGGATATATTGGTAATTTTGAAGTAACAATTAAAAAACATCCTCGCTATGTAGATGAAGATCTCTGTACAGCATGTGGGGATTGTGTCTCAATCTGCCCTGAAAACGTTATTGATGAATACTCTGGCAATTTAGGTTGGAGGAAAGCAATATATATCCCTTATCCTCAAGCAGTACCTGCTAGTTATATAATTGATGAAAAGAGTTGTTTAGGACTTTCACCTCTAGCTTGCGGAAAGTGTGTTCCTGAGTGTGAAAAAGAAGCTATAAATTATGAGGATTCAGAAAAAACTTACAAATACAAAGTTGGAGCGATTATTATCGCTGTGGGATTTGATCTTTTTGATGCCTCTAAACTCCCAGAATATGGATGGGGTAATTATTCTAATGTAATAACAACTTTTGAGTTTGAAAGATTAATAAATGCTGCAGGACCAACAAATGGAGAACTCGTACGTCCCAGTGATCTTAAGAAACCAAAAAAAGTCGCTTTTATTAATTGTGTAGGATCGCGTGATAAGCGATTTAATCCATACTGTTCTAACTTTTGTTGTATGGAAAGTATAAAGGATAGCCTTTTGATTAAAGAACATTGGCCTGATGTTGAGGTTATAATATTCTTTATTGATATTAGGACTTTTGGTAAAGGATTTGAAGAGTTATATTCACGCTCAAGAGAAGAAGGTGTTCTTTTTATACGTGGACGCCCTGGTCAAATTAAAGAAAATCCCATAACTAAAAATCTTAAAGTTAGTGTTGAAGATATAAGCACTGGAACAATTCTCTCTGAAGAGTTTGATTTAGTAGTTCTTTCTATAGGAGTGGAAGGGTCGTCCGAATCTATTCCTTTTCCTATTGCTAAGGATTCAAGTGGATTTTATATTGAAGCACATCCTAAACTTCGACCAGTAGATACTCCAACTGATGGTATTTTCATTGCGGGTGGAGCAGAGTCACCAAAGGATATTAGGGAAACTGTTACACAAGCTAGTGCTGCAGCAGGTCGCTGTGGAAATCTGCTTTCAGAAGATGAGTTCCATGTAGAACCTTTATATGCATTTATAGATACAGAAAAATGTACTAGTTGTGGAACTTGTGTATCTCGTTGTCCTTACGGTGCTATTAGTGTTGATCGAGAGAAAAAAACTCCAGCACGAATTATTCCAGTATTATGTAAAGGTTGTGGTACATGTGCAGCAGATTGTCCTACAGATGCTATTACCATGACTAATTTTACGGATGCTATGATCCTTAGACAAATTGATATTGCTCTTCGTGAAAAAGCTTCGGAAAAAGTATTGATTTTTGCTTGTAATTGGTGTTCATATGCGGGAGCCGATTTAGCTGGAACAAGTCGTATCCAATATCCAACTAATACAAGAATTGTTAGAACTATGTGTTCAGGACGAGTAAAAGTATCTTTTATTAAACATTGTTTTAACCGTGGAGCTGGAGCTGTTATGTTGACCGGATGTCATCCACAGGATTGTCATTATATATCTGGAAATGATTTTGCCATAAAGCGAGAAAAAAGAATTAGAAGCTGGATGAAAAAAAATAATATTTCTGATGAAAGATTTATCGTTGAATGGATCTCTGCAGCAGAAGGAAAACGATTTGCAGAAATAGTTTCACAAGTAAGTAAAATAGCTTTAAAGTAGATATTTATTTGTTAGTTGTAGATCAACAAAACTGAAATAATATAAATGGAGTATTTTAAAAAATCATGTCTGATCCTCATGAAGTAAGAAAAAAACGCTCAGAAAAAATGATAAGCTTATTTAATTCTTTCAAAAACCAAGAATTAAAAAACTTACCTGTTCCTCCTTTTTCAAAATGGGCTAATGGGAAAATAATAAAAGCAGAGTGTGGTTTAATGGAATTAGAATTTGAAGTAAGACCTGAAATGGCAAATCCAACAAACTTATTACACGGTGGGATACAATGTGCACTAATGGATGATGTGATAGGGATCACAACAGCCACACTAGGTTATAAAGGATTTCCAATTAGTATAGATTTCCATGTAGATTATTTAGGAAAAATTCAAGTTGGTGAAAAAGTAAGAGTAATTGGAGAAATTATACGGGAAGGAAGAAATATTATCCATGCGAATGCAGAAATTCGAGATTTGAATAATAATTTGATCTCAACCAGTAATTCGAATCTATTAAAAACTAAGTTTATACCAGAATATGTAAAAGCAGCGGATAAGTTAGAAAAGTAATTATGAATGTCCCATTCTTCTTTTATATTCTGAAATTTTTGTCAGTAGTGGGATAAATTCAAGAGGATCTCCAGAAACTGGAACTTTCCTTTCAATTAACTTTTTTGAAATACTTTCTCTTTCTTCTGGGTTATTCAAACGTTGAATTATGGGAATTAAGGGTTTATTATGTTTATGACCCAATTTAAGGCTTTCTATCATATTAGATTCAAAATCTTGATTATCCCTTGATTTAAGAACAGGAGTTAAATAAAAACTAGGCATATCTAAAATTAAACCATCTATCTTTTTGTCTGATAAAGCAAGATCAATAATTTCATATACAGAAATTACATAGAAAAATTGTGCTGCTAAATCTAAAGGATTATTTGAACTTGTACCTGGCAAAAAAAATTTGGACTTGAGTTTATCTTGGATTTCAGAACTAAATGGAGGTATTTTCATTCCTGCTTTCTCAAGTAGATCTACTAAAATCACTCCATAGCCTCCACTAATACTAAAAACTGCTAAATTATTTAGTTCAAAAATTCCATAAAAGTCAATTAAACGAGCAGTGTGGAGTAATTGCTCCAAAGATTCAACATCGATAATATTAAATTGTCTAAAAAGAGCCTTCCAAAGTCGATTATCTCCGGAAATTGAAGCAGTATGAGTTTTGGCTGCAACAGAGCCCGTTTCAGATTGCCCACCTTTTAATACTACAATTGGTTTTTTATTTTGTTCAAGAACTTTCTTCAAATCATCAATTCTTCCTTCTTTAATACCCTCAAGATAACATAAAATAATTTCTGTTTCTGGATCTTTACTTAAAAAGTAAAGTAAATCAACAAAATCTATATCTGCTCCATTTCCAAATGAAAATACTTTCGAAAAGTTAATACCTAATGCCTCTGCTCCATATATTGCAATATTGCAGATCCCGCCTGATTGTGCAATAAATCCTATATTTCCTGGTTTTGTTGGAAATCCTGGACGCCATGCTATCCCTAACTTAGGATAATATATTCCTAATCCATTTGGCCCTAATATTCTTAGCTTATTTTGCGCTCGTTTTAATAATTCTTTTTCTAAAGCAATACCCTCTTTTGTACCAGAATCAGAAAATTCAGAAGTAAAAATAGTAACTAATTTTACTTTTTTTTTTACACATGCATCAATTGTGTTTAAAATCTGGGATGGAGGAACTGCAATGAAAGCAAAATCAACTTCTCCTGGAATATCTTCTAATGATGGAAAAATATTTTTTTTATCAAAATTAGGAATTTCTTCGGCAGTAGGATGAACAGCATAAGTCGGTCCTTTAAAATATTCCGCATGATTTCTTAAAAAAAAGTATTCTCGCTTTTTAGAAGGCCCAATAACAGCAATAGAATTAATATGATTAATAAATGAAATGTCTTTAACATTTAATCCTTTAGAATCTAAGTGAAACATTAATATTTTAAATATTGTACGTAATAAAATTTTTAAGATTTACTTTTACAGAAAGTTACACAAAATTAAGATAAATTTAGCGTTGAATTTTACTCCCTTATTGCTTTTAACAGTATTGTTAAATAGTTTTTAGAACTCATTAGGGTGTTCTTTATTAAGAATAAATATACAATGGGAATATAACCATACTTTCAATTTTGTCAAATGAAAAAAAAAAATTTATATATAACTCGGCATAATAAAAAATCACTGAAAATGTCTAGAATTTCGTAGAGCTTAAACCACTTGCAGAAATTTTAGGACTTTTTGGCTTTGTTTGTAATATGTTCAAACGAGACAACATTTTGAATATTGGAACAGCAAAAATGGAAAAGAAATTTCCAACAAATTTAAAAAAAAAAAAGATGATATAAAAATGAGAAAAAAACTAGTTACAATTTTAATAGTCTTCGCCTTTTTAAGTATTGCTAGCTTTTCAACAATGTTAAATGTAACAGGTGATACTAATAAGGGTGAAAAATCATTCTTTGATGTAGAACCACTTTATGATTGCAAATCTGCTGATACTTTATCACTTGAGGATGCAGTATTTGAACCTCCACATAGTCCATGGCTTTATCCCACCATTAACGATTATACTGGTGCCTTCCAATGGCTCTATTTTGAAAATATCTTTAATGGTACCTATGGGAATATTTGGGTTGCATTGGATCCAGCATATGATTGGTATGTTGATAATGGTGAGCCTGGTTATAGTCCTGATGATGTATGGTTTTTTAGTTATCCATGGACTTCTACTGGCTACCCTGATTCAAGCTATCCAGGTGGCTATTATTTACCACCGGGTTATGTTGATTATGTAACAGGAGCGGATCTATTAGAAATCCTAGATGAGTTCGATAATAATATCCACGATACAGATGTACAATACTTTGGTATGTATAATAATGATCCTACGGTACGACCTGGTCCATATGGGGATGGGACAGTTCAAATTATGGTATTCAACATTAAAGATGAATTTTTCTATCACCCTGAAGACGCTCAGGGATTTATCATGGGATATTTCTGGTCTCAAATCGCTGATTACTTCTATACCAATGCTTTTCACATGGACACTTACCAATGGTGGAGAAGGCAAGGTGAAAATCCACCAATGGTCGATCCCTATAATGGATTTGATTACTCATATCTCAGTGTATTAGCTTGGCAATATGAAGGAACCTTTGCCCATGAATTTCAGCACCTTATTCATTATGACAGAGATCCTGATGAATTTTCCTGGGTTGACGAAGGCTGTGCAACTTTAGCTGAATGGCTTTGTGGATATGGATTCTCTCCAGGACATATTTCGGAGTATTTACTCTGGTTCTGGGATACTCCATTAACGATATGGGAAGGGTATTTAGCTGATTATGGCGCATCCTTTCTGTGGACGTACTATATGTATGAACATTACGGTGGAGCAGAATTATTAACCTATTTAGTTGAAGATCAAGCTAACGGAATACAAGGATGGGAAAATGCACTTGCAGCAATGGGTATACATAGATCATTTGATCAAATCTTCCAAGACTGGTGTATCGCAAACTATCTTGATGATACATCATTCGGTAAAGGAAGGTATGGTTATTATGAATTAGATATTCCTTCTGAAAACTCAGATGGTATGAGTATACAACTTGCAATGGAATTGTGGGACAGTTGGTATGCAGGTTATGGCTGGTTCGATTGGTTTGTAAATGAATATCCATATGACGGTGAATATATTTTAGTGGGTCGTGGATTACCTTACACTGCAAGTTATGTACAATTTACTGACGTTCCATCATTATTTGAAGTAGAATTCGACGGTGCTGATACATGTGGCGCCGCACCAACCAGTGGTACACATAATTGGTGTTCTGATGGAGAAGCCTGGTCATGGTGGACACTTAGTCAAACCTTTGATATACCCGCTACAGGAGCAACGCTTTATTTCTCAAACTACTTTTCAATTGAGGAAGATTGGGATTATGGCTATGTAGAGGTTTATGATCATGATACTGGATTGTGGACTACACTACCAGGGATTTACACCACAGATTATCTTGGTTATGCACAGGACAATCCATACACTCCTACTGAAAGAGAGCCATATATGTATAATTATACAGGAACATGGAACTGCTTTACAGGAGATAGTGGTGGTTTATACACAGAAGCAATGGATCTTACACCCTTTGCAGGGCATACTATAGAATTGTCCTTTACTTATTGGACTGATGGATTTACACTTGGTTCAGGATGGTATATTGATGATATAGAAATACCTGAAATTGGATTCTATGATGATTGTGAAACGGGTGGTGACTGGACTGTCAGCCCAGAAGGTTATGGATGGTACTTAAACGATGAGATAATTTATAATCATTTTGCAGTAAGTTTCATCCAATCGACAACCTATTTCAAGAAGGATGGTACACCTTACAAAACGTGCATTCATATAGACGGAATGAGAATCAATGATGATACTGAAACAGGAGATGAGTTCATGTTAGTTAAAAATATTAGGCGTACTGAGAGTACTGTTGTAATGGTGGTTGCTAATCAACCAGGATATGAGCACACTTTCGGAACTACTTATAGTTTCCACGCAGATTGGAAGCAATGGCATCATCATTGGCATTGTCATTGGCATCATCATTGGGTTCATCATTGGTGTCATCATTGGCACCATCATTAGGGCTAAATAGTAAAAACAAATACTTAATCAAAACTTAAATTTTTTTTTTTTTATTTTATAATTTTATAAAATGGTTCATATATTAATCTTCACTTAGATTTGTCATTTGGGTGAACTGAAAATTAATGCAAATTCTTGTTTCACAGTTGATCGTCAAAGAAATTGACATTTTATAATAATAATTTTTAAATTATGATTGATTAATCCCCTATAATTGGCAATTATTCAAAAAATAATGAGCTTAACTTAGAGTGCAAATCCAAAATATTCAAAATCTACTGAGAGAATTAAGAGAGGACAACACCTCTGGAGCAAATGAGTTAATTGACAAAGCTCTTGAAATAATTAAACTTCAATTTACTTTAAAAAAGGATCCCCGAGAAGACATTAAAGAGGAGATTTTGATCCTATTGAAACAAATAATTGATACACGCCCTAGTATGGCTCCTTTAATCAATGCAATAGGATATCTTATGCACGATTTAGAAGTAATAAATAAAAACGTGTTAGAAGAAAGAATGAATCAGTTTTACTTTGATAGAGAGAAAAGAAGAGAGACTTTAGAATTAATTTTTCATACATTTTTAGAAGATAATAAAAAAGTTCCACTGAAAATAATGTTGATATCATATAGTTCAACAATTATCAATCTATTATTGAAAAGCAAACAATTTAACCTTGAAATTTTTGTACTGGAATCGAGACCACTTCTTGAAGGGCAGAGAGTTGCCGAAATCTTGTCTCCCCATTTTAAAACTCATTTAATTATAGACGCTGCTATGGGTACTTATATTGATAAAATTGACTTGGTTTTAATAGGTGCTGATAGTGTTTTAATAGATGGTTCTATTGTCAATAAAATTGGTACTTTTCCTCTAGCGTTATTAGCGAATACTAAAAATATAAATCTTTATGTGGTGTGTGATTCATATAAATATAATTTAAAAAGCCATTATGGATACAGTATTTTGATAGCAGAAAAACCAATAAAGGAAGTTTATAATAAGGAGATAACAAATAAGTTTTTAGTGGTCCATAATTATTATTTTGATATTACACCAGCAGAATATATTTCTGGAATTATTTCAGATTTAGGTGTACTAAATAGTAAAGAGTATTTAGATATGGTGAAAAAAACCCTTCCAATCGAGTGGTTTAAATATTTTATAAATAACAAAAAGTTATGATTTTAGAGTCAAAAATGAAAGAAGAAGAATTAGAAATCAAAAAAGTAGATAACAATAACTCTGATAAGGAATTTAATGTCGATAATGTATATCGAATAACAGAAAGGCTTGCTTTCCCTAGATTAATAGGTTCAGAGGGAGAAAAAAAAGCTAGAGAGATTGTTGTTGATGAATTTCAAAATGTAGGCAATATTCCAATATATAGAGACACATTTAAAACTTCTTTTTATAATTGGATTTTAATAAGATTTATATTTTTAATTACTGGCTCTGTATTGATTTTATTGGCTCTATCAACCTATATTAGTCCTTTTTTAACACTTATTGTATTTATTTTTGCTATTTATATCTCATTTAAAGCGCTTGGTATATCTGTTTCAACGAAAATTAAATTATTTAGAAATGAGGTAAATAATTATGAGACAGAAAATATTTATACTATCTTGAAAAGTACCAATTCTTCTGCTAAAGTAATTTTTATAGGGCATTGGGATTCAAAATCTCAATCATTTCCAACATCGATACGAATTATTATATTTCTTGTCTCTGTCTTTGGTTCTCTGATATTGATGGTAATCTATTTTATATTAAGTATACTAACAATTATTATTAGTTTTAATATCCCTATTTTGAATAACATATTATTGGATCTAAGCATTATTATTGCTATAATTGGAGCAACTAATTATTTCAACAAAACCGGCAATGAATCCCCTGGAGCATATGATAATGCAGCTGCGGTGGGTACAATAATAGAACTCGCAAGATATTATAAATCGAATCCAATTAATAATATAGATTTACTTTTTTTGTCTACTAGTTCAGAAGAATTAAACTTGGGAGGAGCAGTTCATTTCATTCAGAAATATAAAGAACAATTTGCTAAAAATTCAACTTATTTTATTAACTTAGATTTAATAGGTGGATATGAATTAATTAGATTAATATCATCATATGGAATTCCAAGAAAAGTTTCTTCCAAGAAATTAAATAAGTTATTTTTAGAAAGTGGTAAAGAGTTAGATATTAAATTAAAAGACGTTTATGCTCCTACCGGGGCGTGGTCTGATTATATGCCTATTGTTAACGAGGGTTTCGAAGCTTGTTGGCTTGGTTCTCAACCAGGTTTAAAATTTGTTCATACTAAAAATGATACTATGGATTTAATTTCAAAAGAAGGACTTAAAAACATTCTTCTATTATGTATAGATGTTGTAAAAAGGCTAGAAAACGAATATAATTAAGAAACCTTTTTCCTAATTATATAAGCTATTTTTTATAAACAAGATCTAGGAAAGTTTTAAGAAACATTATACATAACTTAAATTTTATCCTAAGATTTATTTTATCGAAATTGATTATTTAGAAAACAATTAAAAATTTGCTCAAAATGTTAACTCCAGAACAAGTTAAAGAAGTTTTAAAAAATGATGTAATTAATCTTAGATTTCATGCTAGAGGAGGACAAGGTGGAGTTACAGCTTCTAATTTATGTGTAGAAGCTTTTTATGGTTATGGTGTCTGTCAACCTCTTTTTGGAGCGGAAAGAATGGGTTCCCCAACGGAAAGCTATGTTCGACTCTCTGCAAATGAAGATTTAGTGCGAAACAATGAACAAGTTTATGGACCTCATTTTGTTTCTGTGTTAGATCCATCTCTTTTAGGAGAGATTAATGTAACCGCTGGAATGCCTAAAGGAGGATGGTTAATTGTGAATACTGTTATGGATCAAGCATCCTTACAAGAAATTGTTGGAAGAAAAGATATAAATGTAGCAACAATTGATGCAACGAGAATTGCATTAGAGACTTTTGGTAGAAATATAACAAATACTATAATTTTAGGTGCTTTAATTCGAGTATCCCATCTCTTTACATTGGATGAAATATCTGATGCCATTATGAGAAGATTTAAAGGAGAAATTGCAGGGAAAAATATCCAAGCTATAAAACAAGCTATTGACGAAACTTGTTTGTATGATCTTGGAATTGATATAGATTTTTCTTTAGATACAAAAGTACCCTGGCAACAAGTAAAACCGGGATTACCTGGATATAAAGAGATGGATAAGGCAGGAGTATGGTATTGTGACGAAAATATCATTCCATATGGAAGTTCTCAGGTAATGACGGGAACGTGGGGTGAATGGGACATCATATGGGATAAAGAAAAATGTACTGATTGCGCTCAATGTTGGTATATTTGCCCAGATTTCGCGATAATTCGAGAGAAGGGAGATGATGGATTATGGCACATGGCGGGAATAGATAGTTTTCATTGTAAATCATGTCAGAATTGTATAAATATATGTCCTGTAGAAGCTATAAGTAAGAAATTAAAACAAGGTCCCGCATCTTGTGCGATACCAGAAGAAAGTGGAGATGAATAATACAATGAGTGTAGAACCAATGCGTATTTTTTTCAAGGAAATTAAAGAGCCTATCGAAACTACGATGATAGGTAATTATGCTGTAGCAGGTGGAGTAACACAAACAGATCCAGATGTTATTTGTGCATTTCCAATCACACCTCAAACTCAATCAGTAGAAGGATTATCTGATGTAGTTAATCATGGAAGATTGAAAGCAGCATTTATAAATGTTGAATCAGAGTTAGCAGCAATAAGCTATTCAACAGCAGCTTGTGCAGCTGGAGCTAGAACTTTCACTGCTACAGCGTCTCAGGGTTATTTATTGATGACTGAAGCATTACCTATGGCTGTAGGATGGCGAGTACCCTTAACCATGATGATATCAGCAAGAGCGTTTAATTCTCCCAACCTATCAATTTGGAATAGTTGGGAATTTGTACAAACTAATTCAGAATTAGGGTGGAATTGTATTGTATCTGAAAACGTGCAAGAAACTTATGATGCTGCAATCATATCAGTTATGATTTCAGAAGATTCGCTTTTTCCTACGATGTTTGTACATGACGGTTTTATTATTTCTCATTCAGTACAGAATCTTACTCTCATCTCGGATGAAATTGTTAGAAATTTGACTCCAAAAAAGCCAAGACATCGTATAACGCCCGAAAAGCCAGGTACTTGGGGGGGAATCGTCACTCCTGATTATTTCATGGAGGGCAGAATGAGATTGGAGGAAGATAAAAAACCGGTATTAGGAATAATGAAAAAATGTTTTAAAGATTTTGCGAGCGCCACTGGACGTGAATATGATTTAATTGAAACTTTCAATCTTGATAATTCGTCAAAAACTGCATTTCTTACAATGGGATCTATGTGTGGGAACATAATAAGCTGGATGACAAAAAATAAAGATGTTGGTTTGATAAAAATACGTGCTTATAGACCATTTCCTTATGAAGAATTACAAAAAATAGTACAGGACCACAATATTGAGAAACTTATTATATTTGAAAAATCAGATTCATTAAACGGACTTTTACCTCCATTTTCAATGACAATCGCTTCAGCTTTATATCCCCTTGGAACAATATTTAGAAGTTTTATTGTAGGCTTAGGGGGTCGAGATGTTACAAGAGATGAGTTTACTGTCGCAAAAAAGAAAATGGAATCTGTGACGGATATGAAAGGAGAACTTTATTCTTATCTCGGTGTAAGGGAATCAAAGGAAAAAATTTTGGGGGTAGATAGATAAAATGTCGCAACCAGAAAGGAATATAATAAAATTAGAGGATTTATTAGCAAGAGATGGAAAAAATAATGTATTATTCTTCAATTATGATAATGAAGCATTTATGAATACTGGTATACAAGAAAGTGGAGGAACACCCCCTTATGCATCCACGACAACGAGTCCCGCAGGAGAGAAGATACCCGGAAAAGTCGGAGTAAAACAAGATTTAGTTACTCCTTTTGCTTTCTATGGTTCAAATTCATTATTCTTAGCAACTGTAAACCCTGCTTATCCAAATGATTTTATGGGAAAAATTATAGAAGCTTTAAAAAGTAATGGTTCATCTTTTATTCAAGCTTACTCTGATTGTATGAGAGGCTGGAGACATGCTGCAGAAGATGCGGTTAAAATATCGAAATTAGCAACAGATTGTGGGTATTGGCCACTATATACTATTCGTGTAAAGGATGGAATGCCAACATTCTCATATTATAGAGGATTAGATATAGATAAAGATAAATTCGTTGAATATTTGAAGTCAATGGGTCGATTCAGGCATTTATTCAAACCAAAATTCATGGAAAAGGAAATTGATGAAATAATATATTTTACAGAACAAAGAAATAAAAAAGTAAAAGGTTTAATAGAGCAATTTGGGGCAGATAAACCAATTGATATTTATCGAATAAACCGAAAAGTATTAGAACCGCAAACACACTTATCCCCGGGGCATGGACTCTGCCCTGGATGTGGAGCAGGAATGGTATTAAATCAAATGGCTACAGCAGCAACTCATGTTGCAGGTGATAATATCATTTATGTAAACAATACATCATGCTCGGAAGTATCGACTTCAAAGGATAATGTAAGTTCTTGGCGTGTGCCATGGGTTCATCATCTATTCGAATCTGGTGCAACTGTGGCAGATGGAATAAGCACTGCATATAAAATACTTAAGGCAAAGGGTTTATTTGATGGAGAAGTACCTTATGTTATACATATTGGAGGGGATGGTTCAACTTACGATATAGGTTTCCAATTTCTTAAAGCTGCTTTAATAAGAACAAGTACATTAGTCGAAATGCATGAATATTTGAAAAATCAAAAATAAATTTTTTAATTATTATTTTCTTTTTTACAATTCTATTTTTCTACTGTTTTTAATTGAAAAAACTAATTAAAAAAAAAATTCATAAAACCATTTATCAAAATCCTTTAAGAAAGAAGTTTTAGTTTTTTCAAATTTACTATTTTTAAACCATTTAAAATATCGTTGGTTAAAGTCTTTCCTATTTTTATCATTAAAATAATTATCTATAGAATTTCCATAATCTAATAGGCTCAAACTGTTTAGTTCTGCGATATTATTTATTTGAAATATTGATGCTACTGCAGATTTAGTCATCTTTAGAGTCCTCCTTTAATTTTAATAATACCTCAATTTACCATGTAATATGCAGTCTTTAGACATTTCTCAGCACTATGTACAATTGAATTAATTATATCTGATACACTCTCAATTTCCTCTACCAGCCCACAACTCTGTCCTAAAAGAACAATACCATTATTAACATCTCCTTTATATGCCTTCTCTAATTTTATTACATCGTCTCTTATTACTGAGATAGAGGTTTCTTCAGCTCTCTTTTCTGTTTTGTTTAAAACAGTAGTAGCGCTTTCCGTATAAGTATTCTTTAATACTCTGGCAGGCCCAAAAACTCCTGTAACCAATTTAGTATCAGATATAGTTGAATTTTTAACCTTATTTTTGTAATTTTCATGAAATTCACATTCTCTTGACGCAATGAGTCTTGTTCCCATAGCAATTGCCCCTGCACCCATAGCTAAAGCTGAAGCTAATCCTTCTCCAGTAGCATAACCTCCACAAGCTATCATAGGGATTTCTGGGAATACTTGTCTAATTTGTTGTAAGAGAATTAAAGTACTTGTATTTTCATATGATTGATGTCCTCCACCTTCATGTCCGGTTGCGACTATTCCATCAACGCCATCTTTTATCACTTTTTTAGCTAGCTTTAAAGAAGGTATAACATGAAAATGTTTGATGTTTGATGTTTCTTTTAGTGCCTTAAAATACTTGTTATATAATATTTTTGGAGATCCTGCGCTTGTAATTAAGTAAGTACATTGTTCTTTAATTTTTGGATTGTCCATTATAAACCTAGGAATTTGCCTACATAGTTTTATCGCATCAGGTTGTAATGCTGCTGTTCTAATATTTAGTCCAAAATGTTTATCAGTAAACTCAACTACAGTTTTCATACTTTCTTTCATTTGATTTAAGGTGATTCCTTCACTTAATGTTACATGGCTTAGAACACCTAATCCACCAGCCTCTGAGACAGCAATTGTTAGTTTTGTTGTGTAAAAAGGTCCCATTGGTGCAGCTACAATAGGATGTTTAATTCCAAGCATTTCAGTTATGTTTGTTTTTATAACCATATTTTCCGACCTTTTATTATTAAATTTTTTGTTATTTTTTAATAATTGAACATCTATTCAATGCATTATCCATTTCATTTAATAGATATTAGGTTGAATTATCAGCATCCTATATAAGTTTAATCATTTAGCCAATATTATGATAAATCGTATATTTACTATGAGTTTTATAGGCAATCTTAAATAGATACAGAAATTCTTTAAATAGTTTTAAGGTTTTGAATGAACGATCATTCAAAATTAAAGTAGGAGTAGTATTTGATTTAATCCGAGTTATTAAAAAAAGTATTTTAATTTAATAAGTCTAAAACATAACTTAGAAAATATATTCTAATAATAGAAAAACATCAATTTCAAGAAATCAAAATGGAAAGTATTATGAGAACTTCTAAAATTCCTTTATTGTTCATTTCCAATTATATTTATCGGTAAGCAAATTCTTTTCTGTAAAATTCCAAAATATCCTCTATTACTATATCAACTAAAGATTTCTCGTTAGGATCTTCTAAAATTTTGATTAATTCATCTTTAACTATGTTTAATAACTGATCAATCGATTTAATTCTCTCATCAGGTGTTTCATGTTCCAATCCTAAAAGATCTCTTTTATGTTTTAATTGCCACTTACTTACAGCTCGCCAGCCAATACCTTTAGCGGCTAATTCATCCATTTTTATATACTTAAGAACAATTTTTACAAATTCATTAAATATTATGTGCTGTTCCTGAGACATATGTACATTTTTGAAATATTTCTCAGCAGCTTTTAGTGCTTTTGGTTTAAAACTCTCTCCAGTAATTCTTTCAGGCATATCAAACACAATTTAAATTTATTATTTTAGTTATGAATATTTAATTTTCAACCAAGTATTTATAAATTTGGTGTAAACATATTTCTGTATTAATTAGCTAGAATTTTAATATTTCCCGCATTATCTTATTTTATGCCAATTAAGGTGGAAATAAAATATCCCATTTATACAATAATCATCGATAATCCTGAAGTTAAAAATGCTGTAGATGGTCCAACTGCTAAAGAATTAGTAGATGCGTTCAGAGATTTTGAAAATGATAGTGAAGCTTTGGTTGCTGTACTGTGGGGTGCTAATGGAACATTTTGTTCCGGAGCAAATCTAAAAGTAATTACTAATGGAAGAGGAAACCGAATAGATACCAAAGGAGATGGTCCTATGGGGCCTTCAAGGATGATGTTATCAAAACCGGTAATTGCGGCGGTTTCAGGTTATGCTGTAGCGGGAGGGCTTGAGCTTGCGCTATGGTGTGATATGAGAGTAGTGGAAGAAAGTGCAGTATTTGGAGTATTTTCCAGACGTTTTGGAGTACCTCTTATTGATGGAGGCACTGTTAGACTTCCAAGATTGATTGGTTTAAGCAGAGCTATGGATATGATTCTTACTGGACGACCTGTTACTGCAGAAGAAGCTCTCTCTTGGGGTTTGGCAAATAGAGTAGTTCCACATGGGCGATCTAGAGAAGAAGCCGAAAAATTAGCTAAGAAGATCGCTGAATTTCCCCAAACATGTATGAGAAATGATAGATTATCTTCTTACCAGCAGTTTGGCATGAACTTAGAAGATGCTTTAGCTAATGAGTTTGACTTAGGACTAAAAACTCTCGCAAGTGGAGAATATTTGGAGGGAAGTAATACATTCTCTCAAGGAAAAGGGAAACATGGATCTTTTAATAAGTAGATAATTTTTATAAATATTTACAAATTAAGTAATCTTTGGTGATTATATGATTATGTTTAACGAGTTTAGAGTTAAAACTCCAGAAAGAGAGGTTATATTGAATATTACAGGTGAGATCAGCAATATAATTAGAGAAAGCAATATAAGAGAAGGTGTTTGTCGAATATTTATACCACATACAACTGCAGGAATAACTATCAATGAAAACGCGGATCCTTCTGTTATTAAAGATATCAGTAGTTATTTAAGTAAATTAGTTCCTAAAGGTGGGGGATTAGGTTATTCATTCAGACATGGGGAAGGAAATTCTGATGCTCATATCAAATGTACATTAACGGGTCATTCAGTAGAGGTATTAATTCATGAAAATAGAATGATGTTAGGAACTTGGCAAGGAATAATGTTTGCAGAATATGATGGACCTAGAAATAGGAGAGTTATGATGCAAATCCAAGGTGAATAACACAGTTTTGCTCTATTAATAATACTTATTTCATTTCCAATATTCAGTTTTATAACAAATTATTTAAGGGGAAATAGATGGAATTTGGATTTAGTTCATTAATGAATTTAGCAAAAATTAAAAAAAATGTTAAACGAAAAAGAATTTCCAGTTATAATATACGTGGCACCAATAATGATAATATAATAATTAATTCAAAAAGAAAATTTGAATTATGCTATATCCAAAGTTCTGGAATTATAAAGCATATCTGGATAACTATTGGTACTATAGATCCTGATCCATACTATTTAAGAAAAATATTAATCCGGATGTGGTGGGATGATGAGATTAATCCTTCAATTGAATGTCCTATAGGGGATTTTTTTGGAATTGGTCATGCTCAATCTGTAAATTTTTGGAGTTTGCCTCTTTCTATGAGTCCTCGGGAAGGAAAAGGATTTAATAGTTTCTGGCCAATGCCTTTTTCTAGAAGTGCTAGAATTGAAATAGAGAACGAATGTGACACTTCTTTGATTTTTTATTACTATGTTGATTACGAAGAATATTTAGAATTGGATTCTGATTTAGGGAGATTTCATGTACATTGGAATCGCGAGAGTCTATGTAAAGGAAATGATTATAGTTTGAAAAAACCACAACGATGGCTTAAACGAAATAAAACTCATGAAGACGACTATATTCTTTTAGAAGCTGAAGGTGAAGGCCATTATGTTGGTTGTCATTTAGATATTCATAATCTTTATGTTACTAATGAAGAAAATTGGCCAGGTGAAGGCGATGACTACATAGAAATTGATGATGGTGAGATTATCCTATATGGAACTGGAACTGAGGATTATTTTTGTACAGCATGGGGTCCTTCAGAGTATTATTGTTCTCCTTATTTTGGAATAACAATGCCAGGAGGAAACAACTGGAGTGGGAAGATTTCATATTATAGGTATCATATAGAAGATCCTATATATTTTCATAAAAATATTAAAGTTAAAATGGAACATGGTCATGCAAATCAACGTTCAGATGATTGGTCTTCTACAGCATATTGGTATCAAACAGAACCTCATAAAGAATTTAAACCACTTTTACCAGTAGAAGAAAGAATACCACGAGAAGAACCTAAAGAAATTAAACCACCTAATTAAAATAATTCCTTCTTATCTTTATTTTTCAAGGAAATACTGTATTCAATCCTATCTAACCATTCAATTACTAAAGAATTAAATAATTTCGCTTTTTCTATTTGTAGATTATGACCTGCTTGGTCAAGAATAGCAAAAGTAGCGATAGGATAATTCTCAATTATTTCCCAAGCATCACGATATCCAACTGTTTTATCTTGTCTCCCTAAAAGAAATAAGGTCGGTTTATCATAAATTTTTAAAAGTTGATCAACCTCGAAAGAAAATTTATAATTATCTGGAAATATTTTATCTAAAAAACTTTGATCTGCAATTTTCACCCCAGAAAAGACTTCATCTCGATATCTCTCCCAAGTATCTTCACTATGAATTACTAAAGATTCTTTTAATTCTTCAGCATCTGAGGGACTTAAACCAGAAATTAACTCAGGGTTCTTTATTAAAATCCTAAAATCCTTAGGTAAATCTCGTTTTTCTGGTTGAGGTATTATAAGAGGACAGATAAATAAGATACCATCTATAAATTCAGATCGTTTTAAAAGAATACCTCTTGCTAAATAACATCCATAAGATTCGCTAGCAATTATGAATTTTTGATTAGGAATAATCTTATCAATAAATTCTAAAATAATTTCGAGCATTTGATCTGAATTTTTTAACCATTCTGGTCCGGCAGTTTTCCCCATTCCTGGTAAATCAAAATAAATACGACTATAATAATCTCTTTTTTGAAAAATAGGTTCCATACATCCCTTCATTAGACGGTGATCCGGTACAAATCCATGAATCATAAGAATTGGATGTCCTTCGCCATAAATTTCATAATAAATTTTTATATTTTCAAGATCACATTCCATTATATAATCAATTCTATTGCATTTATATTATGAAAACTCTTTATATTAAAAAAAAAATAAGAATAAGAGATTAAATCTTTTCTTTTTCTAATCTCGCTATTCTTTCTTGATGTAAAATTTTTAATTGTTGTTGTTGCTCAATGAAAACTTCATGATTAATTGGGAAGAATACAAAAACCAACAATCCTAGCAACGCTCCAAGAAGAGGCACGAATCCTACTAATGCTCTTAAACCTAAAAGTGCGGTCGGTGATTGGGTCTCTGCGTTTGAGTCAAAACCTGTTAAAAGTCCTACAATTATTAAAGTTATTCCTGAAAAAACCAACGATAATCTAGCAATTAATGTTAAAATTCCATTGTATGACGCTTCTCGTCTTTTATTAGTTTTTAATTCATCATAATCTATTGCTGTACTAATAGCGGGTTCAGTCATAAGCATACCAGCAGCTCCGAGACCAGGAAAAATTGTAACAACAATTAGTATAAAAAAATCATTTATAAGAAACAATGGCCATATTCCTAAAGAAAATATAATCATTGCAAGGAGTAGTCCGTATTTTGGTCCCTTTTTAGCATATATATACCTCCAAAAAGGTATGCTTATAAGGATTCCTATTGCTACTCCTGCAGCAGCAACACCTACTAAACCTTCATCTACTCCAAGAATAAATTTGGCATATAATGGAAGAACCATTATAGTTAATCCAAAACAAAAGTCAAGCAATGTATAAGTTAATGTAATTACTATAAATGGTTTATTTTTTAGTGTCTCTTTAATTGCGGTAAATACTGGTAATGGTTCGTCAATTTGGTATTCCTCTCTTTCTTTTGATCCGAGAAGAGAAAGTAACATTGTTACAGGAATAGTTAAACCCATTATAACACCTGCCCATTCCCATCCTATAGCATCTGCAATCATTGGAGGAATCATTATACCGATAAATGATGATATAAAGGCGATGGTATCTTTTATTGCGACCACTGTTGCTCTTTCTCCTTCTTCTTCATACATTTCGGTATATAAAGACGACCACCCCGTCATACATAGCGTAAATCCAAGATCGAATATGAATAGCATCAAAAGGGCATGCATAAATATAAAAATTTGCTCTGAACCTGAATAAGGTACCCACCAGAGAAAGATAAATCCAATTGTGAAAGGAATCGTTCCAACAACTATATATGGAACACGACGACCCCACTTAGTTTTCTTTTTATCCATATAAAAACCTATTAGAGGATCATTTATCGCATTCCAAATTCCATATATTAACCAAACCCACCCTGAAAGAACAAGATCAAGATGTCTAACTGTAACATAAAAAAATACAAATGAAGCAGCTACCATATTATAAGGAAGTGCGGATGGTACAGCCCCTAAAGAGTATAAAAGATGACCTTTACGCGAGTGTACTTTATCATGATTGCCCCTTTTTGTTTTATTCATCATAATCCTTATTTTATTTTATTAGATATAATTTAATCTTATTTTAACAGTTATTCGAAGATAATAATAAATTTTTCTAAATAACCTTAATCATGTTTTTTTCTGAAAAAATTATTGGTCTTCTTCGAGAATCTCTAAACCTAAAATTTTGGCTCCAGTTATGAATGTTTCCCTAAAGTCTCCAATAAAAGTAACTCTATGCCATCCGAAGGATTCCCAATCATAATTTTTTATAATTTTTTCTACATTACTTTTTACTAACATTTTTGAGACGCATCCTTTTTCATCAACCACATTATCTATAATTGTTCCTTGTCTAATTGATATTTTCTTCTTAAAAACACTTATTTTTATAGTTGTAACAATTTCACCAAGGGGGAATTTAACACAAGGAGAAGCACCTAAATAATGGGTTTCACCGTGAAAAACAATTTCATATGGAATTGAAGGACCATTAATTCCATATAGCTTATCTGGAGCTACACAGTGCATATATGTAATTTGTTCATTGGCAAAATCAAGAGTATGGTTAGATACAAATCCAGGGCGATTTGTTAAATATAAACCAAAAAGGAAACTTACTGTTGAATCCATATCAGACTCACATATACCATATTTTCCTTCATTACTTAATTCAAAATAAGCCATACAAGGATAAGCAGGTAATATTCCTGTCAATAAGAATGTTCCACAATCAGGAGTAAAAAAGTTAACTTCTCTATCTTGCAAGATTTTTTTAAAAGCCAAATATAATTTTGCAGAATTTAAGATTGTCTGTTCAGATGGTTCTATTTTCAGTGCATTTTTAACCCATTTATCAGCAATAATTTTAGCTTCATCCTCATTAACTTTCGAATAATATTCCAGAATCTCATTCGGATCTCCTCTTATCATTTCAATACCAAATATTTCTTTCAAATTTTCTCTATACTTTGGTTCATCCATCCTCCACTGATGTGCTTGATCTTTACCAACAGTGTCTGTAAAAAATTCAAACTCTTTATCACCACTCATTTTTCCCACTTGTTCAAGAAATTCTGGATGACTTTTTAATATTTTTTTACGTTCTGGATTAAATAGACCTAATATTACATCCCAATTCATTTTTATTACATCACTTGCATAAACCAAAACTCTCGTTCCCTTTAAACGTAGTAAGTTAATCATTGATTCAATTGCTTTTTCAAAATCTTCAAGCTTTTGTGAAGAGAATGGAAATACTTGATAATTTTTATCTTTAATATACGAATAGATTTTAGTGAATGAATGATCTCCTCCATAAATAAAATTACCAAGAATAACGGGTTTATCACATTCGATAAATTCAATTCCCGCTTGAACTATTCCAGGATCTCCATAATGACCTATTGTAAAGATAATCATTCCATCTGCTTTTAGTATATTTTCTTTAATATTATCGACTAAGATTTTATCATATGAAGTAATCATCGTTCCCCAATTAAATGCAACATTTGGAAACCTCTTAATTAAACGCTCCTTAATCTCATCTATTAGCTTAAAGTTGTCATAACCTAAATAGGGCCATCCAGCTTCCCATTGTGGTTTACCAATAAAAACAACCTGAATTTTTATTTTATTCAAAGTCATATTCTTATTCCTTATCTCATTCTATATTAAATTATATCTTTTTTAAAGAAGAATTTAAAACTTATAATTTTTTAAACATTAAAAACATAAAATAAAATATTCAAATTGATTTTTGATGAGAAGAGCAACATAAATAAAAATGGCTGTTAATTTCTATTGGTTAGGTGTTTCATTAGCAATATCATCTGGATTATCAAATCATCTTGGTACTGTTTTCCAAAAGAAGGTAATAAATGCCCTCCCTGATGAAGCAAAATTTTTTAGAAGCTTAGTTAAAAAAAGATTATGGCTAAGTGGTCTTATTTTACAATACGGATTAGGAGCTATTTTTTATATGATGGCTCAATTATTCATTGGTCCTGCACTAATTCCTGGATTTATGGCTTCAGGGCTAATTGTCTTAGCAATAGGTTCTATAAAGATTGTGGGAGAAACTTTAAATAAAGCAGAATTTATAGGAATTTTTCTAATGATATTAGCGTTTTTTCTATTAGGAATAAGTGAATTGTCAATTGACATTGCACATACAAATTTAGTGGAGATCTCATTTCTTATTAGGATTATTTTTTTTACATTAGTAGTTATTATATTTTCTTTTGTTTGTTATATGTTACAACGGGAAAGTAAAAGATTCAAGGGGATTTTATTAGCAACATTATCTGGATTATTATTTGTACTCTCAAATTTTTGGGTAAGCCCACTTATAGGAGTTATTGCTAAGGTATTTAATGGTACTTTTGATTTAGGAGAATTGCTAATATTTATTATTTCTTGCATTATTCTAATTTTATCTAATGTTTTAGGGGTTATAACGATTCAAAAGTCATTTACAGTAGGCCAAGCAAGTAACTTGGTTCCAATACAACAAGTTCCTACATTAATTGCTCCGATCGTAATATATTTTCTAATATTTCTATTAACACCACCCAGTGTCTTCTCTATTTACTATTTAATTATTGGATTAAGTCTAATTATAATTAGTTCTTTCTTATTGGGGAAGAGATCAGCTCAAATGGAAGAAATAAAATAACTTTATTTAATTATTTATTTTATTATGGCGAAAATTATATTTTTTCAAGCTCATCCCGATGATTTAGAACATAAATGTGGGCATTTGATGCACTATCTTACTACTAAAAGTAAAAAAATTCACATTATTAAGATTGCGTCAATCACAAAAGGAGAATTTGGACTTCCAGGACCTCAATATGATAAATTTAAAGGAGATTTGCTAGCAAAAATTCGAACACGAGAATTATTTAACGCAGAGAAAATTCATGGAATACCCCACGAAAATATAGATTTCTTTGGATATATTGACGGATTTGTACCTTTCAATACAAAATTTGTTAATAGGATTGCTGATTATCTTAAAAAAGAAAGACCAAATATAGTTATTGCTCCAGAAGCAATATATTCATGGTATTATCATATGGATCATATAAACACGGGAAGAGTACTATTTTATATCATTCATAAGAAATTAATAGATTTCACACCAATCCTTTATTTCTACACTTCCTTGTATCCAAATTTCTTTTTTGGCTTTAAAGAAAAGGATATCAAAACGTTAACTTTTAAATTGATAGCTTGCCATAAAACACAACAATGGCTTTTAAGATATACTATGCTCCCATATCGACCATTTAACAGGCTCGCGGGAAGAAAACTCCATGGATGGAAATATGCTGAACCATATCGACGCGTGTATTTCAATAAAAAAAATGTATATAAGAATAAACCACCACTAATAGTGCGAATTTTTACCCATTTTTTTTCTAACCTACCTTGGACTAAAGCAAAATATCCTCAAGAAATCCTTTTAAAGCTTAAAGAGAATTAAGTAAAAAAATAATATTATAAAACGAAGTTATATTAAATTTTTTAAAGATATAAAACGAAACCAATAGATATAAAATGGAACCAATAGGATATAATAAGAAAAGAGCGATTGAACTTCTCGAAATGTTTAATCTTGATGCTTTAATTGCTACTACGCCAGTTAATGTTTTTTATACAACCGGGATTCCTACACTTCATGTTGCCCCTAATCCAATACTATTTGTTTTGTATAATCAATATCCCAGTTTTTCAATAGTAACTAACGACGGAGAAGTGTTCTTACTCATATGGGCATTGTATGATAGTGTTGAAAAGTTTTCTTGGGTAAAAAATTATGAACGTGTTGGCTCCCCCAAAGGTGGTTTGAAATTATTAGGAGAAAAACTTGAAAATTTTGGTCTAAAAAACAAAAAAATTGGCATTGAAACTCTTATGCCTAGATATCAATCAGAATTTCTCCGAAAGGAATTTCCAGACGCTTCTTTTGTTGATGGGGATAATATATTTTTAGAAATGCGTTTAATTAAATCCGAGGAAGAAATAAATAGAATTAGGAAATCAACTCAAATCGCTGAACAAGCCATTCTTAATTGCATTGAATCTGTAAAAGAAGGAATAACAGACAATGAGTTACTTCAACTTGCGCGAAGCACTATGATTAACAAAGGAGCAGAAGGATGGGATCATTTGACTATGAATATTGGGGATTCTGATCCAGAAGCACCTGGTGTTGGTACTATTGTGAAGCCAGGTGATATGATTAGGTTTGATTTTGGTGCTGTTTGGAAGGGATATGTATCAGATGTGAGTCGAGATGCTGTTGTTGGACAAGCTCCTGAAAAAGGGTTAAAAGCAATGGAAAATATGATAAAAGTTCAAGAATTCTGTTTAGAAAACCTTAAACCCGGAGCAGATCCAAAAGAACTATATAATGGTGCTTATAACTATTACAAACAATTAGGAAAAGGTTTTTGTAGTATAATTGGCCATAGTATAGGGTTAGAAACCGAAGAAACACATATATTTGGACCGGGACATACATATGATGGTCCTATAAAGGAAAATATGGTGTTAGATGTAGAAGCATGGCAAAATGTGAGGGGTCAAGGATTAGTAGGGATTGAAGATTGTTATCGAATAACTAATTCCGGTTGTGAACAACTCTCAAGTCTAGATAAAGAAATTTTTGTAAAGTAATTAAAAATATATTTTTATTTTATTTTTTATATTTAATTAGTCTAAAATATAATTCTCTTGTACTCCTTTTCCTAATTGTTCTAAAATACTTTTAGTTCCTTTTTTTTTATAAACATCCAGTAATTCATCCATCGATGTAGTTCTACCATTAATTGCTGATAAATATGCCAAAAGGACAGTAGCTACAGCTTCTTTCGCATGTTCAGGTGTAAATTCAGGTTCTTTATCTTCTAATATGCAATCTGTAAAGTAGGCATCTTCATTACCCATTGAAATGTGATAATATGTTGGAAAAGGACCATGATTTATTTTTGGGAAATACCATCCCTTCGCTTTATAAGCGTCTAGTTTATGAGGGGTATAAATTTTAATGGGATTGTCCCAATCATGATTTTCTACTAAGGTCCCCTCTGTACCATAAACTTCTAATTGATTTGACGAAGGAGCATTAACAGTAAAACTTAATACACATTCTGCAATGACACCAGAATTATATTTCAAAAAAATAAACGCATTATCTTCTGCTTTTTCTGGTAATTTTGTTAATTGCTTAGTAATCCAGCAATAAGCTGAATGTACTGTATCATGTAAAATCCAATTCAAAGTTGCAAATTTATGAACTCCCATATCCATTAAAGCACCTCCTCCTGCCTTTATAGGATCTGCTTTCCAAGATTCTGGATTATTAACATTATGAACCTCTGGAACCCCTTCATAAGAACGAATCATAAATACTTTCCCTATTGTTCCATCATTTACAAAGTTATGAATACCTTGATGAGCAGGTAGAAAACGATGATTTTCAGCAATCATAAATTTAACTCCTGCTTTCTTAGTAGCTTTAATCATTTTGTCACATCCCTCAAGAGTCGTTGCCATAGGTTTTTCACATAAAATATGCTTTCCTGCTTTTGCTGCTTCAATTACGACCTCTTCATGAGCATGATGAGGAACCATAATTAGAACGGCTTCAATATCACTCTCCAGAAGATCTTCATAAGAATTAAAAGTTTTCAGCTTAAAGATCTTAGCTAATTTAGCTGCTTTCTTTTGATTAATATCATACACCGAGACAAATTCTATTTTGGGATTATCTTTACAACCAACATAATGATAAGGCCAAGCTGAATTGAGTGTGTTTCCAATTCCAACTAATCCATATTTTACAGAGTTCATAAATAAGAAAAATAAGAAAAAACTAAATAAGTTTGTTCTTCTCTTTTATTAAAATTTCTTAGTAAAATTAATTTATCAATACAATTTTAGTAAAATAAAGGTGTATGAAAATTAGATTAAAAGATAAGATTGTAGTATTAACTGGAGCAGCTTCTGGAATTGGCAGATCTACTGCTATATTATTTGCAAAAGAAGGAGCCATACAAGTTCTATCGGATATAGATGAAGAAGGTCTTAAAGAAACTCAAGAATTGATTGAAGATGGAAAAGGTAGAACATCAATAATGAAAATAGATGTAAGAAATCCAGAAGAAGTTAAGAAAATGATGGATTTAACTATTGAAAAACATAATAGAATTGATATCTTGATAGTTAATGCAGGAGTAGTACGAGTTGGACCCGTTGAGACTTTTCCAGATGAGGATTATGATTTATTAATTGATGTTAATCTGAAAGGAACTCATTATACATGTAAATACTCTGTACCTTATTTTAAAAAACAGAAATCGGGTTCGATTATAACTTTAGCTTCTGTTGCAGCTCATATTGGTCAGGTTGCTCATGCAAATTATTGCTCTACAAAAGCAGGAGTTTTAGGTTATACGAGAGCATTAGCCTTAGATTTAGCACCCTATAATGTACGCGTAAATAGTGTAAGTCCCGGAGCTACTGATACACCGATGCTACAAAGCGATGTTGCAAAACAAGCAAGAGATAGAGAAGTTTCTTATGAAGAGGTTAAGAAAGAATTTGAATCAGAAGGTGTAATGGGACGTTGGGCAACCCCAGAAGAAATTGCTTCAGGAATTCTCTTTTTAGCAACTGAGGAATCCTCTTATATAACTGGAGCTGATCTGAGAATTGATGGTGGTTGGACTACTCAATAAAAGTTTATAATTTCTTTTTCTATCTTTTTAATATTATTCTAAAGCCTTTTTAATAGCTGCTCTTGCTAGTATTCTAGTAGAATCTAAAGTCGGTAAGGGACAATCATTGGGGTCTATAAGTAAAGGTATCTCTGTACACCCTAGAACAACAGCATCACAGTTCTTTTTGGCTAATTTTTGAATTATTTTATTAAAAACTTTTCTAGATTCCTCTGTAAATACACCATTCACTAATTCTTCAAAAATAACTTTATCAACTATATCCTGATCAGAAACCTCTGGAATTTCACAAGTTATATTGAATTTCTTAAGAGCGTCGGGATAAACTGAAGAATTCATGAGATATTTTGTACCTAGTATTCCTAGGTGTTTAAACTTTTGTTGTTTTGCTTCTTTTCCTACCACTTCAGCGATATGTAACCAAGGTATAGGAGATTTAGATATCATTAAATTATATGCTTGATGTAGTGTATTATCAGGGCAAATTGCAAATTCCGCTCCTGCTTTTGCTACAATTCTGGCAGAGTTGAGCATTAATTCTGCTACTTCTTCCCAATTACCATTCCATATGTGTTGCATGTAATCAGAAAGAGGTGGTGTATGTATTGTTATTTCAGGATGTCTATATTTAAATAACTTTTCTTGAGCTTCTATACAAATAGTTTTATAACAAAGCGCAGCTCCTTCTGCACTACCAGCAACAATTCCTATATGTTTAACCATACTCATCACTCTTGATTTTTAAAATTATTTTACTTGTTTAACTATTACATAGTCATGCCTCCATCAACTAAGAGACTTACACCCGTACAGAATTCATTCAAGACAAGAAAAAGAACACCCTCTGCTATTTCTTCAGGTGTTCCAAGCCTTCCTAATCTCTGGCGACTTATATAATCTTGTTTTACTTTTTCAAAATTTCCTCCCTTACTCTTAATCCTTTCTGTTAATGATGGTGTATCTGTAGTTCCTGGGCATATTGCATTTACTCTAATTTTATCTTCAATATAATCTGCAGCCATAGCTCTAGTCAGTGATAAAACTGCTCCTTTAGAAGCTGTATATGCAACTCTATCTTTCACTCCTTTAAATGCAACTGAAGAAGAATTATTTATTATCACACCTTGAGTTTTTTTTAGATGGGGAATAGCGTATTTCGTAACTAAATATATACCCCGTACATTGACAGCCATTGTTCTATCCCAGTCTTCCGTAGAGATTGTATCAATTGCTCCACTAAGTACAATTCCAGCATTATTATACAAAATATCTAATTTACCATAAGTTTCTATGGTTTTATCAATTATTTGATTAGCTTCCTCTTCCACAGAAACGTCTGCTTGTACAAATATTGCATCTCCTCCAGTTGATTTAATTTTTGCTACAACATTCTTAGCGGATGTGGATAATGAATTACAACATAATTTAGCACCCTCTTTCGCAAAAAGGAGAGCAGTTGCCTCACCAATGCCTGCGCCAGCCCCCGTTATTACAGCAATCTTCCCTTTTAATTTCATTTTTTTGTTTTTGTTACTTTAAATTTTGAATAAGTATAGTTTAATATTATTGAAATTAAATAAAATTTGATTTTTATTTCATAAAACTTTAATGGAAAGAGAGTAATTCATTGATAAGAACTTTTAAGAAGAGATAATAAAATCTGATTAAAATGACATTAAGAGTTAAAAATGAACATTTTATTGACGATAAAGACCGAACAGTATTACTGAGAGGAGTGAACTTAGGGGGTAGTAGTAAAGTCCCTTTTACTCCTAATGGGGCAACCCATATAAAAACTGATTTTAGTGATCATAGGGACGTTTCTTTTGTTGGCCGCCCATTTCCTCTAAAAGACGCAGATGAACATTTTTCACGATTAAAGCATTGGGGTTTTAATTGTCTCAGATTTTTGGTAACTTGGGAAGCAATTGAGCATAGCGGACCAAAAGAATATGATAAAGAATACTTAGATTATCTCGAAGAGGTGTTAAAGATTGCTGAAAGTTATAAATTTTATGCAATCATAGATTCTCATCAGGATGTCTGGAGTAGAATAACTGGTGGAGATGGGGCACCTGGTTGGACATTTGAAAAAGTAGGGCTAGATTACACTAACTTTGAGAGCTCTGAGGCAGCAGTTACAATGCAACTAAGATATGACCCTAATGACCTTACAAAATATCTTCCAATGCATTGGACGGGGAATACTTATAGATTTGCGAATGGAACAATGTGGACTTTATTTTTTGGGGGAAAAGATTTTGCCCCTTCATGTTTAATTGATGGAATTAATGCTCAGGATTATCTACAGAATCATTTCGTTAATGCTATCAAACAAATAGCATCGAGGGTAAAAAATAATTCACATATACTAGGATTCGATATATTAAATGAACCTCCTGAAGGCTGGATCGGTAAATATGTCGATGGAAGTGAGTGGGAAGGAAAATCTGAAGTGTTGGGGTATGTTTTTACTCCTATAGATGCGATGCTTACTGGAGCAGGATATTCTAGAACTATTGGATATCAAGAAGTTAAAAGATTTGGTATTAAAGAAACAAGAAAAGATGAGTTAAATCAAGGAAAAATATCATGTTGGTTAGAAGGATTTGAAGATGTCTGGAAAAGAGAGGGTATATGGGGACTAGATGAAGTTGGAAAACCAAAGATTTTGAAAAATGAATATTTTCTCTATAAAAATGGAGGTAAAGTTGATTTTTACCGAGATTATTTTTCTCCTTTCATAAAAGCCTATACTGCTGCAATTCGAAGAGTTTTTTCAAATTCAATAATATTTCTTACAGGGCCTATGGAAACTGTGATGAAAGGAGAGGGATTTGAATTAGAGATACCACCTAATAGTGTACATGCTGCCCACTGGTACGATGTAGCAACAACTGGTACAAAAAAAGCAATGCTTAAAGCTAATTATAATCTAATTACAGGATCTCCAGTCATCGGTAAAAAAAATGTTAAACAAATGTTCATTTCACAATTAGAAAATATTAAAGATTACTCTAATTCTTTTTTTAGGGGCATTCCTACTATAATTGAGGAATTTGGATTACCTTTTGATCTTAATAATAAAGAAGCTTTTAAGAAGTTTAAAACTGAACCGAATGAAGCCTGGGAAACGCATATAAAAGCATTAAATAATTATTATAACGCAATGGATGTTAATTTATTACATGCATTACAATGGAATTACACACCCGATAACACCAATTTATGGGGCGATCTATGGAACTTAGAAGATTTGTCCATTTTTAGTATAGATCAAAAGATTAATCCAGATGATATTAATAGTGGTGGAAGAGCAATTGAAGGATTCTGTCGCCCACACTTCATTCGTTGTACTGGCATTCCAAAAAAAATGGATTTTCAAATGAAAGAAGGATTCTTTTATTTTGAGTTTGAAGGCGATGTTTCTATAAAAGGTTCAACAGTTATTTATATCCCAAGAATCCATTATCCAAACGGTTATAATATAAATCTATCTGAGGGTGAAATACAAAAAGATGAAAAAAATCAATTATTATCTATAATCATTAAAGAAAATGGGGTACATACGGTAAAAATAACAAAAATTTGAAATTTTCTTAAATGATTTATATATAATTTAATCCCAATTCAAATTATCATAATTAATTTGTGTTACTTCTCCAAGCCCTTCTAAGATAGTCCTTGTCCCTTCTTTTTTATAAACATCCATTAATTCATTCATCGAAGTTATTCTTCCATTTTTAGCAGAAAGATATGCTAAGAGAACCACTGCAACACCTTGTCTTGCTTGTTCTGGTGTAAATTCTGGTTTCTTATCTTCTAAAATACATTCCGCAAAATAAGCATCTTCATGACCCATGGATATTTTATAATAATCTGGAAAAGATCCATGTTCGATTTCAGGGCTATAATAAGCTCCCTTTACTTCAGCCTCAGGATGAGAGGAAAACACTCTAACAGGTTTCTCCCAGTCGTGATCCTCAAAAATCGTGCCTTTTGTTCCATGTAATTCTGTTTTATTAGTAAGCGGATGTACGGTACTAGATGAAATATCCACAGTCACAATTGCTCCGCATTTATAACGTAATAGAATTATGGCAGTATCTTCTCCTTTATGAGGGGGCGATTTTAAAGTCTTACTTAGCCAACACTGAGCAGAATCTACTTCACCAAGAAACCAATTTAACATAGTAAACTTATGAACTCCTTGATCTGAGACTACACCCCCACCACCTTTAGTATAAGTAAAATTCCAACCATTATCAAAAAATTCCGAACTAGCATAAGCACCTTCATAAGTTCGACCAAGAAATACATCTCCAATAAATCCACGTTCTATAGCATCTTTTATAAATTTATGAGCTGGTAGGAATCGATGATTTTCTGCTATCATAAATTTTATACCAGCCTTTTTCGTGGCTGCTATCATCTCATCACATTCCTCAAGCGTGGTTGCCATAGGTTTTTCACAGATGACATGTTTTCCGGCTTCGGCTGCTGCAATAACTAAATCTTTGTGTAAATAATGTGGTACTAAAACCATAGCCGCATCGATATCACTTTTTAAGAAGGCATCTAAGTTTGAATAAGGTTCCAATTTTGAATATTTAGCTGCTTTAGCTAACTTCTTATCATCGACATCATAACCAGAAATAAATTTAATTTGCGGATTATTTTTGGTGCCAAGCTTATGATAGCGCCAAACAGCAGAACCTGCTCCGATTATTCCAAACTTCACAAAATCACTCATTAAATTATCCTCCAATAATTTTTCCTTAATTATTTAATAAAATTTTTAAATTTGGTATTTATTTAACAAAAATTTTTTTATCTAAACTTGAAAGCCTCTCACAACCATTTGTTGTTATTCTGTAGCAATCTTCAATTCCCATCATCCCTTGATTTTTGAAATTCTGCCATATTTCGATATCAAAAACCATATTCTCTTCAAATGGCCGATCTAATTTTTTTAAGGGGCTAAATAAGTGAGTCTCCTCACATTCTAAACCAATGCTATGACCCGTTATAAAAGCTCTTCCCCTCTTTATTAGAGATTTATTAAATTTATTTGCATCATCATATAATTCTTTTATATTTAAACCAGGGATAATATGTTGTTCACAGAATTCTTGTATTTTTATCAAATTATTCAAAATTTCCTCTGCTCCATCAGGTATTTGTCCTATCACTAACTCTCGACTAACATCTGAAACATATCCTTTCCAAATAGTTCCTATATCAAATCTATTAAGATCTCCTGCTTTCAGAGTAGTTCCTACTCCTGGTGCTTCAGGATCAGAAGATCCCAAACTCATTGTTAAATGATCCCATCCTTCTGCACCCTCATCAACGATTGTTTTTCGGGCAATTTGTAATAATTCAATGTCAGTAATTCCTTCATAAGAGGCTTCAATCATATTCAATATAGCTTTTTCAGAAATTTGTGTTGATTTTTTTATTCTTTTTACTTCTTCTTCAGATTTGATTAAACGCATATCTAAAAAAGCTTGATCACCATTAACAAATGTCGCATTTGGAAATTTATTCCTCAGATATTCAGATTGATAAGAAGGCATAAGAGATTCATATCCTATGTTGCTATTTGATAAATCCCATTTTTCAATCTTATCAGATAAGGATACCATAGCACCTTTAGGAGATCCTATTCCCTGAATATCATTTACCCATGAAAATTTATTTGCACTACGATAAGTTATCCATGTTATCAAACTTTCTTCGCCATCCCTCCGAACTAAAGACAAACTTGGGTATTGGTTATATAAAACATATAAAATAGGATTTGGAGCTACATGTAATGTTGGTAAACCAGTTAAATAAAAAACATTTACAGAAGTAGAGGCAATTAATACATCAATATCGTGCTTTTCTAAAACATTACGAGTTCTTTCTTTATTAAAACCAATTGGTTCCATTTATTATCAAACCAAAATAATTTTTAAAATGCAATTATTTTATTAAAAAATTTTAAAAAAAAAATTAATTCTAACTAAATTTCGCTAATCTATATCCATAAAAACTTCTAATCTCTGTAATGAGTTCATGTCGCCCTTAGTTTTAAGTTCCCCCTCCATAAATGCTTCCATTGGGTCGACCTCGCCTGTAGCAATGCCTACAAAAAGATCAGAATTAACTTCCAAGCCCATTTCAGCATTTTCATCAAAGCCTTCCTCTATTCGTGCTGTTTTATTTTCAAAAATCATTTTTACTTTATAATTTAAGTCTGAAAATTCAAATTGCATAGTTTTATTGAATCCTTCAAATTCATCCGCAATCTCTGGATCGTCTAATACCTTCACCCATTTATTTAAGGCTTCTTTAATCTCTTCATTAGTTGCCAAAAAATACACCCCTTTTCTTTTAATAAATATTATTTAAAATTTTTTAATAACTTCTTGATTATATATTGAGATTATTTTGTTTTTGTTCTTTATATAGTTTTATTATACTTATTTTACACTAAAAACATTATTCATATTCTCCTTGAATATTTAGATTTTTCTTTTTTTTTAAGCTCTGCTAACACATCTTGTGGGTATTTAGCTTTAAAAAAGGGCATGCTTGAAAACCAATGGCTTAGCATTTTAACAATCAAAGACGGATTATTCTTACTTTTATTTTCTTTATGAAAATATATTCTTCTGTATTTCTCAGCATATTTCCAACCTTTTAACTTCCTTCCTGCTAGTATCGTTTTTGGTTTATATATCAATGTTACATAATTTATCAACCAAAATTGAGTTTTATGACAAGCAAGTAATTGATCGATTAAAGAAAATTCCTCCTTTGCAAACCCGAAGAAATAATTAGGACTTAGCGTCGAGTAAAAATAAAGTATTGGAGTAAAGTCAATTAAGTTATTATGAATACAGTAATATATTGCTTTACCCGTATTAATATGATCTTTATGGTAATAAGAGGTGTAAATTGCTTCTGGTGCGAAAATTATATCAGGCTTTTCAGCATTTAAATATTCAGCAATCTTATTTACAAATTCTTTAGTAAATTCTACTAAACCATCAACATACCCAAAAAAGTGAACATTTTCTGGAGGTATTCCATGAATGCTTAAAGCATTGTATAATTCTCGAGTTCTAACTTTTGCAAGAAAATCACCTTTAAATTTATCATATTGAGCACCAGGAAGGCCATATTCACCTTTTGTAGTAGAGGCAATTTTAATAAGATACTTCTCTTTACTTTTTGTTGCAAGATAATGAATGAGATGACCACAATTTAACTCTAAATCGTCCGGATGTGGTTGAAAAAATAAGATTTTTACCATTTTTCCAACCTTACTTTATAACTTCTAATTGGGCTTGTCTTTTTGCCAACAGAAACGAACTTAATAGGATTAAAGAAACACCAATAATTACATATATTATCGGTAGGATTGTTGGAGGCATCAATGTGAAAACAAAAAAGTATACTATTATTGGTGTTATTTGTATAGGTACTTGTTGAATGGGAATCATTCGACTAGCATTAGCTACTTGGAATGATTGCTGGATTTTCATAGTCCCTATGATACTTGCTACTATTAAAATTATTGCACATGCTATAAATAAGAATAGTTCGCCTAAAGTAGCATTTCCTCCAAAAACATGGGCGAAAACTGCCATTAATGGTGCAATCCAAAAATTAGTTAAAGAAAATTGGAATCCTGATGATATTGCTAATAAAATTCCTTTTAATTTTTCAATTTTTCTTTGCAAAATCTCACATATGAATGTACCTAAAAATAAAACAATCGTAAAAATAGTCATGTTAAGCAAAAGATTAAGCCCTAATATATTTATACCAGTGATATCTACACTCAATTCAGAAAGACCTAATGAAAAGATTGCTGTGATCATTAAAATTATTCCAATAATTTCTTCTTTTTTTAATGTTTCACCCACAATTTTAACAGATCCAATAGCGAGAAAAATTAAACCGAATGCCATCAAACCAGGTATTAAGGCGGGACCGATGTAAATTTGAGCAATCATAAAAAAAACTGAACCTATTGCTACCTCCATTAATATTCCTGTTATCCAAATAGGATTTTTCACTAAACTCCTAAAAAATTTTGCTTCAGGGGGTACTCCATTAACTACCTTTTTTTGTAATACTAAACCTACATTATTTATACTTCCAGATAATACAGCTAGAAAAACACCTAGTAAATAAAAAGAACCATTCATTTTTGCTCAACACTTCTTTTAGCTTTTGTATAATATAAGAAGAAATTATGATGATAAAACATCTGTATTAAATGTATATAAAGCTATTGAACTTTTTCTATAAATCGATATTAATTCAAGTATCATCATTTAAATCTAAATTTTTAAAGTAGAGGGAGAATTACAACTTTTTTATTTTAATCCTAATATTTTTCTTGCTTCAGATGGATCAGCTACTTCTCGATTTACATGCTTACAGATACTCACATAATTTTTAACAATTTCAGCGTTATTTTTTGCTATTACTCCTTTTTTAATAAATGGATAATCTTCAGTTCCCACTCGAATGTTTCCACCGTGTGTAAGGACAAAAACCAAGAGGCTCATTTGTTCCTCACCCATTACACTAGCTGTATGAACACTATTAGAAGGTAAGTATCTTCTCCTATGCATGTATTCTTCATAATTAGCAGGACTCCATGTTCCACCAGGCCAATCAAAAAATAAAGTTAAGATATGTGGTTTAGCCCAGTCTAACAATCCTTTTTCTATTAAATAATTTAAGTTCCAATATGAACCATGTTGCCAAACTTCCCATTCTGGTCTGATATTCGCTTCTTTACATTTTATACAGTATTCTTCAAGTTCTGTAAGTGGATGCAATACATCAACATTAATTTCAGCAAAATGTTCTGAATGGTGATTTAATATAACTGACATCATATCTGGTTTGGCATCAAAATCACCTTTTCTTTTAGGGATTGATTCACTTGACATCCCTGCTTGTATAATAACATCACACCTTTCTCTTATTCGTTTAACAATTTCAACTTCTTCTCCCCGGGTAAGATGAACATGAGCAACCGCAGCACCAGCTTCATAGCATTGTACAATATCTTCA
>Ga0307444_1000011_pt1 | contig 86041 bp, 74 predicted proteins | sample SalMarSW160340MG_FD_202145 | JGI IMG/M metagenome (GOLD analysis project Ga0307444, IMG submission 202145) | Salt marsh sediment microbial communities from the Plum Island Ecosystem LTER, Massachusetts, United States - SW1603-40 | ecosystem: Environmental > Aquatic > Marine > Intertidal zone >...
CCTAGTCGGCCCCTACGCAAAGGAAAGCCTCGGGTTGGAGATCTCCGCAGGTGGCGTCGTTACCAGCGACAACGTCGACTACGCCGTCGTTGGCTCCTTGGACGCCGTCGACCCGTTGATGTTCCTCAACCGGTTGCTCATCGCTGCGCCCGACCCGGCAGCCATCGACCCGACCGTCAGGGTTCTCTACGTGCTCACAACCCGGCCAGAAGACGTTCGACCCGCCGCCGACGCGATCATCGGCCTGCTCGATCCGCAGGACCCCACCGCCGTCGGGATTCAAACCTCTGAAGCGATCGCTGACATACGCAAGGCCGTCCAAGGCGAACTCGGTCGCTACTCGAGACGGCTCGTTGCGCTCATCCTCGCCGTAGGGCTCGTCCTGGTTGGCCTCAACGTGTACGGCACCGTCACCGCCGCTCGACGCGACTACGGAAGGCGTCGGGCCCTCGGCGCCTCACGATCCGACATCATCACACTCGTGGCCGCCCAAACCATCTCCACAGCCGCAGCCGGCGCCGTCTGCGGATCGCTCGTCGGCGACATCGTCATCTGGCGACTCACCCAAAGCACGCCCAACCTTGTTTTCAGCACCGCCGTCGCAACCCTCGCCATCCTCGCCGCCGGCGCCGCGGCCATCCCACCCGCTGTCATCGCGGCATGGCGCGACCCCGTCTCCATACTCCGAATCCCCTAGTCGCTGCCTCGAACGTTCCGCGACGACACTCCTTGACCGGACACATAGGCGGCAAGGAGCCACAGAAGGGGGAAGAAGACGAAGCGAGCGACTGCTACTGACAGTCGTCGCCGCTCAACGGTCATGGTGGGCGCCTGCCTGAGCGAGCCACTTCTACCAATAGCCAGACTGGTCGGGGTCCAGAGGACCGCCACCGATCTCATTGGAGGACTTGGAACCAGCCGCTGTGGGGCGACTGCACCAGAAAAGGAGGAAGCATGAAGCGGATCATGGTCACGATGGTGCTCTTGTCGATGTTCATGGTGTTGGCAGCAGCACCGGCACTCGCCGTAGGTGTCTCAGCCAACTGCGGAACAGGCGGATACTTCTACACCCGCGCCACAGCGGATGGCTGGCAGGATCACTGGCACGACGGAGCTCTGTGGCACACCTGGTACTACGGTACACAGTACAAGTCGCATGGTTGGGGTTCAGAAGCGGGTCTTGAATACGGAGATATCTATGGGCCGGATCTCACGGGTCCGAGTGCGATTTGCCCGAACTAGCGCAGGCAAGAGGCGTGCAACGCGCTGTCTCGCAGCCGTGGGCACAGCACTCGTCTTGGTGGGCTGTGGGGGAACCAAACAGGTTCCCCCACCCACTATGGCAGTGACTTCCACACTTTCGGTTCCTACCGACCAGACACCAACCACACAGCCCCCCAACCCGGACGTGGTGGTATCTGGATGGGCACCACCACCGGTACCGATCCCGAAGGACCCGGACTACCGGGAGAAGCTCGGTCCGTACGCAGACATGGTCCTGCGTGGAGGGGTTGTGCCCTACGGGAGCGAGGAGCACGTCCTCTATCTCATTTCATGTATCGAGTCGGCCGGATTCAGCGTCGCTGCGGATCAAGACGGCCATGGTTTTGAGGCGGCGCCAGGCGCCCAGGTTGACCGCTTCCGCCAGGTGCAGGAGGCCTGCGAACAGCATGCGATCGACTCGGGGCTGGTCGCACCGCCGACACCCCCATCAGAGGAGCAGCTTGCTCTCCAGTATCGAGCTCTGCTGACCACCTATCAGTGCCTCATCGAACACGACTACCCCACATCCGAGCCTCCGTCGGAACAAGCGTATGTGGACTCCAATGGTAGGGACTGGCACCCGTATTCCCTACTTAGGGGGAATATCTCGGCCGTGGAGAAGGAATGTCCCCAGGACCTTGTGGTGCTATACGAACAGATGGCCCGGGCAGACCGGCAACCGACCCCTTGAAGCTCACAACGTCCCCGCAAGAGTGGGAGGAAGGCGTCGGTCCCGCGGCCACACCGCGACCACATGAAGACCAGCAACGACCGGTGATGATCGGTGGTACCCGGTGGTGAGAGCCCCGCCAATGCTGGATGACCGGTGGCATCCGGTGGTGACCGGTGGTATTGGTTTTGCGTTCACACGGCAGAGGTCACTGGTTCGATCCCAGTATCGCCCACCCTCAGAATCCCCTGTAAACGCTGGGGATTCTGGCCTAGCGCCTCAGCGGGCTGAAGGACATGATGGCCGAGCCGCGACCACACCAGGATCGCGACGGCTCCGCCCTTTGTCGTCGACGACGGCATATGTCTTCGGAGCCGGCGGGAGCGGGGCGTGATCAGGACTCCCGAGAACATCAAAGCTTGGGTGAAACCGAGGAGGTGCAGGCAGTCGTTATCTCCGCCCCGGGTTGAAGGCGGTTTGGTCGTAGGATCAGTGGATGCGAACGAATGAGGAGACGATGAGCGACTATCTGGTCAAGCCGCTCAGTCCTGACACGTGGGATGCGTTCGCGGCGCTCGTCGAGCGTCACAACGGCGTGTGGGGCGGCTGCTGGTGCACGTTCTTCCATCCGACCAGCCCCGAGACCCCGGAGGGCAACCGCCGCAGCAAGCAACGGCTCGTCAACGACGGTCTCGCGCATGCTGCGCTGGTGTTCGACGGTGACCGGGCGGTGGCCTGGTGTCAGTACGGGACGGCGGACGAGCTGCCGAACGTCCAGCACAACAAGCAATACCTGGCCGAGCTGGACATGGTGCCGGATTATCGGATCACTTGTTTCTTCGTGGATCGCGACTACCGGCGCCGAGGTGTCGCTCGAGTGGCGCTCGACGGAGCCTTGGACCTGATCGCGCAGGCCGGGGGTGGGGTCGTGGAGTCTTACCCCCAGGACACGGACGGCAACAAGACGTCCGCGTCGTACCTCTACAACGCCACACGGAGCCTCTTCGAGCAGGTAGGTTTCACGTACATCCGCAGCAAAGGCAAGAACCACTCGGTGATGCGTAGGACGGTTCGCGCGACCACGCCGCCGGCGACGTGATGAGCGCTGGCGGCCAGATCTAGGAAGAGGCCACATCTATGGACATGCTGATGGGCGACAAGATCGCCGAGGCCAACCTGACCGATTGGCGCAAGCTGGCCCAGGGGCTGCACGCACGCTACGTGGTCGACGACTTCGGCGCCGGTGTACGGTTCGTCGCTGCGGTGGGCGGGGCGGGTGATGCGCTCGACCACCACCCGATCGTGTCGATCGGTCCGGGGTACGTCGACCTCAAGTTGGTCAGCGACGACGCCGTCTACCGCGACGCTGAGGGGGCGGAACACATCGTGCAGTGGGTGACCCAACAGGACGTCGACCTCGCGAGACGAATCACCAGAATCGCCGCCGACCACGGGCTCGAGGCCGACCCGTCCTCGGTCAGCGTGATCGAGCTTGGCCTCGACACGCCGGGGTCTGCGACGATCGCGCCGGTGTGGGCCGCTCTGCTGACCGGGAACGCGGAGGCGCAGGGCCACGGGTCCCCGAGCGACGAGATCCGGGATGCCATGGGGCGTGTTCCGAACCTGTGGTTCGGCGACGTCGACGAGCACGACTCCGCACACCAGAAGTTCCACCTCGAGGTCTACGTCGCGCCCGAAGTGGCCGAACAGCGTATCGCCGCCGCCGTCGACGCGGGCGCGACCGTCGTTGATAACAGCAACGCACCCTTCCTCACCGTCATCGCCGACCAAGACGGCAACAAGGGAGTCCTGTGCGTCGACGCGTCCGCAACGAGAAAGGACTGAACGGCCAACTCGGGTGACAGCCGGGCCACTCTACGAGCAGGGTCAGGTGATGAGCTTCACGAAAGCCACTGAGTTCTTGCAGGGGGAGTAGCGCATCGCTGGGGAGCCTGCTCGCGGCCACGCCGCGACCACCTGACAACGTGCAATGACCGGCGATGACTGTGAATGACCGGTGGTCAGAATCCCACCAATCCTAAACGTTCAGTGGCAACCGTGGATGACCGGTCGTATCGGTTTCGCGTTCACACGGCAGAGGTCACTGGTTCGATCCCAGTATCGCCCACCAGTAGAAACCCCTGGTAGATGGGCGTTTCCGGCTTTTCAGAGTCCCTTCGATTGGTCCGGGGAAGTCCGTCGCGACCGGCCGGGCGATTGGTTGCTCAGACGTTTGCTCTGGGAACGGCTTTCGTCGGTGGGCGAGACCTAGGGTCACCTCGCGCACGCGAGTCTCTCACGATGGGGGCTGCTCAGGTTCTACGGCCCTACCTATCATGCCCGAATACCTACATGGATGTCAGCCGTGGTCCGTTTCGCTACCGCTACTTGGTGACGTGGCCGTCCGGTCCTCGCCCATGGGCTGGCTGATGGCCTATTCAGCGACTGACCCCGCCGCTCCCCGCACTCGAAAGCACAGAATGCACCCGCTGCCAGTCGCTGCATGTCAGTCATCACGTGAGGAAGCGTCTTGGTGAGTACCGATGGCTACTAGATGGGCCGTGTGGTGGGCCTTGCACGCCAGATGCACAGCAGGCTTCCACGTTGGCCACAGGGTCTAGATCTCGATGGTCAGATCGAGCGTCTTGCGGGCGGTGTACGCCTCGGTGAACGGGGGTACTCGTCGGTGCGCATTCGCGGTGAGGTCTCTCGTGGCGGCCGGGTACCTGTGCGAATCATCGTTGTGCCGTCCGCCTGGAGGCTCAACAGGGAACGCACACCGGTTGCGACAGTCAGACAGGCGCGTGCCGCCACCAGGTCCGACCTGCCGCGGAGCGACAACCGTGTCACGGAAGTAGATGCCGGCCTGTGGAAGGTCACGCTGGCATGGTCCCACGAGGCCCTGGCCAGAGCCGCCTACGAAATGACCTTCTGGTACATGGCGCAGGTGGGGGAACGCGTGTACGCGAACGGTTCGCCTTGGAGCGGCGAGCACGGGATGACACCGCAGGAGGCAGGCCGCAACTCGATCAAGATGATGCTCTACTTCATTCTCCTTCGGCCCCTCCTAGAACGACACCACCGAATCGCCACGAAGCTATGCAACGTCTATTGCTTCGGCTACCCCCACGGGATCGACAGCCGGGAGATGCTGTGGCCCGACGACCTCCCAACGGAACCGTCGTAGTTCGCGCTGGCATACGGCCGTCTGTCCCTCCGAGTCCCCTGGATACCGGGGCTCGAGGACCATGTTCGTCGGAAGGCGACTCACGCTTCCTCATGAACCTCATAGCCCGGCTCCTCCTCTCCCTATGGGACTTTCACTAGGTACTTCGCGCAGATCGCCCGAACGGTTCCACAAAGGACGTAGACATGTCTCTCGCGGCTGGTCCCAGTCCCTCTTCCGAGGCCTTGTGGGAGTTCCCCATTCCGATGCGCTGAGAGGGTCGTCGACCTCTGTGGCCTGTGGTTGCTTGGTCCAGCGGCCGGGCGTTCAGGACTCCTAGGTGGCTAGTTGGGAGGCCTTCGTCGCCAGTGTGCGGGTGGCAGGTGGTCTGGGCAGCATTAACCTGTGGAGGAGGTAACGCGTGGCCATCCTGCCAGTCTTCTGGTTCGTCTTGGGAGGCTGTCTCCTCTAGCAGTCGGGAAGGTCGTCGAGGTTGTTGCGCTGGGTGCTGTCGTGGTCGGTTCGCAGGTACTTGCCGCGGGGTCCGTTGACGACTCGGATTTCGGTTCTCCCGTCGGTCCATGGCACGTGGTAGGTGTGTCGGAGCGATTCGATGTCGTCAATCGCGTCGGTCTTGCTCCTGGGCGACCAAGACGCGCCCGTGTCACATAGGGCGATGATGTCTCCATCGCGGTCTTTGCGGGTACGGCGGACTGCTCGATCTGCCAAGGTCTCGCTCCTTTCTCGCTCTCCTGTTCGACTGACGGCCCATAGCGGGATCTACTCCCCTCCGTGGGTCGTCCGCCTGCTGAAGACCTGTGCGCGTACGCCGCACCCAAGCGCGTGTTAGATCCGGCGCGGCTTCCTTCGTATAGGTGTTCGCGGAAGGCGTGTCTTGGGTTCCCGGGCCGGCGACGTGTCTGAGGACCGGCACGGGGTGGCAGGCGGTGTGGGCGGCGTTGGCCTGTGGAGGCTGTTCACGCGTGGCCCGTCCCGCCTGCCTGTCCTGTAGTTCGTCTGGTGGTCGTTTGGGGTTCCCGGGAACCTGTTGGCGGGTTTGCGCGAATAGGGGAGTGTACGGACCTGTGGAGGTGAGCGTGTTTGCGTTTGTTCGTGTGTCGCGTGTGTCGCTTCTGGCGACACTGTTCATGCTGGTGTCGGTGGCTGTTGGTGTCCCGGCGGTGGCTGCTGTCGGGTCGGAGAGCCATTGTGTGGTGCGGGTGGTCGGCGAGCGTCCCGATGGGGAGTTCGTGGTGAGCCCGCAGGTGTGTTTCGGGACGCTGGCCGAGGCGTTGTCGTACGCGTCGGGCGGTACCGCTAGTTTCGATGCTGGCTTGACTGGGGAGGTGTTGCTGGCTGACGAGGGCGGCGTGGCGTCGATCGTGTCATCGTTCACGTTGGGGGTGCATTTCGATGGGTTCAACGGGACTGGCAGCTCGATCAGTGTGGTGGGGTCGTCGTGTTCTGGTGGCTATTGGAACACTGGTGCTGCGTGGGCGAATGTTGGCAGTATCGGTCTGGCGTGGGTTCTTTCTGGGCGTTCGAATCGGGTGGACGACATCTCGGTCTCAAGGGCCAATGTGGCGATACGCATTTCGCTTCAGCCGTACGGTCGGAGCGTTGATGGCAACCTCCGGCGGTGAATCGGGGGCCGCATGAGGTAAGAACGCATGAAGCTGTTTGTCCTTCCCGACGAATCGGCGTCGCTGCAGGGGCGGGGCGATCGTGGCGGTTGGGGGTGGATAGCGACAGTGAGGCAAAATCGCCCACGCACTCAGCAGCTCGGCGATCGACTACCGCCGCCAAGAGTGGGGCCGCCAGCAATCAAACCGACCCGTCTACCGAACACGCCGTACCGCTGACGACTCGTCGAGTACTCCGGCCCGACCCGTCGGCCTCCGAAGAATTGGTCGGTAGGGCAGTCATCGGGGTGTAGCCCTCCACAGACAGAGAGGACTCACCGACCCCGGCGACCCGGAGGGGCCTCTGACACAAGGGTCAGCTCGAGCCTTGTGATCGAGCGCCCTACCTGGCTTCGTCCCACCACTTCAGCACTCGGAGTGCCCTCAGGGTGACCCATCTCGATGGCTGGTCCGGTCCATCGTCGACGTCGAACCACACCCGCCCGGTCGGGCTCCAGTCCAGTGGCCAGGTCCCGTCGTCGCTGCGCCTCGATCGGACGTGTTCGATGGCCTCGGCGAGCCTCGGGTCTGGGGCGACCCCTGTGAGGATGCCGGCTGATCGGAAGTAGTCGAGCCCTCGGAGCACGTCGTAGAACCAGCGAGACGGGTGGATGAAGTACAGGAAACGCGCGTCGGCGGGCTCGCCGGTACTGAGGCGGCGGAAGAGGGCCCGTTTCAACAGGTACTCCTCGCCGGATCGCCGCGCCGCTCGGGACTCGGCGGTGCCGCCGGTTGCCCGTTCGTACTCGAGGAGACCTTCCAGGACGTTGATCGTCGTGTGATACGAGGAGCGAACCGAGCCGCGCTCGGCTTCGCAGTTCCATCCGCCGTCTTCCAGGATCTCTTCGATGAGTCGCTCGACGAGGCGGCGCATGTCGACACCGAAGTAGGTGCCGTTGGCGACCGTCCTACCGTTGATGCACGGCTCCACTTCACCTTGCCAGTACGGCTGGCCGCCTTCTTCCCAGCGAGAGTTGACGCCGATGAGTTCCACCGCTCGCTGAACCCTGTCCGACGACGGGTCGAGCCCGAACTCCCGAAGCTGGTCGAGCGCGTGGGTGGTGGGTGTCCACGGCTGACCGGCACCCGGCTGCGCCTCTGGTCCGTGGAAGTCGAAATCAGCGGGGAAGAAGGCTCCACCCGCCCACTGTCCATCGTCGTCCTCGAGCGCGAGCAGGCTGGCGCCCCACCCTTGCGTTTCCACCTTGGCCCGTTCCGCGGCCCACTCAGACTCGGGACGATCGAGGAGGTCACGCATGACCTGCCAACGGATCGAAGGATCCGAGTGGTCGGGATGCAGCAACCAGTCGATCACGAGGGTTGAGCCAGACATGCAATGAGCATATCGAGAGGTGCAGCCTGTCGTCGCTGGATTCTCGGGTCCGGCGAGATTCCTCCAGACCCGGTCACACGCTCGTTCATCTCGAACTCCTGGATCTGCATGGCTTGCGATCGGCGGAGGAGTACGCGCACAGGACGACCATAGGGGAATCGGCCTCGCCATCCATGCCCTCGTCTACGGGCTGGGCGGGCGAAGGCTCCATCCGCACGAACCGTTGCCGAGGAACGCCGGCCGGTCACCACCCCGGCGACCGGCCCCTGCGTGGGTCGCCCGTCCCTACGCGAACCCGAACAAGGGTGGCAACACGATCACGACCAGGGCCGCCCAAGCGGCGTACACCGGCAGGTAGCTCGTCTCCCAGCGCTCCAGGTCGTCAAAGGGGCGGCGATCAAGAAGGAAGCCGATCGACAGCCAAGCCGACCACACCAGGTTTGCGAGCAGCACGAGGTTGAGGCCGAGGCCGGCGGTCCTATTGGCCGTGAATCCGAACTCTGAGATACGTCCGAGGATCGCGGCGAGTGCCAGCAAATCGATCACCAACGCACTGACGACGAGCACGAGCTGGAGCACGTCCGAGAGGGTGGGCTGGGCGAGGGGATCCCGTGCGGAGATGGAGTAGAGCAGCAGACCAAGCACCACGACCAACAGCGCGTCGAACAGAATGAGGACATCGCGGCTCTGATCGATGCCATGGCCCGTCCAGACCATCGCCGTGAGCGAGGCGATGAACATCGCAGCGAACAGCGGCGTGAACACTCTTGTCAACACCGGCGCCATGTTCTCGATCACGGCCTGTTTGGCCTCAACCAGCCATCCCGCTACGAGGAGCGCCCCGGCCGCCCCGGACGGCAACACCCACCCGGACACGAAGGGGTCTACCGGAACGCCGATCGCGGCGAATAGCTCGATCGTCACACCCGTCAGAACGCCGCCACCCAGCGCGATGAGCACGTAGTAGATGAACCACTCGCCGGTGAATCGAACGAAGTCCATCCGATCGGTGCGCCATCTACCGCCCAGGTAGACGATTCCGAACACCAGCCACAGCACGACGAGAAGGTGAATGCCTGTCAGCACCTCTGTCGAGCCGAATCGCGCATACGGGTAGGTGTTTGCGAACACTGCCCCCACAACGAAGACCAGAACGATCGGGATGAGACGTCGTAGTGGCACACGCCGCTTCCACGCGAAGTACCCGACCACCATCGGTAGCACCAGCAGTCCAATGTTGCGGAGATAGAAGCTTCTAGCAGCGTCGAGATCGGACGCGACGAGTCGAGGAATCTGGACTACCGCCGCCGCGGCGACCGCCCAGCCCAGCATCACCCAGAAGTCTCCCCTTATCGGCTCGAGGTCAGGCGCTGCGACCAGTTGCTTCCACAGACGCTCCGAGTGCTCCCTGGCGAACTCTCGTGTCAACGCGTCGACGCTGCCCAGTCGCCTCACCGCCACGAGGAACGCCTCGTCGCCATCGAGCCCCGCAGAGCGAAGCGTATCGACCTGGTCACGCAGATGGCTCTCGAGCTCGTCCACGTCTGATGAAACCACCTCGCGTCGAGATGCCAGGTAGGTTCGCCATGCGGCGATTTGAGCATCGAGATCCATCACGTGACCCCGAGAACGGGCAGCGATCGCATCTCATGCCAGGTTCCCTGCAGCACGGCGCTGACCAGATCCCACTGGCGGCGATGCTCCTCGAGCCCTCGTCGTCCCCTGTCGGTGAGGACGTAGTAGCGCCGGCGTCGACCCTCCGGCGAGCGCCACATCGCCTTGACGAACCCGAGCCTTGCGAGGCGATGCAGGAGCGGGTACAGCATCCCATCGGTCCACTCGAGCTCGCCCGACGACAGCTCATGGACGCGTTTGAGGATCGCGTAGCCATAGCTCTCGCCGTCGTCCAGGATGGACAGCACGATCGGCGTCGCCGACGCGGCCATGAGATCCTTCGCAATTCGCATGCGTTCCTCCTTGATACCTCACACCATTATACATAGCACATCTAGGTATCGAGCTAGGATTCGCTCGGTTCTCCGAAAGAGTCCTCGGCGACATCGCGTCCTTGGAGCGCGGGTACACTCCTCCCGCTTCTTCAGGAGATACGCGTGAAACGTTGGACAGCGATTGGTGTTGGAGCCCTGATTGCAGTGTTCCTGCTCATTCAGATCATTCCCTACGGCCACCAGCACACGGACCCGCCCGTTGTTTCGGAGCCGCCGTGGAACTCGCCGGAGACCCGTGCATTGGCGGTGCGGGCCTGTTTCGACTGCCACAGCAACGAGACCAAGACGTACTGGTTCTCGGGCATCGCTCCGTTTTCGTGGTTGATCCAGCACGACATCGACGAGGGCAGAAGACGCCTGAACTTCTCGGACTGGGCCGGCAACGGCCGAGGCGCCCGCGAAGCGGCCGAGACCGTTCGGGAGGGCTCGATGCCGCCGATTCAGTACAAGCTGGTTCACCCGGAATCACGTCTGACCGATGCCGAGCGAACGGCTCTCGAACAGGGACTCCAGGCGACACTCCAAGGTGGATGAGCAGCTACGACGCACGCTCCCACAACGATGCTGCATAGGGTCTGAGCCGGAATAGCGTGGCAACGGTCACATAGAGAGGATCGGCCATGGCACAAACCGTGCAGATCGAGGAGCCTCGCCTTTCTCGCTGGCTCTTCGGTTCGACTGCCACCGCCTGGTTCTGGCTCGTCGTCAGAGTATGGCTCGGGTGGGAGTGGTTCCAGTCGGGATGGGGCAAGGTGTTCGGTGGCAATATCGTTCCCGGAAAGGACTTCGCCTTGACCGGCAGCGCCAACATCGGATGGATTCGCGCCGGAACCGTCGTCCAGGACGGCAAGGACGTCGCTGTGAGTGTCGGCCAGAGCATCGCCGGCTTCGCAGAGGGGGCCATAGAGTCTGCAACCGGCCCACATCCTTCGGTGGCGTACGGGTGGTACGTCGACTTCCTGCACTGGGTGGCGTCATCGGGCCACACGATTCTTGGGTATGTCGTTCCGCTGGGTGAGCTCCTCATCGGGATCGCCCTGATCCTCGGCGCATTCACTGGCTTCGCGGCGCTGTTCGGGGCGACGCTCAACTTCTCGTACGCATTCGCCGGGAGCGCGGGGGTCAACCCGGCAATGATCCTCCTCTCCGGGTTCCTGTTCCTCGCGTGGCGGAATGCGGGCTGGATAGGACTGGATCGGTTCCTCCTGCCCAGACTCGGCGTTCCGTGGCATCAGACGGCGAGCACGTCGGGGCCGGATGGCTAGCGGTCGATCGGGATGCGGAACGCGATAGTGCCACCGGGACCGGGTTCGATCCAGGTGGCACCACCGTGCGCATGCACGATGCCGCGCGCGATCGCCAATCCCAAGCCGGCGCCTCCCGTATCGCGGGCCCGTGCACTGTCTCCCCGAGTGAAGCTCTCGAAGACGTCGATGTTGGCGGGGAATCCAGGGCCCTGATCCGTCACTCGGACCGTGACGGCAGACTGGTCGCTGTCCACGCCCACGGTCACCTCCGACGCATCGGGGGCATGCCGGATAGCGTTGTCGACGAGATTGCGCAGGACCCGCGCCAGCTCTAGCTCTCCAGCGAGCACGCGGACGTGGGTCGCCGCGTCCAGGCGTAGATCGATGCTCCTCTTGCGTGCGACCGGGGCCATCGCTTCCAGCGTCGTGTCTGCCAGATCGGTCAGGTCCACGGGTTCCATGTGCAGATCGAGCTGATCGGCCTCGATCTTCGAGAGCAGGAACAGATCCTCAACCAGGCCACTGATGATCGACAGGTCGCCACTGATCGAACCGAGGAAACGCTCCGGATCGCGGGCGACGCCATCCTGCAGCGCCTCGACCGCGGCGCGGGCCGACGTCAACGGAGTCCGGAGATCATGCCCGATGGCAGCGAGGAACGTACGCCGGGAGGCCTCGATGCGTTGGCGTTCATTGTCGGCTGCGTCGAGACGTTCCACCATGGAGTCGATCGCCGATGAGAGCGCACCCACCTCGTCGGGCCGGTTCAGTCCCGCCCGGGCGGTGAAGTCACCGGCAGCCACTTGCTCTGCGATGTCACGCAGACGGTGAAGGTCGCGACTGAGACGCTCCGCGACTGCGCCGGCAAGGAGCGCACCAAGCACCACACCGAAGCCAAGGACGATCAACGTCAGGTGCAAGTCATGGCCGGACAAGAACATCAGGTGGCCGGCGACGACCACCGCGAGCACGACAATGAAGACGGCTCCGATTGAAACGACGAACATCGTTCCCGACAGTGACCTTGCCCGAACCGCCACGGAGCGCAGCACCACCCACACGAGGGCCGTTACGACGGCGATGCCGGCAAACATGAGGGCGAACGTCGCCCGATCCTGGCCTGATGGGCGCATGAGGAGCTCGACGACGCCGTAGGCGACGATGACCGCGCCAATCAGCAAACCAATGAATCTCATGGTTCGAACCGGTAGCCGACTCCCCACACTGTGGCGATCCAGCGGGGTCTGGCCGGGTTGGCTTCGAGCTTCGTCCTGAGACGGCCGATGTGCACCGTGACGGTGGCCGGGTCCTGCCAATCAGAAGAGGACTCCCACACGTGTTGAAGGAGCTGACCTCTCGAGAAGACCTGCTTCGGGTGTGAGGCGATGAAGACGAGGAGATCGAACTCCCTGGGCGTCAGCTCCACGGGACTCCCGTCCGCACGCACCTCTCGGGAGCGGCGATCGATCTCGAGGCCGTCGAACGCCAGCGTCTCATTGACCGGTTCGGGCCGGGTCCTCCTCAACACCGAGCGCACCCTCGCCGTCAACTCCCGAGGAGAGAACGGTTTGACCACGTAGTCGTCGGCACCCAGCTCGAGACCCACCACTCGGTCGGGTTCCTCGCCGCGGGCGGTCAGCAGGATCACGGGGATCGTCGAGTCCTTCCTCACTTCATGGAGAACGGAGAAGCCGTCCCTCTCGGGGAGCATGACGTCGAGCACGAGCAGGTCCGGGGGCCGGGCGCGGATGGCCTCGAGCGCGGCATCGCCATCCTGGGCAGTTTCGACCACGAAGCCTTCACGTTCGAGGTACTCCGTGACGACCTCACGCACCATTGGCTCATCGTCGACGACGAGGACTCGATCCATGACCGCATCGTACGGGCAGGGACTCGAGATGAGAAGCGGAGCGCCCCCGTTTCGGAAATGTTCATCTCCACGTTGTCGCGACGAGAGATCCGCATGACAGCGTTTGTGGCAGACCGGGGATCTCGGTGAGAGAGAACACCATGCGTCGCATTGCTGTTGTGGGTCTTGTCGTGGCTCTGCTGTTCGCGATGGCCGGGCCTGCATTTGCGCTGCCCGGCAAGTTCAGCTTCACGCCTTGCATCTATTTCGACGGCCAGCCGTACAGCTCGAGGAAGGTTGCCGATCTTCCGGCGCGAAACTGGCACAACCTTCAGTCGTACGACATGCTGGTTGGCATCACCAACGGTGTCGAGGGCCAGCTCGCCGTTGCCGAGGCCGGCCCCGGAAATCCGGCCTACAACGGGGGCCGGTGGGACGAAGTCACCGCGACCTGGAATGCGGGCGCCACTCCCGTTCTGATCAAGTCCTTCGGTCAGCTGATGCAACGGGTGGCGGATGGGTCTCTGACCATCGATCACAGCAATCCGCAGTTCCTGGAGTGCCCGCTCGTACCAGTGAAGTAGATCGTCCCTCCTTCCCGGACGAGACGTAGGGGCGCTCCCTCGGGGCACCCCATCAACGTGAGAGCCTTCAGCCGTCAGTTCTTACAGTTCACGATGACATCCGGAAAGGCATTCCGGGACGAGTGTCCTTGCTGGCAAGACCCATGACCGAGAACTCCGAGCGGAGCGAGTCTCCCCACTGGCCGATCTGAAGGAAGAGACACTGTTGGTGCCGACCGGGCGAGTGCATCTCCGCCTGGCTGTGTGCTGTCAGCTGTCGGCTGTTCGCTCTTGGGTACCATCGGCGCCATGTATGAGGCATCACTCACCGAAGGCTTTCTGTTCACCGATCTCTACCAGCTGACCATGGCGCAGGTGTACTACCGGCTCGGCGTTCATGAACAACCCGCCGAGTTCGACTACTACTTCCGTTCCTACCCCGACTACGGCAAGCACCAGGCCGGCTATGCAGTCAACGCCGGGCTGGACTGGCTGCTCGACTGGATGGAGACCACCGCGATCACCGATGCCGACATCGAGCACCTCCGAGGGCTCACCAGTGTCTCTGGCGAGCAGCTGTTCGCTCCGGATTTCCTCGAGTGGCTCCGCCAGAACGGGGATTTCTCAGGCATCGGTATGACTGCCATTCCGGAGGGTCGCATCGTGCACCCGAACGTTCCCATTGTGGTCACGATTGGGCCACTCGCCATCGCCCAGATGCTCGAGACATCGCTACTGAACCACCTCAACTATCCAACCCTCATCGCCACGAAGGCATCGCGCGTGCACGAGGCCGGTTTGGGCAGGCCCGTTCTGGAGTTCGGAATGCGAAGGGGACCGGAGCGGGGCACCAACGCAGGCACACGGGCAGCACTGATCGGAGGCGCCGACTTCAGCTCCAACGTTGGCACGTCGTTCGCTGTCGGGTTGCCGGCAAAGGGTACACACGCACACTCCCTCATTCAGCTGTTCCTGGCCAAGGGAGAGACCGAGCTGGACGCATTCCGCGCATATGGGGATGTGTTCCCGGACGACTGTCTGTTGCTCGTCGACACCATCGACACGATCGAGAGCGGCGTTCCCAACGCCATCACCGTCTTCGAAGAGCTGCGCCGTGCCGGGCACGAGCCGGTGGGGATCAGGCTGGACTCCGGCGATCTCGCCTACCTGGCCATCCAGGCTGCCCGCATGCTGAACGATGCGGGGTTCGCGGAGACCTCCATTGTCCTCTCGTCCAACCTCGACGAGCTGGCCATATGGCAGATCGTCTCGCAGATCAAGGCCGAGGCCCCCAGCTACAGGGTGGACGCGGAGCACCTGATCGGCCGTCTGAGCTACGGGGTCGGGACGCGGCTGATCACATCTCAGGGCGACGCATCGCTCGACGGCGTGTACAAGCTCGTCGCGATCGAGGAACCGTCGGGATGGCAGCCGGCCATCAAGGTGTCCGAGTCACAGGCGAAGATCCCCAACCCTGGTCGCAAACAGGTGTGGCGCCTCTACGACGAACGTGGAACCGCAACCGCCGACGTGCTCGGCACGGCCGACGAGATCATCGAGACGGGCCGGCCGATCACCCTGCACCATCCGGTGATTCCGACATCCATGCGCAGACTTCCGGAGGGTGCGGTTTCCAACGTCGAGATCCTCCCGGTGCCGGTACTCGAGGGCGGCAAGCGCCTCCAGGAGTCGCCGACGATCGACGAGCTACGGCGCCGCCGCATCGCCGACCTGGAATTGCTCGATCCGGGTGTCCGGCGCCTCATCAACCCGCACGTCTACCACGTGTCGCTCACCGACAGCCTGTGGGACATGAAGGTCGGGATGGTGCGCAAGCTGATGGGCGAGTGAGCCTCAGCCCCGCATTGCCCGCCAGATCTTCTCCGATGTGAACGGAGGATGCGTCAATCGGACGCCTATCGCGTCGTAGATGGCATTCGCCAGCGTCGGGATCGGCGCGTTGATGCCGATCTCCGCGATCGACTTGGCACCCATCGGGCCTGTCTCCTCGTACGTGTCGACGAGGATGACCTCCATGGGAGGCATGTCGGTCGCAGCGGGGATCTTGTACCGACCGAGGTCGGGGTTGCGCATCCGGCCGTACTTGTCGAACCGCATCTCCTCCATCAGGGCGTAGCCGATCCCGTTCGCGAGAGCTCCCTCGGCCTGGCCCTCGGCAAGACGCGGGTTGATTGCCGTTCCGCAGTCCACCGCAGCGGCGTAGTCGACGATCCTCAGTTCACCGGTCTCCGTGTCGATTGCGATCTCGGCGAACGACGCGAGGAATGGTGGGGGAGAGACGTCGCCGACGAACGAGGCGGTCGAGCCGATCTGGAATTGGTCGACACCGTACAGCGACCGTAGTGCGACGTCCGCCAGCGTGACGGTACGACCGTCGTTCGCTATGACCCTGCCATCGCCCACCTGGAGCTCATCACCGTCGACCCTGAGCATGGCCGCTGCGACGGAGGTGATTTGCGACTTGACGGCGGTGGCGGCCCGCACCACCGCCGAGCCTGACACGTAGGTCGTCGATGACGCGTACGCGCCGACATCGAACGGGGTCACGTCGGTATCGGATGAAAGGACGATGATGTCGTCGAGGGTGACGCCGAGGACTTCGGCGGCCATTTGTGCGAGAACGGTGTCCGAGCCCGTTCCGAGATCGGTCGCGCCGACCAGCAGGTTGAACGAACCGTCGTCGTTCATCTTGATGGTCGCCGCGGCCATGTCGATCGCGGGAATCCCCGAGCCCTGCATGTGGATGGACATGCCGACACCGTGCACCCAGGGCCCCTCACGGAAGCGCTTGCTGCGCTTGGCCGACCAGCCGATCCGTTCGGCCCCGATGTCGATGCATCGTTCGAGGCCGCAGCTGCCGATCGTCTGCGGCACGCCCTTCCGGCCCTCGCCGAGCTCCTCGAAGATGGGACTGGTCTCGCCGGAGCGGATGTGGTTGCGACGTCGAAGCTCGAGTGCGTCGATACCGAGCTTCTCGGCGAGCATGTCGATGCCCACTTCGAGCGGAAAGATCCCTTGCGTCGCACCGTAGCCCCGGTAGGCGCCGCCGACGGGCATGTTGGTGTAGATGCCCTTGGCCGTGAATCGCACGTTCGGTGCTTTGTTGTACATGGGCAGTGTCTTCGAGCCGGCGTTGGATACAACGGTCAGATTGTGGGCCCCGTAGGCACCTGTGTTCTCGAGGGCGTCCATGTGCACCGCGGTCAGGTGTCCGTCCTTGTCGGCTCCCAGCCGGATCGTCACCCGCATCGGATGCCGGGTGCGGGACTGGAAGAACTCCTCGGCTCGGGTGTACTCGAACTTGGACGGCCGACCGGTCCGGTAGGTGACGAGTCCGACGAGGTCCTCGATGAGGATCTCCTGTTTCACGCCGAAGCCTCCTCCGATGCGAGGCTTGATGACCCTGATCTGTCCGGCCGGGATGTCGAGGACGCGTGCGATGATCCGACGCACGTGGAAGGGAACCTGGGTGCTCGTGTAGAGCACCAGCCGTCCGTTGTCGTCGAGGTAGGCCAGCGATACGTGCGGCTCGAGTGGGACGTGTTGCGCGTACTGGGTCTCTCCCGTGAACTCGACACTCGCAAACGCCGACTCGATCGCCGTATCGACATCGCCGACGTCGGCCTCGACCACTCCTGCGATGTTGTGTTCGGCGTCCCAGATCCCCGACGCGTCCGCCTCGTCGTGGATGACCGGCGCCCCGTCGGCGAGCGCGTCGTCGATCGACAGGACGGGCGTCAGCGGTTCGTACTCGACCGCGATGAGCTCCAGCGCACGTTCTGCAATCTCCTTCGACGTGGCGGCGACAACGGCTACACGATCCCCGACGAAGCGGACCTTCGGGTCGAACATCCGCGAATCGTATGGAGACGGCTCCGGATGCCCTTGCCCAGCGGTCGTGTAGCGGACCGACGGTGTATTCAAATGCGTCAGCACGAGCTCCACCCCTTCGAGTGCCTCCGCCCGCTCCGTCGAGATCGAGGTGATACGTGCATGCGGGTGCGGCGAACCGAGCATCGCGAGATGCAGCATGCCGGGAAGGTCGAGGTCGCCGGCAAACACCGGTTTGCCCGTCACGAGGGCACGCCCATCCACACGACGCTCGCTCTGACCGACGACGACGAACCGATCAGCCACCGTCCGCCTCCCGCATCCTCGCAGCAGCGATCCTGACGGCCTCCACCGGTTTCACGTAGCCCGTGCAGCGGCACAGATTTCCGCGCAGCGCTTCGCGTATTTCGTCATCTGAAGGCTCAGAGACCCGACTCAGCAGCTCGTAGGCGCTGATCAGCATCCCCGGGGTGCAGAAGCCGCACTGGACCCCGCCTGTGTCGAGGAACGCAGCTTGGATCGGGTGCAGCTCACCCTCGGCTTCGAGACCTTCCACGGTCAGGATGTTGGTGTTGGCCGCGGCCGGCGCCGGGTAGTCGCACGACGTGACAGCCCTGCCGTCGATCAGCACGGCGCACGCCCCGCAATCTCCGTTGTCGCAGCCGTTCTTCACACCCTTGAATCCGAGCCGTCGCAGCAGGTCCAGCAGACTCTCGGAAGGTGTGACCTCCACGTCGAACCCGACACCATTCACCGTGAGGTTCATGGGCCAACCTCCGAGAGACAACGACGAACGAGCACCTCGGTGAGGTGCCGGCGATACTCGGCGCTTCCCCTGGGATCGGAGCGAACGTCGACCGTGTCCCTCGCGACACGGGCGGCCTCCGCTATCGAATCCTCATCGAAGGGATGGCCGACCAGGACCTGCGACGCGTCACCGAGATCTACAGCGAGGCTCGGTCGTTCGCCGACAACGATCCTCGCGGACGAAACAACGGCGCCTTCGAAGCGGACTCCACACGCCACATTGAGGATCGCCAGGTCATACGTGGTACGGGCGAACTTCCGGAATGCGGCCCTGCCACCATCGACGGGGATCTCCACACCGGTCACGACCAACGGCTGCCTGTTGCGTCTCGTCGAATAGAACTCCCCGAGTGGCATCTGTTTCGCTGCACCGTCATAGAACTTCACCGACGCGTCGATCGCGAGCATCACGGGCACCACGTCCGACAGGCGTCCCCTCGCCAGATGGCCACCGATCGAAGCAGCGTTGCGGTGGAGGGGAGACGCAACCCGTCGGAGCATTGTGTGCACAACACCCGACCAGACGCTGCCGAGCGGTTCATACTCGAGCATCTCGGTCAACGTGACCGTGGCGCCGATCGAGATGGTTCCATCGTCACGAGTGATGCCGTCGAGCGACGCTCCTGAGAGGTCGATGAGCGTGTCGACCTCTGCAGGGGGGTGGAGGGAGAGGTCGGTTCCTCCGCCCATCAGGCGCGCCCTGGATCCGAGCGATGTCAGCAGCCCGAAGGCTTCTTCGACGGAGCCGGAGCGCACGTACTCGGTGATCATCCGAGATCAGATGCTAGCGCTCCCGAGGTGTCGTCTCTCCGAGAGCCGGGTAGCGGGGGCACAACCGCCCTCGGGCGCGTAAGGTGTGGCCGATGACTCGCTTCGAGCTGAACGGCACTCCAGTCGAGGTGCAGGACGGCCACCCGCATCTCCTGGCCGCACTCCGCGAAGAACTCGATGTCACCTCACCCAAGGACGGGTGCTCGCCTTCGGGTCAGTGCGGTGCGTGCACGATCCTCGTCGATGGCAAAGCTCGCGTGTCGTGCCAGATGGACGTCGACAAGGCCGAAGGAACGAGCATCGTCACCCTCGAAGGGCTGTCCGATTGGGAGCGTGATCGTTTCGCGGACGCGTTCGCTGCATACGGTGCTACCCAGTGCGGGTTCTGCACTCCGGGCATCATCATGCGATCGAAGGCCCTCATCGACAAGAAGGGTGCGGACCTCACCCGCGGCGACCTCCAACGCCACCTCGGGGCCAACCTCTGCCGTTGCACCGGCTACCTCAAGGTCTTCGAAGCCATCGAGGCAGTCGCCCACGACGGCCCGATTGAAGTCTCGCCGCCTGGTGGGGTCGGCTCGACCGGCGCCAAGTACGAGGCGAGAGAACTGGCTCTCGGGAGCAGGGGGTTCATCGATGATCTGCGCGTCGATGGGATGCTTCATGCAGCGCTCCGGCTCGCCGATCATGCTCGTGCAGACGTCCTTCGCATCGACACCAGCATCGCGGAAGAAGCCGATGGTGTCGTCGGCGTGTTCACAGCCAAGGATCTGCCGGGAACGCTGCGCGTCGGGTTGATCGACAAGGACTGGCCCGTCTTCATCCCGGAAGGGGGCCGCACGTCCTATCTCGGTGATGTGCTTGCGGTCGTCGTCGCCGAGGATCGGGAGACGGCCCGCCGTGCCGCCGAGCTGGTCACCGCCGAGTACCGCCCGCTTGCTCCGTTCACGAACGCTGAGAAGGCGCTCGCATCGGACGAGGATGCCGTGTGGGGACTCGATGGCAACGTCTTGTCGCGCTCTACCTACCAGCGCGGCCATGTGGACTCAGTGCTCGAATCGAGTGCACACACGATCCACGAGGTGTTCACCACCCAACGGGTCGAACACGCGTTCCTGGAGCCTGAATCGACCCTTGCCGTGCCTATGCCGGGCGGCAAGCTCCACGTCTACTCGGGCGGCCAAGGGGTGTGGGACGACCGCGATCAGATCGCCGCACTGCTCGCCGTATCGAGCGACACAGTCACGGTGGAGCTCGTCTCGAACGGAGGGGCGTTCGGAGGCAAGGAGGACATGTCTAACCAGGGCCAGACCGCGCTCGCCGCCTGGCTCCTCCAAAGGCCCGTCAAGTGCACACTCACCAGGGAGCAATCGCTCCTGATGCACGCCAAACGCCACCCCATCCGCTTGGAGTACGAGGTGGGATGCGACGAGGAGGGTCGGCTGACCGCGGTGAAGGCGCGTCTCGTCGGCGACTCCGGCCCATATGCCTCCGTCGGTATGAAGGTGCTCGAACGCGCTGCAGGGCACGCCACCGGTCCGTACGTCGTCCCAAACGTCGACGTCGAGTCGATCGCGGTGCGAACCAACAACCCGGTGTGCGGAGCGTTTCGAGGGTTCGGTGCCAACCAGGCACAGTTCGCCATGGAAGGGGCCCTCGATCGGCTGGCGGAAGTCGTCGGCATCTCCGGCTGGGAGATCAGAGCGCGCAACGTCATCACCCCCGGCGTCGAATGGGGCCCCGGTCAGATCATGGACGATGGCTGCCGAGGGGCTTCGGAGTGCCTCGATGCCGTCAAAGACGTCTACCACAACGCCCGATCGGAAGGCAAGGCGGTGGGGCTCGGCCTCGCGCTGAAGAACACCGGCCTCGGCAATGGGTACAAGGAGGTGTCGAGGGCTGTTGTTCGATTCGAAGAGGACGGCACCGTGGAAGTGCGCCACTGCTGGACCGAGATGGGCCAAGGCATCCACACGGTCGCCCAGCAGGTCGCGGCCGAGGAACTCGGCGTCGACACGGCGAACGTCCGGGTGATCGTCGACACCACGAGGGAGCTAGGCGACGGACAGACGACCGGTTCGCGGGGCACGCTGCTCGGCGCGGGAGCGATCCAAGACGCCTGCCGGAACGCGATCGCGGCAGGTAGGACGGTGGGAGTCGACCACCACGGCCAGTACGTCATCGACTGGACGAACTCACTCGAATCCGGTGTCGAGCATCCGACCATTCACTCCGCGTTCGGATACGCCGCGCAGGTGGTCATCATGGATCGCGAAACAGGCGAGATCGAGCGGGTCGTCGCAGCGCACGACGTGGGAAAGGCGGTCAATCCGACCCTCGTCGAAGGACAGATCGAAGGTGCTGTCCACATGGGCCTCGGGTACGCCCTCTCCGAGGACTTCCCCGTCGACGACTCAGGACGGCCTATCAACATGACCTTCCGCAGCCTCGGCATTCTGCGTGCCAAGGACATGCCGAACGTTGACGTCATCATCATCGAGGTGCCCCAACCGAACGCCCCGTACGGCGTGAAGGGCGTCGGCGAGATCGGGCTGGTCCCGACCGCGCCGGCGGTCGCCGCAGCAATGCACGACCGAGACGGCGCCTGGAGGAACACGCTCCCGCTGGCACCCAGCGGGTAGGTTTGCGGGAGGAGGTTCTATGGCATCGACCACCCCTGGCATGGTGTGCGCACACCACCACCTGTATTCGACGCTCGCACGAGGCATGCCCGCACCGCCGGCCACCCCAGCCAACTTCCTCGAGATCCTCGAGCAGGTCTGGTGGAGGCTCGACACCGCCCTCGACCTCGAGATGATCGAGTGGTCCGCCAAACTCGGCGCACTCGAGGCGCTCGAACAGGGAACCACCGTCATCATCGATCACAACGAGTCGCCGAACGCGATCGAAGGCAGTCTGTCGGTGATCGCAGACGCGTGTGCCGAGGTCGGCGTACGGGTCGTCTGCGCCTACGGGATCACCGACAGGCACGGGCATGAAGGGGCCCTGAGGGGACTCGCAGAGAACGAACGCTTCATCAAGGCAGGTGGCAACGGGCTCGTCGGTATCCACGCAGCGTTCACCTGCACCGATGAAAGCCTGGAGGCCGCCGCCGGACTCGCCAACGATCTGAGAGTCGGTGTCCACGTCCATGTCGCAGAAGGCGAAGTCGATAGGGACGCGACGTTCAAGCTCCAAGGGCTCGCAACCGACGACTGGCTGCTGATCCACGCCGTGCATCTGCCGACCGACCACGAACTCCATGGCACGATCGTGCACAACCCTCGGTCCAACCTGAACAACGCCGTGGGGTACGCGAACCCGGTGCGATTCGACAATCCCGTTGCGCTCGGCACGGACGGGATCGGCGCCGCGATGATCGAGTCGTTCCGCCTCGCCTACGTCATGCATCGGTCCGTCGACGTGACCGCATCGCCTGAGACAGCGTGGAAGTGGCTCGAGGAAGGATGGAACCTCGCGCCGGAGGCGCTCGAGGACGAAGTGACGTGGTCCTACGAACCGATGGACCCGTGGCACCTCGCGTTCACCCCAGGTGTCCGACCTCTGAAGGTCGTGGTGGACGGCGAGGTCGTGTTCGAGAATGGCAGCCCGACGAAGGTCGACGCGAAGGAGATCCGGGCGAGAGCTCGAGAGCAGGCGAAGCGACTCCACGCCCGGCTGTGATAGGAGTGTGAGTATGTCCGATCGATTCCACCCGATCAGCGCCCGCGCGCTCAGCAGATGGGTGTTCTCCGAACTCGAGACCGAGGACACGATCTTCGGGTTCCCGCGTTCCGCCTTCTTCGTTCCCGACCCGACGGACCGCTACCGAACCAACGTCTACGGTCAGGCGCTCGACACGCCATTCGGCGTCGCGGCAGGACCGCACACACAGATGGCACAGAACATCGTCGTCGCGTGGCTCCACGGTGCACGGTTCATCGAGCTGAAGACCGTCCAGACGCTCGATGAGCTCGACGTGCCCAAACCATGTATCGACTGCCAAGACGAGGGCTACAACGTCGAGTGGTCCCAGGAGTTGAAGGTACACGAGTCGTTCGAGGAGTATCTGCGAGCGTGGGTGCTCATCCATGCCCTCCACCGGCGACTCGGCTTCCCCGGCGATGATCCCGGCCTGATCTTCAACATGAGTGTCGGGTACGACTATGCAGGCATCCAGCAGCCGAACGTCCAGTGGTACTTCGAACGGATGGACGACGCCTCCGAACGCCTGGGTGAGATGGTCGAGATCGTCGCGGCGGACTACCCGGAGGTGCGCTCAATCCACATTCCGAGACGGCTGTCGGACACAATCACCCTCTCCACGATGCACGGTTGTCCCCCGGACGAGATCGAGACGATCAGCCAGTACCTCATGAAGCAGCGACATCTGCACACGAGTGTCAAGCTGAATCCGACCCTGCTCGGCCCGGACGGTGTGCGTTCCATCCTGTCCGACCTCGGCTACAGGGATGTGCCGGTTCCCGACGCTGCCTTCGGACACGACCTGCAATACGCAGATGCCGTCCCGATGCTGCGCAGGCTCAAAGCCGTCGGAGCCGGTGAAGGCCTCACCTTCGGCGTCAAGCTCACCAACACCCTCGAGGTGGAGAACTTCCGCGACGTGTTCACCGACGAGACCATGTACATGTCCGGGCGAGCCCTGCACGCGATCACCACCAACGTCGCCAACCGGATCAACGAGGACTTCGCCGGGGACCTGCTCATGTCCTTCGCGGGGGGAGCGGACGCCTTCAATGCTCCGTCGCTGCTCGCCTCGGGAATGAGCACGATCACAGTGTGCAGCGACCTGCTCAGGTCCGGCGGCTACATGCGGATGCTGCAGTACTTCGAGACCACCGATACTGCGCTCGACCGTGCGGGTGCGGAGAACCTCGACGAGTTGATCGTGCGCACCGCCCTGGAACGCCCCGGTGAACTCACGGGAGTATTCGCAGTGAGCCTCGGTATCGAGCAGGCGGCCGAAGAGGTCGCGAGTCTGAATGAGGGCGGGGTTCTGCCCCGGAACCCGGCGACTCGTCGTGCGCTGGTCACGGCCGCCGCGCGGGTCAACCTGCGCGCCTACTCGGCCGAGGCGCGTCAAGCATGGGATCTGAAGAAAGGCTCGTTCTTCAGGAGCCGTTCCAAGACCGTGCGCCCCCTCGACCTGTTCGACTGCATCGCGGCCCCATGCGAGGACGAGTGCCCGGTGAACCAGCGAGTCCCCGAGTACATGCGTGCCGTCCGAGATGGCGACTGGGCGACGGCCGTTGCGGTCACCCGCCAGGACAACCCGATCCCGACGATTCTCGGCCAGGTCTGTGACCACCTGTGCGAGCACACCTGCATCAGAACCCACTACGACGAGCCACTCGCGATCCGGGATATGAAGCGCTTCGTCATGACGCTCGAGACCGAACCCGCTGCAACGGTCCCGAAGCCGGCGACGGGGATCAAGGTGGCGATCATCGGAGCGGGGCCCGCGGGCATGTCAGCTGCGGAAGTGCTCGCCGGGGAAGGGTTCGAAGTCACGATGTTCGAACAGCACCCCTACCCTGGCGGCATGGTGTCGGGCGCGATTCCCGAGTACCGGCTTCCCCAGATCGAGATCGACAAGGATGTGAAGGTCGTCAACGATCTCGGCGTCGAGACCAGATTCGGCCAGACCGCGGGACGAGACTTCACCGTTTCGGACCTACGGAAGCAGGGCTACCGCTACGTGCTGGTTGCAGCCGGCGCCCAGATCGGCAAACGCCTCGGCCTCGAGGGTGAGGAAGCCGATGGTGTCATGGACGCCCTCCACTTCCTCAGGGCGGCAAGGGAGGGCCACCCGGTGCCGATCGGAGACCGGGTGGCGGTCATCGGGGCCGGTGACACGGCGATGGACTGCGCACGAACCTCATGGCGTCTCGGAACCGATCACGTGACCGTGGTGTACCGGCGCACGATCGATCAGATGCCGGCCGACAGGGAAGAGGTTCATCTGCTGCTCGAAGAGGGCATCCGGGTCGAGGAGCTGACCAGCCCCGTCGCGTTGCACATCGAAGACGAAGCTCTTGCCGGGTTGGTGTGCGTCCGCAACGAATACCGGGGCGACAGGGACGCGTCCGGTCGCAAGGTGCCGCACACGATCGAAGGGTCCGAGTTCGAGCTTCCGTTCGACACGATGATTCTCGCGATCAGCCAGCATGCGCTGATCGACTTCTTCGACGAGGAGCTGCCCGCGTTGACCCGGGGCGGATACCTCGACGTCGATCCGGCCACGATGGAGACGTCGATCCCCGGTGTGTTCGCGGCGGGTGACGTCGCCGCCCCGGGGCCGGCATCGATCGTGAAAGCGGCAGGTGACGCCAAGGTGGTCGCGGCGACGATCATCGAGCGCGAGGGTGGCAGCGTGGTGCCGGCAGAGAGGAATCTGCCGGTGTTCTCGGTGGCGGACATCCAGGTGCGCAAGGCACACCGGGAGTATCGGGTACCCATCACACACGTTCCGGTCGGCGAGCGCAAGAACTTCCGGATGGGGACGTTCCCCTACACGGCGGAAGAAGCTCAGAACGAGGCGTCACGTTGTCTCGACTGTGACCTCTACTGCAGCATCTGCGTCGGCGTGTGCCCGAACATGGCGCTGATGACCTACACGATGGAGCCGGTGTCGTTCGATCTGCCCGTTGTCACAATCGGAGGTGAAGGGGCAAGCGTCGCACCGGGTGAGTCGTTCTCGGTCGAACAGGGGTACCAGATCGCCGTGCTCACCGACTTCTGCAACGAGTGCGGGAACTGCGTGACGTTCTGCCCGACGGCAGGCGAGCCCTACCGTGACAAGCCGCGCCTCTACCTCAACAGAGATGACTTCCTCTCCGAGCCCGACAACGCATTCATGCTGCACAACGGTGCCATGGAAGGGCGGTTCGCAGGGGAGACACACCGCATAGAGCTGAACGGCTCGCTCACCTACGAGAACCCATTGGGAACGGTGCACGTCGATCCCGACGAGTTCACCGTCATCGACGCATCGGGTAAAGATGGTGCGGTCCTGCGGCTCGAGGCGGCTGCAACCATGTATGCCATCATGCAGGGCTTGCGAGGCTCGATGCCCTACTTGCCTGTGGCCGCCAGCTAGGTCGAAAGGGACCGGCGCGAGACATCGGGGCCTTGTACCTTGTACCTTGTACCTCGTACGCGAACAAACGCGTTTCCAGACCGCGGGGCGGGCCGTACCGGTACGAGGTACATACGAGGTACGGATTGAGCAGCCGACGGCTGCTCAATCCTCTGCCACGCCTGCCATCATCAGGCCGAGTTGTTCGACTGTGGCATCGTCGCTGTCGACGATGCCCATGATCCGGCCCTCGTACATGACCGCGATTCGATCGGCGAGAACCAGGATCTCGTCGAGATCCTCGGAAATGAGCAAGGTTGCGGTGCCGGCCTTGCGTTGATCGAGGAGCTTCTCGTGGATGAACCGTTGGTCGAGGAGCCGTTGATGGATGTACTCGGTGGCTCCGATGTCGACACCACGTGTCGGTTGTGCTGCGATGAGCACCTTCGGGTTTCCTGACAGCTCCCGGGCGAGGATCGCCTTCTGGATGTTGCCGCCCGACAAGGCGCTCAGCAGTGTTTTCTGTGAGGGCGTCTTCACGTTGAAAGCCTCGATCAGATCGTCGCAGTGTTCCTCGATCGCCGCGAAGTCGAGGAAACTCCGCTTCGCGAACGGGAGCTTGTCGTAGTCGTGCAACATCAGGTTCTCGGCGACGGTGAACTGCTGGACGGCGCCGTCGCGCATGCGCTTCTCTGGGATGTAGGCGAGGCCCACACGCCGACGGTCTCGTGTCTTCCACGTGGTCACGTCGACGCCGTCGAGGAGTACTTTTCCTTCGGTCGCCGGTCGCAGCCCGGCGATCACCTGGGCGAGTTCCTGCTGTCCGTTGCCCGAAACGCCCGCGATCGCGAGGATCTCACCTGACCTGACCTCGAGGTCGACGCCATCCAACGCGTCGAGTCCCCGATCGTTCTTGGCTCTCAGGCCTTGCACCTGGAGTCGGGGGGCGCCGATCTCGGCGGGCTTGTGTTCACGTTCGAGCAACATTTCGCGGCCGACCATCATCGACGCGAGGCTTGCCTTTGTGGCTCCCTCCTTGGGGACTGTGCCGATCCTGCGGCCGTTGCGAAGCACGGTGATCCGATCACTGATGTCCAGCACTTCGTGGAGCTTGTGAGAGATGAAGATCAGGGGATGACCTTCGGCCGCCATCCGCCTGAGCGTCACGAACAGATCGTCGACCTCCTGCGGGGTCAGCACCGCGGTGGGTTCATCGAGGGCGAGCAGCGAGACGTTGCGATAGAGGGCTTTGATGATCTCCACCCGCTGCTGCTCACCGACCGAGAGCTGCCACACATACGCTCTCGGATCGACCTTGATGCCGTACGCCTTGGATAGCTCCTCGATGCGCTTCGAGACGACGTCGAGTTCGAGGAGCGGTCCCCGAGAGGACTTCAGACCCAGAGCGACGTTCTCGGCGACCGTGATGGTTTCGACGAGCATGAAATGCTGGTGGATCATGCCGATGCCATGGTCGATCGCGTCGCTGGGAGAGGAGATCACGACCGGCCTGCCGTCGATGTATATCTCGCCGTCATCGGGCTGTTGGAGCCCGTACAGGATCTTCATCAAGGTGGACTTGCCGGCTCCGTTCTCTCCGAGGAGTGTGTGGACCTCTCCACGGCGGACGTCGAAATCGACGTGGTCATTGGCGAGCACCCCGGGGAACCGCTTCACGATGCCGCGCATCTCGAGATCGATGCCAACGGACGTGGAGTCGGTTCCCTGGGGGTGCATCGTCGTCTCCTTACGAGCCTGGTCGTGGCGGGTTGATCGAGCCGTCGGAGATTCCCTTGACGGTGTCTTCGGCCAGCTGCTTTACATCGTCCGGCAGTGAGTAGCCGGGGTTGTACGCGATCGCCTCACCACCGTTGGAGAGATTGATCACGAAGGACTGATCACCCATCGTGCCTTGGTTCATCAGGTCGATGATCTGCTTGACGACCACTTCCCAGTGGTACACCTGCGACGCGACAACGATCGACGGGGCGAGCTGTGTCTGGTCCGCCTGCGTACCGAACCACGGAACGCCGGCGTCCTTGGCGACACCCACGGCGCCGGTGACCATCTGGGCCGTGCCGGTCAACACGTCGGCGCTCGCCGCGATTTCGGTATTCGCAGCCGTCGCCGCAAGGGCAACGTCGCTGAACGAACCGGTGTAGTTCACCTTCACGTCGATCGCCGGGTTCTGGGCCGTCGCGCCGGCGACGAACCCGTTGACATAGCGGGCTGCGTCACCGACCTCGATGGGGCCGATAACACCGAGCACGCCCGACGTGGAGAGCGCCGCGGCCATCACACCTTCGACGTACCCGCCTTCCTCAGAGGCCGCCTCGTAGGCGAACACGTTCGCGAGGCCGAACGTGTCACCTGCGGTTCCCCACGCGAATGCGGTGTCCGGGTAGTCGGGTGCGATCTCCTGGAGGGACGAGCCGAATTGGGAACCATGGGCGATCACCAAGTCGTATCCCTCATTGGCGTAGTCACGGATCGCTGCAGCGGCGTCGTCGACGACGAACAGATTGTCCGAGTATGCGATCTGCATCGCCGACTCGCCACCCATCTCCTCCTGTACTGCCAGCAGGGCGTCGTACATGCTCTGGCTGAACGCGAGGTCGTTGACCGCGCTCGGGGCGACCATCGCCACCTTCAGTGGCTCGGTCGGTGGTGTGGTCGTGCCCGGTGCCGCGGTCGTGGTTGTAGCTCCGCCACCGCAGGCGGCGGCAACCAGCGCGAACACCAGCACCACGATGCCGGTCACGGTGAGTCGTCTCATGTTGCTCCTTCCGGGGGCTAGCCCCCTCGTTGGTATGGTTTTGTGAGTGCCGCCGGCTGCCGTTCCCGCTGAACGACGACGACGAGCGCGAGGATCGTGATCACGGCCGGAAGCATCGACGCGAGGTCCGACACCGAGCGCGGGATGATCCCGAGGGTCTTCAGCTGAGAGACGATCGACGCGACGAGGCCGTACAGAAGCGCCCCGTACATCACGCCCACCGGTCTCCAAGCTCCGAAGTAGACGAGGGCGACGGCGATGAAGCCTTGGCCGGCGGTGAGGTTCTGCTGGAAGATGCCGAGTTCCGTCGTGAGGGCGGCGCCCCCGATACCTGCCAGCATGCTCCCGAACATGACCGTTCCATAGCGGACTCTTGCGACCGAGACTCCGAGCGTGTCGACGGCGGCCGGGTTCTCTCCGGCCGATCGGATCTTCAGCCCGATCGTGGTGCGATTGAGGACGAACGTTCCGATCGGGACCAGCAGGAATGCTCCGTACACGATCAGGCTGTGGGAGAAGATGAGGGGACCGACGACCGGGATGTCACTGAGCCACGGGATGTGGACGTCTGGGAATCCGCTGATAGGCCGCGGTGTACCGACGAGTTTCTGAAACAGGAGGTCGCTCATACCCAGGCCGAAGAGGTAGAAACCGATGCCGCTGATGCCTTGCTCCGCCTGCAAGGTGACGCTCGCGAATGCCATGGCGAGTCCCATCACCAGCCCGATGACGGCAGCGATGAAAAGGGCCAGCCACAAGTTGCCGGTCTCGAGGACCACGTAGTAGGCGCCGAAGGCTCCGAGGAGCATGATTCCGTCAACGCCGAGGTTCAGCACGCCACTGCGCTGGCCGAACGTCTCGCCGAGCGCCGCATACAGGTACGAGGTCGCGTACCGAATGCCTGCTCCGATGGTGGTGACGAGCGCCGCAGCCGAGAAGAACTCACTCATGGCTCGTCCCTTGTCTCGTTTGCCCGAGAGGTGATCAACTGAATTCGGTGTGTGAGACGCCGTTTCCAGATTGCCGCGCTGACAACGAACACCACGATGAGGCCGTTGAGTGCCACGATCAGGGCGGCCGGCACCTGGACGACCCGCTGGAGCTTGTTCGCCCCAACCAGGAGGGCACCGAACAGAAGCGATGCGGGGATCGTGCCGACGGGATGGAGACCTCCGAAGAGGGCGGCGACGATTCCGTTGAAGCCGGCGCTGCCCGTGAATCCCGTGGCCGAACCGTCTGTCACGAAACGGTGTGCCTCACTCCCGAACACGAGAATCGCACCGGCGAGACCACACAACGCGCCGGATAGTGTGAGCGCGAGCACGACCCGATGCTGTACCTGCATGCCTGCGTATCGCGATGCGAACGGGTTGAAGCCGACGGCCCGAATCCGAAAGCCTTCGGTCATACGCCAAAGGAAGACGTAGACGATGACCGCCGCCACGATCGCGATGATGAGTCCGATGTTGAGACGGGAGTTCCTGATCAACAGCGGGAGGTCGGCCTGATGCGGGAGCCGGGTGGTCTGTGGGATGCGGCTGCCGCGCTGAAGCTCCACCGGGTCCATCCAAGGTCCCTGGAGGAGGAAGTTCATGATCTGCACGGCGACGATGTTGAGCATGATCGTGCTGAGGATCTCGTTCACGTTGAAGTAGGCCTTCAACGCGCCTGGGATCGCTCCCCACAGCGCACCGCCCACGAAGCCTGCGATCAACACGCCCGGCAACAGCAGCCAACCTGGCAGGTTCGGCAAGAGGAGTGCGACTCCTGTCGAGAAGAGTGCGCCGAGAACGATCTGGCCCTCGCCGCCGATGTTGATCACGTTCGCCCGGAACGCGATCGTGATACCGACACCGACGAGGAGCAGCGGGACCGCCTTCGCTGCGGTATCCGAGAGTTGGCGGACCCCACCGAAAGCTCCGTCGATCATGGCGCCGAAACCCTTGAGGGGATCTGCTCCCAGGATGAGCAGCATGAAAGCGCCGACCAGGAGCGCGGCGAGGACAGCAATCACAGGGAAGAGGCTCCCGGCGAGCGACAGGAGCCTCAGGTTCGTCCGCTTCCTACCCTCCACGTTCGGGCAAGCCTACCGGGTCGGGACGGGCCACGGCGGATCCGCAATCCCAAACGGCGGTGCGGGGTGTGGGAAGCGATAGGCTTGGACCGTTCCTCGAAAGGAGAGTGTCAATGAGGAGCTTCGCCGGCCGGGACATCCTGTCGCTGAAGGGCTTCGAACGGGCAGAGTTCGAGCACGTATTCGAGACCGCGTCCGAGCTGGAGCCGATCGCTCGTGAACGTCGGAACACTGATCTGTTGTCGGACAAGACTCTGCTGACAGCCTTCTACCAGCCGTCGACGCGAACACGCATGGCCCATGAGGCGGCGATGCATCGGCTCGGAGGCCACGTGCTGGGATTCTCCGACGCCAAGATGACGCGTGCAGGTGACTTCTACCAGGAATCGATCAAGGACACCGTGCACATGCTGGAGTACTACGGCGACGTCATCGTCATGCGGCACTTCCAGCAGGGTGCACCGCAGGAGGCCGCCAAGTGGTCGAGCGTTCCGGTCATCAACGCCGGGGACGGGTGGGGGGAACATCCGACTCAGGTCCTCACCGATCTGTATACGGTGCTCGTCGAGAAGGGAACGATCGACGGGCTCACCTTCGTGGCGATCGGTGACATGCGGATGCGAACCATGCACTCGCTCGGGTACGCGCTCACACAATTCGACGCCCAGATGATCTCGGTGGCGCCACCTGAGATGTCATTGACCGAGGAGTTCAAGGCGGAACTCGCGGAGCAGAACCTTTTTGTGAGGACGGCCGACCACGTTGCCGACGTGATCGCCGAGGCGGACGTGATCTACATGGAGCCCGTCGTGCAGGCCGACTACACGAAGGGGCGCGACGAACGCGCGGTTGAGACGGGTCTCACGCCCGACAACTACAAGGTGACCAGGAAACTCCTCGCGGAGAAGGCGAAGTCGGATGCGATCATCTTGCACTCGCTGCCTCGCATGGATGAGTTGCCGCCCGATGTCGATGCCACCAAGTACGCTCGCTACTGGCAGGAGGCGTACAACGGTGTGGTGATGCGCATGTCCCTCCTTGCCCTCGTGCTGGGAGCGATGGAGTAGAACGGTTCTCAGTTCTCGGTTTTCGGTCGTCGGTAGACGCGTCGGCGGCCGAGGTTCCGTCGTTCCGGACTGATGACTGAAGACTGATGACTGAAGACTGAAGACTGCAAGGAGCCAACGATGCAGACGGGATTGAGGGGTCGTGACATGATCACGACCCAGGAGTGGACCAAGGACGAGATCGACACGGTGATGGACGTCGCGTTCGACTTGAAGCGCAAGCAGGCGCTCGGCGAGCCGCACGCGTACCTGCGCGACAAGGTGCTCGCAATGCTGTTCTTCTTCTCGAGCACGCGGACGAGGGCGAGCTTCGAGGCCGGCATGGCGCAGCTCGGTGGGCACGCCATGTTCATGGAGTCCCGGACGACTCAAATCAGCCATGGGGATACCGCCACCGAAATCGGTGAGATCCTCGGACGGTACAGCGCCGGCATCGCCATCCGGCAGGTCGACTGGGGAGTCGGCAACGAGTACCAGCGAGCGGTCGCAGAGGCGAGCAGAGTGCCCGTGCTCAATATGCAGTGCGAGATCTACCACCCACACCAGATCCTCGCCGACCTGATGACGATCATCGAGAAGAAGGGCGATCCTCGCGGCAAGACGATCAACGTGAGCTATGCGTACGCATCCAGCTACCAGAAGCCGCTGAGTGTGCCGCAGAGCCTCATCCTGCTGGCCACCCGTTTCGGGATGAACGTTCGGTTGACTCGTCCCCCTGAGTTCAAGCTGATGCCCGAAATCGTGGCTCAGGCAGAGGAGAACGCTCGCAGGGCGCACGGCTCGTTCGAGATCGTCGAGGATTTCGATGATGGGTTTCGCGGTGCGGACGTGGTGTATGCCAAGAGCTGGGGTGCGATGCTGACGACAACCGACGACGCGAAGTCGAAGGCGATCGGCGACAAGTACACGGACTGGATCACCGACGAGCGCCGGATGGCGCTCGCAAGCGAAGACGCCATCTACATGCATCCGCTGCCGGCCGACCGCAACATCGAGGTCACAGACGGTGTGATCGACGGTCCACACAGTGTCGTCTTCGACCAGGCGGAGAACAGGCTGCACGCACAGAAAGCGGTGATGGCTCTGACCATGTAGGTCGAGCCATCCTCCAGAAGGAGACGGTGTTGAGCAACACGAAACTGGCGGTGGTGGCGATCGGCGGCAACTCGTTGATCAAAGACAGCGAGCACTCCACAGTCGAGGACCAGTACAAGGCCGCGGGAGAGACGGACCACCACATCGCAGAACTGATCAAGGAAGGGTGGGACGTCGCGATCACCCACGGGAACGGGCCGCAGGTCGGATTCATACTCCGTCGGTCCGAACTCGCGCGGGGAGAGCTGCACGAAGTTCCGCTCGACGCCTGCGGTGCCGACACCCAAGGTGCGATCGGCTACGCCCTCCAGCAGAACCTCTACAACGACTTCCTCGCCCTTGGAATCGACAAGACCGTCACAACCGTGGTCACCCAGGTCGAGGTCGATGCGGCCGACCCCGCATTCGAACATCCGTCAAAGCCGATCGGATCGTTCATGGACGAGGACACCGCCGAACTGCGGCGCTCGTCCGATGGATGGGAGGTCGTGGAGGACGCTGGCAGAGGCTGGCGGCGGGTCGTCGCGTCACCACAGCCGAAACGAATCGTCGAGATCGACGCCATTCGTGGTCTGCTCGGACAAGGCATGGCCGTCATCTGTGTCGGCGGTGGCGGGATCCCCGTCGTCTCCGAACCGGGCGGCTGGCTCAAAGGTGTTTCCGCGGTGATCGACAAGGATCGCGCGTCCGCGCTCCTGGCAGGGGAGCTTGGCGCAGATCTTCTGCTCATCTCAACCGCGGTGGAGCAGGTCGCCCTCGGCTGGGGGACCCCCGGACAGCGTTGGGTGGGCTCAATGACGCTCGAGGAGGCGAGACAGTACCTCGCCGAAGGCGTGCACTTCGCCAAAGGAAGCATGGCCCCCAAGATCGAGGCGGCGATCATGTACCTCGACGCCGGCGGTACCGAAGTCATCATCACGAACCCCGAGAACATCGAGCGGGCGGTGCGAGGCGAGACAGGGACACGGATCACGAGATGATCATCGGGCTTCGCTGTGTCATTTGCGGGACGGTGTACGAGCCGGACGAAGTCGAGTACGTCTGTCCCGAACACGGTAATGAAGGCATTCTCGACGTCATCTACGACTACGACTCCTTGCGGGAGACCGTTGATCGAGACCGACTCGGGTCCGACTGGTCGATGTGGCGGTACCGACCACTGCTCCCGATAAGTCCTGACGCCGAGGTTCCGCCCCTCACCATCGGTTGGACACCGATGTACGAGGTTGGTTCCGGGACCTGGATCAAGGATGACGGACGCGAGCCGACGGCATCGTTCAAGGATCGCGCGAGCGCAATCGCCGTCGTGAAGGCGAAGGAGCGCGGAGCAGAGATCGTCACGACCGCGTCGACCGGCAACGCGGCAGCAGCGCTCTCAGGCATCTCGGCATCGGTTGGACAGCGGAACGTCATCTTCGTGCCGGCGTCTGCCCCGCAGGCGAAGATCGCGCAACTTCTCGTGTTCGGTTCCACCGTATTCACGGTTCAGGGCACCTACGACGATGCATTCGAGCTATGTCTCGAGGTCGCGGGGCAGTACGGCTGGTACAACCGCAACACCGCGTACAACCCGTACATGACCGAAGGCAAGAAGACCGCGGCGTACGAGATCTCAGAGCAACTCGGCTGGCACGTGCCAGACGCCGTCGTTGTGAGTGTCGGAGACGGATGCATCATCGGGGGGCTGCACAAAGGCTTCAAGGACCTTCTCGAACTCGGTTGGATCGACCGTGTGCCCCGACTGATCGGCGCTCAGGCAGCCGGGAGCAACTACCTCGCCGAAGCCTGGGCCAACGGCGAGGACGTGCTGACCAAGCCGTCGATCGAAGCGACGACGGTGGCCGACTCGATCTCGGCCGGCCTTCCACGCGACCGCATCAAGGCGATGGCGGCGGTCGTGGAAACGGAAGGTGCGTACGTGACCGTGTCGGATGATCAGATCCTCGATGCGATTCCCGCGATGGCCCGGGCGAGCGGCGTGTTCGGCGAACCGGCGGGTGCCGCGGCCTACGCAGGCTTTCTACAGGCGCGTGAGCTAGGAGTGCTGACCGAGTCAGACAGTGTCGTCGTGCTCAACACGGGGAGCGGCCTCAAGGACGTCGCATCTGCGGTGCGCGCCGCGGGCATGGCGGGTGCCGAGCCGTACACGATCGAACCCACATTGGATGCCGCAAAGGCAGTGATCGACAGACTGGAGATTCCGTGATCGACCTCACCATCCACGAGGCGCCGTTAGGACGGGCAGTTCAGAGGGCGCGCGAGCGCAACATCATCATTCCGACATTCGCCCAGCAGCGCGATCCGGGACTGGTACCCGAATCGATCAAAGCGAAACTCGGCAGCGTCGGCCTGTGGGACCTGGATCCGATCAACCTGTTCAGGATCACGTGGAAGAACGAGCCTGTGCCGAGCGGGGGAGGGTATGGGGACGTGAACTTTCTCGAGTACCCGTCCGCTCTCACCGGTGTTCCGGTCCGTATCGTGACGTTGGTCGGCAAATGGTTCCCGACGGGAGCGCACAAGGTCGGGGCCGCATTCGGGTGTCTCGTGCCGAGATTGGTGACCGGCCAGTTCGATCCAACCAGCCAGAAGGCCGTGTGGCCATCGACCGGAAACTACTGCCGCGGCGGAGCCTACGACTCGAATCTGCTCGCGTGCGAGTCCGTCGCCATCCTCCCGGAGGGCATGAGCAGCGAACGATTCGAGTGGTTGTCAAAGGTCGCAGGCGAGGTCATAGCGACCCCCGGATCGGAGAGCAACGTCAAAGAGATCTTCGACAAGACGTGGGAACTCCGTCGATCCGGTGAGGACGTCGTGGTCTTCAATCAGTTCGATGAGTTCGGCAACTACCTCTGGCACTACACCATCACCGGCCCCGCGATGGTCGAGGTCCTCGAAGAGATCATGGGACCGGGGGACCGGTACCGCGGTGTCGCGCTGACCACAGGGTCGGCAGGGACCATCGGATCCGGCGACTACATGAAGCAGCAGTATCCGACGTCCAAGATCGTCGCAAGCGAGGCCCTGCAGTGCCCGACGCTGCTGGAGAACGGGTTTGGCGCGCACAGGATCGAAGGAATCGGCGACAAGCACGTCCCGTGGATCCACAATGTCAAGAACACCGACTTCGTAACGGCTATCGATGACGAAGCCACCATGCAGATCTTGCGCCTCTTCAACGAGCCGGTCGGTCAGGACTACCTGATCGAGCGAGGTGTGGACGCATCCTTCGTGGAGGAACTCCCTCAGCTCGGCATATCGAGCGTTGCGAACATGCTGTCGTCGATCAAGTTCGCGAAGTGGAACCAGATGACCGGCCAGGACGTCGTGATGACCGTAGCGACAGACTCCGTCGAGATGTATGAGTCACGACTGAGAGAGCTCAATGAAGAACGCGGTGCCTTCACCCGGGACGACGCAGTCGTCGCGTTCGAGCGCTACCTGCGAGGTGTCGGAACCGACGCCATGGTCGAACTCGACTACCAAGGTCGCATGCGTATCCACAACCTCAAGTACTACACGTGGGTCGAGCAGCAGGGCAAGACCTACGAGGAGATTCAGGCTCAGTGGTACGACGACGACTACTGGACATCGGTTCAGTCGGAGGTCGACGTAATTGATCGTCACATCGAGGCGTTCAACGAGAAGACCGGGCTGCTCTCCGAGCTTTGATATGCGTGCGCAGCTGCTGTACGAACTGGCTCCAGTCGACCGACAGCCGCTGCGCCTCGAACATACGGACGATCCTGTTCCAATGGCCGGAGAACTGTTGCTCGATGTGACGGCGTGCGGTGTGTGTCGTACCGACCTCCAGGAGGTTGAGGGCGACATCGAGCCGCACCGGGTTCCGGTGATACCGGGACATCAGATCGTCGGTGCGGTCGCAGCAGTCGGTGACGCCGTGGAGGGGTGGAGCGTGGGGGAGCGAGCGGGTGTTGGCTGGATCGGCGGGAGTTGCGGCAGGTGCAACTTCTGCCGGTCGGGTCGCGAGAACCTGTGCACGTCGGCGGTGTTCACCGGATGGGACCGCGATGGCGGATATGCCGAGAAGGCGACAGCCGATGCGGGGTACGCGTTTCATCTTCCTGAAGGCGTGTCTGATGTCGACGTCGCTCCGCTGCTGTGTGGTGGAGTGATCGGCTACCGAGCACTGAAGGTGTCAGGCATTCAACCGGGAGGTCGCCTCGGGCTCTACGGATTCGGAGCGTCGGCGCTGCTCTCCCTGCAGGTTGCCCTGCACTGGGGATGCAGTGTGTACGTCGCCACCAGGTCCGAGGGAGAGCGGGCTAGGGCCACCGAGATGGGCGCTGTCTGGGTAGGCGGGTATGACGAACCGCCGCCGATGTCACTGGACGCAGCCGTGACATTCGCACCGGTGGGCTCGGTCGTCGTCCAGGCGCTGAAGGCGGTCGATAGGGGAGGAGCGGTCGCCATCAACGCGATCCATCTCGACGAGATGCCCGCATTCGACTACCGGCACCTGTGGCTGGAGCGACAGATACGCAGCGTCGCCAACTTCACGAAGGAAGATGCGCGCGAATTCCTGCAGCTCGCCGCCGAGATCCCCATCAGGACGGTCGTCCAGCAGTACCGGCTGGAGGAGGCGAACCGAGCGCTCTTGGACCTCCGCGAAGGCCGGGTCGCGGGGGCAGCCGTCCTTACGATGTAGGGCCCGCCAAAGGGCCGGTCGTACCTCGTACCTTGTACCTCGTATCGCGCCTGGCGGTAGAGCGCGTCCGGAGTAGTTGCGGGTACGGCTCGCCCCGCGGCCCGACTCCGCGGCTAGGTGGCGTACCAGGTACCGGGGACGGCGGGCGCACGCCCGCCTAGGAGGTGTAGCGCATCTCTCTACGGAACTTCTTCCAATCCGACTGCTTCGTAGACAGGAAGACGTCGGTCGTGACCATCACGGCGCCGAGAAGGAGAAGTACCCATGTGGTCCACGCAGGAGAGTGGGAACCCCACGCGGCCCCTATGTTGAGAAACGGGACCAGTTTCGTGGCCAGCGCCCCCGATGCGTGCATCCACGCCCGCGCACGTGGTGGCGTGGAGAGGTAGGTAGCGTAGTCGATCTTGACGCCCGGTTGGGGGTTTGGTCCGATGAACCAGTGGGTGAATCGGATCCCGACCGTCCGACCGACGATGTAGTGCGCGAGGGTGTGCGTCGAGGCCAGGAGAAGCCCTGTGCCGACCAACACCCAGATACCGTTCCACGGTGCGTCGACGTAGTAGGCGATCGAGACGGCCACGAGTCCAGCGACGGTCAGCAGCAGCATCCCGCCGATACCGACCACGATCGGGAGCCGAACACCGGCCCATCGAGAGAACGCGTCCTCGTCGATTGCCGCGACACGACTTCCATAGCGCGCCACCAGCTGCTGGTCTCGCTTGAGTGCCCCTACCGCCTTCCAGAAGCCCAACGCACCGATGTCGACCTGGCCCTTCTCTTCAAGCGCGGATTCGCACTGCCCGAGGATCGCATCGATGTCCATGTGCCGGACCCTACAAGAGAAGAAGCCGACAGGGACGGCGAGTCGCTAGATTTGGGCCCGACGTGCACATCGAGTTCCCGACAACGATCGACGACGCGGTGCAGGCGCTCGATGGCGACGCGACGTGCCTCGCGGGTGGGACGGACCTGATGGTCGAGGTCAACTTCGGGCACCGTCACCCCTCCAGGATCGTGGCGCTGCGCCGGATCGATGAACTCGCCGAAATCAGTGAGGAATGGATCGGTGCCGGCGTCACGCATGCTCGCCTCGAACGCTCCCCGTGGCCTGGACTCTCCGAGGCGGCTCGCACGGTCGGTTCACCCCAGATCCGAAATGTGGGAACGATCGGAGGGAACATCGGGACGGCGAGTCCCGCGGGTGACGCCCTCCCGTTTCTCGCAGCTGTCGACGCGAGCATCGTGACCCGGTCGGTGAACGGATCCAGGGAGTTGCGCTGGGACGAGTTCTTCATTGGCGTCAAACGCACAGCACTGATGCCGGACGAGCTTGTCGTTGGGGTCAAGCTTCCCCTACACATGCCGGAGCGGCAGGGATTCTCGAAGATCGGTACCCGATCGGCGATGGTGATTGCGATCGCATCGGTGTGCATTGCTCGATTCTCCGACGGGAGGACACGCGTCGCACTCGGTTCGGTCGCGCCAACGGTGACGAGGGCTCGGCGGGCCGAGGAGATGATCTCCGAAGAACGATCGCCGAGCGAAGCGGCGCTCAATGAGTTCCAACGGCTCGTGTCGGAAGAGGCATCTCCGATCACAGACCACCGGGCCACTGCACGATACCGGCGGCACGGAGTAGGCGTCATCGCACGACGCACACTGGAGCGTTTGCTATGAGGTTCCAACTCAACGGGATCGAGACGGAAGTGGCCGTCGATGGTGCGCAAAGCCTACTGAGAGTCCTGCGCGAGAACCTCGGTGTAACCGGGAGCAAAGACGCCTGCGAGCAGGGCGAGTGCGGTTCGTGCACCATCTTGATGGACGGGCAGCCTGTGTGCTCATGCCTCGTCTTGGGGCTCGATGCCGAGGGCGCCGACATCGTCACAGTGGAGGGGTTGACTCCCGAGGCGGGCCTCTCCCCGGTGCAAGGGGCACTCCTCGATGAGGGAGGTGTCCAGTGCGGCTACTGCACGCCGGGAATCGTCGTCGCCGCCACACACCTCCTCGATCAGAACCCGCACCCGACCGACGGTGAGATCCGCGAGTCCCTTGCAGGCAACATCTGTCGCTGTACCGGGTATGGGTCCATCATCAGGGCAGTCAGGAGCGTGCAGTGACGGCGAGAACATCGAGGCGCGTGAGCGGAGGTGTGGGCGAGTCCATTCGACGACCGGACGGCGCCGCGAAGGTCTCGGGGGCATTCGCGTATGTGGGCGACCTCAGTGCCAAGACCATGCTGTGGGGAGCCACACATAGGGTGTTCGCGCCCCGTGCCCGGATCATCTCGATCGATGTCACACCCGCGCTCGACATGGAAGGGGTCGTCGCCGTCCTCACACAGGGTGACGTGCCCGGTTTCAAGTACCAGGGCCAGATCGTGCAGGACCAGCCGGTTCTCGCCGAAGGAGAGATCCGTTTCTGGGGCGAGGCCGTCGCGTTGGTTGCTGCCGAGACGCGAGACCAGGCGCGTGCGGCCGCCGCTGCGATCGGTGTCGAGGTGGAGCCGCTGACTCCCGCAACGAATCTCGAAGAGGCGGTTGAGCTTGGAGAGATCTTCAGAGAGATGCGGGTGAGACGGGGCGACCACGAAGCGCACGGCGCAGTCGTCGTCGAGGGCTACTACGAGACGCCGAATATCGACCAGGCGCCACTGGGCACCGAGGCAGGACTTGCCGTCCCGGACGGGTCTGGTGGGGTAGACCTCTACCCTCCGTCGCAGTGGATTCATGTCGACCACGAGCAGCTCGTTCGGTGTCTCGGACTCGAGTCCGACCAGCTTCGTGTTCACCCGACGGGTCTTGGCGGGGCGTTCGGGTCCAGAGAGGACCTCAGCCTGCACACCCACCTGTGCATGCTCGCGTTGCGAACGGGGCGTCCCGTCAAGATGGTGTATGGGCGAGACGAGAGCTTCGTCGGGCATGTGAAGCGCCATAGCGCCCACATGTGGTACCGGCACGAGGCAGATCCTGACGGGACGCTCGTCAGGGTCGACGCGAAGCTCGTGTTGGATGGTGGTGCGTATGCGAACACGTCCGAGGCCGTGATCGCAAACGCCGTGTACTTCGCTGCGGGACCGTACCGCTGCCCCAACGTGTTCGTTGAGGGGTATGCGGTGCGTACCAACAACCCGCCGACGGGGGCGATGCGAGGGTTCGGTGCCAATCAGGTCTGTTTCGCGTATGAAGCGCAGATGGACAGGCTCGCCGCTGCACTAGACATGGATCCACTGGAACTCCGATTGAAGAATGCCATCGGTCCCGGTGACGTGCTGGCGACGACAGGTCAGCGAATCGTCGATCCGCTTCCGACCGAGGAGGTCATCCGGTCGGTGATGTCGATCCCATTGCCCGATGAGGACACCGATCGACGGCCAGGCGGCACGGGTCTCACGACTCCGGCCTCCGCGGTCGTTCGAGGCATCGGCTATGCGGTCGGAGTCAAGAACCTGGCGTTTTCCGAGGCGTTCGATGACTACGCAGACGCGAGAGTCGAACTGACTCCGGACGGTGCTCGTGTCCACACCGCCGCGGCCGAAGTCGGACAAGGCATGATCACGATCCTCGCCCAGATCGCGCGCAGCGTCCTGGGCTTGGAACGAGTCGAGATCGCATGGGATGACACCTCACAGATCGGTTCAGCGGGCTCTTCGTCGGCCTCCAGACAGACCCAGATGACCGGCGGCGCAGTCGAGCACGCCGCTCGGCGGGCTCGTGCCGCCGCTCTCGAACGAGTGGGCGGTGACGAAATGGATGACGAGGGAGTGTGGCGAAATGGTCGACTCGTCGCGACTTGGCCTGAGCTGTGCGCCGGGGGGCCGGTCGTTGGCGAGATCCGCTATCGGCACGCTCCCACCGAGGAGCCCGACGAGAACGGACAAGGCGACGTCCACGTCGACTTCTGCGTCGCTGCTCACCGGGCGGTCGTCGATGTGGATCCGGTCCTCGGGCTGGTCCGCGTCGTCAGAATCGACACGGCCCAAGACGTCGGGAAGGCTCTCAACCCTATGCAGGTGATCGGACAGATCGAGGGCGGAATCGCGCAAGGATTCGGCATGGCACTGATGGAAGAGGTCATACTCGACAACGGCGTCATCAAGAATCCGACGTTCACCGACTACCTCCTGCCGACGATCGAGGATATGCCTCCGGTCGAGGCCGTCGTCCTGGAACAGCCGAGTTCATGGGGGCCGTTCGGCGCCAAGGGATTCTCGGAGCTGCCGTCGATCTCTTCGGCAGCCGCGGTGGCGGCGGCGGTTCGTGTCGCTACGGGCAAGCCGGTGACGCGATTGCCTATTCACCCGGAGGACATCGCAGAGATCAGCTGACAGTCGACAGCTGACAGCGAACAGCCAATCGCACTGACGTCCCTTTCTTGCTGTCTGCTGTTCGCGGTTCGCTGTCGGCTAGGCGAGCAGTCGCGCGGCGGCGCGGTTGTGCTCTTCCACGAGCGTTTCTAACTCGACGTTGACGGGTCGGCCCTCCGAGACGACGGGCGATCCGTGCACGAACGTGTAGGCGGCCCGGGTTGGGGCACAGAGCAGGAGGGCGGCGACTGGGTCGTGCTGCGCGCCCGCGTACTCGATATGGTTCAGGTCGAAGGCCGCGAAATCGGCGGTCTTTCCCGGCGCCAGAGCACCGATGTCGTCGCGCCCGAGGACCTGTGCGCCGCCGACTGTGGCCACCTCCAGTGCCAATCGAATCGGCATCATGCCCCGCCTTCGAACACGCGCGAGGAGCATGGCCAGTCGCGCCTCTCCTAGGAGGTCGTTCCCGTCGTTGGAGGCGGAGCCGTCGACACCGAGCGCAGTGGGGACGCCGGCTTCCAGATACTCGGCGACCGGGGCGATTCCTGATCCGAGACGCATGTTCGAGGCCGGACAGTGAGCGACGCCGGTGGCGGTATCGGCCATCTTGGCGATCTCCGACTCGGACATGTGTACCGCGTGGGCGAACCAGACGTCGGGCCCCACCCAACCGACGCTCTCCGCATATGCCAACGGGGGCATGCCGAATCGATCGACACAGAACGCTTCTTCATCGATCGTCTCCGCGATGTGAGTGTGCAGCGTGACCCCGTAGTGGCGGGCGAGCACCGCAGACTCTCGCATCAGGTCCGGTGTTACCGAGAACGGTGAGCACGGAGCAACGACCACCCGGAGCATCGAGCCCGGCGCGGGATCGTGGAACGACTCGATGACCCTGCGTGTGTCGTCGAGGATCGCTTGTTCGTCCTCGACAACCGAATCCGGGGGGAGGCCGCCGTCGCTCTGTCCGAGGCTCATCGATCCTCTCGCAGCGTGGAATCGGATGCCGATCTCGCGGGCCGCGTCGATCTCGTCGTCGAGACGGGCGCCATTCGGAAACAGGTATAGGTGGTCCGATGAGGTGGTGCATCCACTCAGTGCGAGTTCCGTCAGCCCGAGTCGTGCAGAGACATGAATGTCGTGAGGTGTGAGCTTCGCCCACACCGGATATAGCGTCGTCAGCCACTCGAAGAGCTCCGCGTCTTGGGCGTACGCTCGGGTGAGGGTCTGGTACAGGTGATGGTGCGTGTTGACCAGGCCGGGTATGACGACATGATCGGTCAGATCGAGCACGACATCAGCAGAGGAGGGGAGTTCCGTGGTGGGAGCGACCTGCTCGATCCATCCGTCCCTCGCGAAGAATCCGCCGTCGGAAATCTCTCTCCGGTGCTCATCCATCGTGACGAGGACAGTCGCATGGGTGACGAGTAGCGTGGTCATCTTGGCGACGATGCTACCGACCGGCGGGTAGGATTCGGGATTCATAGCCGTCGAGGGAAGTCAGCAGTGGAAACCTACGTTCGAAGCCTTCCCAAAGCGGAACTGCACATTCACGTCGAGGGAGCGCTCGAGCCAGATCTCATGCTGACGCTTGCGAAACGAAACGACGTTGCGTTGCGTTTCTCGACAGTCGAGGAGATCAAGGCGGCGTACGAATTCTCCGATCTCCAGTCGTTCCTCGACATCTACTACGAAGGTGCCGCCGTCCTTCAAACCGAGCAGGACTTCTATGACCTCGCGTGGGGGTATCTGAAACGTGCAGCCGCGGACGGAGTACGCAGGGCCGAGATCTTCTTCGATCCTCAGACGCACACAGAGCGAGGCATACCCTTCGATGTCGTGATCTCGGGGCTGCACAGGGCCGTGGAGGAGGCATCGGATCTCGGGGTCTCCGCCGCGCTGATCCTGTCGTTCCTTCGTCATCTCAGCCCGGAGGCGGCGATGCGGACCCTCGAAGATGGTCTCCGTCACCGCATGAAGATCATTGGCGTCGGACTCGACTCATCGGAGATGGGCCGACCTCCGTCACTGTTCGCCGATGTGTTTGCCCGCGCACGCGACGAAGGGCTGCACGTCGTTGCGCACGCAGGGGAGGAAGGACCACCCGAGTACATCTGGGAGGCACTGGATCTCCTCCACGCAGAACGGATCGACCATGGAGTGAGGATCGAAGAGGACCCGTCGCTCCTCGAACGGGTCGTCAAGGAACGGATCCCACTCACGATGTGCCCTCTCTCGAACCTCAAGCTTCAGGTGGTCCACGAGATGTCGCGACACAACCTGAAACGCCTGTTCGATGCCGGTGCGGTCGTCACCATCAACTCCGATGACCCCGTCTACTTCGGGGGGTACATCGCGGACAACTACGTTGCGGCGGCGACAGCACTAGGACTGACAGAGGGGAATCTCGCCGCGATCGCCCGGTCATCTATCGAGGCTTCATTTGCCGGAGAGAGGCAAAAAGCAGCGTGGCTGGAGGAGATTCCTCAGGCAACGAGGTGACGCTCGAGAACCTGCCACACCTCGGCCCTGGCGAGTCGGGAGCGAAGCGACGCCAGCGTGCGCACGAATGTCGGCACAGCGCGCGCCGGATCCATCGGATTGGGCCGCATGGCGGCAAGTACGGCTGGGGTTGGACGAAGCACGAGCGTGTCGGTGTCTGGCCACACCTCGGCCACCGCCTCGAGTTCATCGTGGAGCGCAGAGCGTCCGACACGGTCGAACACGGCTTCGTAGAAGAGGGCACCGCTCCTCTGTGCTTCCGCTGCCATGGGTGCAAGGATCAAGAGCAGGTCGAGCGGCTCGGGGTTGCCGAGAACGAGATCGGCGCTGGTTCCCGAAGCGACACCTCCATCGACGTACCTCTTGCCCTTGATGGTGTGTGGATCGAAGAGTACCGGCACCGCGGAGGAGGCCGAGACGGCATCACGCAGCGTCACATCGGGGGCGTCGGTCGTGCCGAAGGCCACTCTGCGCCGGTCCTCGAGACCGTAGGCGACTACGACTGTCGGCCGATCCGGCCAGCTGTCTGCGATGGACGGTGCCTGGGAGGCAACCCAGTCTCCGATTCCCGATGGATCGAAGCGTCCAGGAGCACCGAGCAGCGACGTCAAGCCGGGGTGCCGGAGACTGGGGATTATCCCGTGCCGTATCCAGCGACCGACTCCGTTGAGGGCCTTCTTCTTGTAGACCCACGCGCGGATGCGCCGTTCAACGTCCTCCTCCCGTTCTCCTTGGCGGACGATGCTGTCCAAAGAGAGGCTGCCCGAGCGAACCACCGCGGCTGCAAACGAACCCGCGGATGTGCCGACGATGACGTCGGCCGTGGTGGGATCCCAGCCGGTTGCCATTTCCAGCGCGAGTAGCGCTGCGAGATGGAAGGACGCGCCGGTGACGCCTCCACCCCCGAGGACAAGACCAACTCCGCTCACGAGAGCAGATTACTCAGACGGTGACCCCGAAGGTGCGGTGGCAGCTCGGACAGGCAGTATCGGACTCTTCTGTCTCGGCGCCACACCACGGACACGGGAGCTCGGTGGCTGGGCGATAGGCCTCGACCCAGGACTCCCTCTCGAGGTCCTGATCGATGTCTCGGAAACGACTTCCGGCAATCAGAACGAGCACTGTGATGATCGATGCCGCCAAGAGCAATTGCGCCACGCGCCCTCCTCTCGCGGCTGAGTGTATGGCCGAGGTAGCGGTTAGGGAAGGATTTCGCGACCTAGGCCACTGCTGAGTGGGGTCTGCGCCGGCGCGCAACGGCCTTGCCGAACGTCCGCTCGTACCGAACGGGTTGGGCGACGTCAGGTTCCCAAGCCATCCACTTGCTGCGACCTGGCTGAAAGAGGCCGGAGTCTGCGAGCACATCGTGTCGAGCGAGGTCGAGATGGACGGCACCGCAGCGAGAGCACGTCACACGAACGATGCCGCCTCCGACAGCGAAGGGTTCACTGAATTGGTGGTCTTTGCAGCCCCGTGCCACGATCTCTCCGTTCGCGCGTGTCGTGGTCAAACTACCACTGTACGCGGCCCGACTTTCGGCGCGTACCGGGCTATCCGTATTCCACACAGGCAGGGCTAGTCATCTGGCAGGTCGTGGAATTGGGGTGATCTTCCCAACAAGCCTGCTCGTAGAGGATCGAGACAGATGTCCTCCACTAGATCGCCGCGTCGAGTTGGTCCACGTACGGGCGGAGATCATCGAGCCGGCCGTCCCTGTTCTCAGCTTCACGGAGGAGCAGGGCAGTGATGTGGAAGACGATCCACGCCTTCAAGACTTCGGGCCCGACAGTAGCTCCGTACCCGCTCGCGAACGCATCGCCGGCGCCTTCGTGCTTGGCCAGTTGCCAGTAGGTGAAGGTGTAGTCCCACTCTGGTGGAGCCAAGGTGGCCCATGTCCAGCCGGTCAGCGTGACCGTTCCCGCATCGTCGATGACGAACGCCGACGGTGACGGGCGGGTGTGGCTTGCCTTCGGCGGGCCGGCCTTCGGAAACGTGAGATCGACAGCCCGGTCGAACACCGCCGAGGGGATGTTCAATCGGCGTCGGTACCGTTCGAGCCGGGCGAAGTTGCCACGGAGCGCCGTCTCCATCCAGATCGAGCCGATGCCTTCCTCGAGATTCGACAGGCGCGAGAAGTCCGCCTCGTGGAGGTGGTGGAGAAGTGCACCGGCCTTCGAGGCGGCTTTGCTGTCTCCCGGAAGTGATGCCAGGCTCCATCGGCCGTGGTCGGCGAAACGAACCCAGTCCGACCCCTCGGTGGCGCCCCACTCGATGATGGCGGGCAATCCCTGCAAACCGTCGAGTGCCTCGAGCGCCCTGCGTTCGCGTCGCTGGTAGGACGTGGAGCCATACACCTTGAGGATCGACGTAGCACCGCCGACATCCGTGACGCGAAATACGCTGTTGGTGCCAGAGGACAGCGGATGCACGCTCGCACCACTTGCGAGCAGGGCCGCGATATCTAGTGCCTGCAACTGAACTCCCTCGTAAAGCGATCGGCGATTGGAACGCCTTCGTTTACGCTACACCAGACGAGAGCAATGAGGTGGGTGTGTCCATCGATATCGAGTTTCCCGACAGTTCCCACAGGAGCTACCCCCAGGGGGCAACCGGATTAGAGATCGCCGGCGACATAGGTCCAAGGCTCGCGGCGGCGGCCGTCGCGATCAAGCTCGACGGAGTCCTCACCGATCTGTCGCGTGCGCTCGACCACGGCGGGAAGCTCGAGATAGTGACTATTGCGACGGACGAGGGGCGCGAGGTGCTCCGGCACTCGACGGCGCACGTCATGGCACAGGCGGTTCTGTCGCTGTTCGAAGGAGCCCGGTTCGCGATAGGCCCTGCCATCGAAGACGGCTTCTACTACGACTTCGACATCGGGCGTCCGTTCACGCCTGACGACCTCGAGCGGATCGAGGAGCGCATGCGGGAGATCGTCGCCGCCGACCAACCCTTCGTGAGGGAAGAGATACCGCAGCCGGAAGCAATGGAGATCTTCGCCGACCAGCCGTTCAAGACCGAGATCATCCAGTCGGTGGACGCCTCCGAAGTCGGTTCCATCATTTCGATCTACCGGAACAACGGGTTCGTAGATCTGTGTCGAGGGCCGCACGTGCCGTCGACGTCGAGGGTCAAGGCGTTCAAGCTGCTGCGCTCTGCAGGCGCCTACTGGCGGGGGGACGAGCACCGGCCTCAACTTCAGCGGATCTACGGAACCGCGTGGGAGGACCAGAAGTCTCTCGATGCGTATCTGCACCGCTTGCAGGAAGCCGAGCGGCGGGACCACCGGAAGCTCGGAACGGAGCTGGATCTGTTCTCGTTCCCGCCCGAACTCGGGTCCGGGTTGGCGGTGTGGCACCCGAAAGGCGGCCTGATTCGCAAGGTGATCGAGGACTACAGCCGCGGCGTCCACCTCGCGAACGACTATCAACTCGTCGTCTCCCCGCACGTCGCAAAGGCACAGCTATGGGAGACCTCCGGGCATCTCGGCTTCTACGCCGACAACATGTACCCGGCCCTCGAACTCGACCACGGGGACTCGTACATCGTGAAACCGATGAACTGCCCCTTCCACGTACTCATCTACAAGAGCAGGTCGCGATCATACCGGGAGCTTCCCTTGCGGCTGTTCGAGCTCGGAACGGTCTACCGCTACGAACGATCGGGTGTCGTTCATGGCCTGCTCAGGGCGAGGGGCTTCACCCAGGATGACAGCCACATCTTCTGCACGCTGGACCAGATCGGCGCCGAGCTGCAGAATCTCCTCGACTTCGTTCTCATGGTGCTCCGCGACTTCGGCTTCGAAGAATTCGAAGCCGAGCTGTCGACGAGACCTGAGAAGTACGTTGGCGAAATCGAGCTGTGGGATATCGCGACCGCAGCACTCGCGAAGTCCCTTGATACCGCCGAACTCGCGTACGACATCGCCGAAGGAGAAGGTGCCTTCTATGGCCCGAAGATCGACGTGCACATCAAAGACGCAATCGGTCGCAAGTGGCAGCTGTCGACTATCCAGGTGGACTTCTCGACGCCGGAGCGATTTGCGATCGAGTACACGAGCGCCGATAACGCGCGCGAGCGTCCGGTCATGATCCACCGTGCTCTGTTCGGGTCTGTGGAACGATTCTTCGGGATTCTGGTCGAGCACTACGCGGGCGCATTCCCGGCGTGGCTCGCTCCCGTCCAGGCTGCGATCGTCCCCGTCGCAGATCGACACCTCGACTATGCGGCGCAGGTGGCGGAATCCCTACGCAACGCAGAGGTCCGAGTCGACGTGGACAGCACCTCCGAAACTGTCGGCGAGAAGATCAGGCGGGCTCTTTCCTCGAAGGTGCCGATCGTCTTGGTCGTCGGGGACAAGGACGCTGCCGCCGGTACCGTCGGGTATCGTCGCTACGACAGCGAACACGAGGACCGCGGCGTACCGTTGGAGGAGGCCGTGGAGCGCTTGAAGGCGGCAGTCCGACCACCCCGCTGACCCCGATTTCTGCAAACTCCAGCACGCACATAGTCTGACCCCGGCCGGAGGTGGGTCTCGTGAAGCGATTCGTAAGTGCAGTGTCCGCCATCGTTCGAAAGTGGCCGTGGTGGACGATCGCAGTCGTGGTGTTGGCAACGGCGGTGCTCGGAACGTTCGCGTCCCGATCCGAAGTGACGAGCGGGCAAGAGGGCTTCGCCCCCAACACGCCGGAGATCAAAGCTTCGAATGAGATCCAGCAGCTGTTCTCCACCGGCGGCAATGAGCAGACGCTGCAAATCATTCTGACCGGCGACAACGTCGTGTCGGCCGACGGCGTCAAGACAGTGCAAGAGGTCGAGGACGCGATCCGCGCGAGCGACGCGGGCCAGTATGTCTCAGACCGTGAGGATAGGGCCGGCATCGTCTCGTACCTCGACGGGGTGATTCGGGCTGCCACCGTGCAGGGCATCCCTGTGGATGGCCTCAGCGACGCCCAAGTTCAGCAGTTGTACACGCTCGCCCTCTCGCAGGCTCCGGCCGGCCAGGCCGACTATCTCCGGGCGCTGGTCTCGGCAAAGACGAATTTCGACGACACGGTTGCGCCCGCCGGGCTCATCGTGGTCTTTCTCGACACTTCCTCGATGGAGGGAGGGAGCGATCTCACTCGAATCGTCGACATCGAGCAGGCGGCTGCCGATGCCGCGAGTCAGTACACGAGCGACAGCGTCAACGTGCAGGCGTTCAGCACACTGCTGCTCTTCGGGAGCGAGTTCGACTTCTCCAAAGAGGTAGGGCGGCTGTTCATCAGTGCGTTCCTGATCATCCTGCTCATCCTTGGGTACGTCTACTGGGTGCGCCCTCGCGGTGGGCGTTCACGCTGGAGCAGTGTGCGTCGAACCGCCGCCGACGTCACGTTGACACTGCTGGTGATCATGACAGCCATCGTCTGGATGGAGGGTCTGGCCGTCCTGCTCGGACCCGATCATCTCGGAGTCGTAGGGAATCTCAACGAGATCACCCAGATCATCCCGATTCTGCTCATTGGTCTCGGTGTCGACTATGCGATCCACCTCACCGGTCGGTACCGGGAGGAGCTCAGCGCGGGCAAGAGCGTCGCGTCTGCTTCGACCCGGGCGATCGGCACAGTCGGAGTCGCGCTCATCCTCGCCACGATCACGACCGCAGTCGGTTTCCTCACGAACCTGATCTCACCCATCCCAGGACTGAAAGACTTCGGGATCCTGACTGCGATCGGAATCGGTGCGGCCTTCGTGTTGATGCTCACGCTCCTACCTGCCATCAGGCTGCTGCTCGACCGCCGCGCCGAACGTGGGGGTCGACTGCATCCGGAATCGTTCGTCGCGGGCACCACCGAACGGGCTCTTCCCCGTATCGCCGCCCGGACGGCCGTGCTCGCGGAACGGGTCCCCGTCATCACGCTGGTCGTGGCACTGCTCCTTGGCGGGCTGGGTGCGTATGGGCTCAGCCAACTCAAGACGACGTTCTCCTTCATCGACTTCCTCCCGGCAGACTCACCATCGGTCGTGGCGTTCAAGACGCTCGACCGGGAGTTCTCCGGTGGCTTCGGAGAGCAGACCAACGTTCTCATCAAGGGTGATGTCGCCACGCCCGGCGCCTACCTGGGGATGGTCAACGCATCCCAGAGCCTCTCCGATACCCCGGATGTCGTCACCTATGGTGGATTCGCGGCCGCCGAGTCTCCCCTGAGCGTGATAGCGACGCTCGCTCAGTCCGGAGACTCGACGTTCCTCCAAGCTGCGGGGGCGGCGGGCCTCCAGCCGGACCTCACGGTATCGTCGAACGCCGACGTTGCAGCGATCTACGACGCGGCCATGACGGCATCGCCCGACGCGATGGGTCGCGTGGTACACAAGGACAGCGAAGGAAGCTACACGGCCGCGCAGTTCGTGATCTCCACCTCCGCGGGCGAAGAACGGGCTGGTGAGTTGCTCACCGACTTGAACGGGGACTTCACGCCCGTGAAGGACGCGGGCCTGACAGCGACACCGACATCGACGAACATCATCTCATCGGTGGTCATCGACAAGCTCTCCAGTTCACAGATCCGATCTCTGCTGTTGGCGATCATCGTCGCCATGCTGTTGCTGATCGGGAACTTCTGGTTCGAAACGAGGAGACCGTTCCTGGGCGTTGTCACGATCGCACCGGTCGCGTTGGTGGTGCTGTGGACATTCGGGATGATGGCCTTGTTCGGGATCTCGTTCAACCCGGTGACCGCGACCCTCTCGGCAATGGCCATCGGCATCGGCGTGCCATTCACGATCCACGTGACCCACCGCTTCGAGGAGGATCGGATCCGGTACGAAGATCAGGAGGAGGCAATCCGGTCGACCGCTCGACATACGGGAGCGGCACTCGCCGGATCAGCCTTCACGACCATGGCAGGGTTCGGCATACTGATGACCTCTTCGCTGAAGCCGATGCAGCAGATGGGTGAGGTAACGGTGTTCGCGCTCGCCGCCGCGTTGATCGCCTCGGTGTTGGTGTTGCCGTCGATGCTCGCACTGTGGGACTCGTGGCATCGGCGCCGCCATACCACGACGTTCGACAGGGAGCGGCTCGCAGCCCACGGATTCGTGGAGGAGTGAAGGGGGTGGGTGAGTACGACTCGCCCACGCGCACTTCGCACCCCTACCCGCACGGCCCTGTGGGCGAGTTGCACAGCCAAGTCGCGTAGGAAGTACGAGACACAGAAGTGGAGGGTCCTCTCGGAGGACCCTCCACTTCTTCGGGTTCTAGACCCCGGCGATCTCTTCGAGCATCGCCGTCGTCAGCGACTTCGGTCGCTCGATCGGGTAGCCGAGCGCCCTGTCCCACACGATATTGGCGAGCACTCCGAGGGAGCGCCCGATGCCGAAGAGCACCGTGTAGAAGTCGTACTCCTGCAACCCGTAGTGCCACTGGATGACGCCTGACTGAGCGTCGACGTTCGGCCACGGGTTCTTCGCCTTGCCCTGCTCCTCCAAGATCGGGGGAACCACGTTGTAGAGGACGTCCACGTACTTGAAGATGGGATCGTCAGGAAGGTGCTTCAGGCAGAAGTTGCGCTGTTCGGCATATCTCGGGTCGGTCTTGCGTAGCACCGCGTGCCCGAACCCGGGGATCACCTGTCCGGAGTTGAGGGTATCCCAGACGAACTCCTTCATCTTGTCCTCGGTCGGTACCACACCGCCCATCTTGTCCATCACGCCCTGGATCCAGCGCAGGACCTCCTGGTTGGCGAGGCCGTGGAGAGGGCCGGCGAGCCCGCCGATCATCGCCGAGGCCGCGTAGTACACGTCGGAGAGGGCGCTTGCCACCAGGTGGCCCGTGTGCGCGCTGACGTTGCCGCTTTCATGATCCGAGTGGAGGATGAAGTAGAGACGAGCAACGTCGTCGTACGGGTCGTCGATACCCATCATGTGAGCGAAGTCGCCTCCGAGGTCCAGGTTTGGATCCGAAGCGATGGGCATGTCACTCTTGTACTTGAGCCGGTAGATGAACGCGCCGAGCTCCGGGAGTCTTGCCCACAGGTTCAGCACATCCTCGAGGGTCGGCTGCCAGTGGTCCATCTTGCCAAGGCCCTCGTTGTACGCCTTCACGTACTCGGACTCGCGCTGCATGGCGAGGATGCCCGCAGAGAACATCGTCATCGGGTGGGTGTCGAGCGGCATCGAACGGAGCACGTCGAACACGTAGCCGGGAACGCCTCTGCGACGCTTCAGGTCCTCGACCAGATGGGTGACGTCGTCATCGGTGGGAATCTCACCGGTCAGCAGAAGGTAGATGTGGCCTTCGACGTAGGGCATCTCCTTCCCCGGGACTTTCGGGAGCATCGCGAGCGTTTCGGGGATCGTGTGTCCCCGGAACCTGATCCCCTCATTCGGGTCGAGGTATGAGATGTCCGTTACGAGACACCGAACACCTCGGGCCCCACCGATCGCTTGAGAGATGGTGACGTCCGAGACCTTCACGTCTCCGAATTCCTTCAGCAAGCGGGTTGTTCGGGGCCTCCACTCCTCGATCTTCCGCTCTAGGGCTTCCTTCAGTGCCATTGTGCCTCCTTGGGCTCTGCCGAGGATATGCCCGAGGGGGATGCCCTTGCTCGATTGGTCTACTCCCTCCCTACGCCTCTTCCTCGTGGGCAGAAGCGATGACCTTCTGGGCTTCCTGCCTCGGAACCTCCTCGTAGTGGTCAAACTCCATTTCAAAACTACCCCGTCCGCCGGTCATCGACCGGAGATCGATCGCATAGCGTTGCATTTCCGCCAAGGGAACCTCTGCGGTCACGATCCGATACCGACCGTCCGAGTCCATCCCCAGCACCTTTCCCCGCTTCGCATTGAGGTCGCCGATGACGTCACCCATGTAGTCCTCGGGCACGGTGATCCGGGCCTTCACGATCGGCTCGAGGAGGGTGGCCCGCACACTGGGGGCGGCTGCCCGCACCGCCATGATGCCTGCCATCCGAAAGGACAGCTCATCCGAGTCGACCGAGTGGTACTTGCCGTCGTACACGGTCGCCCTGACGTCCGTAACAGGAAAGCCGGCGAGGATGCCTCGTTCGAGACCCTCCTGGACCCCCTTGTCGACGGCAGGGATGTACTGGCGGGGAATGGACCCACCTTTGATCTCGTTGACGAACTCGTACCCGGAGCCTCTCGGAAGAGGTTCGAAGCGGACGAACGCGACGCCGTACTGGCCCCGGCCCCCGCTCTGCTTCTTGTGTTTGCCTTCGGCTTCTGCGGTCGCGCCGATCGTCTCCCGATAGGGGACCGTCGGTATCGACGTCTCCACCTCTACCCCGAACTTGCGCGCAAGACGAGCAACGGTGACATCGAGATGCGTGTCGCCGAGACCGGAAAGGACCGTCTCTTTCGTCTCGGCTCTCCGCTCGACCTCGAGCGTCGGGTCTTCCTCGGTGATCCTCGCCAGGGCCGTCGAGAGTTTCTCTTCGTCTTGAGAGGAGTGAGGGGATACGACGACACTCATGACCGGTCGTGGCATCACGACAGGTACGATCCTCACCGAAGACCCGGGCGTATGAAGCGTGTCGCCTGGAGTGAGATTCTCGATTTTGGCGACTGCGGCGATGTCACCTGCTACCAGTTCGGTCGCATCGTTGTGCTCTCTGCCCTGCATGGTGAACAGGTTGTGCACACGCACCTTCTCGCCCGACGACGACTCGAGCACGTCGTCCGCTCTGATCGTCCCCGAGTACACGCGCAGAAGCGAGATTCGTCCGACATACGGGTCGGACGTGGTCTTGAACACATAGGCGACCGGCCCGTCGTCGAAGGAGAGAGTTCCACCTCCCGTCAGTGGAACAGGGGGTCGTTCCAGTGGGTTGGGTCCGAACTCGGCGATAAAATCGGCGAGCGCGTCGATACCGATGAGTTGCGTCGCAGATCCACACAGCACCGGTTGGATCTCTCCGGTGAGAATGCCCGAGCGAGTGACCTCGACGATTGTCGCCCTGTCGGGCTCGACCCCCTCGAAGTAGGCCTCCAGCAAGTCGTCGCTGGTCTCAACGACCGATTCGACGACGGCCGTGTGCATCTCTGCGAGAACATCGGTCATCGAGTCCGGCGCGGTGCCCGGGATTCCTTTCGGGTTGCCACCCGAGTACCGAACGGCGGTGTTCGAGACGACGCGGACCAAGCCTGACAGATCCGCCTCCGATCCGATCGGGACCTGTACCGGGGCGACACCTTTGCCGAACGTCTTGCGAAGCTGGTCGAGTGTTTGCTGGAACGACGCGCGCTCACGGTCGAGTTTGTTCACGAAGATGATCCGTGGGACGCCCTCTTCACCGGCAAACTGCCACAACGCCTCGGTCTGCACCTCCACGCCGTCCACTCCGGAGACGACGAACACGGCCATGTCGGCAGCGCGGAGCGCAGAGCGGGCATCTCCTACGAAATCGGCATACCCAGGGGTATCGATGATCGTGATTCTCTGCTTGCCCCACGGGAACGATGCTGTGGCCAGCCCAAGTGAGAGCTCGCGCTCGATCTCCTCGGGCTCGTGGTCGGTGACGGTGTTGCCATCCGAGGTGCGTCCCAGTCGAGTGGTCTGTCCGGCTGCGAAGAGCAACGCTTCGGCGAGGGAGGTCTTCCCGCTTCCACCGTGACCGACCAGTGCGACGTTCCGTATGTTCTCGGGGACCACATGACCTCCTGATGTTTCGGACGATTCTAGTGGCGAGATCCCGCCCCTCATCCTGGCGCTCGAGCGGTGTGGTACGTTGCTGCACCCATGATCGAACTGAAAGCCCGCCGCAGGGTCAATGTCATGTTTGCGCCGATAGGGAAGGCGCTCGCCCGGGTCGGGGTGCGCGCGTGGCACGTCACGCTGTTCGGCTTGGCAGTCGCACTCGCCGGGGCGGTCCTGATCGGAGTGGGACGACCGCAACTCGGGGTCGGCTTCGTGTTGGTGGGATCCGCTGTCGACGCCCTCGACGGAGCGGTCGCCAGAGCACGAGGGAGCGTGTCGGCGCGGGGAGCCCTGCTTGACTCGGTGACCGACAGAGTGGAAGAGACGGCGATGTGGACCGGTTTGGCGCTCGCGGTCTCGGACACGCCGGCATGGGTTGCGTTGTGTGTCGCTTCGCTCGGTGGTTCGCTGCTCATCTCGTACCTCCGGGCGAAAGTGGAACAGGGTGGTGCCGACGGTCGAGGCGGGCTGATGGGGAGGGCCGAGCGGCTGATCCTGTTTGGTGCCGGGATCCTGTCCGGGCTGATCGGACCCATGTTGTGGGCGATGGTGATGCTCGTGTGGATCACCGTCGTCCAGCGGTTCTGGATCGGCTGGAAACGACTCGACGGGTGAACGCGCTATACCGCGCCGGGATCGCCATGGCCGGATGGTTGCCGGAGCCGATCGTGCGATCGGTGGGTGTGCGAGCCGGACGCCTCGCATTCGAACGCGCGGGTCGGCGACGCCGCATGAGCCTTCGTCACATGGCTCGGGCAATCGGATCCGAACACGAGGTCGAAGACACGGCTCGCGCCGCGTTCGGAGCGTACGGCCGGTACTGGGCAGAGGCGTTCTGGGTGCGGCCCCGCCGCGTGCCGGCGATCTTGCGCCACATCGACAGAGATGGCGTGGAACGGGCAGAGGCGGCTCGTGACGAAGGAACCGGCATGATCTTCGCGCTACCCCACATCGGGAACTGGGAAGTGGCGGGCACCGTCGCCCACGACATCGGTCTGGAACTCCTGGCCGTTGCGGAAGCTCTGCCGGACAGTGATGTAGTCGACTGGTTCATCGACATACGGCGTCAGCTCGGTATCGACGTCGTCCTCGCAAACGAGCCGAACATCATGAACCGTCTCGGTGAGGCCTTGGACCGTGGAGCTGCCGTCGCGCTCGTGATGGATCGAAACGTGAAGAGCGGGGGAGTCGATGTCGAATTCTTCGGGGAGAGGACGTCGATGCCCGCAGGGGCCGCCGCGCTGGGGATTCGACACGGCGTCCCCGTGTTTCCCGTCGCCGCCTACTTCAAGAGGGGGCGTGGGCACCGCCTGGTGGTCGAAGCGCCTGTGGAAATGCCCAGCTCTGGCACGGCGGAGGAGCGGATCGCCGAAGGAACTCGTCGGATTGCCGTCTCGCTCGAAGAACTGATCGGGCGCGCACCTGAGCAGTGGCACATCCTCCAGCCGAATTGGCCGTCCGATAGGCGAGCGTCGTGAGGATCGCGATCGTCAGCCCGTATGCGCTCGACAGGCACGGGGGTGTGCAAGAGCAGGCACTGCAACTACGAGAACAACTCGCTCAGGCGGGCCACAAGACAAAGTTGATCGGCCCCGGCGAATCCGATGGGACCTGGACGTCCGTTGGAGGCAGCACCGACGTGGAAGCGAACGAAGCCGTGGCTCCGGTGTGCCTGGAGCCGGGGGCAATTCTGCGTGTGAAAGAGGCCATAGGCGACGCCGATGTGGTGCACGTGCACGAGCCGCTGCTCCCGGTCGTCGGGCCGGCGGCGTGGATCGGTACCGATATTCCCACCGTGGGGACGTTTCACGCCGAGCCCGCCGCCGTGGTCAGAGCCGTGTACAAGTTCGGTGGTCCGCTTCTCGCCCATCTCGTGGAGCGAATCGATGTACTGACAGCGGTCAGCGCCGAAGCGGCCATGGCCGTCGAAGGGTTTGCGCCCGGTGTGGAGATCGTGCCCAACGCTGTCGACGTTGCGGGGTTCACAGAGCAGGAGCGGGTCGCCCATCGCGTGGCGTTCGTCGGGCGCGATGACCCTCGCAAGGGCCTCGACGTGCTGCTCGGTGCATGGCCGCGAGTGCGTGCGGCGGTACCCGACGCGGAGTTGGTCGTCGTGGGGGCGAGCAGAGACTCCGGAGGGACCGGAGTCAGGTTCGAAGGTACCGTGTCCGACCGGCGCAAGCGTGAAGTCCTCGCCTCGTCCTCGGTGTTCTGCGCTCCGAACACTGGAGGTGAGAGCTTCGGGGTCACCCTGATCGAAGCCATGGCTGCCGGGTGTGCCGTCGTTTCCACCGACCTACCGGCATTCGTGAGCGTCGCGGGAGGTGTTGGCGAACACGTGCCCGTCAATGACGGCGGGCGCCTCGCGGATGTGCTCGTTGGACTGCTGACGAACCCCGAACGAGTTCGACGGCAAGGGCGGGCAGCAAGGGTCAGGGCAAACGTGTTCGATTGGCGCCGGGTGCTTCCTCGCTGGATCATGCTGTACGAGCAAGCCATCGAGCGGGCTGCCAGTAGAATCGAGGGGTAAGGAGGAAGTGAACGTGGAACGTGGGACTGATCTGGTGAAACGAGGACTCGCCGAGATGCTCAAGGGCGGCGTGATCATGGACGTCGTCAATGCAGAGCAGGCGAAGATCGCTGAAGAGGCGGGTGCCGTCGCCGTCATGGCGCTCGAGCGTGTCCCCGCCGACATCCGAAAAGAAGGTGGCGTCGCGAGAATGGCGGACCCCACCAAGGTCGAGGAGATCATGGCCGCGGTGAACATCCCTGTCATGGCGAAGGCCCGCATCGGCCACTTCGTGGAAGCCCAGGTGCTGCAGGCCCTCGGCGTGGACTACATCGACGAGAGCGAAGTGCTCACGCCGGCCGACGAGGAGCACCACATCGACAAGTGGCAGTTCACGACGCCGTTCGTGTGTGGCGCGAGAAATCTCGGCGAGGCCCTTCGCCGTATCGGTGAAGGCGCGGCGATGATCCGAACCAAGGGCGAGGCGGGCACGGGCAATATCGTGGAGGCTGTCCGGCACATGAGGACCGTCACCCGCGAGCTGAGGGCACTCACCACAATGGGGCCGGAGGAGCTCGCGACCGCCGCCAAGAACCTCGGGGCGCCGGTTTCGCTCGTACGTGAGGTGGCGGAGACCGGAAAGCTCCCTGTCGTCAACTTCGCCGCCGGGGGAGTGGCGACTCCTGCCGATGCAGCGCTCATGATGCAGCTCGGCTGTGAGGGTGTATTCGTGGGGTCGGGCATCTTCAAGAGCGAGGATCCGGCACCGCGAGCCCGAGCGATCGTCGAGGCGGTCACGTTCTTCCAGGACCCCGCGATGGTCGGGAAGGTGTCACGTGGACTCGGCGAACCGATGCGCGGCATCGAGATATCCGAGCTCTCCGAATCGGAATTGCTCCAGACGCGAGGTTGGTGAGCGTGGGAGACGTCGGGATCGTCGCCCTCCAGGGCGACGTTCGCGAGCACGCGCATCTCATCCGGTCGCTGGGATGGAACCCGCGCGAAGTGCGCCAGCCTGCCGATCTGAAAGGTCTGGACGGCTTGGTGTTCCCAGGCGGTGAATCGACGACGATCGGCACGCTCGCCGACCGTTTCGGCCTCGTCGAACCACTGCGGAAGGCGATCGGAGGCGGGTTGCCTACCTTCGGGACCTGTGCCGGGATGATCTTCCTCGCGTCGGGTGTGACCGAGGGGTCACAGCTACTGCTCGGCGTGCTAGACGTGACCGTGCAACGAAACGCTTTCGGTCGCCAGAACAATTCGTTCGAAGCTGACATCGATGTGGAGAGCTTCGACGCGCCATTCCACGCCGTGTTCATTCGCGCACCGTGGGTCGAACGGGTGGGGGAGCACGTCGAGGTGCTGGCGCAGGTCGATGACCATCCCGTGCTGGTTCGAGACCGGAATGTCGTGGCTGCAGCCTTCCATCCCGAACTGACTGGCGACTCGCGAATACATATGATGGCCCTGAGCGTGGGAGCAGCCTGATGTCCGGACATTCCAAGTGGTCGACGATCAAGCACAAGAAGGGTGCCAAGGACGCGCAGCGAGGCAAACTGTTCGCGAAGCTCGTCAAGACTGTCGAGGTCACGGCGAGAGAAGGCGGTGGCGACCCTGCCGGGAACACGGCGCTCGCCAATGCCATCGAGAAGGCGAAAGCGGCTTCGGTACCCAACGACAACATCGATCGCGCGATCAAGCGGGGGACAGGTGAGGTCGAGGGAGTCGATTACGAACAGTTCTGGTATGAGGGGTATGGTCCGGGAGGGGTCGCCCTCTTGCTGCAGATCCTGACGGACAACCGGAACAGGGCCGCATCCGACGTCAGATCGACCTTCTCGCGCAACGGCGGGAACCTCGGCGAGCCGGGATCGGTCGCGTACCTGTTCGAGCAGAAGGGGTACGTCGTTGCCGGTGGAGACGAGGACGACATCATGCTCGCGGCGCTCGATGCAGGGGCCGAGGACGTACGACCTGTCGATGGAGCTTTCGAGGTGATCAGCGAGCCCGCGCTGTTCACGGTGGTGAGAGACGCCGTGGCAGCGGTCGCGACCGAGATCGAGAGCGCAGAAGTGACCCATCTGCCGAAGTCCGTCGTTCCCGTTGATCGTGCAACCGCCCCGAAGATTCTTCGGCTCGTGGACGCGCTCGAGGATCTCGACGACGTCCAAGAGGTGTTCGCGAACTTCGATATCCCCGATGACGTGATGGCCGACTTGATGGCCTGATAGCCGTGGTGACTCCCGGCTCGCCGGTTACACTCCCGTACATATGTTCGTTCTCGGCATCGATCCCGGGCTGACCACCACCGGCTATGCAATCGTCGGCAACGGTGAAGTCGTCTCGCTCGGGGTCGTGAGAACGAACCCCGCAGATCCCATACCGACCAGACTCGCGGAGATCCGCCGGGATCTCACAGACCTGATCCTGGAGTTCTCACCGGAGGTGATGGCGATCGAGCAGGTCTTCGTCAACCGGAATCTCCAGACGGCCACCTCGGTCGTGCGGGCGTCCGGCGCTGCCATGATCGCCGCGGCCGAGCTGGGCATTCCGGTAGTCGAATACAGCCCTTCGGCGGTGAAGTCGGCGGTCGCAGGGTACGGACGCGCCCCCAAGGAGCAGGTGCAGCGCATGGTTGCCGCCCGGATGAACCTTCCGGAGCCTCCATCGCCCCCTGACGCTGCCGACGCCGTCGCGATCGCTCTCTGCCACCTTCAACAGCACGCCCTCTCGAGGAGGGTTCCGTGATCGGGGTGCTGCGCGGAACGGTCATGTCGCGTGGACCAGACAAGATTGTGCTGGGCGTGGGCGGTGTCGGTTTCGAGATCACGATGACTCCGAGGGATCTCGGGCGCCTTGCTGAGAGGGAGGCCGAGATGAGTCTGCACACGCACCTGCATGTCCGGGAAGATGCCTTGGATCTCTACGGGTTCGTCGAGCAAGTCGACCGTGACTTGTTCCGGCTGCTCCTGGGAGCGTCAGGCGTCGGTCCGAAGCTGGCGATGGCCATGATGGCGAGTCTGCGCACCGACGAGATTCGTCGTGCTGTCGTTTCGGAGGATGCCGCCGCCCTCACCGTAGTGCCCGGCATCGGTTCTCGAAGCGCCCAGAAGCTCATCCTCGAGCTCCGCCCCCGCATCGTCGGTGTGGAAGCGGATGTCATGGGATCTGGCACCCGGGCGCAAATCCGTGATGCGCTCGAAGGGCTCGGCTATGCGCCGACGGAGCTTCGCGAGGTGGTCGCCTCGTTGCCCGAGGACCTGTCCGTGGAAGAATCGCTCAGGCTCGCACTGAAGGAACTGGGGAAGCGATGAGAGAAGACATCCTCACGTCCGAACGGTTGCCCGACGACACCGACGAAACTCTCCGCCCGACTCGGCTGGACGAGTTCATCGGACAGGGCAACGTCAAGGAACGGCTGAGGATCAGTCTCGAGGCAGCCAGACAACTCGAGCATCCTCTCGATCACGTCCTGTTGTCGGGACCGCCCGGGCTCGGCAAGACGACGCTCGCAGGGATCATCGCAGCCGAACTGGGGACCCGAATAAGGGTGACCTCGGGACCGGCTCTCGAGCGTCCGGGGGACGTCGCATCGATCGTCTCCAACCTGGAGGAGGGCGAGGTGCTCTTCATCGACGAGATTCACCGTCTCCCTCGGGCCGTGGAAGAGGTGCTCTATCCCGCCATGGAGGACTTCCGACTCGACATCGTTCTTGGGAAAGGGCCGTCGGCGCAGTCGATTCGCCTGGAGCTGCCACGGTTCACGCTCGTCGGGGCGACCACACGGAAGGGCAAGGTGACGGCTCCACTGAGGGATCGGTTCGGGATCGTCGACAAGCTGGAGTTCTACTCCGACGCCGAGCTGTCGCGAATCGTCCTCCGGTCGGCGGGCATCTTGGGAGTGACGATCGACGAATCGGGTGCGGCGATCGTCGCGGGCAGAAGCAGAGGAACTCCTCGAATTGCCAACAGGCTCCTTGCCAGGGTTCGCGACTTTGCCGTCGCGCGAGCAGCGGGCATCGTCGATACGGACACCGCGAATGAGGCATTGCGCGTGTTCGAAGTGGACGAACTCGGGCTGGATCGAGTCGATCTCGACATTCTCCGAGCCATCGTGGAGACGTTCGGTGGGGGGCCCGTCGGGCTCTCCACGCTGGCGATCGTCGTCGGGGAGGAAGCAGAGACCGTCGAGGAAGCGTATGAGCCGTTCCTGCTGAAGCGCGGTCTGCTGAAACGGACGCAGCGGGGCCGTGTCGCCACACCCGCAGCGTTCCGGCATCTCGGGCTCGAGCCTCCCCATCAACCTACCCTGCTCGACTGACCTTGCGCACCGACGACTTCGACTATGAGCTGCCGGCCGCTGCCATCGCCCAGCGTCCCGTGACGCCACGGGAGTCGGCGCGTCTGCTCGACTGTCGAAGTCTCGAAGATCGCCGCTTCTCCGAACTGCCGGGCATGCTCGATGCGGGGGACCTCGTCGTCCTGAACACCACGAAGGTGCGAGCGGCCCGACTCCGAGGCACGAAGCAGGACACGGGCGGAGCGGTTGAGGTCCTGCTGCTGGGTGAGAAGGGCCGGGGGAGCTGGGAGGTACTGATCCGGCCGGCACGGAGGGTGAGAGCAGGCACCCGGCTCCGTTTCGGAACGGAGAGTGCAATCGTGCTGGCGCAACCAGCATCGGGACATACGACGTTGCGGTTCGACGGGGACGTCGAGGCACTGGCAGGCGAGATGGGTGAGGTGCCCCTTCCACCGTACATAACTACGCCGCTTGCTGATCCCTCGGAGTACCAGACAGTGTTCGCGAAGAAGCTCGGGTCGGCCGCTGCACCGACCGCCGGGCTGCACTTCAGCACCCGAGTGCTGGCCGAGTTCGTCAATCGAGGTGTGCAGGTGGCGTCGATCGATCTCCAAGTCGGTATCGACACGTTCAGACCTATTGCCGAAGAGACCGTCGATGCGCACCAGATGCACAGCGAGCGCTTCGACGTCCCTGTGGAGACGGCAGTCGCGTTCGAGGCGGCGAGGCGACGAGGCGGAAGGGTCGTCGCGATCGGAACGACCGTGGTGCGAGCCCTCGAGTCGGCGGTCCAGGACGGGCAGCTTCACCCAGGGTCGGCTTCGACGGAGTTGTTCATTCGACCCGGACACCGCTTCGGCGCGGTGGACGCGATGGTCACCAACTTCCATGTCCCTCGGTCAACTCTGATCGTGTTGGTCGCTGCGTTTGTCGGGGAGCCGTGGAAGCATGTGTACGAAACGGCCCTCGAACGCGACTACCGGTTCTTGTCGTTCGGGGATGCCATGTTCACGGAGCGCGCATGAGGCTCGAGATCGAAGCACGGGACGGCATGGCTCGGTCCGGGGTGTTTCACACTCCCCACGGAGCGGTCGCGACTCCGGCATTCATGCCGGTTGGCACACGCGGCACCGTGAAAACCCTCGATGGGGACGATCTCGCGTGCCTCGGCGCGCACATGGTGCTGTCGAACACATACCACCTGATGTTGCGTCCCGGCGCGGACGTCGTACGCGACCTGGGGGGCCTTCACGAGTTCATGAACTGGCGTGGGCCGATCCTCACCGACTCTGGCGGCTACCAGGTGTTCTCGCTGGACGCCAAGGTGAGCGAGAGCGGTGTCGCGTTTCGATCGACCTACGACGGATCTCGCGTCGAACTGACACCTGAGCGGGCGGTGGCCGTCCAGGAGGACCTCGGTTCAGACGTCGCAGTTGCGCTCGATGTACTGGTGGGGCTTCCGGCTGCACGTCCTGTCGTGGAGGCGGCCATGCAGCGGACGCTTCGATGGGCCGAACGGTCCATGCTGGCGAGACGGCGAGAGGATCAGTCGATGTTCGGGATCGTGCAAGGCGGCACCGATCCGTCACTTCGCGCGGAGAGCGCTGCAAGGACGGCCGAACTTGGATTCGAGGGGTACGCCGTCGGCGGGTTGTCCGTCGGGGAGTCAGACGCAGAACGCGACAGGGCCATCGAGGTCGTCGTTGGTGAGCTGCCGGAAGACCGGGTGCGCTACACGATGGGGTTGGGCGACACGGAAGGCATGCTGCGTGCGGTCGCGCGCGGAATCGATCTCTTCGACTGTGTTCTGCCGACACGACTCGCCAGGCACGGGAAGATCCTCACCCCTGAGGGTGACTACAGCATCCGTCGGGCAGAGCACGCCCGTTCGAACGGCCCACTCGACGTATCGTGCGGTTGCAGAACCTGCACATCGTACAGCCGGGGCTACCTTCGCCATCTCGTCCAGACCGGGGAACCGACCGGCCTCCGACTTCTGACGATGCACAATCTCACCTACACCCTGAGCCTCATGGGCGCCATGCGGGAAGCCATCGTGGAGGGGCGCTTCGAGCGGTTCATGGCCTCGACGATCGAACGGAGAGTTTCTGCAGTCTCCGGCGAGTCGCTAGCATGACCGCCGGCTCGCCGGGCGTGAGCCTCCACTCGTCACAAAGAAGGTAGCGCGTGCTTGCTCAAACAGATGCCACAGGTGGAAGCCTATGGACCTCGTTGATCTTCCTGGCGTTGCTCATCGGGATGTTCTATTTCTTGCTGATCCGACCGCAACGCGTCAGGACGAAGCAGCAGCAACAGCTCGCAGCCGCTTTGGAGGTCGGTGACAAGGTCCAGACCTACGGGGGCGTGCACGGCGTCGTGGTCGGTCTGGATGACGATTCCGTCGTGATCCGCCTCGAAGAAGGACGCATGCGCATCTCCCGGCGGGCGGTCGCCGGGAAGCTGGAGAAGTGATGTCGCGGCGGATCACCACGCTCGTGATCGTGCTTCTGCTCGCCTACGGGGGAGTTGCGGCGGTCCTTGCCAGCCACAGCACGCCCAAGCTCGGTCTCGACCTGAAGGGTGGAACATCGGTGATTCTTCGCGCACCGGATGGCACCGATCCTGATGTGCTGACGAAGGCCGTCGAGATCATGCGCGGGCGCATCGAGGCGTTCGGAGTGCAGGAGCCCGAGATCTCGATCAGCGGAAACAACGCCGTTCTCGTTCAGCTTCCCGGTGTGACCGACAGGGAGCGGGCACTCGAGGCGATTGGCCAGACCGGCGTGCTGTCGTTCCGACCGGTCTTCGCTGCCTCGTTCCAGAGCCCGATCTTGGATGCGGCCACCACAACGACGGCTCCTAAGACGACCACTACCACATCGGTCGGGGAAACGACCACGACAGCGGCGGGTGCCACGACGACCGGGTCGACCACCACGACGGCAGCACCCACGACCACTACAACCCTCCCGGCCGGCGTAGACCCGACGACCGGCTTCACGGTCAGCGACAGCCCCGATCTGCTGCACTCATGGGTGCCCGACTACGACGCGAAAGGCCAACTCGTCGCCGGGTACGAGGTGGGAACGCTGTGCAACGACGGAACGACACTCGCGACATGCCAAGACGGTGGTGATGGGACTCCCACCAACGGCACTCCCGACCCGATGACGGGTTCGGACATCACCGAGGCCCTAGCCAACTTCAGCCAGACCACCGGCCAATGGCAGGTCGACCTCAAACTCAACGATGACGGGGCTCGCAAGTTCCAGGAGCTCACCCGGGCCGCTGCGCAGTTCTCGACGGGCGACCCGCAGCGCCAGATCGCCATCGTGCTCGACGGGAAGGTCATCTCTGCCCCGCAGGTGGCGTCGAACGTCGATGCCAACACCGGCATTGCGGGCGGCAGCGCCGTCATCACATTGGGCACCGGTGACAACCAGCAGGCCCAGGCACAGGACCTCGCCGTGATCCTCCGCTACGGCTCCCTCCCGGTGAGCTTCGAGCAGGATCAGGTGCAGAGTGTGTCTGCGACGCTCGGGTCGGACTCGCTGCGGTCGGGGCTCATCGCCGGGCTTGCGGGCTTGATCCTGGTCGCAATCTACATGTTGCTCTACTACCGGTCTCTCGGCGCGGTGACGATCCTCGGTCTGAGCGTGTTCGGGTCATTGATGCTGATCGTGCTCGGGCTCCTGAGCAGGACCTCGGGGCTCACCCTGACCCTTGCCGGCGTGACCGGCATCGTCGTGTCGGTCGGCATCACCGCCGACTCGTACATCGTGTTCTATGAGCGGATCAAAGAGGAACTTCACCGCGGTCGAACGATGAAGGCAGCGGTGGATGAAGGGTTCTCTCGGGCGTTTCACACGATCCTCACGGCCGACACGGTCTCGATTCTGGCTGCCGTCCTGCTGTGGCTGCTCGCCGTCGGCCCGGTGAAGGGCTTTGCCCTCACGCTGGGCATCGCGACCTTCCTTGACATCCTCGTCGCCTACTTCTTCACCCGGAATGCGGTGAGCGCGATTGCACATAGTGGGCTCGGCGAAGGAGGTCGGTTCAGTATTCGAGCAGCAGCAGGTGGAGTGCAGGAGGCATCATGAATCTCATCACACGCCTCTACCGAGGAGAAACCTCCTTCGACTTCGTTGGAGCGAAGCGAATCTGGTTGACCATTTCGGCCGCTCTGGTCCTTATCTCGTTTCTCGCTCTCATCGTTTTCGGACTCAACTTGAGCCTGGATTTCAGAGGCGGTGTCGCCGTCGAGACCGCCAATCCGGCCGGTGCCAGCGTGGCGGACATGCGGTCTGCCCTTGCTCGGCTCGGATTGCAGGAGGCGAAGATCCAGGAACTCGCCGGCGGGGCCGACATTCGGGTCCAGGTCGGATCATTGACGTCGACTGAGTCCGAGAAGTTCCAGCAGGCGGTCGCCGACGCAACAGGTACGACGCTCAACGAGCTCTCACTCAACCAGGTCGGACCTACCTTCGGGGCCCAGATCACGAAGCGTGCCGCCACCGCCCTCGTCGTGTTCCTGGCTGCAGTCGTGTTGTTCATGTCGTGGCGACTCGAGTGGAAGATGGCGGTGGCGGGTATCGCCGCGTTGTTCCACGACCTCGTCATCACGTTCGGTGTGTATGCGCTGACGAGGTTCGAGGTCACACCGGCAACCGTGATCGGAGTCTTGACGATCCTGGGCTACTCCCTCTACGACACGGTGGTCGTATTCGACAAGGTCAAGGAGAACGTCGAGGAGCTTCACACGGAGCGCATAACGATCACGGAACTCGTCAACCGATCCATGAATCAGGTGCTGATGCGTTCGATCAACACGTCGCTGACCAGTCTGCTTCCGGTCGGGAGCCTGCTCTTCGTGGGTTCGTTCCTGCTCGGCGCTCAGACGCTCCGCGACTTCGCGTTGGCACTGTTCGTCGGTATCGCCGCGGGTACGTACTCATCGATCGCAGTAGCGTCGCCGATCCTCGCTTCCTGGAAAGAGCAAGAGGACGAGTGGGCTCGGGTTCGCCGCCGCCGGGACCGCGGCCGGAGTTCCGACGCGGAGACACCGAAGAGTGCCACCGTGACCAAGCAGGCACCGTCTCACAAGAGCGGGGCCGCACCTCGGCCTCCCAAGAAGGGCCGGAAGCGCTGAACGAGGTAGAATCAGCCGGTGTTCGAGTTCGCCGATCTGATTCGTGACGTCCCCGATTTCCCGAAGCCGGGGGTCGTCTTCAAGGACATCACACCGGTCCTCGCCGATGCGGGTGCTTTCTCGATGCTGATCGACCAGCTCTGTGCCCCCTACGAAACAGGGTCCGTCACGAAGGTCGTCGGTATCGAAGCCCGTGGATTCATCCTCGCGACCCCGGTCGCCGAGCAGCTCGGTGCGGGGTTCGTCCCGATTCGCAAGCCGGGCAAGCTGCCTGCCGATGTCATTCGGGAGACATACGAGTTGGAGTATGGGACGGACGCGCTCGAGATGCACAAGGATGCGCTTCGCTCGGGCGACAGGGTGCTCATCGTCGACGACGTGCTCGCAACCGGCGGAACAGCGGCTGCAGCGATCAGGTTGGTCGAACGACTCGATGCCGAAGTCATTGGCGTCGCGGTATTCATCGAGTTGGCGTTCCTCGGTGGCAGAGCTTCTCTGAATGGGGCCGACCTCCACGCGCTCGTAACGTATGCCTGACCTCTCGCAAGAGGGGATGGAGAGGGTTCTCGACTCGTTTCGCGCTCACCATCCCGCTGCCGATGCGTCGCTACTGTCCGAGGCCTATGTTCTCGCCAGGGATCGCCACGAGGGACAAATGCGTCAAACGGGGGATCCCTATATCACACACCCGATTGCGGTGACAGAGATCCTCGCGGAGTACGGTTTGGACGCCGAAACACTGTGCGCCGCCCTGTTACACGATACGGTCGAAGACACCGACCTGACGCTCGAACAGGTGGCCGAGCAGTTCGGTGGTCACGTCGCCGAGCTGATCGATGGAGTGACGAAACTCGACTTGATCAAGTTCGGGTCGCGGGAGGAGGCGCAGGCCGCGACGATCAGGAAGCTCGTCGTCGCTCTTGCAAAGGACGTTCGGGTTCTGCTGATCAAGCTCGCGGACCGTCTGCACAATCTGCGGACGATCTGGCCTTTCCCCGAGGAGAAGCAACAGCGGATCGCTCGAGAGAGTCTCGAGGTGTATGCCCCGCTTGCTCACCGGCTCGGAGTCCAGGAGATCAAACACGAGATGGAAGACAGGTGTTTCGCTATCCTGTATCCGAGGCGAAACGCCGAGATCAATGCGCTTCTCGAGCAGCGTGCACCTCTGCGGGAGGCGTTTCTGGGCGACGTCGTAGACACGGTGCGGGAACTGCTCGACTCGGCCGGCATCAAAGGCGAAGTGAGCGGCCGACCTAAGCACCAATACTCGATCTACCGCAAGATGGTGGCCAGCGGCCTTCCGTTCGAGAACATCCACGACCTCATCGGGATCAGAGTGATCGTCGAAGACGTTCGGGACTGTTACGCGGTACTCGGTGTGATCCACTCCACCTGGCCTCCCGTGCATGGGCGGTTCAAGGACTACATCGCGATGCCCAAGTTCAACCTGTACCAGAGCTTGCACACGACGGTGATCGGGCCGGGTGGAAGTCCGCTCGAGGTTCAGATCCGCACGAGGGACATGCACGAGCGCGCCGAGTTCGGAATCGCCGCACACTGGCGATACAAGGAGGGCGAGACGGCCGAGTCGCTACCGTGGATCGCCGACATGCGTTTCCTTCAGGACGAGTACGAGGATCCGACGGAGTTCCTGGCGAGCCTAAAACTCGACCTTTACCAGGACGAAGTGTTCATTCTCACGCCGAAGGGAGAGGTCAAGACGCTTCCGAGGGGGGCTACCCCGGTCGATTTCGCGTATAGCGTCCATACCGAGGTAGGACACCGGTGCATCGGCGCGAAGGTCAACGGCCGGTTGGTCCCGCTCGACACGAGACTGGAGTCCGGAGACATCGTCGAGGTGGTCACTTCCAAGGCACAGGACGCGGGGCCGAGCAGAGACTGGTTGGCGTTCGTGCGCACCTCGCGGGCCAGAGCGAAGATCCGACAGTGGTTTGGGAAGGAACGCCGCGTCGCCGCGCTCGAGAAGGGAAGGGAGACGGTTCTGTCACTCCTTCGCAAGGAAGGGCTGGGACTGCACTCGAACCGACGGGATGAGCTTCTGAGAGAGGTCGCCGGGCGAATGGGTCAGCGGGACCTCGACTCGTTGTTCATCGCGGTTGGCGAAGCGGGCGTTGCCGGTTCCACCGTTGTCGCCCGTCTCGTGCGTCTCGCAAGACCCGAGCAGGAGGAGGCGGCCGAAGCCGCTCTGCCGGAGCTGCCACCGGTGCAGCCACGCTCCGACGGCGGCGGGGTCGGCGTGATCGTCGAGGGTCTGGAAGACGTCTGGGTGCGGATCGCTCGATGCTGTGCCCCCGTTCCAGGCGACGACATCGTCGGGTTCGTGACGGTCGGGCGTGGAGTGTCGGTCCACCGTTCGGATTGCACGAACATCGACGCATTGGGCGAAGAACGGATGATCGACGTCGCCTGGGCGCTGGACAGGGTAGGGCGGTTCTCGGTGTGGATTCAGATCGAGGCCCTCGACCGACCGCGCATGTTGCGTGACGTCACCGAGTGGATCTCCGGAGTTGGCGGCGACATCCGAGCATCGTCGTCGACGACGAGCAGCGATCGGACCGCGTTGCTCAGGTACGAGGTCGAGTTGTCTGATCCCGGCCAGCTCGACCGTCTGGTTGTGGGTCTCAGGGGCATCGAAGGTGTCTACGACGCGTATCGTCTCGTTCCGCGCTGAGAACTAGACACTTCGTGCGTTCTCCGGATCCCTCGACATTTCACTAAGCCGATAGGCCGTTTCGGCCGATAGCTACCGCATGGCATCCCACCTTTCGAAGGAGGACGGGTTCACCGTCGTCGAGCTTACGATCGCGCTCGTCATCATCGGCATCATCATCTTGATGACGGTGGGGCCGACGTCGACCGGTTTCAACCTCCTGGACAGGTCCAAGGTGAAGACGATCGAGAGCAATCTGGCCCAGGGGCGTATCGAGGAGATCCGAAGCCTGTCCTACAAGGACGTGGGCTACACGGCGTCGGTACCGAGCGGTGTTCTCGAACCCAGCGAGACGGTCACCGTGAGCGGCGCCAGCTACACGGTCGACACCGATGTGTCGTACTTCGGAAGCGCGAGCGGTGGAAACGTGATCCCCCAGGGCGGGGACGGCGTCGAGGGCCACTACAACTCCGGGATCGACTTCAAGCAGGTCGTCGTGACCGTGCAGCGCTCCGACGGTAGTTACACGCCGGTGAAGATGACGACCATCGTCGCCCCACCCTCGCTCGCCGCCAACGACAATCTCTCGAATGTCATCGTGGACCTGACGAAGGTCGAACCAGCGGGAAAGGACCCGAGCATTCTTCCGTATCCGAAGGCCTTCCTTGTCTATGACGACGACTCCGGAAGCATCGCGCACCCGGGCTCCTCGTCCGATGAGCAAGTGTTCGTTGGCGTCGACTCCAACGCAGAGAGCAGCCCCAAGTATTACTACTACGGAAGGCTCGGCGCACATCTCTCGGACACGTCTTCGTCCACCGTGCATTGGTACCTGTATCCCGAGGATCTGACGTCTGGATCGGACAGAGTGCATGTATCTCCGACGGAGACGGGGAACATGAACCTGCGGATCTATCTACCGGCGGAGTTGCACGTCGCGCTGGAGGACAGCTCCGACGGCTCACCGGTGAGCGGCACCGGAACGCTCGTCCTGAACGGACCAACCGGCGATCATACGTTCACCCCCAGCGATCCCGAGTGGAATGGAAGCGGTTGGGACATCGAGGAGATCGACGGATACCCGCTGGTGCCGGGTGACTACTCCTTCGACATCCACATCCTCGGCTACGGCGAAGTCCTTCGCCCCAATGTGACGGTTCCCGCCGGCTACCCGGACGTGACGGATCACACGGAGACGTTCTCTCTGGACGCCGCCTCCGGCTCGACACTGACGGTGCATGTTCTCGACGGCGTGGGCGTGAAGCTGAGTGACGTCGATGTCGACGTCACCGACCTGAACGGCACCACCACCTACACGACGGACGGAACCGGTACCGTCTCCGCCTTCATCGAAGGACTGAACCCTCTGGTCACGGTGGATGTCTCATCCCATTACGGCCACAGCTCGGCCACCCAGAGCGTGCTCTTGACAGGGGATGCGGAGATCACGATTGCCTTGAGTACCCCCTCCGGATACGGACTCATCACCTTCACCGACAACAACCTGGGTGTCGACCACTATGAGTACCTGCCACGTCGCGGGAGTCCCGATGATACCGTGTCCGTCTTCCCCAACGTCGACGGCCTTGGGTCGGCGGCCGTGGAAGATGGGAGGTGGAAGGTCACGAAGGTCTGTTTCGACGGTACGCGCATCACGCAGGGCAGCGGCTGGAGGTCGTCCCCGCTCAACGTCGGAAGTGGTGACCACGTGGTCTGGTCGACCTATGGGAGTCAGACATGTCCAGCGCCGTGAAGCGCCTGCACGACGACCGTGGTTTCACGCTCGTGGAACTGATGGTCGTGTCGTTGGTCCTGACGATCACGTTGGTGTCGGTGGCCGCCATCGTGACAGGGCTCCTCCACAACGTGTCGAACCAGGATCTCATTGCACAAGTCGAGCGGGACGCACGACCCGTGCTGGAGAACCTGGTTATCGAACTCCGACAGGCCGACCAGCCTGAGACGATCGCCCGAAGTCGAGCGGTTCAGGAACTCGATTGGAACATGATCGCCTTCTACAGCGACCGTCGGCCTCCACACCCCGAACCCGAGAAATACGTCTACGAGTTGATCAACTGCACGGACGGAAGCGATGGAGGCGTCTGCGATCTTCAGGAGACGGTTTACGAACCGGATACCGACTCGCATCCGCCCAATTGGAAGTTCCTCTACGGAAGGGTCATCAGTCAGCGGATCGTCCTGCAGGGAGTCGTCGCCGATCCCGGGACGACCTACGGACCCTTGTTCCAGGCAGTCGAGTGGATCGGGGATCCGGCGACACGATCAGTCGTCAGCTCCTGTAACAGCGCCATCCCGCCGAAGATCTGTGATGCACCGCTAATCACCATCGATCTGCGAGTCAAGTACTCGGATCGGCTGGGCTTCGATCCGCTCCTCCTTCACGAGGAAGTGAGGTTGCGCAATGCCTCGTCTTAGAAACCAAGAGGGCATGGCGATAGCCACGGTCATGGCGTTGATGCTGTTCATCAGCGTCGCCGTGGCGCTGCTGCTGAAAGTCGCGACCAGCCAGTACCGCGACGCGGCAACACAAGAGAAAGAGGACGTTGTCGTTGCAGGGGCCGAGGCGATCCTCGATCGGTACGCCGCGAAGCTGACGATCGACGCCCGCTACTACCTGCACTGGGTCGACGAGGCAGAACGTGCGCGACGGTGCCAGACGACCACGGCAGCCTCCTACGGGGACCTCGTAGAACCAGGCAACCCCTGGGACTCTGGATGCCTATCGTGGACCTACGAAGACCCTGATCCCAACGGTGACGGTGTCACGGACTGGTTCGTGCACCCTGTTCTGGATGCCACCGGAGCCGGCAACGACATCGGCACGCTCCTGGAGGTGACCCCGTCTCCCAGTGGCATGGTCGAGTTGATGGTGGTCGGCAGGCGCGGCGACTCGATACAGCGGCGGGCGATCACGGCCAACGTGCACGCGACGGCACTGTCCGAGTTCTTCCGGGTGACCCAGGGTGACCTCTCGTACGGAGCCTATGCAGAGACCTTCGGCAAGGTGTACGCCGGTGGCGACCTCGATTTCGGTCCCGACACCGTCGCTCATGGCGACATCTTCGCGGAGCACAAGATCACGGGTGCTCCCACGACGTTCGCCGACGGTGCCCAGGGCTATCAGGGCGTCTCCTCCGCTACCTTCGGCGACATTCGAGACGTGTATCCGCAGCCGTTGAACTTCGGCGACTTCTGGGACGACTTGACGCTGGTGCGTCAATCGGCATGCGGTTCGGGCGGTGTCTGCCTCAACGACTCCGACGCCCGCGCGTGGCGGGTGCAGGCGTATGTCTCCGGGGGTGTCGGGAAGCTTCGCATCTGGAAGTCCACGTCCTCCCACAGCGAGAGCTGGTGGTGGACATACGCCGACTCGGCGTCCTGGTCCGTCTGGGGAACGGTCGATGTCCCGGCCAATGGCACGTTGTGGGCAAACGCCCACCTTGTGGTCGGATATCAGTCGTCGCCTGTCGGTGTCGACGTTTCCCAGGATGGGGACAGCCTCATCGACTTCGTGCTGAAGGGATCACTCACGATGTACGCGGGATCGGACACCTCTCCGAAGAACGTGATCATCGACGCGGACACGTTCTACCAGGATCCGGACTCTCTCGACGTCCTGGCGATGATCGGATCCGACGAGATCGTCATCAACGGGAATGCGGTCGGATCGGACCACGAGCTCTACATCAATGGAGCGTTGCTGGGCCAGTCGGATGCATGGCGGTTCGCGAGTGACGCTCCCTACAACTCGACGCTGTACACCTACGGCTCGATCGCGACCCCACACGTCGGGGATATCGCGGCGCACATCACGTACCGGGAGTATGGGTTCGATCCACGGCTCGAGTACGTTCGCCCCCCGATGTTTCCGCTGCTCGACACCGACTGGAGCTACGACGACTGGCGGGAAGTGAAACTTCCGGACTGGGCCAGGCCCTGACACCCCGCGGTAGGCTGTGGCGATGCTCGTCGACAGCGACACCCTCTGGCTTGCCGCCACGAACACGTATGTGGTCGCGCGCGAGCCGGGCGGGCCGTGTGTCATCGTCGACGCACCACCCGACCCCGATGGAGTGCTGGCGCTCGTCGATCGGCACACACTGGCCCCGGTAGCGCTGCTCCTCACCCACGGACACGTGGATCACACCGGTGGCGCACAGGAGGTGTGCCACCAGGCGGGGATCGCTGCCTACGTTCATCCCGATGACGACTTCCTCACATTCGACCCGGGAACACAACTCAGAGCGCTGTTGGGCGCCTACGAGGAACCGATGCGGCTCTTGGAGGGTGTGGAACGGCTGGTCGGCGGATCGCGCCTGCTTCTTGCGGGCCTCGACATCGAAGTCATCCACACACCCGGCCACACGCCGGGACACTGCTGTTTTCTCGTCGAGGGGCGTCTGTTCTCGGGCGATCACCTCTTTGCAGGATCGATAGGACGTACGGACCTGCCAGGCGGTGACCTCCCGGCCATGTTCGAGAGCATGCGTTCCAAGATCCTGCCGCTACCGGACGATACGGCCGTGTACCCGGGGCACGGACCCACGACTACGATGCGAGTCGAACGCCGCAGCAACCCTTTTCTCCGGGATCTTCGATGACCATTCGCGCACCCAAAGGCACCGATGACGTGCTCGCACCCGCGTCCAGAACGTGGCGGCGGATGCTCCGCATCTGGGATCAGATCACCGAGCGATTCGGCTACGACCTCATCATCACTCCGCTCTTCGAGGCAACCGAACTCTTCTCGAGAGGCTCGGGGGAAGACACCGAGATCGTTCAGAAGCAGATGTACACCTTCACCGACAAGGGGGGGCGCTCATTGACCCTCCGGCCCGAAGCGACACCTTCGGTCATGCGGGCACACCAACAGGCAGGTGGGTCTGGTGTGCGCAAGGCGGCGAGTTGGGGACCGATGTTTCGATACGAGCGTCCCCAGGCGGGTAGGAGACGGCAGTTCTACCAACTCGACGTCGAGTATCTCGGAAGCGACTCTCCGCTCGCCGACGCGGAGGTCATCGAACTCGGCTACCGCTACTTGCGCGAGATAGGGCTCGACGATGTGACAGTGACCCTCAACTCGATCGGGGACCCGGTCTGCCGGCCTGCGTATCAGGAGCTCCTGAGGGAGTACCTGAAGGCCCGAGAGGACCGGCTCTGCGAAGACAGCCGGCAACGAATCGACACCAACCCTTTGCGGGTCCTCGACTGCAAGATCTGCAAACTCGTTCTCGGCGACGCTCCGACGCCCGTCGACCATCTGTGCGATGCGTGCAGCGCCCACTACCGGACAGTGAAGGAGACACTCGGCGTCGTGGGCGTTCCCTTCGTGGAGGATCCTCACCTCGTGCGTGGTCTCGACTACTACACCAGAACGGCTTTCGAGTACATCGCCACCGATCTCGATGCAGCGCAGAACGCGGTCGGTGGAGGAGGAAGGTACGACGGCCTCTCGGAATCGATCGGAGGGCACCCCATCCCAGGCGTCGGTTTCGCCCTGGGACTCGATCGCATGGTGCTTGCCCTGGGGGAGATCGACGAAGATGTGACACTCGACGCATTTGTCGTGGTGGCCGACGAACAGATGCGGACCGAGGCGACGCGACTGGTCTCCGGTTTGCGTGCCGATGGGTTCCGGGTCGACTATGACGCCGATGGGCGCTCTGTCAAGGCCCAGTTCAAGGTCGCTTCCCGCAGGGAGGCACCGAAGGTCCTCGTGATCGGGAACGAGTGGCACCGGGGGGCGGTGACCGTAAGAGATATGGCGACGGGGGACCAACGAGAGGCACCCGTCGAGGAGGTTTCGGAATGGCTCAGGTAGACGTGGAGTATCGGGACACGTACGCGGGGCACGTGACCGAAGAGCGCGTAGGCGACACCGTGCGCATCGCAGGGTGGGTGGGCCGCCGTCGCGACCACGGCGCAATCATCTTCATCGATCTTCGGGACGCGTCAGGCATCGTGCAGGCGGTCGTCGACCCCGCCGATATCCCTGACGCCAAGAGCCTGAAGCTCGAGTACGTCGTTTCACTGCGGGGTATGGTGCGGGCACGTCCTGAGGGAACCAAGAACCCGGAGATGCCGACAGGCATGGTCGAGGTGGCCGTCGAAGAACTGACCGTGTTGTCGGCTGCAGAGACACTGCCGTTCATGCTCGACGATCGGGTGGACATCGACGAACGAATCCGGCTCGAGTACCGGTTCCTGGACCTGCGCACCCCACGTATGGCGGCGAACCTCCGGGCCCGATCGACGGCCTTTCGGGCGATGCGGGAAGTGCTCGATGGATTGGGGTTCATGGACGTCGACACACCCACCCTGATCCGCTCGACACCGGAGGGCGCCAGGGACGTCCTGGTCCCATCACGTCTTCGCAAGGGCTCCTTCTATGCGCTGCCGCAATCGCCTCAGCTGTTCAAGCAGCTCCTCATGGTCTCCGGGGTAGACCGGTACTACCAGATCGCCCGATGCTATCGCGACGAGGACTTCCGAAGCGACCGGCAGCTGGAGTTCATCCAGCTCGATCTCGAGGGCGCCTTCTGGGGCAGAGAAGGGGTGTTCCAGACGCTCGAGACCGTCATCGCCGCCGTCGTCGAACGTGTGAGGAGCGTCTCAGTACCGACTCCGTTCCGTCGCTTCACCTATGCCGACGTCATGGAGCGCTATGGGACCGACAAGCCCGACCTCCGGTTCGGCATGGAGATCCACGACATAAGCGGCCTCGTCGCGGACTCGGCGTTCGGTGTATTTGCGTCGACGGTCGCCGAAGGGGGCGCTGTCAAGGGCATCAACGCAGGCAGTGCCGGCCTGTCCCGATCCGCCCTCGATGCGCTGACCGACCGGGCCCGGGACCTGGGGGCGAAGGGTCTCATCTCGGTGGTGCTCGAAGAGGCGGGGCTGCGATCGTCGATTGCCAAGTTCCTGTCCGACGAGGAGCAGGCGAGCATCGTCGAGATGTTCGATGCACGGCCCGGCGATCTGCTGTTGCTCGTCGCCGACGAGTCCAAGAAGGCGAGCACCGTGCTCGGTCAACTTCGCCTCGACCTGGGGCAGCCGAAGGGTCATGACGAACTGGCATTCCTGTGGGTCATCGACTTCCCGGTGTTCGACGTCGACGACCACGGAAGCCTCTCGCCCGCCCACCACCCGTTCACCGCTCCTATCGACGTGAACGAGATGCGCACCTCACCCGAAACAGCGATCTCGAAATCGTACGACCTCGTTCTCAACGGCTCCGAGCTGGGATCGGGGAGTGTCAGGATTCATGATCCGGTGGTCCAACAGCAGGTGTTCGACATCCTCGGCATCGGCCTAGAGGAAGCCGAGCGACGGTTCGGCTGGTTCGTGAAGGGGCTCCGGTTCGGTACACCGCCCCACGCGGGGTTCGCGGTGGGTATCGACCGCCTGCTCGCGATACTGCAAGGAGAAAGATCCATCCGGGAGGTGATCCCGTTTCCCAAGACCCAAACGGGTACCGATCCGATGAGCGGCTCGCCGACCTCGGTCGACGACGAACAGCTTCGGGAACTGGGGATCGCTCTCCGGCCGGAGGTGAAGGCAGAAGGTTGACATGGGAGATCTGTTCGAGGCACGTCGAGCGGAGGTGAAGGCGAGGGTCGCCCCGCTTGCAGCTCGAATGCGCCCGGCCGCACTGGACGAGATCGTCGGGCAGGCGCACCTGGTCGGGAGGGGCGCTGCCTTCCGCGGACTTGTCGAGTCGGGCCGGCTGATGTCGATGATTCTCTGGGGTCCTCCTGGAACGGGCAAGACCACCCTCGCTCGCCTTGCCGCGGGCGACGCCTGGTTCGAGCAGCTGTCCGCGACATCGGCAGGTGTAAAGGACGTCCGGCGAATCCTCGACGACGCCGACCGGCGGCTCGGCGAGGAAGAGCGGAGAACCGTCTTGTTTCTCGACGAGATCCACCGGTTCTCGAAGTCGCAACAGGATGCGTTGCTCCCTGGTGTTGAAGACGGGACGCTCATCCTCATCGGGGCCACGACGGAGAATCCGTTCTTCGAGGTGAACTCCCCACTGATCTCGAGGGCGAGTCTGTTTCGACTGGAACGCATCGATCCGGAGGACCTCGAGGTGCTGCTCAGACGTGCCATGGCCGACCCGGAACGGGGCCTTGGAGGGCAGGGTCTCACGATCGACGACGACGCCTGCACGGCGCTCGCCGAGCGGGTTGGCGGAGATGCTCGCCTGGCGCTGAACGGTCTGGAAGTCGCTGCCGGTCTGGCGATCGGAGCGGCGAAGACGGCGATCACGGAGGCAGACATAGCCGAGGCGCTGCAACGGCGCATCGTACGCTACGACAAGTCCGGCGATCGACACTACGACATCATCTCTGCGTTCATCAAGAGCATGCGCGGTTCGGATCCCGATGCCGCCGTCTACTGGCTGCACACGATGCTCGAAGCGGGTGAGGATCCGGAGTTCATCGCACGACGCATGATCATCTTCGCCTCCGAGGACATCGGGCTGGCCGACCGGCACGCTCTCCCGCTCGCCGTAGCGGCATCTCGGGCGCTCGCGTATGTGGGTCTCCCCGAAGCAGGCTACGCGCTGACGCACGCCGCGATCTACCTCGCGACGTCGCCGAAGTCGAACACCATTGCGGCGACGATCGCCAAGGCGATAGCCGCGGTTGAAGCGACCGCGGGTGCCGAGGTGCCTCCACATCTCAGGGACGGCTCCTACCGCGCGGCGCGCACGATCGGTCACGGCACCGAATACCGCTATCCCCACGACTACGAGGGGCACTTCGTCGTGCAGCAGTACCTCCCAGACGAGTCCATTGATATCCGGCTGTTCGAGCCGGGAACTCAGGGAGACGAAGGAACGATCGCCGAGCGCGTCGACGCCTGGAACGCTCGTCGGGAGGATCCGAGGGAGCGCTAACCTGCTCGCATGATGGTGAGACTGTGGTGGTTCGTCGCCGGCGCTCTCGCCGGTGCCTGGGGAACGGTACGCGTTCTCCGCCGTGTGGAACGAGCTCGAGCGGCGATGACACCGGCGAACCTCGCCCGCAATGGGGCCCTGGTCGTGGCCGATCTGCTCGACGCCGGTGGGACTCGTCTGGCTCGGGCCTCCAACTAACCTGGAGCGCCCATGGAATCACCACGCATACGTTCGTCATTTCTGCGCTTCTTCGAGGAACGGGGCCATACGGTCCGGTCGTCCGCACCCCTCATTCCCGTCGATCCGACTCTGCTACTGACCAACGCGGGGATGGTGCCATTCAAACCATACTTCCTGGGCGAAGAGCAACCCGCATTCCCGCGCGCCACATCGGTGCAGAAGGTCTTTCGGGCCGTCGATATCGACATCATCGGCACGACAGCACGCCACTTCACGTTCTTCGAGATGCTGGGTAACTTCAGCTTCGGGGACTACTTCAAAGAGAAGGCGATCCCGTACGCCTATGAACTCGTCACCGATGTGTTCGGCATAGATCCCCAGTTGCTGTGGTTCACGGTTCACGAGACCGACGACGAGGCAGCTGCCATCTGGATCGACGGAGTCGGGGTGCCGGCGAGCCGGGTGCAGCGTCGAGGCAACGACAACTTCTGGCAGATGGGAGTGGCCGGGCCTGCTGGACCGTCATCCGAGATCTTCTATGACAGGGGCGCACGGTACGGAGTCGACGGGGGGCCTGCCGTGGACGAGGAACGCTTCGTCGAGATCTGGAACCTCGTGTTCATGCAGTATGTACAGGATCGGCCCTATCACGTGGTCGGGGACCTGCCGGCGAAGAGTATCGATACCGGCATGGGTCTCGAACGCATAGCGATGGTGCTGCAAGGCAAGGAGACGGTGTTCGGTATCGACACCGTTCGCCCCATCCTGGCCGTGGCCGAGCGTCACTCTGGAGTCGCCTATGGCAGCGACCCGACGACCGACGTGTCGCTGCGCGTGCTTGCCGACCACGGTCGGGCGATGGCGTTCCTCATCGCCGATGGCGTCATCCCCTCCAACGAGGGGAGAGGATATGTGCTTCGCCGCGTGCTGCGGCGGGCCGTGCGACATGCCTGGCGGCTCGGAGGATCCTCGCTGATCACGCCCCTCCTCGTGGAAGAAACGGTCAATGTGCTCGGATCGTGGTATGCGGAACTCGTCGAGAAGAAGTCCTTCATTCAGGATGTCGTGGCGCGAGAGGAGGACAGGTTCAGGGCCACACTGGCCTCTGGACACAACCTCCTGGACCAGGAGTTGGGCGATCTCGACAAAGGCGGTCAGATCTCGGGAGCGGTGGCGTTCAAGCTGCACGACACCTTTGGGTTTCCCATCGAGCTCACCACCGAGATCGCCGGCGAGCAGGGCGTCCAGGTCGACATGGGGGGCTTCGAGCAGGAGATGGCAGAGCAGCGGGAACGGGCCAGATCGGCGTGGAAAGGTGCCGGCGAGGCGGCTGACTCCGACGTCTACCGGCGTGTGCTCGACGGGGTTGGTCCGTCAGAGTTCCTGGGGTACTCGGATCTCGTCGCGGCCTCGACCGTTGTGGCCATGCTGCGAGAGGGAGTGTCGGTCGACACGGCGACGGAGGGAGATACCGTCGAAGTCTTTCTCGACCGGACGCCGTTCTATGCCGAGGCAGGCGGCCAGGTGGGAGACACCGGGTTTGTCCAGACTGCGACGGCTCGAGGCGTGGTCACCGATACCCAGGCGGCCGTGCCCGGTCTCGTCTCACACCAGGTCAAGGTGGTCAAAGGCGAGCTGCGGGTTGGTGATCCGATCGAGGCGATGGTCGACTCACCGCGGAGGGAAGCCATCTCGAAGAGCCACACGGGAACCCATATCCTGCACTGGGCGCTGCGAGATGTGCTCGGTGATCATGTCCACCAGGCAGGGTCTCGTGTCGAAGCGGGCCGCCTAAGATTCGACTTCAGTCACTTCAGCGGGTTGGCCGACGAGGAATTCGCGGAGATCGAGCGCATCGCGAACGAACGCGTGATTGCGAACTCGCACGTGCACACCTACGACACGTCGATGGACCATGCCCGAGACCTGGGTGCGCTTGCCTTCTTCGGCGACAAGTACGGTGACGTCGTGCGGATTGTCGAAATCGGCGACTTCTCGAAGGAGTTGTGTGGGGGCACCCACATTCCATCGTCCGGTCAGGTCGGACCGTTGGTGATCCTCGGCGAGTCTTCGATCGGGTCGAACCTCCGCCGCATCGAGGCGTACTCCGGTGACCAGGGGTATGACTACCTCGCCGGGCTCCGGCGGAGGCTCGGGGAAACCGGGAAGTTGCTGAGAGCCCAGCCGGAGGACGTGCCGGTGAGGGTTCGGCAGCTCCTCGAACGCACGCGTGCACTCGAAGAGGAGGCCTCGACCCTCCGTGCGAAACTCGAAGCCGAAGAAGCTGCGGAACTCGTGCACGATGCGGTGGCGATCGGAGATGCCAAGGTCCTCATCGCCGCCAGGGAGAACGTCCCTCCGGGCCAGCTACGAGGGCTCGCGCTGACGCTCAGGGGACGTCTCGATCGGGGGATCGTGGTGTTGGGCAGCGCAAGCGGAGGCAAGGGGGCGTTGGTGGCAGTCGTCACGCGCGATCTGGTGGAGCGCGGCGTGTCGGCGGCTGAACTGCTCATGCCGGGTGCCCGTATCCTGGGCGGAGGCGGGAGCAGGGATCCGGAACTCGCTCAGGCGGGTGGGCCAAACGGCGTTCGTCTTCCCGAGGCTCTCGACGCGGTCAGGGACGCTGCTGGAAGGGCGCTGGCCTGATGGGACGCGTACTCGCCCTCGACTACGGGAGCGTTCGCATCGGTGTCGCGCTGTCGGATTCGCTCCGTATCACCGCGCAGCCCTTCGACGTGATACCCGTGGAGGATATCGAGCACCGACTTCCAAGCATGGTGCGGGACGTCGACGAGATCATCGTCGGGCTCCCAACGTCGCTGGACGGCACGGAGGGGCCCTCAGCAGAAGCTGCAAGGTCGTTCGCCAAACGCGTGGAGGAGCTCACAGGAATCCCCGTGCAGCTCGTGGACGAGCGCTTCACGACGGTCGAGGCACAGCGCGCCCTCCTGGAGGGGGGCGTACGCCGATCCCATCGCAAGGAGGTCATCGACAAAGTCGCTGCCACACTGTTGCTGGAGGGCTACCTGGGGAAGGGGACGTGAAGCGCGGCGCTTCGAGGGCCGCAACGGTGCTGTTAGCGATCGTGGTCGTGGGTGTCGTGGCGGTGATCGGGGGACGCGGGCTGGCCAACTGGGCGGGCAGGCTCGGATCACCGCCAGATGTGACCGCGCCAGCCGGCATCGCCGCCGATCTTCCCGTTGACATGGAGGTAGCGAGAGGCTCATCAGCCCGTCAGATCGGGGAACAGCTCGCTCAGGCGGGGGTCGTCGAGTCGTCGCTGTCATTCGAACTCGCCGTGAGAAGCGCCGGTGTGGAGGACCGTCTCCAGGCGGGCACGTACCGGTTCGTCACGGGGATGTCTCCCGGCGACGCACTCGACGTGCTCCTCTCCGGTCCCGAGTCGAACGTCTACCGGGTGACGATCCACGAGGGTCTCCGCGTGTCGGAGATCCTGGACCGCCTCGCCGAGCAAACGCCGTACACCCGCGAAGCATTCGAACAAGCGCTGCCCGGAGTGACATCGTCATTGGGATTCGGAGACGGTGATCTCCAGAATTGGGAGGGAGGTCTGTTTCCCGACACCTATGAGTTCGCCACGGACGCCACACCGGAGGAGATCCTCCAACGCCTCGCGTCGACCATGGAAGTGCGGGTTGCCTCCGTCGACTGGAGTCCACTCGAGCAAATGGGATACGGCGTCAGCGATGGCCTGATCATCGCGTCGATGATCGAGGCGGAAGCACGACTCGACAAGGATCGTCCTCTGATTGCCAGTGTGATCGTCAACCGATTGGAGATCGGGATGCCGCTCCAGATCGACGCCACGGTGTTGTACGCACTGGGGGAGCGGGGCGTCGGTCTGACCGCCAAGGATCTCCAAACGGACTCTCCGTACAACACCTATCGGAGTGTTGGGCTCCCTCCTACACCTATCGACGCACCGGGGCTGGCGAGCCTCAGAGCGGCCGCAGAGCCGGCGACCACCGACTACCTCTACTACGTACTGACTGGTCCAGACGGAGGGCACTCGTTCGCTGCCACCTATGAGGAGTTCCAGGCGTACAAGGCTCAGGCGAAGAAGGACGGGGTACTGCCCTAGCCTCCAAACCCCTCAAGCACCCAACGAGTCGGGCCGATTATTGATCGCATAGAGAAGGGTCCGAAATGTCGCTGAGTGGAGCGTTGGAATCGTTTCCCATCGTCGAGGTCTTGAAGCTCGTCGCAGGTAGTGGGAAGAATGGGGTCCTGAGGGTCGACGCACAGGGCCTCGAGGCGCGCCTGTACCTCGACGACGGCCTGCTGACCTACGGGACGACACGCAGAGACGAGGAGTTCCACAGCAAACTCGTCGAGGCCAACATGGTGGACCCGCGCGCGTGGGTCGAGGTCGAACGGCGTGAGCGGACGGTCAGCGACATCCTGAAGGATGGGGCAACCAGGGAGCAGCTCGAGGAGTTCATGCTCGACCAGCTGTCAGATGTGATCTTCAGAGTGCTGCGCGAACCCAGTGGACGATTCGCCTTCTCCGAGGATGTCTCACCTCGGTTCGACACAGGCGTCGCACTCGACGTCGAAGCAGCAATCACGGAGGCGAACTCGCGCCTCGGCCGCTGGAAAGAGATCGAAGAGGTGATCCCTGGTGTTGCCTTTCACCTGACCGTGAACCCGGAGGCGAGTGATGAAGGCTCTGTGGTCGTTGCGGCCGATGAGTGGAAGGTGCTGGGCATCATGGCCGGCGCCAGCTCCGTGGAAGAGGTCTCTCGCAAACAGGGGTGGTCGGAGTTCCGGTCGGCCCAGCTGATGGCGAACATGGTGCGGCGAGGCCTTCTCGTGCTCGCCGACACACTGCCGAGCGGACGGTACAGCTACGGCGAAGAGACGGCGGAACCGGAGCGAGGGTCGTTCGAAGTGATCGGATCGAGAGCGCAAGAGCCTCGTGCCGAGGAATCCGCCGATGCGGAGGAGGCGACATCGGACGAAGCGGAGACCGCCACGACGGTCCACACCGATGTGTCCGATTCCGATGGTGATCGAGGCGTCCTCCAGCGGAGGAAAGGGCTCGGCTCGATCGTGCGAGAGTCTGAGCGCTCATGAACTCGACAGGCATCGTGCGCAAGGACGCCGGGCACCTGGGCGCTCTGCTGCTCGAAGAGGGCATCGTCACGCAGGATGCCCTCGACAAGGGGCTGGAGATCCATCAGGAGAAGGGCCTCCCACTCGCGCGCGTGCTACTGGACGAACACCTGGTCGACGAACGGGACCTCGTTCGGGTACTGGCTCGGTCGATCGGACTCGAATTCGTCGACCTGAGAGAGATCACGGTCGATCCCGCCGCGGCGTCACTGGTGCCCGAGAACCTCGCAGCACGCTACGCAGCCATTCCGATCGCCTTCGACGGCGATCGGCTCGTCGTCGCGATGGCCGACCCGGCCAACGTCCTGGCGATCGACGACATCAGGGCTATCACAGGTCGCGAGGTGATCCCCAAAGTTGCGACCCGTGGCGACGTGGAGGAGGCCATCAACCGCCTCGCTTCGCTGAACACCTCGGTGACGGACCTCGCGGAGCTCGCGGCGGAGGATTCCTTGGAGGCGCAGGATCTGCCCTCTATGGAGGCGATCGCGGATGAGGCGCCCGTCGTCAAGCTCGTCAACATGCTCATCACCAGGGCGAGCGCCGATCGGGCATCTGACATCCACATCGAGCCGACCGAGCGAGACTTGCGGGTGCGGTTCCGGATCGACGGCGTGCTCCACGAGATCATGCGAACGCCACGCTCGATCACCAACGCAGTCGTGTCACGCCTGAAGATCATGGCGGACGTCGACATCGCTGAGCGTCGTCGCCCACAGGACGGCAGGATCAACCTGCGGGTCGGCGGGCGTCAGCTCGACCTGCGTGTTTCGACGCTTCCGACCATCTACGGCGAGAAAGTCGTCATGCGTCTCCTGGACACGTCGACAGCACTTCTCGAACTCGAAGATCTCGGCTTCTCATCGCATACGCTCGAAGGTTACAAGAGTTCCTACAGCAAGCCGTACGGGACGATCCTCGTGGTGGGGCCCACCGGATCCGGTAAGTCGACCACGTTGTATGCGACGCTCAATGTCCTCAACAAACCAGAGACGAACATCATCACGGTTGAGGACCCTGTCGAATACCGTCTGCCAGGCGTCAATCAGGTCCAGGTCAACCGGAAGGCAGGTCTCACCTTTGCCAATGCACTGCGATCCTTCCTTCGCCAGGACCCGGACATCATGTTGGTGGGCGAGATCCGGGACGGTGAGACCGCGGCCATCGCCATCGAATCGGCCTTGACCGGCCACCTCGTCCTGTCGACCCTTCACACCAACGACGCGCCGTCGAGCGTGAGCAGGCTGATCGAGATGGGCGTAGAGCCGTTTCTGGTGGGGTCCGCACTCGACTCGGTGCTGGCGCAGCGTCTAGGTCGTCGGCTCTGCGAACACTGCAAGGAGCCCTACGAACCTTCGGAACAGCTCGTCGAACAGGCAGGCTGGAAGACAACGCCTGACAAGGTCTACCGCGCCAATGGCTGCAAGGTCTGCTCGCACACGGGATATCGAGGCCGCGTCGCCATTCACGAGTTGATGCTCGTGGACGAGGACATCGAGCGTCTCGCCGTGGAACGGGTTTCCACAGACACGCTCAGACGGGCCGCGGTCGCGGCCGGAATGAGGACCCTCCGCGAGGACGGGATGGAGAAGGTGGCCGACGGCGTGACCTCCTTCGAGGAGATCCTCAGGGTCGTCGTGTGAATCGGTCAAGATCGGCAACAGGGATGCCGAATCTCTT
>Ga0307444_1000012_pt1 | contig 85983 bp, 75 predicted proteins | sample SalMarSW160340MG_FD_202145 | JGI IMG/M metagenome (GOLD analysis project Ga0307444, IMG submission 202145) | Salt marsh sediment microbial communities from the Plum Island Ecosystem LTER, Massachusetts, United States - SW1603-40 | ecosystem: Environmental > Aquatic > Marine > Intertidal zone >...
ATTTCGCGACCGAACACACAGATTTCGCGAACTCGAACGGCCGGACGAGGAAAACCCCGAGGGAGCTTCAGCCGAAACATCTGCCCTCTCGGGGTTCCTCTTTTCCGTCGAGTCGGTGTCGAAACACCGACCGTCCGGGTCCGAAACCGGAAACCGGCCTCGGATTCCGCAGCTGCGGCTCGACGGAAACCCGTCGAGTTCGAACTCCGGCGAACCGGAGTTCTTGCCCCACTCGGACTCGAGATCCGAGCAAAGCACCTTCCGTTTCCGGAAGTGCTCGCCAGCCCGATCATGCGGCCCGGAGGCCCCACAATACGCCTCCTCACGGAGGGCGGCTCCCATGGAGCGTGGGTGGTGAGCCCTCGCTCGCCGACCGGTTCCCCGGCCGCCGAGCACCTACATCGAACGTCTCCAATATAGGGATCAGGAATGTACGGGCTCGATTCCGGCGACGCAAACCGGCCGGCTTCCTTGTTTTCGCGACCGTGCTACAGGTTTTCGCGATCTGTCACGGGGACCCGCTAACGTCCGCATCATGAGCCTCGAAACCCTCTCTCCTAGCCGGGCAGGCGACTTCAAGTCCTGCCCTCAGCTGTTCAAGTTCAGGGCAATCGACAGGCTTCCGGAGCCGACAACGACCTACCAGGCGCGCGGGACGACGGCGCATCTGGCGCTGGAGCGGCTCTACGATCTCCCTGCTCCCGAGCGCACCGCTGAACGCCTCTACCAGCTATTCCGTGACGCGTGGACGGAGCTACGCGGAACGGACGAGTACTCGCGCCTGTTCGACGACAACGAGACGGAGCGGCAGTGGGGACTCGAGAGTCTTTCGCTTCTGGCGAACTACTTCGCGCTCGAAGATCCAACGGAGGTTGCTCCTCTTCATCGGGAGCTGGACATGCTCGAGGATCTCGACGGCATGACGATCCGAGGGATTCTCGACCGCATCGACGAGGTGGACGACGGGGAGTTGGTGATCCTCGACTACAAGACCGGCAAGGCGCCACCCGAGCGCTACGCGATGTCCGCGTTCTTCGCGCTGAAGATCTATGCTCTGCTCATCCGCACCCGCCTGGGGCGGACTCCTTCGGAAGTTCGGCTGCTCTATCTGAACGGCCCCGTGCTGTACCGACTCCCGATCGATGACACAACCCTCGACGCGACCGAGCGGACGCTGCGGGCGCTCTGGAACCGCATCAACCAGGCAATCGAAACGGACCATTTCCCGACCAAACCGGGCAAGCTGTGCGACTGGTGCTCGTTCAAAGACCTCTGCCCGGCCTGGACCGAGTGAGCGCTACGGGTACACCCCTCGAGCGAGTTTGGCCTCCGCCACGCGACGCACGCCTTTGATGAGAGCGGCAGTGCGCATGTCGACCTTCTCCTTGATGCTGATGGAGAGCACCTCGTCGAACGCCTTGTTCATGATCTCGCGCAGGCGGGCCACTGTCTCGTTCTCGGACCAGAAGTAGTTCTGGAGGTCCTGCACCCACTCGAAGTAGGAGACGGTGACACCGCCCGAGTTGGCGAGGACGTCCGGGATCATGAACACCCCTTTGTCGGCGAGAATGGCGTCGGCCTCCATCGTCGTCGGCCCGTTTGCGCCTTCGGCAACCATGCGAGCTTGGACCTTCTCGGCATTGCCCGCGTCGATCACTCCGGCGATCGCTGCTGGAATGAGGATCTCGCACGGAAGTTGGATCATCTCCTGGTTGGTGATGTGCTCCGCATCCGGGTAGTCGTCGAGATAGCCGTGCTCGTCGATCCACGCAACGACCTTGCCGAGTTCGAGCCCGTCCGGATCGTAGACCGCGCCGTGAACGTCCGACACGGCCACGACCGAACAGCCGAGTTCCACCGCGGCGATCGCCGCGTACCTGCCCACGTTGCCGAAGCCTTGAACGACGACCCTGGCACCTGCGAGGCGGAGTCCGATGTGGGATGCCGCGCTCGGCAGCAGGCTCACCAGACCCCTGCCTGTTGCTTCGCGTCGTGCGACCGACCCACCGAGTGACGGCGGCTTGCCGGTCACCACGGCCGGCTCTGAGTGCCCGACCTGCTGGCTGTACGTGTCCATGATCCACGCCATCGTCTGCTCATTGGTTCCCATGTCGGGCGCAGGGATGTCCTTGTTCGGGCCAATGAAGTTCATGATCTCCACGGTGTACCTTCTCGTCACCCGCTGGAGTTCCGGGAGGCTCAACTCCATCGGATCCACCCGCACACCGCCCTTGGCGCCACCGAACGGCAGACCGACGATCGACGTCTTCCATGTCATCAACATCGCGAGCGCCGCGACTTCTCCGAGGTTCACGTCCGGCGCGTAGCGAATGCCCCCCTTCGTCGGACCCATGGTCAGCACGTGTTGCACCCGGTATCCGAACAGGGTCCCCACGTCCGAGTACTCGTCCTTGCGGTATGGAAACGTCACGACGAGCGATCGCTGCGGATACCGGAGGCGTTGCCAGATGTTGTGGTCGAGGTCGATGAGTCCTGCTACCCGATCGAGCTGGGCAACCGCCTCTTGGTACATCTGGGACTGCCACTCGCGGGTCTCCACGCCCTGTGCAATGCTTTCCATACGCCTCCTCCTCAACAACAATCTACACGGAGCACATGTCCGACAGACCACCCGTCTTCACGATCGGCCACGGGGCAGGCGACTTCCGCATGATCGCCGACTTCCTCGATCGATTCGGCATCGCGACGGTGATCGATGTTCGATCTCGCCCGTACTCGCGTCACGCGCCGGACTTCAACAAGGACTCTCTCGCGGAACTCGCAAGGACTGCAGGGTTCGGCTATCGATGGATGGGAGATACGCTCGGCGGCCTCGGCGACACACCTGATCCCGCATCGTTTCTCGCATCGCTGCACCAGGTCCTGACCCTCGCCCGCAACGCCCCCGTCGTGCTGCTGTGCGCGGAGGGCGAGCCTTCTCGCTGCCACCGATCCACAGTGCTGGCACCGGCTCTCGAAGTGATGGGAGCGCGGATCACGCACATCTTCCCGGACGGGTCCACGCAGCTCCACCAGCCCTCCTTCGACTGGTGATGTCACACCTCGCCTCTACGCTGTCCGTGTGATCGAGCGACGGGTGGACCCATCAGAGTGGTCCTCGGTGATCGAGGACACCGACGGCCGGCAACTGGTCGTCGGAGGACCTGGCACCGGCAAGACGGAGTTCCTCGTCCGGCGTGCCGAGTTGCTGATCGAACACGGCGCAGCGCCCGACGACCTGCTCCTCCTGTCGTTCTCGAGACGGGGTGTCGCCGACGTGAGGAATCGGCTGCAGCGCCGGATGGATCGTACGAGCATCTCCATACCGGCGATGACGTTCCACGCCTTGGCCGCGCGCATCCTCGAGACGGCCGACACCGTGCCGGCATTGTTGACCGGCCCGGAACAGGTCACTCTCGTCCATCACCTCCTTCTCCGGGAGGACCCGGTCGACTGGCCATTGCCGTTTCGGGCATTGCTGACGACCGATTCCTTCGCAACCGAGGTGACCGACTTCCTGCTCCGATGCAGCGAACAGCTCATCGACCCCGATGAACTCGAGACTTCTGACAGGGCCGACTGGGCCGCGCTACCAGGACTCCTCCGGCGGTATCGAGTTCATCTCGCCGAAGTCGGCAGGATCGACTACGGAACGCTGCTCGTCGAAGCCATTCGTGTGATCGACGACGACGACACCGTCCTCCCCTACCGCTACGTCCTCGTTGACGAGTACCAGGACACCACGGCAGCACAAGCCGGCCTCCTCGACCGACTCTCCACGGGAAACATCACGGTCGCCGCCGATCCCTATCAGTCGATCTACAGCTTCCGAGGAACCGACCTGCACAATGTCGCCCGTTTCTCACGATCCGCTCGTCGTCTGGTGTTGACCACGTCCTTCAGGGTCCCGGCAGAGATCCTGTCTGCGGCCGAACGGGTGGTCGCCGGCGGGTCGCTTCCGGGTGCGGCGGGTCCGGTCCATCCCGCACCGGGCAAGGGGAGCGTCGAGACCTACCGCTTCACCCAGCAGAGCGAGGAAGCGGAGTGGCTCGCCAAGGAAGTGCAGCGACTGCATCTCGAACAGGGATACCCCTACGCATCGATGGCCGTATTCGTCCGTTCGAAGCGACGCTTCCTCCCGGAGCTGTCCAGGGCATTGGAACTGCGTGGCGTGCCACACGATGAACCGGACGCCCGGCTCGTCGACCACCCTGCCGTGAGAGCGGTGTTCGACTGCGCGCTGGCGGCCACGTCCTCAGGGACGGAGCGAGACAGGGCGGTGAGACGGGTCCTTCTCGGGAACTTGTTCGGAGTCTCGCTCGGGAAGATGCGCGAGATGGAACACCTCCACGTCGCAGCGACATGGCCGGAGGTGATCCGAGCAGGCGTCGACGACGGAGAACCCCTTGCCGATCTGCTGGAGGATCCGACCTGGGCGACGGAGACGTCCGCGATCCATGGGCTCTGGGAGGTGTGGACCGGACTTCCCCAGATGGCGCCGGTCGCCGCGGACCCCAACCGGGCGGAGGAACGCGCCGCCCTCACCTCGCTTGCGCAGGCACTGGGACGGCTCGCCGAGCGTGACCCGTCGATGTCGCTCGATACGTACCGGAAGATGGCCGGCGAGGAAGACTTCGAGGCCACCCCCCTCCTGTCGTACCGGACTCCGGACGAGGACCGATTGACGCTCACGACGCTGCATCAGTCAAAAGGACTCCAGTTCGATTTCGTATTCATCGCCGACGCGGTCGAGGGCACCTTCCCGGACCTCCGTCCGAGGGAGTCGCTGCTCGGCTCTCGTCACCTCAACACATCCCTCCCCGAGGACACTCCCGGCTACCTGCGGTTTCGTCTCCAAGAGGAGATGCGCCTCGCGTACACCGCGATGAGCAGGGCGCGCCGGCGTGTCGTGTGGACGTGCACGTCGCGCGGCTTCGACGAAGGCAGGGGCATGCCGAGCCGGTTCTTCGCGTCGGTCGCCGATGTCGACTCGGTGGAGTCTGCGCTCAACCGTCCTGCCATCGCCTCCACACCGGTGACTCCACTGGAGAGCGAGGCGTGGCTCCGGAGAATCGCAGGCGACCCGAGTGAACCTTCCACTCGGAGGACCGCGGCCGTGTCCCTACTCATCGATGGCCCTGAGTGGGGAATGCGGCCGTGGAGGAGATTCGCAGGAACTGCCCCGCGCGGGCCCGATACCGGCCTGATCGGCTCCCACCTGACCATGTCGCCTTCGCGCGCGGAGGCATACCTCGTGTGCCCGCGGCGCTTCGCGTTCGAGCGTCTCCTCCATGTCGGTGGGGAACCCAGCAGCTACGCCACCCTGGGCCTCGTTATCCACGGCGTGCTCGAACGCGTGGAACGAGCCGCCATGGAACGCGGCGACGCACGCGGAACGCTTGACGAGGCCCTGGAGCACCTCGCAGACGGCTGGGACCCCGATCAGTTCGGCGGCTTGCCGTGGGCCGTCTCGTGGAAACGCAGGGCCGAGTTCATCCTGGAACGCCTCTACACGCAGTGGCCAGGTTCCGGTGTCCCGATCGCACTCGAACAGGACCTGGCGCTCGTGCGCGACGGCATAGAGTGGAAGGGCAGGGCCGACAGGATCGAACGGCGCTCCGACCGGCTCGTTGTCGTCGACTACAAGACGGGTGCGACCCCGCTCACGTTCGATGAGGCGGCTGCGTCGCTGCAACTCGGTTTCTACTCGCTTGCAGTCGCCGAGGAGTTCCAGCAGGAAACGGTCGACGCCGAGATGTGGTACCCGGCAAAAAGAGGTCAGAAGTCGATTCCGGTCCGCGGCCTCGATACGCACCGGATCGCGGATGTCGAGAACGCGATGCGTCTTGCCGTGGCCGGCATCCTGCAAGAAGACTGGATGCCGTTGCCGAGCCCATCCTGCGAGCGATGCGCGGTTCGCCTCGTGTGCCCAGAGTGGCCGGAGGGCCAGGAGGCGTTCTCCCAATGATCCCAACATACGAACAGCAGCAAATCATCGACCATCCCCTCACCCCCCTCAGGGTGGCCGCCGGCGCCGGGACCGGCAAGACCACCACAATCGCAATGCGTCTCGCATCGCTGGTTCTGCGCGACCAGATCGAACCCGAGGCGGCGCTGGGCATCACCTTCACGAACAAGGCAGCAGCGGAGCTGGCCGACCGACTGCGACGCCATCTTCCCGACCTCGCCAGGGAGGGGCGCGAGGTCGAGGTGACCACGTACCACGGTTTCGCCCACAGGCTCCTCTCCGAGTTCGGTCCGATGATCGGGCTTTCACGCGATGTGACGGTGATCGGATCCGGCTACCGACGACAACTCCTCCGCGACGCCCTCTCGACGACTCCCACTTCGATTCTGGACCTGACCTCTCCCCCGCGGCGTGTCGACGAGCTCGCAACCCTCTCGTCGCGTCTCGGGGATCACCTTCGTTCTCCGGCCGACGTGCTCACGACGAGCGGCGAAGGCGGGGTGGTAGAGACGCGGAGCGAAATGGCGAAGGTTCTCGAGACGTACAACACGTTGAAGGCGCGGCTCGGCGTGGTCGACTACGCGGATCTCATACGGATCGCCCACCGGATCGTTTCTGATGGCGCGGTCGCAGCCCGGGTTCGCGACCGATACCGACTCGTTCTCCTCGACGAGTATCAGGATACGAATCCTGCCCAGCGTGAACTGCTGCTGCGTCTCTTCGGCGGCGGGTTCCCGGTGACGGCGGTCGGTGACCCTGACCAGACGATCTACGAGTGGCGTGGAGCGTCGCTGAAGAACTTCTCTTCGTTCCCCACCCACTTCTCGATGGGAGCGAGCCCCGCGCCGACGCTCGATCTCGGTCTGAACCGCCGCTCCGACCGAGCCATCATCGATGCCGCGAATCTCGTGAAGAGCAAGATCGGTGCGTCCGGTGCGATCGAGCGGCTCGAACCGGTAACCGACGCGGGCAAAGGCGCGGTCCTGCTCGGATGGTTCCACTCGGCGGCGGACGAGGCGCGATGGATCGCCGAAGAGGTGCGCCGTCTCCACGACGAGGAGGCGTATCCGTGGAGGGAGATCGCTCTGCTCTTCAGGAAGAACAGCTCGATTCCTCTCGTTCGCCAGGCTCTGGAAGCGCTCGACGTTCCCGTGGAGGTAGCGGCCCTGGGTGGACTTCTCCAGGTACCAGAAGTCACCGACCTCCACGCGTGGATACGGCTGCTCGCACGACCGGACGACTCGGCGGCGCTTGCGCGACTCCTCACGGGATCGACCTACCGACTCGGGCTCGGCGATCTCGCCGCCCTTCACGCCATCGATCGAACGATGCTGGAGCTGATCGACGAGGGTCCACCGGACCTCGACCCGGAGTTGGACGCCCGCCTGTCCGAATTCAGAGACAGGTACCGGACGCTCTTGTCCCTGGCTCAGGGCGTCACCCTCGTCGAGCTTGCTCGGCGTATCCTCGACGCGACGGGAGCCTGGGCGGAGGTGGAGACCATGGACGCGGCACGCCGCCTCTCTACCCGACTCAACCTCTACCGCTTCCTCGACCTGGCGGAAGAGTGGAGCCCGCTCGAAGGACGACCGTCGCTGGAGGCGTTTCTCGACTACCTCGAGCTGCTCCAGGAAGACGGCGCGTCGGAGGAACTCGACACGGCAACTCTCAGCGGCGAGGACGCCATCTCGCTGCTGACGGTGCACCGATCCAAAGGACTCGAGTGGTCTGCCGTGTTCCTGCCTGCCGTCTGTCGGGGTACGTTCCCTTCGTCGCCATACGGTGGCCTCGACGATCCCGATCGATACGCCAAGTCGGTGCCATTCGAGCTTCGCATCGATGAAGAGCGAGGCGATCTTCGGGCACGGCACGAAGGCCAGGAATGGCGAACCGCGTATGTGGCCGTCACCAGAGCGAAGCACCGCCTTGTCCTCACCGGCGCGTATTGGTACACCCTCGGGCAGGCCAAGAAGCCGAGCCCCTTCTTCGAGCTGATAGCGGGTTTGGACGGGGTCGGTGTGACAGCGCTCTGTGACGATCCCGGGAGCCCTCCGACCACGATGCGCTCCACACTGCATGCACCAACCCCCGACCCCCTGTTCGGATCCTGGGAGGAGGCGTTCCCTCATGCCGACGCCGACCCGTCATGGCTTCGCGGCCTCGCCAGTGATGCCGATGGCTTCGACGGGGAACGCCACCAGCTCCAACTGGTCCTCGACGGTCTCCCGAGAGAACCCGAGCCGGTGTCGGCGGATAGCGGGCTTCGCGTATCGGTCTCGAATCTCGTCACCTATGCAACATGCCCCTTGCGCTACTTCTGGACGTCGGTCGATCCCCTTCCGCGGCGTTCGTCACCGGCCGCGAGGAGAGGGATCGACGTGCACCGCCGCATCGAGATGCACAACCGTGGTGTGATCCCCCTCGCCGACGAGTACGACGTCGCCGAAGGCGCGGACGTCTCCGGCCCAGATCCATTCACGACCTACCTGAGTTCACGTTTCGCCACGGCGCGGCCACTCCACATCGAAACACCGTTCGACCTGGTTCTGTCTGATGACACGACGGTCACCGGTCGTATCGACGCGATCTATCGCCCGGAAGAGGGCGCGTGGGAGATCGTCGACTTCAAGAGCGGCCGACCATCCGACAATCCGGCCGTGAAGGTGCAGCTCGAGGCCTATGCCTTGGCCGTGAGAGACGTGAACCCGGACGTCGACCTGCACGTCTCGTTCGCGTACCTCGGCAACGGACTCGATGTGCGGACCGAGCATGCAGACCAACCCTGGTTGGAAGCTGCACGCGCCCGCCTCGTCGCCCTCACCGAGGCGATCAAAGACGGCCGGTTCTCACCGTCACCGTCCGCGAGCTGCCGGTGGTGCGACTTCCTTCCGTTCTGTGAACAGGGCCGCGGCTTCCTCGACAATCAAGGGGACTGAGGTATCGACGGTTGCGCGAGGCGGGGGCTCCTGAAGAACGACAGAACCGGCTCGATGGCCCTCGCCCGCGACCGGTGGGACACGATCAGAACGCTGCTCGCGTGGTCGGTCAGGTGGCCAGCAGCGCGATCAGCGCGAACGTGGCGGGCACCGTCTGGACGAAGAGGATGCGACGGCCGACCGTTGCCGCCCCAACCACCCCGGCGAGGATGACGCAACCGAGGAAGAACGCCGCGAAGGCGAACCGGAGGTGTTCCGGTCCGACAAGACTCCAGATCAGCCCCGCGGCGAGGAACCCATTGTACAAGCCCTGGTTCGCCGCCATGACCTTCGTCTGTTCGGCGAGTTCCTTGGTGATGCCGAACGCGGCGCGCGTGCGGGGCTTCGTCCACAGCACCATCTCGAGAACAACGATGTAGACGTGGATGAGGACGACAAGTGCGATCAGAATGCCGGCGACCAGTGACACCAAGCGATCCTACTGGACAGCCCGCCCGCTTCGCCCCGATGATTAGGTTGGAGGTCGAAAGGAGTGTCATGGCAGTGATCACCGTGTGGAGCGACATGTTCTGCCCCTGGGCATACGTGGCGGGGTTGCGCCTCAGGAGGATGCGAGACGAGCTCGGTGTCGACGTTTCGTTCGACTTCCGAGCCTGGCCACTCGATGTGGCGTTCCGACCCCAACAGGCGAACAGGGTACGAGCGGAGATCGTCGCTCTCGCCCAACACGAGCCGAGCGCGTTCACCTTGTATGAAGGGGATCTGCCAACCTCCTCCGTCCTCGCTTCCGAAGCCCAGAAGTGGGGTTACAGCTACGGCGACGAAGTCGGCGAGTACTTCGATCTCGCTATCCGAAGAGCGATGTTCCTCCATACGCGAAACCTCGGAGTGCATACCGAGCTGCTCGCCGTTGCGAGAACCGAGGGCCTCGACGCCGAAGCGCTCGCGGAGGCGTTGTCGACGGGCAGGTACCGTGCAGAGGTGAACGCCGACATCGAGGCGGGCCGTGCTCTGCCCGTTGAAGGGAGCCCAACGGTGGTGCTGCCAGACGGCAACGTGTTCTCGAATCCGGGCTTCGAGATCAACCGGGTTCGGGAGATCCCCATCATCATTGGTGACCACCCGTCGATCATCGGAGATCTCATACAGCGGGCCGCATGGCAGGACTAGACGACCCTGCCGCCTTCGACATCGATGACGACGGTGACCGGTCCCTCGTTGTCGAGTGACACGAGCATGCGCTCCCCGAAGGTGCCCGTCGCGACCCCAAGCCCTTCCGCTTCGAGAACCTCGACCATCGCTTCGAGAATCGACTCTGCATGATCCCGGTCGGCCGCCCGTGTGAATGACGGACGGTTCCCCTTGCCCACATCGGCGCATAGCGTGAACTGGCTGACGACGAGTACCTTGCCACCGACATCGAACACGGATCTGTTCATCCGGCCGAGATCATCGGGGAAGATCCGCAACCGGGCGAGCTTGCCGGCCATGGCAATGGCGTCGTCCAGCCCGTCGCCTTCGGCGACGCATACGAGAACGAGGAGTCCGCGGTCGATCATCCCCACGTTGACTCCGTCCACCGTCACGGACGCGCGGCCCGCTCTCTGGACAACGGCTCTCACGCGGCCAATGTAGCTCTTGATCCGAAGTCGGAATCGCCGATTCTGTGATGGCCTGTCGACATTCCCGAGGACACCGTCGTTCGGGGTTTGGGTGTTGCCGCGCTCGTCGTGACCGTTCAGCTCTTGGTGGCGGCGCTGCTCTTCGGCAACAGCCGGCTCTTCCTCGCTTCGCTCCCGGCACTCATCGTGGGGGTAGCCATCCTCGGTGCAACGACATGGGTGCGGGCGCCCGCACTGCTGGCGATGATGGCGACGTCGGTTGCGATCGCAGTTGAGGAATGGTGGACGAGCCGAGCCTGTGCACACGCTCGGCTTCGGATGATGATGTCCGCTCAGCGATGGACGTCCCACATGGTCGCGTTCGCCTCGCTGCTAGTCGTTGCCAGCGGCTACTGGAATAGAAGCAACAGGGCATGTCTGGATCGAGGTACGGGACAACGATCTGGGTGTGAGGCCGGCCGACGAGAGCCGCATCGTCCTCCCCCTATGAGACAGCACACCAGCGAGCCGGTGTCGCTGCATCTGTAGGGCTGGGTTTGGCGGTCGCCCGACAGCTCTCTCGTCTGATGCACGGGGAGCTGTCCCACGAGCGGCGCCAACGGTTGACGGTCTCTTCGCCTCGACCTCCCCGAAGTTCAGGCCGAGCAGGCGCAGCCTCTTTAGACTCGCGACCCATGGAGCGCGTTGACAGTCACGTCTTCCTTCTCGATGCGTCGAGCCTCATCGAACGACGCCTCCTGGAGCGATGGGTGGAACGCAACCACCCCGACGCGGAAGCCACGCTGTGCATTCCCCCATCCCGAAAGCCGGGAAAGCGGTGCCCCGATCGGTCCCGTCTGCAGACGATCCTCGGCACAGATCCGATGCTTACACCCGTTCGTGTGGTGTGGCTCGCACCCCGACACAACGGCCGGCGGTCGGTGTCGTTCGTCGACCTCTTCCGCCTCGTCGATCCTCGGGTTCCCGACCCGCTGCGCCAGCTCGTGATCCTGCGGTTCAGTGCCGACCGAACGTGGGTGGTGGTCGGTGAGCCTGCCACTGCGTCGACGCTCCGCGAGAAGTGGAAGGCGAACCCGGACGATGTCGAGTTCGTCGACTTCGTCCACCGTCGGGCAGCACGCGCACTGGATAGAGCGGAGCGACGCCTCAGAGGGAACCGCTACAAGGTCCCCCGTTTCGTGCGCCGGGACATCCTCAGCACACCCTCGTTCAGGGAGCACATTGCGCAGATCGCCGTCCATGAGGGGCGTCCGCAGGATGCCACGTTCACGAGGGCCTCGCGGTACCTGCGGGAGATTGCAGCCTCACATAGCCCGTACCTCATCGATCTCGTCGCCAACGGCATCCGTTGGCTCTATCGGCGCGGGTATCGGGCGATTCTGTATTCGCCGGATGAACTCGGGAGCATCCTGACACTCGGCCAGCGCTATCCGCTCGTCTTCCTTCCTTCGCACAAGTCGAACCTCGATCACCTCTCGCTGCAGTACGTCCTCTGGGAGAACGACGCCCCCTCCAATCACACGGCGGGCGGGATCAACATGAACTTCTTCCCCATCGGCCCGATCATTCGGCGGACCGGTGTGTTCTTCATCCGCCGGACGTTCAAGGACAACCCCCTCTACAAGCTGGTTCTGCAGAGCTACCTCGACTACCTGCTCGAGAAGCGGTTCCCTCTGGAGTGGTATCTGGAGGGCGGACGATCTCGGTCCGGCAAGCTCCTCCCCCCACGGTATGGGATGCTCACCTACGTCGCCGACGCCTACGCACGCGGCAAGAGCGACGATGTGTATCTGATTCCCTTGTCGATCACCTACGACCACGTCCAAGATGTCGGATCCTATGCGGCGGAACAGCGAGGTGAGCACAAGGAACAGGAGAGCTTCGGGTGGTTGGTGCGGAACGTCAAGGCGTTCGGCCATCGGTTCGGCAACATCCACCTCAGCTTCGGCAATCCCCTCCCCATCTCGAGCCATGTCGAGCAGGGAGCACCGGTCGAACCGATCACCGTGCAGAAACTCGCCTTCGAGGTGAGCACCCGCATCAACAGCGTGACTCCGATCACTCCGACGGCACTGATGACCATCGCGCTCCTGTCGGCAGGCGACAAAGCATCCACCATCGAGGAGATCCAGGAGGAGCTGCGACAGCTGGACCATCCCATCACCGAGAGGAACCTACCCGTGACCGAGCGCGTGTCGCCGGAGAACAGGGCGCAGCTCGAAATGATCCTCAGACGGCTCGAGGAGCACGACATCGTGACGGGTTTCGATGCGGGTCCTGAACCCGTGTACTTGATCGCACCCGATCAGCGACTCACCGCGTCGTATTACGCGAACACCGTCGCGCACTTCTTCGTCGACGCGGCGATCACCGAGCTGTCATTGCTCGCCGCGGCCGACTCCGGCGAAGCGAGCGCCGAGCGTTTCTGGAACTCGGTCATGCAGCTGCGGGATCTCTTGAAGTTCGAGTTCTTCTTCACGGACAAGGACGAGTTCAGACAGGAGATATGGAACGAGCTGCTCCACAGAGATAGGCGCTGGCCCGAGCGGGTCCTGGGCGGGGAAGCACGCCAGCTCCTGCGCGAGCTGCACCCGCTGACGAGCTACTGGGTGCTGCGACCGTATCTCGAGGCATACCAGGTGGTTGCCGATGCCCTCGCGTCGCACTCCCCATACGTTCCGATCAATGAACGCAAGTTCCTCGCCGAGTGCCTCGCCCTGGGCAGGCAGTACCGGTTGCAGCGCCTCATTCAAGGCGACGAGTCCGTGTCGCAGGTCTTGTTCGCGTCGGCGTTGAAACTCGCTCGCAACCGGGGTCTGCTCGATGTCGACGATCCCGACCTGGACAACCACAGAAAGGGGTTCGTGTCAGAGATCCGCGAGGCCCTGGGCAGGATCGAGTCGATCGCGGCGCTTGCAGCGGGCAGACGCGCAGGCTTCTAGCCGCACACCTTCCATCAGGTCGTTTCTCCCCATACGCTGCGTGTCGTGTTGAGACGCTTCGATCCGGACGTGGCGAGACAGATCGCGGTGCGAATGGAACGTGTCGGCGCCGACGCGACGGCGAATCTGTCCGCGGCGGTCATGCTGCTCCCAGGATCCCAGGCCGCGGCGCTGGGTCGGGTTGCCGCGGGATGGTGGCACGAGGAGGCGTCACGCATGCGTGCACGGGCCAGCCTCATCGAGCTCCGCGGTTCCGATCCCACCGCCCTCCAGCACCTCGACGCCGATCTCGCCGGGCTGGAGGGCCGGCGAGAGGAGCTTTCGAAGCAGTCACCGTTCATCCGATGGCTGGCATCCTGGTTCCCGCCGTTGCGGGAGTCGATGCGAGGCATGGATCTGACCCTCGAGGAGTTGGATGCCGCCATCGACGATCGGCGCTCGTGGGTCGATCGACAGATCCTCGAGTACGAGGGGTCCGGCGATGGCCGCATCGTCGAGGTGATCGGTGACCTGGGATCTGCACGCAACATCGCCGTGCTGGTACCAGGCGTGGGCACCGATCTCGACGCCTACGAGCGAGTGTTTCATCGGGACGCTCAGAACCTCGCCGACCGGCTCGGCGGTACCGACACCGCCGTGATCGCGTGGCTCGGATACGATCCCCCCGATTCGGTGGTGACAGCGATCAACGAAAGGCCGGCCAGGGACGGCGCCACTTCACTTGCCTCTTTCGTTGCTTCCCTGCCTCCGGCGCACATCACCATCGTTGGTCACTCCTACGGTTCGCTGGTCGTCGGTCTCGCCGTCGCTGAGGAGGGCATGGTTGCGGACGAGGTGGTGTTCATCGGAAGCCCAGGAGTCGGTGCCGACGCCGTCTCTGACCTTCACCTGCCTCCATCATCGGAGGTGTGGACCGGTCTCACACCCCTCGATCCGATCCAGCTGGCTCGACCGAAGTGTCTCACCCAGCCCGGGGAGTGCCTCTCGTCGCCGGGGGTCGTCTTCGGTGTCGACCCCCACTCGCCGCCATTCGGTGCCCGGACGTTCGATGCCGGGGACGCCCCATTCTGGAACGCCCACTCTGCCTACTACACACCCGGTACGAACGCGCTCGACAACATCGCACGAATCGTCACCGGGGACGATGACCGCGTGAGCACTCGATAGTCACGCTCTCGTCAACGTGCGACGAAGTAACCACGTGGCGACACTCAGCAGCACGATCGCATACCCAATGAGCACGGCGAGATCCGGAATGATGCTCGAGACATGTCCATGGAGTTGCACGATCTTCGAGAACGCCTCCAACGCCCACGCGTGCGGAGTGATGTGCGCCACGTGGTACATCGTCGGAGCGAAGATCTCGAACACCTGAAGGGGAACCATGCAGCCGCCCAGAGCGGCAAGTCCGAGGCCAAGGAGAACGCCGATCCCTGACGCCTGAGCGACGTTGCGAAACAATGATCCCATCACCATCGCCGCGCCAGCTCCGACCAGCGAGAAGCTGACGAGCAGCAGTCCGGTCGCGAGCGGATCACCCCAGTCGACACGGAAGAGAATCCAGGTCCCGAGGATGATGAAGAGACCCTGGACCATGGCAACACCAAACCGCCCGAGCGCCTCCCCGACGAGGATGGTGCCCATACGCGTTGGTGTCGACAGCATCCTGCGACTCACCCCGTAGGTTCTCGATTGGATCAGGGCTGCGGATCCCGTCAGTGAGGTGAGAAAGATGAAGAGCACGAGTTCCGACTGTGCGCCGAGGTCGAACCGACCACCCAACGTGAACGAGTACGGCTGGCCAACCGACTGTGTTTGCACATCGATTCGTTCGACGTTCGCCTGTTCGGCTTGGGCCGTCGCGATAGCATCGGGGTACGATGCAACGCCTCGGGCGCTTGCGAAGCCGGCGGCCCGTAGGACGGCGTTCTGTTGTGCGACCACCTGGTCGATGACGGTCCGAAGCTCGATCTGCTCTTGCAGGTCTCGCGCCGTGAACCCGACCTCGACGTGTTGTTGAACCAGCTGGTCGAAGTCTTCGGGAAGGTCGAGGCCACCCTGAAGTTCGCCCCGCTCCACCGCGAGGACCATCTTGTCGACGTCGGCGTATGGGATCACCTCGATGCTCCGGTCCGCCTCCAGTCCGGTGACGAGCGACTGCGCGAGGGGACCCCCGCCGGCCACGACGCCCAGCTTCGGACGGAACGCGCCCCCATACACCGCGCCGAGTACGAGTACGAGCACGAGCGGAAGGACGAAGACGAAGAAGAACGAGCTGCGGTCCCTCGTCATCCTGCGGATGTTGACTCCTGCGATGGCGAGTGCCTTCACCGGTCCACAACCTTTCGAACGACGACCACGGCGAGCGCGGAGGAGGCGACACCGATGGCGACGAGCACGAGCGCCGAGGGGACGACCGCGGCGATTTCACCTGACGCAAGGTCGCCGAGACCCCGGATGAACCATGCGTGGGGAGTGAACTTGCTCAGGAATTGCACGGCACTGCCGGCCTGCGACACGGGGAAGAACGATCCCCCGAAAATGGCGAGGGCGATCGCAACGATCGCCGTGTAGGTGTTCGCTTGTTCGTCCGTCTTCGCGAAACCCGACACGACGGCCATGATCCCGACCGCAGCGAACGTCGCAGCCAAGATCAGGATTGCGACTCCGACCGGATTCCCCCAGTGCGCGTGTAGAAGCAGTGTCGACGCCACAGCCAGCACCGTCATGCTCGCTATGCCCAGAACGTACGCGGCGAGGGCCTTGCCGCCAAGAATGGACGCCTTGGATATGGGCGCTGCCAGCAGTCTCGCCAGCGTCCCGTCGCGACGCTCTTCGAGGAGGCCGAGGACCCCTTCCTGGGCGACGAAGAACAGGAACATGATGGCCATGCCGACGGTCATCGTCGTCGTGTCGTCGAGACGTCGCGTTTCGGCCGAAAGGTCCCCAACTGCTATCGGCGACGGATACGCGGCGGCGTCGGTGATGGTCGAGGGACCGACGACTCCACCCGACGCCGCGTAGGTGCGCACCTCGAGGTTGACGGCCGACACCTCGTCGGCGAAGCCCTCTGCGACGGCCGTTGCGATCGCCGCGCTCGTGGAGTTGACCGGGCTTCCGATGACCGCGAGGGTGGTGCCCTGGCCGGCCTGAACGGCATTCGAGAACCCGGTCGGGATCACGAATGCCGCCGATAGCCCGTTCGTTGCATTGGAGGCTGGGTCGCCCCCGGCTTCAACTCTTGCCCGGGCGTCTGCCTCCGACTCGACGGAGACGATCGTCACCCCCTTCTGGCTGTCGGCCAGGCCGCCCAGCACCTGATCCACGAACATCGCTGCTACCTGTCCCCCGTCGTTGTTCACGACACCGAACGTTCCAGTGAAGCTCGAATCGGAGATCGGGTTGAACACGAAGCTGAAGATCGCTGCGAGGCCGAGCGGAGCGATGATCCCGACGATGTACGCGGAGCGGTCGCGAAGACGTCTCCGGAGGTCTTTGCCCGCGATCAGCAGCGCGTCTCGCATCAGTCTCTGAGGGCCTTGCCCGTCAGGTGAAGGAACACGTCTTCGAGATCCGGCTGATCGATGTCGACAGTTGCTACCGCGACCCCCGCCTCGGCGGCCGCTTCCAGTATCTCAGCAATGACGTCTCCGGCGTCCTCCACAACCACCTCGATGCCGTCGGGAGTCCTTGCGGCCTGCTGCACGGAGCCCACGCGGCCGATGCGTTCGACGGCAGCGTCCAGGTTCCCGGATGCTCTCACTCGTATGCGGTCGTTGCTCCCAACGAGCGCAACGAGTTCCCTGCGGGTTCCCTCGGCAACGAGACGACCACCGTCGATGATCCCTACCCTGTCACACAGACGCTCGGCCTCCTCCATGTAGTGCGTCGTGTAGATGACGGCCATCCCCCGCTTTCCGAGCTGTTCGACGTTCTCGAGGATGGCGTTGCGACTCTGGGGATCGACCCCGACGGTCGGCTCGTCGAGGATCAGGAGCGTGGGCTCGTGCAGCAGCCCGATCCCGATGTTGAGCCGTCGTTTCATGCCACCCGAGTAGCTCTCCACCCGATCGTCGGCACGATCGGAGAGACCGATGATCTCGAGCACTTCGTCGGTTCGGGTGACGAGTTCGGTCGACCCGAGCCGGTAGAGCTTGCCGAAGAACCGGATGTTCTCCCGGGCGGTCAGATCCGGATAGATGGCGAGATCCTGCGGAACGAGCCCGATCGCCGCTTTCGCGGCAACGCTGCGAGTCGTCACGCGGTTCCCGGCGACGATCACGCTACCCGCATCGGCAGTGAGCAGCCCGGCAATCATCGAGATCGTCGTCGTCTTGCCGGCGCCGTTGGGACCGAGGAGTCCGTACGTCTCGCCTTGGTCCACATGGAAGCTGACGCCATCAACCGCGACGAGATCACCGAACGACTTCGTCAACCCCTCACAGCGCAGCACGCCGTCCATGTGATTCCTCCCTCCTCCGCCATACCGGGCTATCCACCAGAAACTAGTCGATCGACCTCGTCGTCAGGCGACAACGACACGCCGCGGCAAACGACTCTTGCACTTCGGACCTACCGAGGGGATGCTGAGCATGTGATGTTTCGCGATCGACGGGATGCCGGTGCCAAGCTCGCATCCGAGTTGCGGTCCACATCACCAAGTGTGGTGGTGGGTCTTCCTCGTGGTGGCGTCGTCGTTGCCGCCGAGGTCGCCAAAACGCTCGGCATGCCCCTCGATATCGTGCTGGTGCGGAAACTCGGAGCACCCGAAGAGCCCGAGCTGGGTATTGGCGCGATCGCAGAAGGCGGGATCGAGGTGTTGAACACCGGGCTGATCGAACTGCTCGGTATCACAGTCGCCGCACTCGATCGGGAGCGGGAACGTCAGCGCCGCGAGCTGGAGCGCAGAAGCCGTCTCTACCGATTTGGACGAGAACCGCTGGAGGTGGCGGGTCGGCGCGTGATCCTGATCGACGATGGTCTGGCTACGGGTGTGACCGCGACTGCGGCTGCACGCTCACTGCGGGCGAGGGGGGCATCCCCCCTCGTGCTCGCCGTCCCTGTCGGTGCGCCGCCCGCCGTCAGAGATCTGGGCGGGGAGGTAGACGAGGTCGTGTGTCTGGAACGGCCGGTGCTGTTCAGAGCCGTCGGACAATGGTACGAGGACTTCCGGCAGACAACGGACACGGAGGTGCTCGAGTGCCTCCAGACATAGCGGGGCACCCCGACCGACCAAGCATCGGATTGCGCCTCCGGTCTCCGCGCCGCTGCCTTTCGGGGTGCCGAATCCGTACCCCTTCAATACCAGGCCCGCAGAGCGAAGACCAGGGTCTTTCGGCCCTACGGACCCGCCATCGATGAATTCTCGAAGCCCGCTTCGATCGTGCGGAGGAGTTCAGCCACCTGAAGTGGCTTCGAGATGATCCCGTCGATCTCCGTCCGGGTCATGATATTGACCAGACCATCAGTCTTCCTCGAGGCCATACCGATGATCGGTACGTCCGGGCCGTAGCGTCGGATGGTCGACGCGACCTCTCGCGCGTCGATGTCCGGGAGTTGAACATCCAGAAGAATCACGTCGAAGCGATGCTCCTCGACCGCCTTGATGGCGTCATATCCCGATTCGGCGATGTCGACCCGATGACCCCTTCGCTCGAGGAGTCTCCTTGCGACCATCCGGTTCGTAGGGCTGTCGTCCACAACGAGCAGACTCAGATGGCTTCTACGTTCCCTCAGCCAGTGCTTCGTGACAAGCCTGGACAGATCCACCGGCGATGGCCCGGTCAAGACGGCACGCAGCGCGCCCTCGAGTTCGCCGTCATCGATCGGCATTGTCAGATAGCCGCCGATGTTGAGATCGAGGCACCGTTTGGCGTCGCCTCGCTGCCCGACGGACGTGATGACCAGCATGTGCATCTGCTCGAGAGCAGGACGACGCCGCAGCTCGGCGGCGAAGTCAAGTGCATCGCCATCGAGCGTGATGACGGCGAGCGCGAACGGATGGTCGGCTGCGGACGCCGTACCGAACGCGGCGACCGCCTCCTGTCGAGATTCGACGGATACCACCGAGAGCCCGACTCGCTCTGCCGCCGCGGCGTGGCGCTCTTTGATGAACCGGCTCGAAGCGACGACGAGGACGGGCAGGCCATCCAGCTCGGATCGAAGTGGTTGGACAAGCTGCACGTTCCCGAGGTCGATGCCGAGCGGGATCGTCACGTGGAACGACGATCCGCGTCCCAGCTCACTCTCGGCCCATATACGCCCACCCATGAGCCCCACGAGTTGGCGACAGATCGACAGACCGAGTCCGGTTCCCTTCCTACGAGCCGCGCCGCCTCCCGCCTGTTCGAATGCATCGAAGATGCTGCCGAGCGCTGCACTTGGAATCCCCGGTCCCGTGTCATCGACACCGATCTGGATCACGACATCGTTCCCCACTCGCTCGTTCACCGACACCGAGACAGTGACTCCACCCGTGTCGGTGTATTTCAGCGCGTTCGAGATGAGATTCAGGAGAATCTGACGCACCCGGCCGGGATCGCCCTTGACGTTGAACGGAACATCACTGTCGATCTGGATGTCGTAGCCGATACCCTGCTCCGCCGCCTGGGCACGTGAGAGCGCCGAGATGTCGGTGAGCAGGTCACGCAGACTGAACGCCTCGGCCGCGATCTCCAATTTGCCGGACTCGATCTTCGACATGTCCAGCAAGTCGTTGACCAGCGTCAGGAGAGCGTCGGCGGAGGTCGATGCGAGTTCGAGATACTCACGCTGATCCGGCGTCAGCTTCGTTTCCAGGGTCAACTGAGTCATCCCGATGATGCCTGCGAGTTGGGTGCGAATCTCGTGGCTGATATCGGCGAGGAACCGCGACTTCGCGCGATCGGCTCGTCGAGCCGCCTCGAGCTGCGCCTCCAGCTGGCGATCAGATGGAGGACTGGTTGATTCTACGTCATGCGCCACTAACCCCTCCAGTGGGTCGTTGCTTCAGTATCGACGAAGCGGCTGTCGAATTGAGCATTTCCCGGCTATCCGTCCTTCGCGACGACCGGTGCGTGCAATCACCGGGCCGGGTCCGTAGCTCAGTCAGAGCAGCGGCTTCATGATCCGATTTGGGCCGTTTCCGTGACCTAGGCAAGCCCTCAAGAGGGACTTCTGACCAGACACCTTCCAGCAGTTCCACCTGCACTGTCTTTCAACTTTGGCCCGAATATGGCCCAGAGTCGAGTGCCCCACACTGAGATTCCGAACCGACAACCCCAGAGAACGGGCAGACGAAGGAGACTGGGCGATGGCGGGCCGCTGTCCTCGAACGGACTTCAGGGAGCCATCGAGCAAACCAATTGCTGACAGTTGGGAAGCAGCAAAGGGCGGGAGCCTGAACGACCCCTTGTTGCACCGTCGCGGCTACTTGCCGTTGGCAACGATGCTTGCGATGCATTGTCCCTGATACTCGTATGACTCCCACCCACCGTTCTTTCAGACATCCGGCGACGAGTCGCATTCATCGAGTAGATCGCTAGAACCGACGTAGGATTCCGCACTGGAGACATTGGGACTGAAATGATGAACCGGCCAACCAATCACGGTTCCGCATCAGGATCAAGAAGGTTGAGGGAGAACATCGTTCTGGCAGAGACAACCGGCACATGAGCAAAGCAGGCGACGGCAAGATGGGGCTATGGGCGGTGGTTGCCATCGGTGTCGGCGGGATGGTCGGCGGCGGGATATTCGCGGTGCTTGGGTTGGCGGTGCAACTAGCGCACGGCGGCACGCCAGTGGCCTTTGCGCTGGCGGGCGTAGTGGCTCTGCTGACGACGTATTCGTACGCGAAGCTATCGGTGGCTTATCCGAGCCGGGGCGGGACGGTCACGTTTCTAGATCGCGTTTTCGGGTCCGGAATGTTGACCGGCAGTCTGAATGTGTTGTTGTGGCTGAGTTACGTCGTGATGCTGTCGCTGTATGCGTTCGCGTTCGGCAGCTACGGTGCAACGTTTCTGCCGGAGACGTGGCAACCGATCGGAAAACATGCGTTGATCAGTCTCTGCGTGATCACGATTGCCGGGTTGAACCTGCTCAGCGCCGGGTTGATCGGCAAAGCGGAGAGTTGGATCGTGGGATTGAAGGTGGCGATCCTGCTGTTTTTCGTCGGTGCTGGTCTTGCCAGCGTTGACACTTCCCAAATCGCGCCAGGATCGTGGTCGACGCCGCTGCAGTTGGCGGCGGGCGGAATGATCATCTTCTTGGCCTACGAAGGGTTCGAGTTGATCGCCAATACGGCGCAGGATGTGCGGGACGCGGCGCGGACGCTTCCGCGCGCGTACTACACGGCGGTTGGGTTTGTGATCGGATTGTATGTGCTGGTCGCGCTCGTCACAGTGGGCAATCTCGCGGTGGACAAGATTGTGGCGGCCAAGGATTACGCGTTGGCGGAAGCAGCCCGACCTTTTCTCGGGCAGGCCGGTTTCACGCTGATCGCCGTCGCGGCGATGTTATCCACCGCTTCCGCGATCAACGCCACGCTCTACGGTGCGGCGCGGCTGAGTTATTGCATCGCGCGCGACGGAGAGTTGCCGGCAATGCTGGAACGGAAAGTGTGGGGTCAGCCGGCGGAAGGACTGTTGATCACCGCCGGGCTGAGCCTGTTCGTAGCCAACGCATTCGACCTGACGAGCATTTCGACACTAGGAAGCGCCGGGTTTCTGTTGATCTTCGCAGCAGTGAACACCGCCAACGCGCGGCACGCGCGACATACCAATAGCTTCCGCTGGATTTCGGCCGCCGGGACCTTCGCATGTTTTGCGGCATTGGGCGCGTTGATTTGGCAGACGGCGAGCACCGGGCCCGGCAAGTTGTGGGCGCTGGCGGGGATGATCGCGTTGGCAGTGGCGATCGAAGGGAGTTACCGGCTGGCGAAACGGGAGATTCGGTTGCATGAATAACAGACCGAACCACCTGCTCCGGGACCCACCATGCATCCCGACGCTCACCGAGCCGGCAGGCGAACCGTGCACGGTCGAGGCGGATCCTGAGAACAGAGACGCCCGAAAGGCAACCGGCGACTAGACCGGCTGATCTCAAGCTGCAGGGCAATCGCGGTGGAAGACCGCGCAGTCCCCGAGACGGTCGGCACGGTCCTCTCCTCCAGAAGCACCTCTGCCCCGTCCTGGCATGGCATCGGGGTTTGCCAGCACGATCACTACTCAGAAGTCCCGGCAAGAATCAGGGAGCAGGTAGGGGGTATGCTCGGTTGTTGGGATCGTGAAGGCGGGAGGCGGGCGCAGTGGGCCTCCGGCCGCGCGTATCTAGTGGAGGGGACTACATCATGACTCGAAACGAAACACGCGGCAAGGTGACCTTCGGCACACCGAAGAACCACCAGACGCGTGAGGTACCCTTGCCCCGATTCCTGGTCGAAAGGATCGCGGTCATGTTGGAGGGTGTTGAAGGTGAGTCAGAGATGCCAACAGGTCTTCGGGTTCACGATCTCAGGCACACCGCGGCGTCCCTCGCCCTCTCGTCGGGTGCATCGGTGAAGGCCGTCCAGCAGATGCTCGGGCACTCGTCCGCGACGCTCACATTGGAGCGCCATTCGCACCTGTACGGCGACGATCTGGATGCCCTCGCGGACCGTCTTGACGAACGAGACCGTGTTTCTGTCGCGGCCCGGGTGCGGCCCAAACCTGCTTCAACCGTTGTCAGCTTTGAGAGGAGCCCGGAAACCCTGTAAACATAGGCGATCTCACAAAGTCGGGGCCCGTAGCTCAGGTGGTCAGAGCAGCGGACTCATAATCCGTCGGTCGCAGGTTCGAGTCCTGCCGGGCCCACCGAAGAGAACCTCAGGTGATCGGGCAGTTCAAGATCGCTCCAAGAGGTCAAGTACTCAGAGGGGCTCAACGCGATCGTCGGGCGTCTGGGCGACCTGGACCCTATCGCCTCCTGCGTGCTTGGCTGTGTACATCGCCTTGTCCGCGGCCTGAAGCAACCCGGCCATGTCGGCGCCGTGCTTCGGGTATAGGGCAACCCCGACCGTGAGAGTAACCGGACTCATGACGGAACCCTCGTGCATGATGTCGAGCCGGTGCGCTCGCTTGCGGATCTCCTCCGCCCGGAGGAATGTCACGTCGAGCGAACTCTCGGGGAGCAAGGCGACGAACTCGTCCCCACCGAAGCGGCACGCTACGTCTTCGGCACGGGTGAGGCTACGGAGCAACCCACCAAGCTCAACTATCAGCGCGTCGCCCCCCCGGTGGCCGAACGTATCGTTGAAGTCTTTGAAGTGGTCGATGTCCATCATCATGAGACCGAAGGACGCGCCGGCGCGGGCAGAGCGGCTGATCTCGCGCTCGAGCGTCTCCTCCAGATATCGACGGTTGAACAGGCCCGTAAGCGGATCCTTGATGGACTGCTCGCGAAACGACCCGCGCAGCCGAATGTTCGTGAGGGCCAACCCGAGATGCTCGCACACAGATACGGCGAGCGCCTCGTTCGCCGCGCTCGAAGGCGGCGTGACAGAAGGGCTCGCGGTCCCGGCAGTGGCGAGAACAAGAAGTCCAGTCGCTCTCCCTTGAACGATGAGCGGGACACATAGAAGCGCCTCCTCACCGTCCCCCGCGTGCACGCAGCGCGGGCCCTTGACGCCCGTGAGGCTACCGTGCCGCCGCCCACGGCGTAGCGCCCAGCAATCCTCAGGTGCGAACACCTGAGCACCCGCCGCGCCGTCGCCCCAGGAGGTCAGTGCCTCCACAACGTTTCCGGACTCACTCTGCATGAAGAACCCGCCGGAGAACTCCTCGAACAGCCGGGAACCAAAACTCGCTGCGACGTCGAAGACCTCGCCTGGCGACTCAACGGCCTGGAGGTAATCGACCATCTCACCCATGAGGGTCAGCTCGCGGGTACGGCGTTCCAGCTCCGCCTCCATGAGCACGTGTCTCGTCACATCCCGCCACCCGGCTGCCAAGCCGTCACCGATCTTCACAGCACGAACTTCAAAGGCGCGGACGAGTCGCTTAGCACCGCGTTCGTCATCTTCGTATTCCAGGGACTGGGTCCCCAGCGGCTCCCCCGTCTCCACGACGTGGCAGAAATCGTCGAAGAACTCCCGCTTGTGGTACTCCGCGAGAGTCTCAGCGGGACTCTCACCTACATTGCGTTGCGGGGTGCTGCCGCTGACGATCAGGAAGTCAACGATTCCACCGGCCTCATTCCGGATAGCGGTGAACACGCCGAACGCATCAAGCAGATGCTCGAACAGGTACTGGATCTCAGTCGCGTGCCACTGCAGAACGGGGTCGTCGCCGGTGAGGTCGACAACGGATTCCGTATTCGTTGGCTGGTCGGTGGACGAACTCATAACACACGCGCCGCCTTCAACCACGAACAGTACCACCAGGGCGCCCGCGCGGCATGGTATTCAGTACTTCTGGGTGATCCCGTCAATCCTGGGGTTCGACACGGAGTGTGCGTGATCGACGACGACGGATCATCAAGCGGTGGTTGGTTCAGTAACGGAAGAGTGTGTGCGACACGTCGCAACAGGCTACGCGTCGGGCTTTCGAAAGCCTCAGCCGGCCAGGAGGACACCCTCGACCTCGAGGGGCAGGGTGAGTTCGAATACTGTCTCGTGACTCAGGCGCTGATAGGTGAGGTCTCCGCCCATGCGTCGGGCGAGGTCCCGCGAGAGGGTGAGGCCCAACCCGACCGATTCGGTGTGACCGGCAGCCTGGCCGGACGTCCAGTACGGCTCGAAGATCTGTTCCTCACTCCCGGAAACAACTGCGGCTCCACGATCACAAACCCGAAGGACAGCCATGTTGGCATCGGTGTCGGCCTCGATGCGGATCGGACCGGCGCCGTGACGTACCGCGTTGGTGACCAGGTTGCGGATGATCTGACGTACCCGACCGGCATCGGCCCACGCGTGTACGTCTTCTCCGACCACGCTGATCTCTCTACCCACCAGGTCTACGGTCGCCAATGCCGCGTTGATCGCGTCGTGCACGCTCATCTGGGACAATGCCACGGCCAGGTCGCCAAGGTCCGCCCGTGCGGACGCCAGCAGGTCTTCGACAATCCCGCTCATCTGCCGACTCGCGGACGCTATCAGACTCACCATCTCGTCTACATCTGTATCGGCCATGGACAACCAACTGTTCTCGAGCAGGTTGGAGAACCCGACTACCGCGGTCAACGGGGTACGCAACTCATGCGAGACCGACGCGATCAGTCGTGACTTGAGCTGAGACAACTCCACGGCGCGACGACGGGCTTTCTCGATCTCGGTGATATCGACGTACGCGGCGACCACCCGCGAATAGTCGGGACGGCCTCCGACCAACGCCGCGATGTACCGGAGCTGTGCATGCCGTAGCGTCCCGTCGGCCCTCACCAGATCGCCATCCATCGTGTGCTCGTACATTCCGGCTGCGAGTGCACCCAATATGGCGGCAGCAGCCCCAGGCGTAGCCGCAGCAATCGACGGCTGGCCTGACAAGAGACCAAGGGGGTTGTCTCTGCCGATTCCGAACAGCTCTGCCGACGCCAGGTTCGCGGCCGTCACAACCGCCCGCCCGGCCCCGGCGAACGCTTCTTCTGGATGTTCGGCCAGATACCCGAAAAGGTCCGTCACCCCTGAAGCCGACAGTTTGCCCAGCCAGGCCACCGCCGGTGTCATGTCCAAGATCCTCAACGCTATCGGCGACAACTCGAACAGCGCCGCGAACCGGTCACGAGACTCCTCCAACTCCCGACGCGCCTTTGTACCTTCGGTGATATCTAGCACCGTTCCCCGCATCTCACCGGTCTCGGGCACCATCCGCACCCACAGCTTCGCCGGAAAGAGAGTCCCATCGAAACGCACCAGATCGGCTTCATACCCATCGATGTGACCGTGCCGGCGAAGCAGCCCAATTGCCTTCTCCAGTTCGCCAGGCGACGCCCACAGACTCAGCATCCTCTGAGAGAGCGCTTGAGCCTTCGATTCGAAACCGTACATCTCCACAAACGCGTCGTTGACTGCCACCAGCTGCCCATCAATCCTGTTCACAAACACCCCGACGGGCACGTCCCACGCCGCACGGGCCAGCTCCAACGCCACCGCCCCTTTGCGCCGCTCAGACGCCTGATGCGTCGCCGCCGCCGACATCAACACGATCAACAACGTCGCCAGAAAGGCCAGCACCGTCGTGCCCGCCAACCCTCCACCGGCGTCATCGGTCAGCGTGACCGCCAACCCTATCCCATTCGCCGTTACCGCCCGCGACGCACTCGAAGCGCGATCGATCGGCGACCCATCCGGCCCCGATAGAACCAACCTCATCCCCTCACCCTCAGCCAGCAACGCCAACGTCCCGTCGCTTTCAACCAACGGGCCGAGTGCAAACATCCCCAGCAGGGCACCCTCCGACCGGCCGGTCAGCGGAATCACTTCCGCGACCTGACCGCTCGCCGGATCGAACGACAACGACGGCACCCCCGATGTGAGCGCTGTTGACACCGTCGGCACGACCATCTGATCCCACACCTGCTGCGAGACGGAAGGACACCGCACGCACAGCATCGTGTGCGAACCGTCAGGGGCCAGATACACCAACGTCTCGAACGAGCCAGATCGCGCTGCCCGGTCTCCCCCCTCAACCAGATCCTCCACCCTGCCCCTTCCAACGTCCATCAAATCCGCGATCCCACGAAGATAGGCAACACGAATCGAGAGCACCTCCTCGACTGTCGCCGCTGCCATCTCCGCATGACTCCCCATCAGGTCCGCCGAGTGACGCTCAAGCGCAGCCTGGGTGACCACACCAACCCCGAGCGCCACCACCACTCCAACCACAACATGCCACATCGCGAGCCGATTGGCCACGAAAGAACGCACCCAAGAGACAGACGGCAGCATCCTCACAATCGAGCCTTCTCTCTGCACCCGCCCACAGATCCGACAACTGCTAAACAGAAAGCGTGGTGCAGTATTCGTTACTATCTGCGAATATCGGCCCGGAGAGGCGTCTCCTTGAGCCAACCGTCTCCCTCGAAGAGCCTAGGGTTTCCAGGTCGCGGCAATGCGCTCAGCGGCTACGAAATCGTCCTCGAACGTGACCTTGAACGTTCGAGGGTCACCAGGCACCACCGCGATGGTCAGATCCGAGAACTGCTCCACCGTTTCAGCCGTGTCCACTCCCTCGAAGCCCAGGTCCTTCGCCGCCTGATACGCAGCAAGCAACGGACCCGCACGAAAACACTGAGGTGTTTGCACCGCCTGCACCTCGCTCAACGATTCGATCATCCCGTCAGTCATCCGAAACAACGTCGTCTCAGGGACGTAGCCAGGAACTGCACCACCGACCCGACACGCCGCCTCGATCACCGTTTCGAGCATCGACACCGAGAGGAACGGACGAGCACCGTCGTGAATGGCGACGCACGACAACGTGTCGATCTCGTCGGCGAGTACCTCCAGCCCGCGCAGCTCACTCTCCTGTCGGGTCGCACCCCCTTCGACGATCTCGATCTCCTGTCGCACGAAGGACGACACGATCTCCTCCGCTCTCACACGGTCACCCGTACGAACGACGAGAACGATCTTCTCGACAGAAGACAGGTCCAGCGTCTCGAGCGGGTACGCCAGAAGAGGTCGGCCCCGGACCTCGACGTACACCTTGTTGAGGGTGGAACCTGAACGTGCACCGGCCCCGGCGGCAAGCAGGATCGCCGCGGTGGTCATCAGCAGCACCCTACCAGCGGTACACTCGCCGCTCGATGCGGACTCGAGTCATCAACCTGCCGGCCACGATGCGCGTCGCCAGTTCGGACCTCCGACGCGATCTCGACTCTCTCCCTGCCGATATCGACACGATCGTGTTCGTCGGGCTGGGCACCGAATGGCTGGTTCCTGCCATGGTGGAGCGCTACTCCACCGCCGACGCCGACGCTCTCGTCGCCGTCAGGACCGTCAACGAAGCAGTGAAACGAGTACACGACGGCATCGTCTCGACGGGGCTGGATCGCACAGGCATCGTCACCGTCGCAGGTCCGGAGATCGTGGACCGCGCCGCGCTCGAAGCTGCACTGAGCGATCCTCCCGACTCCATCATCGATCCCGCCGCTGCGGTCGCGGCGTACGGAGGACGAGTCCTCCCCTTCCCTATCAGACCTCGCGACTGAGAATCACCTGCTGAGCATTGTCGCCGAGCATTCGGGCTCCGACGCCGAACCTGGCGAAACGTTCGTCCTTCGTGAACCCTTCGTGGTAGCGGTAGTAGATCTGCTGCGCGATGACGGCCAACCTGAACAGCCCAAACGTGTAGTAGAAGACGATGTCGCCGACGTCCCTCCCGGTTTCCGTTGCGTAGCGGTCGACGATCTCGGAGCGCGTCAGCGCCCCGGCTGCTGTAGTGGGTCCGCCGGCGATTGCCGTCAATGCGGGCGGATCGCCCGGTTGCGCCCAGTAGGCGAGGCTCGAACCAAGATCCATGAGCGGGTCGCCGAGTGTGGCCATCTCCCAGTCGAGTACCGCTCGGACGCGTTCCAGATCGCTTGGATCGAGCACCAGGTTGTCGAGCTTGAAGTCATTGTGGACCAGCGTGGTTCCGGACTCTGTCGGCTGGTGTATGTCGAGCCATTCGATCGTGGCGTCGATCGACGGCTCAGGGTCGATCGAGGCACCTCGCCATCTGCGCGCCCATCCTTCGACCTGTCGTCGCACGTACCCTTCGGGGCGCCCGAGCGATGCGAGGCCGGCGGCGTCGACATCGATCGCGTGGATCTCGGCAAGAGTGGATACGAACGAGCGGCAGATTCCGCCCATCGTTCCGGCGCCGGGTGCCGGACTCGAACCACGCAGGATCGTGCCGTCCACCCGGGTCATCAGGTAGAAGGGCGCTCCGATGATCGACTCCTCTTCACAGAACGCCACTGGCACAGGGGTCTTCGGCCACACCGGATGGAGACCGTGGAGGATACGGTACTCGCGGCTCATGTCGTGACCCGATCGCACGTGGGCTCCCATCGGTGGACGCCGTAGCACCAGCTCCCGATCGCCCACGTGCAGGAGGTAGGTGAGGTTCGAGTGCCCCGAGGGGAACTGCTCGACCCGGATAGGTCCCCCGAGTCCGAGGCGCCTCTCGATCCACGGCTGAAGCGCATCGACGTCGAGCTCCTCGCCCGGTCGTACAGGTCGTAGTTCGTTCATCGCGCGTACTTGGCAAGCTCGGCGCGGGCGACGAGATCTCGGTGGACCTCGTCGGCGCCGTCATAGATTCGCGCCGCGCGTTCGTGCCGATACCAGAAGGCGATGGGGGTGTAGTCGGTCATGCCGAGCCCTCCTAGCGTCTGAAGGGCCCTGTCGAGCACACGGCCAAGCGTGTCAGCGACGAAGAACTTGATGGTGGAGATCTCGGTTCGGGCTGCGTGGGCTCCTTCTCGCTCGATCTTCTCGGCAGCGTCCATCACCATCAACCGAGACGCGTTCACTTCGGCCCGGCTGTCTGCGATCCAGTGCTGGACTACCTGCCGGGACGCCAGCGGTTTTCCCGGCGCCAGCTCCCTGTCGATGGCATGCCGAGACATGATCTCAATAGCCCGTTCGCAGATCCCGATCCATCGCATGCAGTGATGGACGCGCCCGGGGCCCAGCCGCTCTTGAGCAAGCGCAAAACCGGCTCCCTCGGGCCCGATTCTGTTCGTGATCGGAACTCTGCATCCATTGAACGCGACCTCGGCATGGCTCGCCCATCCGTCGCCACGCTCCCCCATCACCGAGGTATTTCGCACCAGCTCGAACCCCGAGGTGCCAGTCGGCACGACGATCATGCTCGCCTTGCGGTAACGATCTTGCGACTCGGGGTTCGTCACCGCCATCACGATTGTGAACGCCGCCCCTTGCGCGGCCGTGGTGAACCACTTGTCGCCATTGATGACGTAGTCCACCCCGTCCTTCACCGCGGTAGTCGCCAGCCAGGCGGGGTTGGATCCTGCGCGACCGGGCTCCGTCATCGAGAAGCACGACCTGATCGTCCCATCGACGAGCGGACGCAACCACGTTTCTCTCTGCACCTCGTCACCGTGCTTGAGCAGGAGCTCCATGTTGCCCACATCGGGTGCCTGGGCGTTGAACGCATAGTGCCCCAGCGGAGTGCGTCCCAGTTCTTCGCTCACTCGCGCGAACTCGACCAGCGACAGACCCGGTCCACCTGCGTCGGCAGGAAGGTGAGGTACCCAGAGACCCATCTGCTTGACGCCGACACGCAGCTCGTCGAGCCGCGGCCGCACGGACTCGAAGCCGCCGGCCAGGAACGGCGCCTCCAGTGGCTGGACCTCCTTCTCGACAAAGCTGCGCACGGTGTCAAGAACCGCATCGAATTCGCCCGGCATGGCGATGAGTCTACGGCCGGGAACCTTCGCCGTGCCGCAATCGTCGAAAGGGAGACGAAGGGAGCTTTCAATGCGACGAACAGTCATCATGATCAGCCTCATCGCGATGGTCGCGACGGCGTGTGCGGGCACCAGCTCGATCGGCACGAGCTCACCAGGTACCGGCAGCCCGGGCCTGTTCGGAGCGTCCCTGTACACCGTTGGTAGCTGCGATGATCTCCTCTCCTACTACGTCGACCACGCCGTCGACCTCGTGGGACCCTACGGGTTGCCCGGCTACGGCTACTACTACGGAGGTCCGATGCTGGCGGAGGACGCCGTCAGGTCGCCGGTCACCACGACCGCGGCGCCGACGGCAGCGGGGTCCTCTGACAACTCGTACTCAGGCACGAACGTGCAGGTGGCGGGTGTCGATGAGGCCGACATCGTCAAGACCGACGGTGAGCGCATCTTCATGCTCGTCGACGGTGTCCTTCGTATCGCTCTCGTGCAGCCGGGCGGTGTCCAGATGGCCGGCAAGCTCCAGCTCAACGATTGGTGGCCGAGCCAGATGCTTCTGTCCGGAAACCGCCTTCTGCTGATCGGACCCAGCTGGAACAACTCGCCCGTCCCACTTGGAGGCATCGCCCCCAACTACTCGTCGGCGGTCACTCGCATCGTGCAAGTCGACGTGTCAGACCTGAGCGCGCCGACGATCGACCGAACGCTCCTCCTCGATGGCTCCTACGTCGACAGCCGCCTCGTCGACGGTATCGCCAGAGTCGCCATCAACTCGAATCCGGTCGGGTTCGATTGGGCGTACCCGGAGGGTTCGGGACTTCGGGCCGAGCAGCTTGCAACACAGAAGAACCGTGACATCGTCAGGACGTCCACGCTCGACAACTGGCTCCCCTACTACGTCCTCACAGACGAGCGAACCGGACGCACCTCAGAAGGACGTCTGCTGGACTGCAGCACGGTCATGGCCCCGAAGGACTTCGCCGGACTCGATACCCTTTCGATCCTGACACTCGATTTGAACTCAGGCATCGACGACTGGTCGAGCGCCGGCGTGGTCGCATCTGGAAGCACCCTCTACGCAACCGCCGATCACGTGTACGTTGCGACCCAGCGGTGGGTCGACTGGTCGGTCCTGACGGAAGCGGACGTTCGCAACGAAGCGGACGGGTTCAGCACCCAGATCCACATGTTCGACACCTCGCAGCCGGGCAGCCCTCGATACGTCGGTGGTGGTGAGGTGAATGGGTTCTTGTTGAACCAGTTCTCGATGGACGAGTACGACGGTGTCCTGCGAGTGGCATCGACCACCGCGCCGTCAGGGTGGTGGTGGTCGGACCAGTCCGAAAGCCTGGTGTCCACGTTCCGCCTCGACGGCGGTGAGTTGCAGCAGATCGGTCAGGTTGGGGGTCTTGGCCAGGGCGAGCAGATCTACTCGGTGCGGTTCATCGACGACGCCGGGTATGTCGTGACGTTCCGCCAGACGGACCCTTTGTACGTGATCGACCTCGCCGACCCTACGACGCCACGCGTCGCCGGTGAGTTGAAGATCCTCGGCTACTCCGCATACCTGCACCCTGTCGGTGACGGCCTGCTGCTGGGTGTCGGCCAGAACGCAGACGATGAGGGCCGTACCAGCGGCACGCAGTTCAGCCTGTTTGACGTGTCGGACCCCGAGAACCCGACGAGGGTCGATCAGGTCAAGATGGACAGTGGCTACTCGGCCGCCGAATACGACCACCACGCGTTCACCTACTGGTACGGTCTCGTGCTGACCCCGTACCAGTCTTGGAAAGACAACACGACGGAGAGCGGCGTTCTCGCCGTTCGCGTGTCCGACGGTTCGCTCACGTTCGAAGGCGTTCTGCAGCAGCAGGACAAAGCACCGGACGCGATACGAACGATCGTGATCGGCGACACCATCTACACCATCACCTATGGCGGTATCGGGATGAACGATCTGAACACACTCGAATCTCTCGGGTTCGAGTCGTTCTAGGAGAGGGCGTTCTGGAGCGCCACCAGGTGCACCGCCTCATCGACGTCCAGTCCCATCTCCGGATGGGGCACGTCGATGAGGCGTACGTCGATATCGAGGGCTCTCGAGATGTACCGTTCCGCCTGGTCGAGAGAGAGACGGTGGAGCAGGAATCGCAAGAGCAGGCCGGGGCCGAGGAGTCGCGCCGTCCGGATGACGTTCTTGCGGGCGTCGGCGAGAGGACGTAGCCGGGATGCCAGCTCGGGCACTGTTGACGGGCGAAACACGATGAAGTCGACTGCGGTGAACTCTCCGTCCGTGAGCCGCCAGTAGCTGTTGGGATACTCCGGGTAGTGATCATCCACTGCCTCACGCCTGATCACACCGGCAGTCGCGTCGGGACCACGTGCAGACGCGACGAACCAGTCGACCATCGCCCCTGTGAGCAGCGGGATGTCCGAAGTACAGGCGGCAGCGAAGGGTCCCGGAAAACCTCGTCCCTGCAAAGCTTCGACGCCGGCGACGAAGTTGTCGACAAGACCCTGACGGGTCGGCACGACCGCTGCCAGCTTGGGTGAACTGACCTCGATGTCGCCGACCACGACGATCCGGTCGATCGATTCGGCGTCTGTGAGCGCGTCGACCACCCGCTGCCCGATGGTCTTCCCGGCGACTTCCACACTCGCCTTGGGGAGTCCCCTCGTGTGCGGGTAGAGCGTGTCTCCGGGCGATGGCACTCCGCCTGCCAGCACAACACAGTCCATCAGGGCGTGGAGGCCTTCACCCCGGCCAGGCGTTCACCGAATAGGGAGTACTTCCCGGCTGCGACCATGGCGACGATCACCGCCACCAGTGGGACTCCCGAAATGAGAAGCCGGAGCCCAAGTGCGACCGAAGTGGGCTGAGAGGCGAGCGCCGGGTCATACCCCGTCACCGCGAGCATCCCGCCGATGAGCGTCCCCTGAAAAGCGAACGCCGCTCTGATCACGAACCCATGCATTCCGAAGAACATCCCCTCGCGCCGCACGCCGTGGCGGGCGGCGTCCTCGTCGATGACGTCGGCGAGCATCACCTCCCTCAGCATGAGTAGGCCGGCCAGCCCGATGCCGAGGCCGCCCGCTGCAACCAGAGCTTGCGAGTACGTGTGCACGATCCCGAGCGGTACGAGGAGCACGCCGAACACACCGAGCGCCACGATGATCGCCGAACGCGTCTCCCACCTCTTGGCCGCCCAGGTCCACAGAGTGAACGAGGGAATCGCCACCACGAACGCCATCCCGCTGATGAGACCCTGGCGGAGCCCGTCGGTCTCTCCGAGCACGTACTTGGCGAACAGCGGGACCACCGCGGGGAGCACCACCAGCACGAACTCGATCGCAGTGGACATCACGAGGAACCAGCGGAACGTCAGACTCTCGAGCGTTCTACGGACCGCCTTGGTGAAGGGGAGTTCGGACGGTGCGGTCGTGTGGGCGGGTTCGAAACTCCCGCCGAGCGAGACGAGGAACGCTGCGCTGGCCAACGCTCCGAACACGACGCCCATCATCGCCCACCCGATGGCATCGGCCACACTTTTGGCGAACGTCACGCCAACGATCACTCCGAGGATCGCAAACGCCTGACGCCATCCGGCTACGGTCGCGCGTGGACCCTGCTCCGGGTACATGGCAGGGAACAACGCGACGTAGTTGATCGTGATCGCCGAAAAGAACGCATCGAAGACACAGATCGCGATCAGGAAGTACCACCAGAGCCCCCCTCCGAAGGTCGTCCCCAACCCTGTCGGGGCCATCCAAATGGCCGCGAAACTGGCGCCGAGGGGAACGGCGAGCACGACGATCCATGGGATCCGTCTTCCCCACCGGCTGTTGGTCTTGTCGGAAAGCTGACCGGCGAGGGGATCGTTGACCATGTTCCAGAGCGTGTACAGCACCCACGCCCAGGTCATCGCGAGCGGAGCGAGGCGCAACACGTCGAGGTAGAAGAACTGCACCCAGCCGATGAACGCCTCGTAGGAGAGCGATACGCCGAACGTGCCGAATGCCCAGAGGATCTTGTGACGCGTCGACAGTCTGCTGCGGTGCACCCAGGCGTTGGCCATGGAACGTGAGGCTACCGGCCGGAAGACACCGGTGCGCGTCTGATGGCTATCTTCCTGGTGTGGATAGATCGATTCGCAGGGCCGTGGAGGTTCTGGCGACCTCACAACGCATCCTGATCTTCACAGGTGCCGGCATCTCGGTGGAGTCCGGAATCCCCGACTTCCGTGGCCCCGATGGGCTCTGGTCGCGCATCGACCCCTCCCTCTTCGATATTCGCCGTTATCTCTCCGACGCCGAGGCCCGGCGGCAGGTGTGGCGCGTGCACCTTTCGGGCGAGTTGAGCGTTGCCGACATCCATCCGAACGCGGCGCATCGGGCACTCGTCGACCTATGGAACACGGGCATGACGACAGGTTGCATCACGCAGAACGTCGACGGACTCCACAAGAAGGCAGGGCTTCCCGATGCGGCTGTGGCAGAACTCCACGGCGACCTGACCCGTGTCGAGTGCGTCTCGTGCAGGCGACGGTGGCCCGCCGAGGTGATCGTCGAGCGACTCGCCTCAGGTGACGATGACCCGCACTGTGTCGAGTGCGGGGGGATCCTCAAGTCGACGACCGTGCTGTTCGGCGAGCTTCTCCCTGGTGCAGCGATAGCGCGAGCGCAGCAGATGTCGGAGTCTGCCGATGCCGTGCTCGCCATCGGCAGCACCCTCTCTGTGTATCCGGCGGTTCAGTTCGTTCTCGAGCCGGTGTTCCGAGGGGCGCCATTGGTCGTAGCGAACCTGGGTCCGACCGAACAGGACAGGCTCGCAACCGTACGAGTGGATGGGCCGGCTGCTACGACCGTTCCGGCGATCGTTCAGGGTCTTCTCGCCTCGATCTGACTTCAACGATCAGACCGACCAGGAATGCCGCGATCATGAGCCACTGCACCCAATCCCCGACGCGGGTATAGAACGTCGGCTGGAGGGTACGGAATCCGACTTCCCCTCGAAGGATGGCACTCGACATGATCGGGGTTCGCTCGGTGATCGTCCCGTCCGCGGTGATGAGCGCGCTCGAACCGGTGATCGAAGCGTGCACCATGTCGATGCCGTTTTCGGCGGCGCGCATCCGGGTCATCTCGCTGAACTGCAGGGAGGCGGCGGAGTGCCCGTAGCCCGACTCATTGGTGGTGACCACCACGAACCGGGCGCCGGCGCGTACCGCGTCCCGAACATGACGCGGGAACGCGGCCTCGAAGCAAACGACGGACGCAAGAGGCCCTTCCGGTAGATCCCACACGACGGGGCCGGGTCCCGGCACGATGTCGAGCGTGACGCGGTGCGTTTCTTTGATCCAGCTCAAGTACCGACGGAACGGGATGTACTCACCGAACGGGACCCCCTGCGTCTTCTCGTACTCCCCGATGACCATCCCGTCGGGACCGTAGAGGACGTTGGCGTTCACGAACCCGCTCTCGCCCACCGTTCGAGACGACCCTATGAGAAAGAACGCGTTGAGTCGGCGGGCTTCGGCGCCGACCGCGACCGCGTTCGCCGGGTTGGTGATCGTGTCTGCGTCGTACATGGCGGAGCTCTCAGGCCAGATCACCAGGTCGATCGAACCCGCCGCGAGCGTCCGTGTCAGCGCGAGATGCGAGTCGAAGATCCTCTGGTTCTCGTTGTCGCAGTACTGACCGGGGCACGGGCTCGAACCCTGAATGACGGCGACTCGAAGGGGTGTTCCATCGACGCGGGACGGCCAGATCGATCCGGCGATGGCCAGGATCACTCCGGCCGCAACGGCTGCGGCGATCGGCCCGACGTTCCGTTGTTCGATGAGCAGCACGATGCCTGCCGCAACGGCGATCGCGAGCACCGACAGCCCGGTTTCCCCCACCCACTGGGCGCTGTCTCTGAGTGGCGCGATGTCGCCGGCCGCGGTGCCGAGAGACCCCCACGGGAACCCACCGAACGGCCAGTGTCCCCTGAACCACTCCGAGACCGTCCACGCGCCGACGACGAGCAGCCACCAGTGCCTGGACGACCGGAATCGCCAAGCGACGTACCCGACCGGCACGAGATACAGAGGCAGAAACGGGAACAGGAACGCCGCGCCGACTCTGGTGGAGACCGCGACCCACCAGATCAGCGACGTGAAGAATCCCAGGCCAAAAAGGTACGTGGCTGCGACAGCCGTCCATCTGCTCGTTGCTCGACGAAGACCCCACAGCAATGGCACGGGGGCGATGAACACCATCGCCCCCCACCCGACCGGCGGAAACGCCATCCACAGCAGTCCCGCCGATATGAGTGCACCGAGCCAGGCCACGCAGGCACGCTAGTCGGCCTTGACCCCTCTGCGCCGCTTCACGATCCGCCGCACGATCCAGAACACGATCGCAACAGGAATCAGGATCAGCAGGACGATCGGCAGGGCGAACACACTCAGCCAGATCACGGCAGATGCGAGCCATTGGAGCGCGGCGACGAGCCCCCTCAGCGCACTCCGGAAGATCGTTCCCGCGTTCCAGCCCTCCTTGGCGATCGGCTCGAGTGCTTCTGATGGAGTCAGTGTGACCGACACGGTTGCGAGCGCCACCTGTGAGTCGTACAAACGTTGTCTTCCCTGGAGCTGTTCGATCTCTCCACGCACCTGCCGGATGCTCTCGAACACGTTCAGGAGATCCTCTGGTTTCGCGTCGGGTCTTTCCCGAACGTCGGCCAGCAGAAGCCGAAGCTCGCCTTCATAGGCGGTGAGATTCTTCAGCTGCGCTTCCAGATCGCTGTACTCCTCCGAGATGTCCTGTGACGAGGTCGTGAGCGAGCGCACGTTCATGGCTTCGGCCTTGAGGGCTTCGATGAACGCGTCGAGTTGGTCCGCCGCGACCCGAACCTGCAACGTAGAGAAGGCCGGCCCGTCTGTGAGTTCCCGGTAGGTCTGCTCCGCCGAGACATACCCTCCGTACTGGTTGGCGAGCCTGTGCACGGTTGCCGAACTCGCTTCCGGATCGGCGACCTCGAGATCGATCGAAGCGGTCTCGATGATCTTGCGGTCCTGGGTTGCGGCATCGACGGCGTTCGCGTCGTACGCAACCAGCTCTCTCGGCGAGAGCTCCTGAACGGGCGCTGGCGAGCCGCCGCTGAGGTCGGCACCGATCTTCTGGAACTCGGAGGCCTCGCCGTTCGCACACCCTGCCAGGACGGCCGCAAGCGCCACGATGATCAGTCCACGTCTCACAATCCACTCCTCGGCTAGACATAGGTGAGACGCTCGGATGAGGTCTGGGAGTTCCCGGTCAGAAAGCGTATGCCGGAGTGTTCCCGTCCTTCCACTTGATCGAACACCCCATCGAAGGCCACTGGTCCTCGGAGACGGGTTCCCCTGCGAGCACGGCGTCCACAGCTGCCCGTAGGTCCCGGCCGGTCACAGGCTTCCCGCTGTTGGGACGGCTCTCATCGAACCGCCCGCGATACGCGAGCATGCGGTCGGGACCGAACAGGAAGAAGTCCGGTGTGCACATCGCGGTGAACGCTGCCGCGACCTCCTGGGACTCGTCGTAGAGGTACGGGAACTCGAAGCCCAGCTCTCCTGCCCTCGCAGCGAGCGCTTCGGGTGCATCCTCGGGATAGGTGCTGACGTCGTTTGGCGCTATCGCCACGATCGCGAGGTCGGCGTCGGCGTAGTCGCGGGCGAACGCAGCGATGCCCACTTCGAGGTGCTTGACGTAGGGGCAGTGGTTGCAGGTGAACACCACCAACAGAGCGGCGCGGTCTGAGAAGTCGTCGCGCCGCACCGTACGGCCCGTCACCACATCAGGGAGCTGGAAGTCGGGTGCGGCGGTCCCGAGCGGGAGCATCGTCGAGGTGGCAGCCATGCGTTGGTCTCCTTCGTGGACATCCGAGTGTAGGTTCGCCGCGGTTCAACACTCCCATCGGCACACCCACCGCTCACCACTACCCTGATCGCAATGGCGCTCTACGAATTGACCGGCGATGTCGGCGAACTGGTCGCACCGGCTCTGATCGTCGCGTTCGACGGTTGGGTGAACGCCGGATCGGTCGGCACTGAAGCCGCCGGCGCGATCAGCAAAGACGGGAGCATCATCGCGACGTTCGACGGTGACGTCCTATTCGACTACCGCTCATCGCGTCCCGACATCGAGTTCGTCGAAGGTCTCATGCGGGTGACTCGGTGGCCGGAGATCACCATGACCCTGGTCCGGCAGAGCCGGGACGTGCTGGTGCTCTCGGGCAGTGAGCCGGACTTTCGCTGGAAGTCGCTGAGCAGCGAGATCGGAGGACTCGCCCAGTCGCTCGGGGTGGTCGAGATGGTGTCGCTCGGAGGCGTACCGGCAGCGGTGCCGCACACGCGCCCCGTTCGTATCCTCACAACTGCCTCGCGGCGGGATCTGATCCCAGACGATGAGCAGCTGCCGCAGGGCATCCTCAAAGTGCCCGGCGCGGCGGTCAACATCGTCGAGCAAGCGGTCACGGGCCGCGGGATCCCCGCCGTCGGGTTCTGGGCGCAGATTCCTCACTACGTCGCCGGCCCGTACCATGCGGGCGCACTGGCTCTCATCGAGCGGGCTGCGAAGCATCTCGGCGTCGACCTCCCGCTCGGCAGCCTCGTCGACGATGCCAAGGAACAGCGCAGGGAACTCGACGAGACGGTCGCCGACAAACCAGAGGCCGTCGCCTACGTACAGAGGTTGGAGCAGATGGTCGGTGAGCAACAGCACGTCCCGACCGGCGAGGAGATCGCACAAGAGGTCGAACGGTTCCTCCGAGAGAACACCGATCCGTTCGGTGACCAGAGCGACTGAGCTAGACGGTCCGGGCCGGACGTGAGGTGTAGAGGTAGCCGATGAACATCAACACGGCACCGAGGAACTCCCCGACGTAGAGCGCTACCGGGATCCCGAAACGCTGCGCCGATCCTCCGAATGCGGGCATCATCGCGCCGGCGGCGATCAGGATGTTGCCGACCATCCGGTTGGCGGCCGACCTGGTCCTCCAGAAGTAGTACGCCGAGTAGATCGCCCCACCGGCCAGCATGATCACGCCGTACAGATTGAAGAAGGGCGTCAGCACACGAACACCGGAACTGGTGATGGCCTGGCCGCTCAACTCGCCGCTGAGCATCTTGCCCGGGTCGAGCTGTGCACCGGCCACCTTGACGAGAGCGTACACCGACCCGAGCGCCAGGACGGCCATCAAGATGTGGGCCAGCCGCACCCTCCCGAAACGTCGGTTGACGAGAAGGTACACGGTTCCTTGCCCGAGCCAGGCGGCGACGAGGATCGCCCCGAACAGGTACCAGAGGCGAAACACCAGCGGGCTCCAGCCTGCGAACCCGTAGATGGCCTCCATCGCTCCACCGATGCCATACATGAGGAAACCGATCCCCCAGAGAAGCAGGTAGGGATGTCTCCGCTCGACCCACTTCTTCAGCACCATGAAAGCGAACACGAACGAGATCACGGACGACGCCGCGGGGAGATAGGCGCTCAGCACTTCCTGCATCGGGTACTCCTATGACGTGACGATCACATAGAGGGCGATCCCGACGAGCGAGACCGCCGCGACGGCGAGGATCGCCAAGACGACGGGCACCACACGACTCCGATCCATCACACCTCCAGTCGCGACGCTATCAGGGCTATTGATCGACGCCGAGTCGGATCAGATCTGACCGAGGAGCTTCGCCTTCTTCTCGGCGAACTCTTCGTCTGTGATCACACCTTGGTCGTGGAGCCGAGCGAGCGATTCGAGCTGCTCGGCAGGGCTCTGACCTCCGGCGCCTTGCAGTGCCATCATTCGCGATTCGCGAAGCCTGTAGATCTCCGACTGGATCTCGTCCGGATCGGGGATGTCGCTGAAGTGGCTCTGCCCCCGCTCACCGGCCGATTCGATGATCAGGTCACCGGAGCCGACAATCCGCTCGATGACAGACTGCGTAAACGTGACGTCGTTGATCACCTCCAGCGGGATCTCCAGGCCATGACGGGCGATCATGCCGCGCCTGACGATCAGCCGCTCATTCGTGATGACGTAGTGGGTGTACAGCCAGTCGATGAACGGGGGTACCGAGAGCAGCACCCATACCACGAGCGCAGCCACCAGCCCCACCCACAACCAGGCCCCTTCCGCCATGACCAGAACGACCACGATCCCCGCGATCGCGACCACGGTCACGAAACCGGGCCAGACGAGTTGCTTCCAGTGGGGTCGGAACGCCTTGACGACCTCTTCACCGCTGCTGAGCTTTGGGTCTTTCATGCTGCCAGCCTATACGGTGGCATCGCGCCGGGTGGCCGTATCATGGCCATCGTGGCGACACCGGACGATCTCTTCAGGCTGCTGCGCGACCTCCACATCCCCACGAAGACACTCACTCACGAGCCGGTGTTCACGGTCGACCAGGCCCGCCAGGTCCGCGGAGAGCTTCCCGGCGGCCACTCGAAGAACCTCTTCCTGCGCACCAAGAAGGGGGCGATGTGGCTCATCGTCGCCAGGGAAGACCGCCAGATCGATCTCAAGGAGCTGGCCACGCGTCTCGGCTCCGACAGGTTCTCGTTCGGCAGTCCCGAGCGATTGATGGGTGCGCTCGGGGTCATTCCTGGAGCGGTCACGCCCTTCGCAGTGATCAACGACACCGACAGACGGGTGCAGGTCGTCCTCGACCGGGGACTGATCGAAGCGGATCCGCTCAACTTTCATCCACTCGACAACACGATGACCACGGCGATCACCTCAAACGACCTCCTGAGATTCCTCGAGGCGACCGGCCATGCGCCCATCGTGATCGACCTGTAGCTCCCGCCCGACACCCGCAAGAGCACACCGAGCCCTGGGTTCCACATCCCGGCGCGTAGCATCATGAGCATGCCCTCCAACGACACAGCCTCCGAACAGCCACCCCGTGCCTCGCGGCGGCTCGCCCATCACCCCAGACAGACGGTCCGGGAAGTGCTGGCCGAGCTCGCCGAGGCGGTTGATCCCGACCTCGGACAGGACCACTACGGCGCCGGAGACATCATCGAGGAGCTGGAGAGACGCGTCGCGGACCTCCTCGGCAAAGAAGCATCCGTGCTCATGCCGAGTGGCACCATGGCCCAGCAAATCGCGCTGAGGATCTGGTGCGATCGCGCAGGGATCGATCGTGTGGCGTTTCATCCCACCTGCCATCTCGAACTCCACGAGGAGGACGCGTACCGACAGGTCCACGGCCTGTCATCCACACTGCTCGGTGGTCCGGACCGGCTGTTCACGATGGACGATCTCAAAGGGCTCCACGAACCGGTTGCGGCGATCCTGTTCGAACTGCCGCAGCGGGAGATCGGCGGCTACCTGCCGGAGTGGGACGACCTCGTGGAGATGACCGACTGGGCTCGGGAGCGCTCCATCAGGCTCCATCTCGACGGAGCTCGCCTCTGGGAAACGAAGCCGTTCTACGGCAAGGAGTACGCCGAGATTGCCGGGCTGTTCGACTCCGTGTACGTGTCCTTCTACAAGATCCTTGGTGGCATCGCCGGCGCAGCGCTGGCCGGGCCGGCAGATCTGATCGACACGGCCCGCATCTGGCAGCGCCGCCACGGCGGCAACCTCGTGCACATGTACCCACTTGCCGTGTCGGCGCAGCTCGGACTGAACCGCTACCTCGGGAAGATGAGCGCATACCACGAGAAGGCGGTTCAGATCGCGGCCGTGCTCTCGTCACTCCCCGGTGTCTCCGTGCGGCCGGACCCGCCGTACACGAACATGATGCACGTGTTCATCGAGGGCGATCTGGACCGGCTACAGGCTGCAGGCAGGCGGATCGTCGAAGAGACCGACACCGAGCTGTTCGGCTACCTCGACGGAGCGATGGTGCCCGGAATACAGCGGTTCGAGCTCACTGTAGGCGATGCCGCCCTCGGGTTCGGTGCGGTCGAGGTCAATGAGCTGTTCACGAGGCTCCTCACGCTGGCTGGCGAGTAGACCAGGCACCCTGGTCACCGGCCGTCGAACCTAAGCTCCTTGACATACTGCCCGTCTGTGCTGACGAAACCCACCCGTTCGAGGTACCGATTGTGGCTAGGGCTGCCACCGTCGCTCACCAGCCTCCGATATCCGCGCTCGGCGAACACCTGCCGGCTCCGTCCGAACAGGAACCGGGCCGCCTTCAGGTCGCGGTGTACCGGCGTCACATAGTCCAGGAGGACCCGCAGTATCCCGTCTCCCTCCGGTGCACCGATGAACAGCCCGACGGGCACCATGTCCCGCAGCGTCAGGATCGCGAACTGGTCCTCGGCGGGTCGAAGGTGGAACGCCGGTAGGAAGCGGGCGATGTCGTCACGATAGAAGTCCACCAGCCCGGCAACGTACAACGACTCGGGACGCACCTCCAGCAGCGTGAAGTACTCCTTGTCGGTGAACGCCTTCCACAGGAAGAAGGTGTTCAACACAACGACGATCACGTTGACGATCGCAATCGGCAGCGAGTCGATCAGAAAGCCGTAGATGGCGAACAGGACCCCGCCGACCAGGCTGATGGCGCGAAGGCGCACAACCGACGTCATCGCGAGGGAGATCACCACCAACGCGGACGCGACGTACCCGAGGAACTCGATCACAAGTTGGAGCGTACCCGGCCGAAAGAGCGGCTGTTCTCCCCCAACCCAGGGCTCAGGGGATCGCTTTCCGATCCCCTGAGCCCTGGGTTCGCAGCTGGTCAGTCCTCGAACACTCCGGGAATCGTCCGGCCGCACTCGCGGCACCGACCCTTGGCGATGGCCCGGCCGGTGATACGGTAGCCAACCCGACCGATCAGCCTCGCACCACATCCCACACACCAGGTGCTCTGGGTCGCCTCATCGGGCACGTTGCCCGTGTAGACGTAGTGCAGACCGTTGCCCACGGCGATCTGTCTGGCCCGAAGCAAGGTCGACACACTTGTCCGGGAAATGTCCATCATCCTGAACGCCGGATGGAAGGCCGTGAAGTGATGCGGCACATCGGGGCCCAGGTGCTCCATGATCCACCGGGTCATCGCGTCGATCTCCTCGTCGGAGTCGTTCAACCCTGGGATGAGCAGCGTGGTGATCTCCAACCACACGTCGGTCTCGTTGTGTACGTAGCGGAGCGTATCGAGCACCGGTTCGATGCTGCCGGCGCAGTAACGGTGATAGAACTCGTCTGTGAACGCCTTGAGATCGATGTTCGCCGCGTCCATGACACCGAAGAACTCGGCCCGAGGATCGGGGTTCACGTATCCGGCCGTCACGGCGACGGTCTTCAGGCCTGCGGCGTGGGCCGCGTGGGCCGTGTCGATCGCGTACTCATGGAACACGACGGGATCGTTGTAGGTGAACGCGACGCTTCGACATCCACGGGCTACGGCAGACGCGGCGACTCGATCGGGTGGCGCCTCCTGGCCGAGAATGTCATCGGTCCTGGCCTTCGAGATGTCCCAGTTCTGGCAGTACCGACATGCCAGGTTGCAGCCGGCCGTCCCGAACGACAGGACCAGCGTTCCGGGCAGGAAGTGATTCAGCGGTTTCTTCTCGATGGGGTCGGCCCAGACGCCCGTCGACCATCCGTACGAGGTGAGGACGATCTCATCGTGTTGCCTCGCGCGGGTGAAGCACAACCCGCGCTGGCCCTCATGGAGCTTGCACTCGCGCGGACACAGGTCGCATTGGACCCTTCCATCGTCGAGACGGTGCCAATACTTCGTGGCAACTGCCTGCATACTCGAAATCTACGCTCCCGGCGGCACCAGCAGGAGCTTGCCGGTCGTCTCGCGTGCTTCGAGCGCCCGGTGGGCGTCGCCGGCCTCGTCCATCGGGTACCGACCACCGACGAGGACGTCGAGCCACCCCTCACGGATTGCCTCGAACACGTCGGCCGTGTAGCGCTCCAGATCCTCGCGGGCCGCCGCGTAGTGGAAGATGGTCGGTCTGGTGACGAACAGTGACCCATTCCTGCTCAGATCCTGAAGATCGAGAGGTGCGACGGGTCCTGAGGATTGCCCGAACAGAACGATCGTCCCGAAGCGCCGCATCACCCGGAGATCGCCGGCGAACGTGGCCTGCCCGACACCGTCGTACACGACATCGACCGGTCGTGACCCCACAACCTCCTGGACCACGTCCACGAAGTCGTCGTATCCACTGACGATCTCCGCTCCGAGATCTCTCGCGATCTGCTGCTTCTCCATTGTGCCGGCAGTGGCGAACACCCTGGCACCGGCGTGCACCGCCATCTGGATCAGGAGCCGGCCCACGCCACCTGCACCCGCATGGACCAGACACGTCTGGCCCGCCTGAAGGCAATGGGCGTCACGAACAAGATACTCGGCGGTGATCCCCTGCAACATGGATGCAGCCGCAATCTCCAAGTCGACATCTGATGGAACGGTGACCGCGTTCTCGGCGTCTACGACGGCGAACTCGGCATAGGAACCGGGCGCCGAGAACCACGCGACACGGTCGCCGACTGCCCACCGGGTCACCCCTTTGCCGACCTGGTCCACGACCCCCGAGCCCTCCAGCCCGGGTATGAAGGGGAAGTCAACCGGGTAGAGACCGCTGCGCTGGTAGATGTCGATGAAGTTCACCCCTGCCGCCGCGAGCTTGACGCGAATCTGCCCTTCTCCCGCTACGGGCTCCGAAACCGTCGCCCACCGAAGGTCGTCAGGGCCACCCTTTGCATCGAGACGAACGGCGCGCATCATCCCCTCCTCGGCCGTAGAATGTTCATCCATGCAGCGTACGACAATCGACGAGCTGCTGGAGACGGCCAGGGCACGCATCCGACGGTACGAACCGGCCAAAGCGGCGGCGGCGATGAACAGCGGCGCTCTCCTCATCGATCTGCGCTGTCAGGAGGACCGCGCCACCGAAGGGAGTGTTGAAGGGGCGGTCATCGTCCCTCGAACCGTGCTCGAGTGGCGCGCCGACCCCGACTCGCGATGGAAGGACCGTCGAATCGCAGACCAGGATCTGACGTTGATCCTCATGTGTAACGATGGTTTCTCGTCCAGTCTGGCCGCTGCGACACTCGTCGACATGGGGTTCGCCCATGCCGGTGATCTGACAGGTGGCTTCAGGGCGTGGAGGGCCGCAGGTCTGCCTGTAGTCCGGACACGCCCGGACGACTAGGTCCGAACGACGTGCGAGTCCGACTCGACGTTGGCGATCACCAACCCGCCGGCGATCTCGGTCGCGTGTACATGCAGGATCGGGGCGCCGTCAGGCAGGGTCTCCGGGTCGGGCGTTTCGACCTGCACGGCGCCACCGATGACCGACTGGTCGACTTCCACCCGCCAGCTCTTGCACGCGAGCACTCTGACGCCGCCTGCGACGATCGTGATGTCGAGTCTCGCCCCTTCGGGATCCAGCACGGCCTGGCGCAAGTCCACGTCGACCCCACCCATGACCGCGATCACTCGCCCAGATCGGAGGCGGTTCGAGACACTCTCGTGCGTCCGGCCGTCCATCAGTGCGACGAGCCGAAAGTCCTCGGAGTCCTCGGCCGCATCTTCTCCGATGAGCGCGGTCGCGGCGGTGGCGATCGCCTTCAGGATGGCGTTGGCCACGATGAACCAGAACAGACCCTTCAGAATCTTCTTCATGCCTTCTCCTCTCCTTCGACCCCGCGCCGCCGTAGTTCGGACAGCAGGGCCTCGTCTTCGTAGCGCATCAGTTCCGGCGACCATTGGAGCAGCGTGAGCGGATCGTTGTCTGCCAGGAGTTCCGCCACCTCGTCGCGCAACGTTCTCGCCCACGCCTGGCCCGATGCAGACGCCCGTCTCGAGAGCGTGCCGTCGGCGTTCGCCGTGAGGACCTCGGCGCGCGACTGGGGATTGCCACGTGACCCCTTCTCCCCATACAGCAAGATGACCGAGCCGACGGGAACGTCCTGGACGCCTCCGGTCGCGATGAACGAACCCTCGTACGCCCACCCGGAGGCTTTCGATTCGTCCACCCGCTCGACGACCTTCGCCCAGTTCTTCAGACGTGCATCGCCAAGCATTGGGATGGTGACGGCAACGAGCGGCTCCATGCGGTCACTGTACCGGGTGGGCCGAAGCTATCGTCCTGGCCATGACACGGTGGGGAATCATGGGTGCGGGGCGCATCGCTGTCTCGCTGGTCGAGGCGATACGCGAAGCCGGTGGTGAGGTACTGGCCATCGGTTCGGCATCGATGGAGAGGGCTGAAGCCTTCGGAGCCCGCTACGACATCCCGCATCGCTACGGCACCCACGAGGCGGTGGCACTGGACCCGGGCGTGGATGTCGCATACGTGGCGTCAACGAACGACGCCCACCTGGCCCACACGCTGGCGTCGATCGAGGCCGGCACGCCCGTCCTGTGTGAGAAGCCGTTCGCACTCAACGCTCGACAGGCGCGCCGGATGGTCGAGGCGGCGCGTGCGAGCCGCGTACTTCTCATGGAGGCTATGTGGATGCGGTTCCACCCCGCGACAGATCGTCTACTGGAGTTGCTCGCCTTGGGACGTATCGGGGAAGTGCGATCCGTTCGAGCCGACTTCGGGTTCCCGGCCGCACCGCATCCCAGCAACCGCCTCTTCGATCCGGCACTCGGTGGTGGGACGATCCTGGACCTCGGCGTCTACGTCGTGACCTTGGCGACGATCGTGTTGGGCCCACCAGACGGCGTCTCGGCGAAGATCGAACGGTCAGGCGCCGGTGTCGACATCCAGGCCGGAATCGTCCTTCGACATCCAAGGGGTGTTTCGACGCTCAGCACCTCGTTCGTGTCGGACGCCGGCATCGAAGCCATCATCTCGGGGACCGATGGGCGCATCAGGCTTCACACACCGTTCCATCACTCGCCGATGTTGACCATCGAACATGGAGGGAAGGTCACCGAGACGATCAGGACCCATCCGGCAGGTTCCGACTATCGATTCGAGGTGGACGAAGTCCACCGGTGCCTCCGTGATGGGCTCACGGAGAGTCCGAAGAGGCCGCTCGACGACACCGTTGCCGTGATGGAGGTCCTCGATCGGATCAGGGCCGAGGTCGGTTTGACGTTTCGAGGTGAGTAGCGACGCTCAGTCACGCCACCGGTTCGCCAGCTCGTCGGCATACTCGTTCCATCGGTACCCGGCGTGGCCCTTGATCCAGGTGAGTTGCAGTTCCGGTCGCCAATTCTGATACGCGGCCCTGACCAGATCCAGGTTCTCGACCTCCCCGGTCTTGCGCCGCCACCCTCGTTTCTCCCAACCTGACGCCCATTCGTTGATCGTTCGCACGGCGAGGTTCGAGTCGGAGTAGACGACAGCGGCGGTGCCCTGCGGCACGAGATCGAGCGCAGCGAGCAGGGCGGTGAGCTCCATGCGGTTGTTCGTAGTGTGCTCCTCGTGACCGTGCGCCTCGGCGACGATCTCGTCGTCGAGGACATAGACGGCACCCCACCCTCCTGGTCCAGGGTTCGGGGACGCGCTCCCGTCGGTGAACACCCCCGAACTCGGATCCTGATCGATCCCGAGCTTCGGCTGTTCGGATGGCGCGGAATCGGGGTGAGCGTCTCGGCAGTCGAGGCAGTACTTCGGTGCCCACCCCGGGTACCGATCGAGAACTTGTTGTGGTAGGGCAAACGACGAGCCACATCGCTGACAGGTGAACATCGCCGGCAAGGCTACCGGCTCGTTGCGGCAACCGTCCGGGGCTGGGAGGCTCACCGCACCCCCCGCTGGGGCAACGGGTATAGCGGGTGCGGATGAAGGGGAGCCGACCGGACGGTCAGCCGCAGAACCACCGTACCCCGTTTGGACCGCGTTGTGAAACCTTTCCGGCCTGGACCTACGGAACGAGGAACACCGACTGCCACACGGGGCGTTCCCTGGTCCCTCCCTCGGGGCTAGGTAGCGTAACCGGCGCGAGGCGATCCGGGGCGCTCGATGAGCCGAGCAGATCCCACCACTCCTCGTCGGTGAGTCGTCCATCGCCCTCGTTCCTCCAGAACTCGTAGTAGGAGTACACGCCACCGACGGCGACCTGGAATCGTCCACCATCGTTGGGCACGAGCACGAGGATCTCGTCGATGGCGCCGGTTCCGATCTCGAGGTAGTAGAAGCTGGTTCTCGCGATATCGGCGACGAGCGCGTCCTTCGAGTCGGCCGCCGCTACCGCACCGGTGTCAAAATCGGTGTCGGCCGACTGATACCACAGCCCTTCGAGCAGACTCCCGACACTGCCGAGCCAGTCGTTGTCAGCGTCGGAGATGGCACTCCCCGCCAGCTCGTCGCCGGCGATGCGTCCGAGACGATCGACGAATGTCTGAAGGTCGGTCAGGAGCGCATCGTCGGCAGCGTTGAGCAGGTCCCGGTCATGCAGTCCATGCTGAAGCAGCGACGCTACCTCAGAGATCCTGGCGAACGCTGCAGGCTCCGGCTCAACCCAGTGTCGTGGTGGCACGTCACTCCATTCGCCGCCCCCCTCCGCGGCGACCGCCTGCTTGGCGTAGAGAATCGTGTCGTGCTTCAACTCGGTGTACGACCCAAGTCCCGTGTTGAGGTCCTTGGCCGTCCATGCATTGGTTCGCATGAACGGCGGGTAGGCGTTCCCATGGTCCCGCCACACGGGTTCGAAGGACGCGAGCCAGGCGTCATAGACCGTCCCTGCCCACTCGGATTCCGCGCGGGCGGAGATCATGGTGCGCATCGCATCCATCTGATCGTCGTAGTGCAGGTAGAGACTCTCCCCGGCTTCGTGCTGGACGTCGAGTGCGAGGTCCGAACCCATCGCGGCGGCAAGGTCGAGCGGAGACACGTACACCCGTCGCTTCTCGGGCGGTTCCTCTCCAACACTCGGCCAGGCGAGCTGATCGAGGATGTACGAGTCGATCACGAAACGGGCACCCATGATCCTCACCGACGCGGCCTCGGGGTTGATACCTACCGATCGGGAGGCGAGGAGCGCTTCGCCCATGCCTTGCAGGTAGGTGGCATCGGTGAGGCCGCCTCCGGTGTCGACGTCGGCGAGTTCGTACGGCGTGTAGTCGTCGGCGAGTCCAACCATGAAGGCGGTAGGTTCATAGATGAGCTCCCAGTCGCGTCTGATGGTGGAGTCGTCCATGACGCGTGCGAGCAGCGCTGCGTACTGCATGGAGGGGATGTCGATCGTGATCTGACCGTTCGAGTCCGATGCAACGAACGATGCCCCCTCTTGACCGAGGAGCGACATTGCTCTGAAGTAGCGCTCGAGGTCGGCGTTGCGCGTGTAGTGACCCCGAGGCTTGAACAGGCTGTAGTCGATACAGCCACGGGGAGAGTCCGTCGGTTCACAGCCGTTGAACCCTGTGATCGGCGAAGCCGTCATTTGCGCCGCCTCGGTGGCGAGGTCGACCTCAGACTGTGCGAGCGGACCGATATGGCCCACGTCGAGTCCAAGGAGCGTCCCTGCCGCTTCGAACAGCTGTGTCACTCGAGATGACATGTCTTCGAGTGATGTCCCTTGGTGGGTCGCCTCCTGGGCCCGAGCCGCGACGAGCGCGTTCTCTACGAGTTGTTCGAGGACTGGCAGCATCGCGTCCTGCTCGGTATCGCGCAGCACCTTCGAGAAGGCGAGATGAAGCATGTGATAGGCGACGTCTGTCGTCACGAACATGGCGTGGTTGTCGTACTCCGCCTTGCCGTACACGTCCTGAAACAGCGCCGCATACCCGGGAATCACGACGAACCCGTTGGCCAGGAGCGCATCCTTGACTTCCTCGCTCTGGAGGACGTACCCGGCATTCGGCGGAACGATCACATCGTCGAGCACCGTCGGCCATGTGGGCCCAGGATACGCGCCCTGGTCGATGATCGGAACGAGCGTGAACGACGCGAAGGGACTCAGCTCGCGTGGCTGTATGGCCACGACGACAGTCGGAGCGGTCGTCGTGGTGGTCGAGGTCGTTGACGTCGACGACGTCGAGGTTGGAGGTGTTGTCGGCACGGTGGTCGTCGTTGCAGACGTGTTCGTGCACCCAGCCATCATGGCTGTGACAGCCATCGCTATCAGCGTGTTGCGCTTCATGGAACCCCCAAGACCGGATCGGTGGCGCCGTCGCCGTCGATGTCTGCGCAGCCGAGCGTCGCATCACGATCGAGCATCGATGTCACGGTGAACCCAAACCCTCTCCATCGCCACCCACCGGAAGCCGGTGTGCCGTCATCGGCGACGTACTCAACTGCGAGACTACCGTCGCACGCGACGACCCGACGCACGGGTCGGAAGAGGGTGCCGGCGATCCATTCGGGTCTGAGATCGTTGGATTGGAAGACGCCCAGATGGGCGCTCTGTCCTTTCGCGTCGATCCAGGGCCTGTCGGGAAACAGCGAGTTCACGGGGTTCTCCTGGAACGGTCGGGAGAACGCGACGACGATCTCCTCACGCCCGTCGAGATCGATGTCACCGCGGGATGCGTCGACGACCTCCCCGTAGCGAAACCCGTCGATGTCACCAACATCATCCGTGCCCACGAGTTGGAACGATCGCGCAAGGGACCACCAATCCTCCCCCACCATCGCCGCATTGCCCGTGGGCGCTTCCCACTCGTCGAAGTGCACCCTCCGATCGTGGTGATCCACCACGGCAACTCGGTAGGCCACGGTCCCGTTCGCATCGGCGAGCACCTCGAGGATCGCGCCAAGCTTCGTGTCGGGGTCCCCCTGGTCGAAGATGAGGTTTCCCAGGCTCGTGGCGACCACCGTCGGTCGGTCCCCATCGATGACATAGACCGGCTGCACGACGTGCGGACCGGTCCCCCACATCACATCGACGCCCCACTCGTGGAGCTTCTGGGCGATGCTCGCCATGTACGGGTCGGTCCATGTCCGGTACTCGACGCCTCCATGAACGGCAACGATCAGCACGTCGACCTCGGAGCGGAGCGCGACCACCGCGAGGTGGGCCCGTTCCTCGTTCCAGCGGGTGATGCCGGGCCGAGTCTCCGTTGCCGTCGTTCCTGCACCCGTGGCGTCGTAGGAAAGGAACCCGATTCGGAGTCCCTCTTGATCCAGCACGACGGGCTGGGCAGCACTCTCCGAGTTCACGCCGCCCCCGATCGCCTGCATACCCGCCACCTCGATCGCCTCAACGGTGTCCACAACGGAGGCTCGTCCCGCATCGCCGGCGTGGTTGTTGGCGATCGATAGCAGATCGAAGCCGGCCGAGGCGAGAATCGCGGCGGTCTCCGGAGGCGCCTCGAGGGCGTAGGGATTCGTCGCAATGTGGGGACGGTTCGTGAGCGGTGACTCCATGTTCGCCCCTGTGATGTCGTCGTTGGACAGCATGAAGCGGATGTCCTCGAACACCCCTTCAGGGTCGTTGGCGACGATTCGGCGGAGTCCCCGGCCAAGCATCACGTCCCCGGCCAGGGCGATACGAACCGTCGGTCGCGGCGCCGCGACAACCGGAGCAGTAGTGGTGGTAGTGGAGGATGGTGTGGTTGTGGAGAGGGTCGACACAACCGTGCTCGAGCCGGACGCCGGGGCCGATGTGGTGGTAGGGAGAGAGGACGAGACAGCAGAGAGGTCGCGACAGCCGACCAAAACCACGACCCCCACGGCCAGAATCGCGAGGGCTCGCCGGTTCACGACCACACTCGATTGTTCACCTTTCGACTCTACCCGGCAGGAGGAAGGAATAGGCACGACGCAGAACTCGGAGGTGCCACCACCGATCGACTCTGCGAAGTCGCTGAAGGAACTCCCACAGACGTGCATCCTTCGCGTAGTAGCTGCGAACCTCGCCGGAGGTGAGTGGCCGTTCCAGGCGAGCGTTGGCCCGTTCGAGGGCGAGTGGAATCAGTTCGACGAGACGCTCCTTGTGGAACTGGGCGAGAAGGTTGAGGATCGTGGTTCGGACATCGAAGTACTCGTCGATGATGCCACGGACCATGAATCGCCGTACCACACCCCGGAGAGGCCACGGAAGCGACGCGAGGAAGATGCCGGTGTCGAGCCGGTCACGCCCGGCCTCATCACGAAGCAGCGGCGTTGTCACATCGAAGTACACCACCGAGTCGTCGACGAGTGCCCAGTTGGAGATCTGGGCGTCGAAGCCGATGCCTGATCCGATGGCGGACTCGACGGCGTCGAAGACCTTATCGAGCAGCGCTGCCGCGTCGCTGTCCGGAGCGTTGCGAAGGTACTGATGCCCGAGGAGGGTCTCGTCGATCATCGGTTGGAGCAGGTACACGGCAACGTCACCGTTGTCGAGCACGAGACGCTCTGCAGTGGTGGGAACGACGTCGATCCCCGCCCCCTGCAAACCTTCGAGGTAGTCGTCGAGCAGGGTGAGGTATTCACTCACGCCTTCACCGTCGCGAAATGCCGGCAGCCGCTTGGCGGCAACCGAGCCGTCGGGCCCCCGCCATGCTACGACGCTCGTGATCTCGCCGTACCCGATGACGTCGAGGCCGCCGTACGTACCGGTCCCGAACGCGTGCTGGAACCGAGCCTCGAGGAGGTCCAGGTCGTCAACACGAACCGGTCTCACGCAAACGCCTTGCGAACTCGGTCGATGATGTCGTCCGCCTCCTCGTCGGTCAGAATCAGCGGCGGAAGGAACTGCGCGACGGAGCGGTCGTTCTCGGCCCACACAACGAACACCCCCACGTCGTACAGCACCTTCGCGGCCATCACGCCGGCATCGGGCACTCCGAACGCGAAACCCATCATCAGACCTCGCCGTCGCAACGTGAACGGCAGGTCGGAGAGCCCCGCCTCGAACCGCTCCCCCAGCTCACGAACCCGCTCGAGGAACCCGGGTTCCTCGACGGCGTCGAGCACGGCGACTGCTGCCGCGCAGCCAGGTTCAGCTCCGCCGAACGTCGACAGATGCACGAGCGGCAACGGCTCGAAAAAGGACAGCACCTCCCGTGTCATCATCGTCGCGCTGATCGGGTAGACGCCTCCGCTCAAACCCTTGCCGGTGACGAGGATGTCTGGGACGACGTCGAGCTGCTGGTAACACCACATCGATCCGGTCCTTCCAAGACCGGTCTGTACCTCGTCCATGATGACCAGCGCGCCGGCACGCCGAACGATGTCGCCCACCGACCTGAAGTAGCCCCCCGAGGCGATCGGCATGCCCAATGTGGCCGGCACCGGTTCGAGAAGCACGGCAGCCGTGGTGTCGCCAACGGCCGCTTCGAGCGCATCCAGGTCGTCGAAGGGAACCTGAACGAAGCCGGGTAGGTTCGGACCGAACGGCGTTCGGTACTCGGGATCCCCGGCGGCGACGGCGAGCCCGGTGTGGCCGTGATAGCCACCTTTTGCCGACACGACACCTTGACGTCCCGTGACGCCCCGAGCGGCCTTCAGCGCGAGGTCCATCGCCTCGCCACCACCGACACCGAAGATCACCCCTGGCAGCTCGCCACCCGTCGTCGCGCTGAGCCGCTCAGCGAGACTCGCCCGGAGACCCGACACGAGATGATGATTGCCGATGTCGACGGAGTCGAACGCCTCACGGACCGCATCGAGCACCTTGGCGTTGCGGTGGCCGAGGTTGAAGACCCCACCGTTGCAGTGACAGTTGTAGAGGCGATCACCCGTGTAGGCGTCCGTGAAGATCGAACCCTCCCTTTCGCCCATGACGAGATGCAGGTCGAGCTGTCGAAACAGGGCCACCTTGCCCGGCGAGATGTGTTTCGCGTAGGCCCCGTAGGTGGCGTCGCTGGTCGGGTACTGCCTCGCGTCCATCGTCCCTCCTCCCCATGCAGGATAGGTGCAGGCGCCGCTCAGACGCGCGAAAACTTCACACCTAGACTCGCCGAATGACGCTGACAAGTCGGGTGATCGTCGTCACGGGCGCATCGTCGGGCATCGGCCGCGCTACGGCACTCGCGCTGGGTCGTCTCGGTGCGCGCGTCGTGCTGGCAGCGAGAAGAGAAGCTCTCCTCGGTGAGGTCGCCGAGGAGGTTGACAGCGTCGGCGGCGAGGCCTTCGTCGTGCCGACCGACGTTGCCGACGACGACCAGATTCGGCGGCTGATCCAATCGACCGTGGATCGCTGGGATCACATCGACGTCGTGATCGGCAATGCCGGCGTCTGGCACCACACCGCCATCGAGGATACCCCCCTGGACCTCTGGGAAGAGGTCATGCGGATCGACTACCTGGCGAACGTGTCGTTGACCCTCGCGGCACTCCCCCACATGGGTTCCGGTGGGCAGTTCATCTTCATCAACTCACTCGAGGGCAAACGCGGGGTGCCGTTCGAAGGCGCCTACGCATCGGCGAAGCACGCCCTGACCGGATTCGCCAGTGTCGCACGCCAGGAGTTCGCCTCGAGAGGCATCACCGTCACCGGAGTCCACCCTGGCCGGATCGACACGGCGCTGATCGAGCGGCTGGATGTCCCTTCGATCCAGCGCAAGAGCCCGGCCGAGACGGTGGCGAAGGCGGTCGTGTCGGCCATTCGACGTCCTCGGCCCGAGGTGTACGTGCCGGCCGTGCGAGGGCGCCTCTACATCTGGGCCGGAGCGCTGGCGCCCGGCTTCACCGACCGCCTTCTGAGGCCCTTTCACCTCGAGGGACGGGTGGACTAGCCGAACTTCGCGGCGAACCTGCCCAGCTCGGCGATCACGTCGTCCCGATCTCGTTCGTTGACGAGCTCGTGCCGGTCCCCCTTGAACAGCCGGATCGTGACGTCGTCGGACGGCATCCGCAGAACGGCTTTCATCGACGTCTGGTAGGGCACGAACGGATCGTCGATGCCATGCATGAACAGGATCGGCATGATCAACCGGTCGAGCTCCGCGTTGAAACGGTCGAGCGCTGCGACCTCCGCTACGAGAAGTGGACGCTTGTAGAGACCGTGATAGACGAGCGGGTCGTCAGCGTACGACTGTTGTGCCTCTTGAACGGTGGACATGCCCTCGACGTCTGACGGCGCTTCCATCAGTGACGGATCGTCGAGTGCCCTGCGCGCCCAGTCCCAGTCGCCGATCACCGCCCCCATGAACGCAAGACCGGCGACCCTTGCCGGGTGGCGCTCGGCGAGCCGCGCGCTCAGGAGCCCGCCCATCGAGTGGCCGGCGACGACGAGCGGTACACCGCCCTGCTCCTGCGCAGCGATACGCGACACCTGCTCGAGATCGTCGACGACATGCTCGAAGTCGCGGATGAGGGCGCGTTCGCCGTCTGTCCGTCCATGCCCGATGTGATCGGGTGCGTACACGGCCGCGCCGAACTCGGTGAGCACTTCTGCGACGTGTGCGTACCGTCCGCCGTGCTCTGCGTAGCCGTGCACGATGAGGACGACACGCAGCGGTCGATCCGATACATCCCACGCTCGGTAGTGAACATTGCCCTCGCTCCCCGAGAAGGTCGATTCCCTCACAGATCCTCCGCGTCGATGAGCGAACTGTACCCCGGGAGCGGTGAGCGGCCCGAAAAGGGGCTTTTGCCCCTGGACCGCACGAGTCGAGTCCCCCAGGATATGAGACGAAGCGGGTCGGCGAACAGGCCGCCGACCCGAGAGAGCCGGGAGTGAACCGACCCCAATCGATCCCACACCCCTCCCGGCTCTCTCTTCGCGTATGTGACGTTCGACCCTTGTGGCACCCCTGGACGAGATGACACACTGCCCCGGTGTTTGTCACCTATCTGTCACAGATACCGGTGCCGTTCGAGGTCGCGGTGCAACGTCTCGAGCCGGTGCTGGCCGAACTCGGCGGTTGGGCTCACGAGGCGTACAGGACCGGCGAACTCCTCCGGGCAAAGGTCGGTCCGGGCAGGAGCGCCCCACGGCTCGCCAAGACGGTGGTGATGGAAACCGGTGAGCCAGAGCACGGCCATGGCCTCTTCACCGTCCCAATCGCGTGGAAGGCGAGCGGCACACCCATGCTGTTTCCGATGATGACGGCCGAACTGCGTTTGTCGAAAGTGGGCGATGACGTCACGCAGATCCGACTGAGCGGCTCCTACTCGGTCCCGTTTGGCTCAATCGGTCAGATCTTCGACGATGCCCTCCTCCATCGGGTCGCCGAGAGCACCGTCCACAACTTCGTACTTCGAGTCGCCGACGCCATCCGTCAGTGACCGGCCCGCGCCCCGCGCGCAGCCGTTCTCGCCCTCCTGAGCGGTTCCGGCGTGCGGAACCTCCCGATCGCTCGCACGACCACATCGACGGCCGTCTCGGGCGTCGTGCGCCAGCCCGCGTGCACGCAGAGCGAACGCGCTAGTTCACGGGTTCGTAGTCGGTACCCGACGACTTCTCTTCCGATCGCCAGAGGCGAGCGACTGAGCCGATCGCAGCCCGGTTCCGGACCCGACGCGACCAGGGGACGGTTCGTCACACCCACCGTCGGCAGATCGAGCACCACCCCCAGTTGGAGGGCCAGCCCAGCACGGCGAGGGTGGTCTCGACCGGTCGCGTCGACGAGCAGTACGTCTGGGCGAACGGCGAGCGAAGTCACCGCCGCGTCGAGCAGCCGGCCCTCTCGGAGCGCGAGGAGGCCCGGTTCGTAGGCGGCGCCGGCTTCCCCGCTCGTGGTCGAAATGGCAACGCGGCGTCCATCACGCACTGCCGCGGCCGCCCAGCCTCGATCTCCGGGAGCACCGGGACCGGTGCCACCCCGTTCGAAACAAACGAATGCCGCTCCGATGAGAAACCCTGGCTCCGGGGTCCATTCGGGGGCGTCGAGCGAGGCGATACGAGTCTGCTCGTCGGCGAGGCCGGAAGGAGTGTTCGGCCACATGGCAGGGAGGCTAGATGAATCACTTCTCGGCAGCCTCGTAGTACGGGTTCGTGCCCGCCTGGTGGTCCGTCACGTCGACGATCTGGCCCATCTCGGGGATGGCATTTCGGAGTATCCGCTCGATGCCTTGCCGGAGGGTGACCGCGGCGAGACCGCACCCCTGGCACCCTCCGAGGAGTCGCAGGTACACGTTGTTTCCCTCGACGCCGACCAGTCTCGCGGCGCCGCCGTGGGCAGCGATCGCCGGGTTCACCTGATGGTCGATCACATGGGCCACACGTTCGGCCATCGAGCCCTCGAGTGTCCCGAGCGAACCGGGCTCGAACGTGGGACTGACAGGGCGGTTCGGGTTGTCCATCGCCAGACCACCCGCTCTCATGTCGAGTGTGGCTCCTTCGAGTTTGTCGATGTCCCCGTCGCGAAGCGCGAGCCCGAGGTCACCGTGACGTTCGATGCGACACGATCGCTCAACGTGCGTGCGCGGCACGAAGCTCAACGCGTAGGTGAACTCGTCACCTCGCATGCCGGTCACCTCGAGCAGGAGCACCACTTCGCCGTCGGCCGTCTCCTGATCCCTGATCTCGATGATCTTGGTGAGCGCAGCATCGGTGATCGTGAGCGTGTTGGCCATGGCCCCCGATCGTACCCCCGACCGTGAACAAGGCGACACAGTCCCTGCAGGTGACGAGTATGTGTTGGTGCACACCGCCGTGATCGTCATCCCGTCCGGCACGTACCGGGCCGAGGCCTTCGTCGAGGCCGCCCGGTCGCTGGATCTCGACCTCATCATCGCTTCGGATGCCCCGGCCGCGTTCGAGGACGACCGGTATCTCCGCATCGACCTCAACGACCCGAGGACGTCGGCCACGGCAATCGCACAACTGGGACGCCCGATTGATGCCGTGATCGCGGTAGATGACGGGTCGGTGATGACGGCCGCAATGGCCGCCGAGCTCCTCGGTATGCGCCACAACCCTCCGTCGGCCGTGGCAGCGACCCTCAACAAGGCGATGCTGCGAAGGGCGCTCGAAACGGGCCATGTTCCACAGCCCACGTTCGAACTCGCCACACCGAGCACCGACGTTGTGGCCATCACCGAATACGTCGGAACTCCTGTCGTGCTCAAACCGTTGTCACTGTCCGGGGGCGCCGGAGTGATCAGGGTCGATCATCCATTGCAGTCCCCGGCGGCCGCGGAGCGCATTCGGCGGATCCTCGCGGTGGCGGGAAGGAACCCGAACGAGCCGATCCTCGTCGAGCGATACCAACCCGGCGTCGAAGTTGCCGTGGAAGGGCTCATCACCGACGGGAACCTGGCCGTGCTCGCGATCTTGGACAAACCAGAGCAGACGGAGGGGCCGTACTTCGAAGAAACCATGCTGGTAACGCCGTCGAGCCTGCATCCCGAGGTGTTGGGCGAGGTCGAGGCCGTCACCGCACGGGCCGTCCACGCCATCGGCCTGCGGGAGGGACCGATACACGCCGAGCTGCGCGTCGACGGGTCCACGGCCGTGATCATCGAGGTCGCAGCACGCTCGATCGGTGGGTTGTGCTCGCGGTCGTTGCGCTTCGGGCTGCTCGGCACGACGCTGGAAGACGTCCTGCTTCGCCATGCCGCCGGACTGCCGGTCGACCCACACCGCGAGGAGGTCGCGTCGGGCGTCTACATGCTCCCGGTACCCGTCTCAGGCACATTTCGCGGTGTCGAGGGCCTTTCAGCCGCTGGCGACGTCCCAGGGATCTCAGACGTGGTGATCACCGTTCCGAGGGGTGCCCGGGTGGCCGCGCTTCCCGACGTATCCCGCTACCTCGGGTTCCTGTTCGCGACCGGGTCCTCACCGCACTCGGTGGCGACATCACTTCGCACCGCACGCGACGAGCTGCAGATCCTCATCGACGAACCCGCGCAATAATGCATGGATGCACTTCACTCGATCGTCAGGTGTGCTCGTTCACCCGACCAGCCTGCCCGGCCGGGTAGGAATCGGCGACATCGGTCCGGACGCCCACCATTGGATAGACCAGCTCGGGGCAATGGGTTGCGCGCTTTGGCAGGTGCTCCCTCTCGGCCCGACCGGGTACGCCGACTCCCCCTATCAGAGTTTCTCGAGCTTCGCGGGTAACCCGAACCTGATCAGCCCGGTCGCTCTCGTCGAGGACGGTCTCATCGAGACGTCGGATCTCGATCAAGTCCCCGACTTCCCCGCCGGCAGGGTCGACTACGGGTCACTCATCCCTTGGAAGCGCCGGTTGATCGACACCGCCTTCGAACGTTACGACACCGACCCTGGCTTCGAGGCGTTCAAGCAGGACAATCGGATCTGGCTCGATGACTTCGCGCTCTTCATGACACTGAAGAACATGTACGGTGGCGGCCCGTGGACGCTGTGGCCGCCGAAGCTGAGGGACAGGGATCCCGATCAGCTCGAGAAGGCTCGGGCGGCATATCGCAGGGAGATCGAAAGGCATCAGTTCGTGCAGTTTCTCTTCGCCCGCCAGTGGGGGCGGCTCCACGATCACGCACGGCGTGCCGGCATCTCCATCATCGGGGATATCCCTATCTTCACCGCTGCGGATTCGGCGGACGTGTGGGCGAATCGTGATCTGTTCCAGCTCGACGAGGAGGGACGTCCGGCGTTTCAGGCGGGCGTACCGCCCGACTACTTCTCCGAGACTGGTCAACTCTGGGGAAATCCCCTGTACGACTGGGGAGTACACAGGCGCACGGGTTACGCATGGTGGATCGAACGATTCAGGTCGACACTCGGTCGGGTGGATGTCATCCGCATGGACCACTTCCGCGGGTTCGTCAACTACTGGGAAGTGCCAGGCGACGCCGACACCGCCATCATCGGACGGTGGGTCGACGGGCCCGGCGAGGAGTTCTTCCGATCCGTCGAGGCGGAACTCGGTACCCTCCCCATCATTGCCGAAGACCTCGGAGAGATCGACCCGCGGGTTTTTGAACTGCGTGACCGCCTCGGTTTTCCGGGAATGAAGATCTTCCAGTTCGGTTTCGACACGGACCGTAAGAACTCGTTTCTGCCCCACAACTACCCGAAGAACAGCGTTGCCTACACCGGCACCCACGACAACGACACGACCCGAGGATGGTTCGAGAGCCTCGACGACGAGGAACGGGCGTTCGTGCTCGAGTACCTCGGTACCGATGACAGCGAGATCGCATGGGATGGCATGTGGGCAGTGTGGAAGTCCAGGGCAGTTCTCGCGATCGCGCCCCTCCAAGATGTGCTCGATCTCGACACCGACGCCCGTATGAACCTTCCCGGCTCGACGTCGGACAACTGGCAGTGGAGGGCTGATACCGGCACGTTGACCGACGACGTGATCGCCAAGATGCGGGCACTCAACAAGGCGACCAGGCGTAAGCCGGGACGAAGAATGAGAGGACGCTGATGAAACACATCATGACCGCGGAGGACCTGTGGGCCCTCCCGCGTGTGGGCCAACCATCTATCGGTGGAGGCAAGATCGTCGTCCCGGTGACGAGGTACGAAGGAACGTCGTCGACGACGACGTTCACCGTACTCGCCGGGGAAGGGTCCGTGGCGCTCACCCAGACGGACGCCAAGTCGCCGGCAGTGTCTCCCGACGGTTCGAGGGTTGCGTTCATTCGCTCCTCCGAACCCGAGGGGCCCGGACAACTCCACGTGATGCCGCTCGACGGAGGCGAGGCCGAACGAGTCACCGACATGCCCCTGGGCGTCATCGGACCAAAGTGGATGCCGGATGGAAGGGGCGTGCTGTTCCTGTCGCCGCTGTACGAAGAAGCACTCACTGTGGAAGCCACCAGGGCTTTCGAGCCACCCACCGTGCGGGTGACCGAACGCCGGATGTTCAGGTACTGGGATCGGTGGTTGACCGATGGCAAGATTCCGCATCTGTTCCTCCTCGACCTCACGACTCGCGCCCTGAATGATCTGACTCCCGACGCAACGAACTGGTGGATGTGGAACCAGGAAGGCGATTCGTACGACGTGTCCCCGGACGGCAAGGAAGTCGCGTTCTCTGCGTTCACCGTCGATACGCCGGAGGATCAGAGGCACTCCGTCGTGTTCCTCGTGCCTGTGGCGGGTGGACCGCTGCGTTGCATCACGCTCGACGGCACGGGCCACGAGCGGCGTCCCCGCTACAGCCCCGACGGCGCATCCATCGTCTACGGGATGCAGCGGGAGCTGGACTTCTACGCCGACAGGGTGCGTCTCGTCCGATTCGACCGCAGCAGCGAGCAGCACCACGTGCTGACCGAGGAGTGGGACAGGTCGGCGTCCGACTGGGAGTTTGCAGCCGATGGGACCTTGCTGTTCACCGCAGAGGATGCGGCGAGGGTGAATGTCTACCGCCTCACCGACGGTGACCCGGAAACGATCGGCACCGGAGGCACGTACGGCGCGCCGGTTCCCATCGACGGTGGGTTCGTGACCACCTATCAGGACCTGAGCCATCCACCGGAGGTGGTTCGAGTGGACGGCGGGCGGCGCACGGCGCTCACGCAACTCACCGCCGGCGTGATCGACGAGCTGGAGTTGGGACCAGTCGAGGCGTTCCACTTCGATGGAGCACACGGTGATCGCATCCAAGGGTTCATCGTGTATCCGCCCGGGTTCGATCCGGCGCGACGCTGGCCACTCGTGCACATGATCCATGGCGGACCCCACGGCGTGTTCGGCGACACGTTCCACTTCCGCTGGAATGCGCATGCGTTTGCCGCACCCGGGTATGTCGTCGCACTCGTCAACTTCCACGGTTCGACGTCGTGGGGCCAGGCGTTCGCCGAGTCGATCCAGGGTGCATGGGGTGCAATGCCAACCGAGGACATCCTCAAGGCGACCGATCATCTCCTCTCGCTCGGCTTCATCGACGAAGGCCACATGGCGATCACGGGAGGCTCGTACGGCGGCTACTTGACCACGTGGCTCACGACCCAGACCGACCGGTTCGCATGCGCGATCGCCCACGCCGCCGTCACCAACTTCTCCGGGATGTACGCGTCGGACATGACGCGGGGTCGCCCTCGCGCGTACGGCGCCGACTACTGGACCGACCCCGATACGGTCGATCGCTGGAGTCCATCCCGCCACGCCGGAGGTTACTCGACCCCGACGCTGGTCATCGTCGGAGAACACGACTACCGCGTGCCGCTCACCCAAGGTCTCGAGTTGTACGGGATTCTCAAAGCGAAGGGTGTCGAAGCGCGTCTGGTGTACTACCCGGACGAGAATCACTGGATCCTCAAGCGGGACAACTCGATCCGCTGGTACGACGAGGTCCACCAGTGGCTTCATCGCTACCTTCAACCATCAGTCGAAGGTAGCTGAGGAGGCGCGCGACAACCGCGGAAACTACCTGGTAGCGAGTTTCTTACGCGCGCAATGCGCGTAAGACGATTTTGTAGTTCGTCTCAACCCTGAGTCGAGGGTGAGACCGATCCTCTACCCTATGGCCATGCGCATCGTCATCTTCACCGGCGGGGCCGACCCGTTGGACATCGGCGAGCTACCAGACGGCGCGTTCGTCATCGCAGCCGACTCCGGCTTCGACGTCGCAAGGCGTGAGGGGGTGGCGGTCGACCTGCTGATCGGCGATCTCGATTCGGTGTCCGAGGATGCCGTGGACCAGGTGCCACAGACGCTCCGCTTCCCTGTCGACAAGGACGAGACGGATCTGGAGCTGGCCGTGGGTCGCGCCCGGTCGATGGGTGCGACATCGCTGCTCGTCATCGGGGGCGCGGGCGGGCGGACGGATCACTTCCTCGCCAACGCGTCACTCCTTGCCGCCTTGGACGGGCTCGACGTCGAGTGGCGGACCGGATCGGGAACCCTGTTCAGGGTGAATGGCTCCTTGCACATCAAGGGCATCCCCGGCGAGACCGTCAGCCTCCTGGCGTTCGGTGGCCCGGCGCGCGGGGTCCGCACCACCGGTCTTCGCTGGCGACTCGACGATGAAGACCTCCTCCCGGGCAGTACGCGAGGCGTCTCCAACGCACTCGTCCACGAGTCCGCTCTCATCTCGCTCGACGAAGGCAACCTGATGGCGGTGCTGCCCGAGCGATGAGTAGCGAATCCCTTCAGAAGCGCTACCGAGGTGATAGGTTGGCCTTGCGAAGAGGAGGGTTCATTTTGACACGCCACTGGAAACCGCTGCTGTTCGTGTCGGCGTTCCTTGCGCTGATGTGGATTCCGGCAATTGCATTCGCCTCGGTCACGGGCGGCTGTACAGGGTCCGTCGTGATCGACGGTACGACGTATGGCCCCGCCAACGATACGGCCGCCAACCCCATCGTGGTTCCGATCGACAAGAGCGGCGTTGTCGCCGCGTGGGAGGGATCGGTGCCGTTTGCCAACACGAACCACCACGGCAGTCTCGGCATCGTGGTCGGGCCCTGGAACATCGAGATCGCCAACTGGGGCGGTGCCAACCCGGAGGACACCAGATCCGCCAACGGCAACTACAACCTCGATGATTTCAAAGCGGATTTCCCAGTGGCCGAGTCGCTCATCCCTCGTGGGCTCTATGAGCTCTCAGGGACCCATGAGGCAGACGGTGGAAGCTGCACGGCACATGTGATGGTGAAGATCGAAGGGAGCCCGCTGTCGAGTCCGATCGGCATCGCCACCGTGGCGGGAACGATCGTGACCGGCCTGACCTTGCTTGGATCGGCTTTCAGAAGGAGGACCTCGTGAAAGGCAGGCCAGTGCTCGGAATCATCTCGGGACTGCTGTTCGGGTTCTTCGTCGCACTGTTGCTGCAGCAGCTCGCGATCGCTCCACTCACGACCCTGACCCTGATCGGTCTCCCGATCGCGGGAGTCGTGCTGGGCATCGTCCTGTCGGCGTGGGCACCGCTCGGTCGCCGCTAGCCGATCGACGCGTTGGTGAGCACCGTTGCACCGTTCACTGTCGCGCGCAGAACCACCCGGTCGTCGAGTCGCCACATGGCCGTTGTGATGGTCTGACCGGGAAGCACCGGTTTCGAGAACCGGCCGCGGAATCTCGATACCCGTGACACGTCACCATCGAAGGCACCGTCGACAGCGGCCTTGCAGACGATCCCGTACGTGCACAGCCCATGCAAGATAGGCCGTTCGAACCCCGCCAGGGCGGCGAACTCCGGATCGGCGTGGAGCGGGTTCTTGTCGCCATTCAGCCGGTAGAGGAGCGCCTGCTGTTCCAGAGTGCGAGATTCGGCCACGATGTCCGGCTCCCGATCGGGGGCGATGTCGCCCGCTCGTGGTCCACGATCGCCACCGAACCCTCCCTCGCCCCGTAGGAACAAGCCGCTGCGGGTCGTGTACAGGTGGGTGCCGCGGGCGTCGACCCCGTCGACCTCCACGACGACGAGTGCCCCGCTTCCTCTGTCCCAGACCTCAGCGATCCGGCCGGTCTGGGCGACCGTCGCCGACACGGGAAGCGGACGGTGGACAACGACCTCCTGGTCTCCGTGAACGAGCAGCACCGGGTTGAACGAGACGCCGTCCACCTGTCCGAGGGCCAGCATCGCGGACATCACCGGGATGGTCGCGAATGATGGAAGGACCTTCAGATTCGCCTCGTACACGTAGGCCAGCTCGCCCGGGTCGATCGCCGGCGTGCCGGCGCCAATCCCGAGGTGGTACAGGATGACCCGATCTTCATCCCAGGTGACCGTCGTTGCCGGGAGGGCAGCACCGAGCGCCCGCCCCGGATCAATCGGCATCGTTCTGCATGTCCTTGGCCAGCAGGCCGATCTCCTCGGAGAGACTCTCGAAGATCTCGAAGTGGTCGGTGTCACGAATCTCGGCGAGATGCGCGGCAACCTCCTCGACCGTGGGTGTCACGCCGATCCCGGCGAACCAGCCGTGGGTTGCACCAACGAAGAACCTCGCATAGCGCCCTCCCCCGGCAGAGAAGATGTCGTGCGTGAACGAACATGCCTCGGACGCCAGGTACACGACCATCGATGCGACCTGTTCGGGATCCATGCTGTCGGCCATCTCGCCGAGGAGCTCCTCGGTCATGCGGGTCCGGGCGAGCGGGGCGATGACGTTCGACTTGATGCCGTACTTGGCGCCTTCGATGGCGAGAATGTTGGAGAGTCCGACAAGACCCATCTTGGCCGACCCGTAGTTCGACTGCCCGAAGTTGCCGAGGATCCCGGCGTTGGAGGACGTGAAGACGAGTCTGCCGTACCCGTTCTCTTTCATGACCTTAAAGGCGGGTTGCGTCACGTAGAACGCGCCCTTCAGGTGGACGTCGAGGATTGCGTCGAGGTTCGACCATTCGAGCTTGGCGAAGCTCTTGTCTCGCAGGATCCCTGCGTTGTTGATGAGCGCGTCGACCGTCCCGAAGTGGTTGAGAGCGGTCTGGACGATCCGTTCGCCGCCCTCCGGGGTGCTGACGGAGTCGTAGTTGGCGACCGCTTCGCCGCCCGCCCCTCGGATTTCTTCAACGACGTCGTCTGCGGGGCTCTTCGCTCCGCCGACACCGTCGACGGCACCGCCGAGGTCGTTGACCACGACCTTGGCGCCTCGCCGAGCGAGTTCCAGCGCATACGATCTGCCGAGCCCTCCCCCCGCACCGGTGATGATTGCGACTCTCTGCTCGAACGTGATATCCGGCATTGTCTCCTCCTGTTCGCGACCAACGCTACGTGACGTCCGGTGACCGCGTCAAAGCCGAACGATGACCCCTTCATGTGGGCGGAGATCGAGGTGCTCCGCGGGCCCCTCCCGATCCAGCATGGTGGAGAGCAGGAGGGTCCCCGGAAAGTCTACGTGGCGATCCTCGCCGCCGAAGTTGATCACCACGGCCAGGCGGTCGGGACTGTGGCTGCGTTCGAACGCGAAGCAATCGTCGGGTGCATCGAACGAGCGGTACTCCCCTAGCATCAGAGCCGGCGTGACCTTCCGGAGGGTCAGCAGGCGCCGGTAGAAGGCGAGCGTGGAGGTCTCACCTTGTGAAGCGACATTGCGCGCCTGCCAGCCGTCGGCGACGCTGAGCCACGGTGACGCAGTGGTGAACCCGGCGTTCGGATGCGTGTTCCACTCCATAGGGGTTCTGCAGCCGTCGCGACCCATGCCGGGCATCTGTCTCCCCCACGGATCCTGTTGATCCTCAGGTGAGATGTCGACCTGTTCCATGCCGAGTTCGTCCCCGTAGTAGAGGGTGGGGGTGCCCCGGAGCGTGAGCAGCAACATTGCGGCTGCCCGCGCGGCCGACGAACCGTACCGGGTCGCGAGGCGGATCTCGTCGTGGTTGCCGAGGACGTAGTTGGGCCAGCCACCGGGGGGCACTGCAACGTCGCAGCCGTCGACGAGGTTCCTGAAGACACGAGCGTTCCACGGCGAGTGGAGCAGTGAGAAGTTGAACGGCATGGTCAGCTCGTCCAGCTCGCCGCCGTAGTAGGACGCCCATCGCTGCCAGTTCGGCTCGTAGATCTCACCAATCGAGAACCGGGGCGGGTCGTACTCGTCGAGAACCGCTCTGATACGACGAAACACGGCATGAACGTCAGGGTCTTCCCTGCTGCGTGGAGGCTCCTCGGTCGGCGGTTCAGGATCGTCACACAAGTCCGGGTCCTTCATGATGAACGCGACCACGTCCATGCGGAACCCGTCCACACCCCGATCCAGCCAGAACCGGAGTGTGTCGAGCATCGCCGCCTCGACTTCCGAGTTGCGCCAGTTGAGATCAGGCTGAGATGCGAGGAACGAGTGGAGGTAGCACTGGCCGGTGTGTTCGTCCCACTGCCAGGCCCCACCTCCGAACTGACTCTGCCAGTTGTTCGGCGGTGCCCCGTCCGGTTTCGGATCCGCCCACACGTACCAGTCCCGCCTGGGGTTGTCTCGTGACGAGCGCGATTCGATGAACCAGGGATGCAGGTCGGAGGTGTGGTTGGGTACCCAGTCGATGATCAGCTTCATGCCGCGGTCGTGAAGGTCGGAGACGAGGCGGTCGAAGTCGTCGAGCGCCCCGAACATCGGGTCGACACCGCAGTAGTCGGAGACGTCGTACCCGAAATCGGCCATGGGCGACGGGTAGAACGGGGACAGCCAGACCGCATCTACGCCGAGGTCGGTCAGGTAGTCGAGCCGGCGCCTGATCCCCTCGAGGTCACCGATTCCGTCGCCGTTCGAGTCTTGAAACGATCGCGGGTAGATCTGATACACGACGGCACTCCGCCACCACTCGTTCATCACCTACCGTAGATGTCGTCGATGACGGCACGGTACTTGCTACCCACGAAGGATCTCTTCACCTTGAGGGTGGGGGTGAGTTCTCCGCCTTCGATCGTGAAGTCGCCCGGGAGGATCCTGTACTGACGGATCGACTCGGCCTTCGACACGGCCTTGTTGGCATCGGCGACCGCCGACTCGATCTGCGCGATCAGATCGGGGTCCGCGGCAACATCGGACACGCCGTCCTTCCCTTTGCGGTGCGACCACTCGTGGACGGTCTCTGCGTCAAGAGTGATCAGCACGGAGATGAACGGCTTGGCGTCTCCGATGACCATGCACTGGCTGATCAACGGGTGCGCCCGAAGCCGATCCTCGAGCACGGCGGGCGCGACGTTCTTTCCGCCTGCCGTGACCAGGATTTCCTTCTTCCGCCCCGTGATACGCAGGAATCCTTCGTCGTCGAGTTCCCCAACGTCCCCGGTGTGGAACCACCCGTCGCCGTCGAACGCCTCCTCGGTTGCCGCCGGGTCGTTCCAGTACCCCCTGAACACACAGCCGCCACGCATGAGGATCTCACCGTCGGCGCCGATCGCCACAGACATGCCGGGCGTCGGGCGACCAACTGTGCCAATCTTCACCTCGGACGGTCGATTGAAGAAGGTTGCTGCGGTCGTTTCGGTGAGCCCATAGCCTTCGAGCACCACGAGTCCGATGCCTCTGAAGAAGTGCCCGAGCCGCTCACCAAGCGCGGCGGCACCGGAGATCGCGTAGGCGAGCTCCCCACCGAAAACCTCCCGGAGCTTCACGTACACGAGCTTGTCGAACACGGCATGCAGTGCTCGGGTCCAAAGACCGGGCGAAGCCTGCGACGAGTAGTCGATGGCAACCCGGGCCGCCATGTCGAAGATGCGACCCTTGCCCTCCCCCTCTGCCTTGAGCTTGGCGCCGTTGTAAACCTTCTCGAACACCCTCGGCACGGAGAACACCCACCGTGGCTTGAAGATCGCGAACTCCTCGACGAGGTTCTGCATGCCGGTCGTGTACCCCATCCTGACGCCCACTGCAGCGCATCCGATCTGGACGATCTGCGCAAACGAGTGAGCGAGCGGAAGGAACACGAGCGTCGAGTTACCAGCCTTGAACAGGTCGGGGAGGACCGCGGTGACGTTCCGAGCCGTGAAGATGAAGTTGCCGTGAGTGAGCTCACACCCCTTCGGGTTGCCAGTGGTACCGGACGTGTAGATGAGCATCGCCAGATCGTCATGGCTGATGGCGTTCGAACGCCGTGCCACCTCCGCCTGCCGTACGTCGTCGATCGGTCGCTCGCCGAGACCACCACCGTCGATCACGAACACGGTCCGACACGACGGCAGCGCCGGGGAGACCTCCTCGTAGATGGATCGAAGCGTGTCGTCTTCGCAGAACAGGACGACGGCACCGCTGTCGCCCATGATCCACTCGACCTGCTCGGGCGAGGACGTTTCGTAGATGGTGACCAGGGCCGCTCCTGCGGCCCACACTGCGAACTGGATCAGCGTGTATTCGACTCGTGTCGAGGAGAACACCGCGACTCGGTCGCCCGGCTGAACACCCGCCTCGATGAGCTCTGCAGCGATGGAGGTGATCCGCCTGACAGCCTCGGCGGTCGAGATGTCCACGAACCTGTCGCCGTCGCGGTAGGCGAGTGCTGCGACGTCCGGATGCGTGTGGGCCCGTTGCAGCAACGCGCGCAGTCCGTTGTCGTTCGGTGCGATCCACACCTCGCCAGGGCTCGTGTAAGTCCGCATTCGCCTCCCTCTCCGTGCATCAAGAGACGATAGTTGCGAGAGACGGTCCTTGCTCAGGCATCTTGCACGACAGCACCCGACGCCAGCAGCGGTTCGATCTCCACCGGCTCGAATCCGAACGACTCGAGGACACGAACGCTGTCGCGACCGGTGGTCGGGACCGCACCTGGAAAGTCGGCTGGTGTTCGGTCGAACCGCGGGGCCGGCGCTGCCTGGGTTACGCCATCGACGTCGACAAATGTGCGCCTGACCACGTTGTGTGGGTGAAACGGCGCTTCTGACGGTGTCAGGACGGGTGCGACGCAGGCATCGGTCCCGGCGAAGATCTCCACCCACTCGTCACGGGTCTTCGAGACGAACACCTCTTCGAAGACGGCGCGGAGGTCCGGCCAGTGGGTACGGTCGTACTGCTCCGGCAGGTCGCCCGCCTCCAGACCCAGTCCTCGCACCAGGTGCGCGTAGAAGTGCGGCTCGAGAGCACCCACGGCGACGTACCGACCGTCGCCGGTCTCGTATGTGCAGTAGAACGGAGCGCCTCCGTCGATGAGGTTCTCGCCTCGCCCTCCCTCCCATTGCCCCGCGGCTGCGAGCGCGCGCGGGAACATGCCAAGAACGGCCGAACCGTCGATCATCGCGGCGTCGATCACCTGACCCCTCCCTGAGCGACCCGCCTCCAGCAGGCCGGCGAGCAGACCGACCGCGAGCAGCATGCCTCCCCCACCGAGGTCACCAACCAGATTGAGGGGCACCACGGGTGGTCCGCCCGACGTTCCGATCAGATCGAGCACGCCCGACACGGCGATGTAGTCGATGTCGTGCCCTGCCGACGCTGCGAGCGGACCCTCTTGCCCGAACCCGGTCATCCTCCCGTACACCAGTCTCGGATTGCGATCGAGCGCCTCGGCCGGACCTATGCCCAGACGCTCCGCTACCCCGGGACGGAACCCCTCGATGAGGCCATCGGCCTGCGCGACCATTCTGAGCACCACCTCGGCTGCCGCCTCGTTCTTCAGGTCGATGGCGATCGCCTCCCTTCCCCTGTGGAGCAAGTCCCCATACGGCGACGGTCCCGGTCGAGCGATACGGACGACTCGAGCTCCGAGATCGGACAGGAGCATCCCACAGAAGGGGCCCGGACCGATCGAACCGATCTCGATGATCGTGAACCCGCCCAGGGGTCCCATCAGCGGGGCCCGAGCCTCGCCGCCGCGTCGAGTCGGATCACCTCTCCGTTCAGGAGTGGGTTCTCGACGATAGCGACGACGAGCGCGCCGAGATCGTCGGGTGTGCCGAGACGCTTCGGGAACACATGCACCTTGGCGAGTGAGTCCCTCACATCCTCGCTCACCGCGCCCAGCATCGGTGTATCCATAATGCCCGGCGCGATCGCCATGACTCGTATGCCGAGAGAACCGAGATCCCTCGCCAACGGCAACGTCAGCGCGACGATGCCTCCCTTGGACGCAGAGTAGGCCGCCTGTCCGATCTGTCCTTCGAACGCGGCGATGGATGCCACGTTCACGATGATCCCTCGCTCACCGTCGTCGTTGGGCTCGTTCATACTCATTGCCTCGGCGGCTCGCCGACTCACGTCGAACAGGCCGACGAGATTGACGTCGATCACCGCCTTGAACTTGTCGATGGGGAACAGCCTGCCATCACGTCCGACGACTCGATATCCGGCGAGGATGCCTGCGGCGTTTACGCACACGTCGAGACGACCAAACGTGGCGACCACCTCACCCACGGCGTGCGCCACCGACTCCGTGTCGGTGACATCGACCGGAACGAACACAGTTCCCGCGCCCAACCGTGCTGCAACTTCAGCGCCGTGCGACCGTTCGAGGTCGAGCAGCGCGACCATCGCTCCGTGCTCGATCAGCTTCCTCGCAGCACCCTCACCGAGCCCGCCGGCTCCGCCGGTGACGAGTGCAGCCGTACCCTCGATTCGCATCGTGTCCTCCTCTCAACCTTGCTGTTGCCGTATGTACCGGATCACCCGGTCGATCTGCTCGTCGCTCAGAGTCGACCTGAACGACGGCATCCTGCCAAGCCCGTGAATGATGGTGAACCGGTAGAACTCGTCGGTCATTTGAGCCGCCTCCGACCCCTGCCCGAGCGCCGGCCCGATGCCGCCGGCGAGGTCCTTGCCGTGGCATCGGGAGCAGATGGACTGGAAGACCTGCGACCCGGTGGAGTCCGGAGAGAGGCGAGGGACGGTGCAGGCCGACAGAAGAGCGACGGCCAGCAGCGCGACGATCCACTTCACGGATGCTGAGCCTACTTAGTCCGCCCCCTGGTCGCCTACGACAGGAGGGCGATACCCGCAGCGGTGAGCGCCGACACGATAAGCCCTGCGATGACCACGCCGATCGAGATCAGCGCGGTTGCGCGACGTGGTTCGACGCCGAACACGAACGCGGCGAGCGCTCCGCTCCAGGCACCCGTGATCGGCAACGGGATGGCGACGAACGTGATGAGCGCAACGTCGCGCAGTCGGTCGAAACGGGCCGTGTGCCGGCGGCGTGAGTGTGCGAACAGGCGGTCGAGGAACCGATGGAGCCCCGCCCAGTGGTCCTCGGCCCACATAGTGACAGGCCCCAACAGCACAAGGATGAACGGAACAGGGAGGATGTTGCCGATGACGGACCAGATGAACGCCTGCGGGATTCGCATGTCGAAGACCTGCACCGCGAATGGAATCGAAAACCTCAGCTCGGTGATGGGAAGCGCCGCGAGAAGCATGACCGCGAGCGGCTCGGGGAAGTGCTGCGCAAAGGCTGTCAGTGAATCTCGCATCCCCAAAGTATGCCGTCGTGTGAGCCTTTTGACACGTTCTCGAGAGGATCGCTACGATCAAGAGGTCGGGTGCCACCCACACCCGGCACCCCAACAAGCGCATTGGGCTGCGGGCAAGGACTCCCTGGCGCCTTCCCGATTCAACGGCCCACTGTGGCTCTTCGAAAGAAGGGCAACGAGGCTCCGGTTCTACCCCCTTGCCGGGGCCTCGTCATTTCTGCAGGTTCGGGAATCCGACGATCACCACCGGAATCTGCGCGTGCTCGATGATGTAGCTGGTGTCGTGGCCGAGGAACGGTCGGTCGGTGAGTGGCCTTGTCGACGTGCCCAGCACGAGGAGGTCGAATGGCCCGGAGCCGGCCACCGACAGGACCTCGTCGACCGCGTTCGGGGCCACGTTGATCAGCGTTTCGACAGAAACACCCAGCCTCGCGCCGAGAGCAGCCGCCTCCGCGACCAGCTCGTTGGCGTCACGTTTGGCCTCCGACTCCATCGCCGTCTCCAGGATGACCCCCTGACCGGACGGCCTGTTGACGACGTGCAGTGCTGTCGCGCTTCCCCCGCCGGAACGGACCACGGCGTATGCAAGCTCCTCGGCCGCCCGGGTCGAGAGGTCATTCGATACCGGAACGAGCGGATGACTCGGCAGGTCGTCGGGTATCCCACCTGCCGTTCTCACGATCACCACGGGGAGCCGGACCCTGGCGAGTGTCCGGTCGACCACGGTGGAGAACATCCCTCTTTCATCCGAATCCTCCTCCGATGCGCCGAGCACGAGGAGGTCGTACCCGAGTGTCGACTCGGCGACGATCGCGGCCACCGGATCGGCGGATCGTTTGTGGACGACTCGATGATGCCGGTCCCCGAGCGCTCGATGTACGTCGGCGGGACTGGCGGCGTGATCGGTCTGTCGCAGCAGCCGTCCCACAACCGTCGGCGAGGTACCTTCAACCACGAGGACCGTCACCTCGGCTTTCGGGAATGCGGCGGCGATGAGACGGGCAGCGAACGCGCTGTTCGCACCGCCTCGGGTGGGCAGGAGAATCCGCCGCGATCTCAGGATCAGGGATTGTTCGCGAAGGGATTCCTCGTCGAGTCGCCGGCGCTCGTCCTCTCCGATGTCGCGATCGCTGACGGTCGCACGCAGAAGCTGCGGCGCGAGGATGGACGTCGCCAGGGCGGTGAGTACGAGCACGGTGAACGCCGACTCGGCGACCACCCCCAGGTTCAACCCGATGATCGCGACGACCACTCCCATGGCGCCCAGCGCAGAGAGACCGGCGCCGAGGACGATGCCCTGGTGGGTATCCAGACCGCCGATGCGGGCACCGGCCAGAGTGCCGCCCACTTTGGCGGCGATCGCGAGCAGGATCACGGCAACCAGCCACCACACGGCCGATCCCTGCAGTGAACCGAAGTCCACACGCAACCCCGAGTAGGCGAAGAAAACCGGAGCGAAGAAGCTGATCGTCACCGACTCGAGCACCTCACGTGCTCTCGGGAGCTGATGACGGGTCACTCCGAGCAGGATGCCGACGATGAACGCTCCGAGGATCGCCTCCAGTCCGAGAGCCTGTGTGATCGCCGCGCCAACCAGACCGGCGACCACCATCACGGTGAGGGCGGCCGTCACGCTGGACCCTCCACGTAGCGCCATCCGGAACAGACGATCCAAGATCCATCTGCCGGCCGTCGCAGCGACCACCAGGAACACGACAAGTCCCACGAACGACATCGCCAACGCACCCAGGTCGAACTCCCCTTGAATCGCGACTCCCGAAAGCGCTGCGAGGATCAGCCAGCCCAACGCGTCCATCGTCATACCTGCCGCCAAAGTGATCTGGCCGAAATCGCGTCGCAGGAACCCGAGGTCGGCGAGGATCTTCGCGACGACCGGTAGGGCGGAAACCGAGAGCGCGAGCGCGAAGAACGCAGCGAACAACCCCATGCCGTGCACACCGACGAACTCGTCGGGTACCAGGAAGGCGACAACAAAGAACAGCAGGAACGGGACGGTGAAGCTTCCGAGCGAGACGCTCGCCGCCGCCCTTCGGAATCTCCCGATGATCGCCAGATCCGTCTCGTAGCCGAGTGCGACGAGCAGCATGATCACGCCGATCCATGCAAGTCCGAACACGACCGCATCCACGGTCGTGTAGCCGCCTCCGAACACCCACGCGTACCCTCCTGGAGCGATCGTCCCGAACACCGACGGCCCCAGCATGATTCCTGCGATCAACTCCCCGACGACCGGCGGCTGGCCGATCCGCCCCGCGAGACCGCCCAGAATGCGGGCCAATCCGACGAGCAAGGCAACCTGAACCAGCGTGACGAGCAGCTGGTGTTCGTCCAGCGGAGCCGCCGTTGCGGCTGCGAGGATCACACCGAGAACCTCACCACCAGGACGTCCCCCTGCCGAACGACGTAGTCCTTGCCTTCAACCCGCACCACCCCATGGGACTTGGCGGCGTCCCATCCTCCAGACTCGATCACCTGGTCGATCGGCGCAACCTCGGCCCTGATGAACCCTCTCTGCAGGTCCGAATGGATCTTGCCCGCCGCAACGGGAGCGGTCGCCCCACGTCGAACCGTCCACGCGTGGGACTCCTTCGGCCCGACGGTGTAGAACGTGAGCAGCCCGAGCGTCGCGTAGGCAGCCCGCACCATCTCGGCTAGCGCCCCCTCACCCAACCCGAGCCCTTCGAGGATGTCCCTGCGGTCTTCGGCGTCCATGGCAGCGACCTCGGCTTCGATCTTCACCGACAGCGCAACGACGGAGTCACCTTCCGGCACCAGTTCGGCGACGGCCCCGACATACTCCTCCTGTCGCGTCTCACCCTCGTCGATGTTCACGACCCAGACCGCGGGCTCCAACGTGAACGGTGCAAGATCCCGGAAGGCGGCGAGATCCGCTTCCTCCCACGTCCGGTCGCGAAGTGGGCGCCCCTGCGCGAGGTGATCGGCCGCTTCGGCGATCGCCTCGGAAGCCCGCCTCTTCTTCGGATCGGCGGACGCCTCCTTGGCGATCTTCGGCCGCCTCCGTTCGAACACGTCCGCGTCTGCCATCGTCAACTCGAGGAGAAGCTCTTCCGTCTGTGCGGCCGGGTCGGTCCCGGACTCGTCGGAGGGAACCTCCTCTTCTGTGAAGGCTCTCACGACCATCACGAGGCCATCCATCTCGCGCAGTCTCCCGAGGAACTGGGCGGCCAATCCTCCCCCGTGGGCGGCCATGGCGGGAAGGTCGAGGAGTTCAAGACTTGCATGCACGATCTTCTTCGAGTGCTCCACTTCGGCAGCGGTCTCGAGCAGTTCGTCAGGGATGGATGCGACTCCGAGGTTCGGAGATGTGGTCGAGAAGGGATGTGGAGCGGTGGGCGCGTCGAGACCCGTCATCGCGTTGAACAGCGCCGTCTTGCCTACGTTGGGAAGGCCGATGATCCCGAGTCGAGCCACGGCACAACTGTACCGGTCGATCGACCGCACGAGGAATGGCGGACGCCGGCGACGGTGGGATGGTGGAGCCGACTACGGTACGAACGAGATGCGTGTGAGTGTGATCGGAGCAGGCTCATGGGGAACCACGGTTGCGGCTCTCAGCGCACGAACCCATCCGACCCAGCTCTGGGCTCGCCGCCCGGAGCTGGCCGAAGCGATCAGGGCGACGTCGGAGAACCCGGACTATCTCACGGGGTATCGCCTCCCGTACGGTCTTCATGCAACGAGTGACCTCGGTGAGGCGGTCGACCGGCCCGACGTGGTCGTCATGGCCGTCCCTTCGCACGGGTTTCGAACGGTGATCGAAGGGCTCGCCGGCAGGCTCGACCCAGCGGTGCCCATCCTCAGTCTCTCGAAGGGGATCGAGCAGGACACCCTGTTCCGCATGACGCAGGTGACGATGGACGTTCTGACCGACCACGACCCGACCAGGGTGGGTGTGATGACTGGTCCCAATCTCGCGTCGGAGGTGATGGAGGGGCAGCCGACTGCGACCGTCATCGCGATGGAGAACACGGATCAGGCCAGGGAACTCCAACGGCTGTTCATGGGACCGTCGTTTCGTGTGTACACCAATCAGGACGTCGTGGGGTGTGAGACGGCGGGGGCGCTGAAGAACGTCCTCGCGATCGCTGCCGGCATGTCGTCGGGTCTCGGGTTCGGCGACAACTCTCTGGCATCACTCATCACGAGAGCACTCGCCGAGCTGACGCGACTCGGTGTCGCGATGGGCGGCTCGCGCGAGACGTTCGCGGGACTCGCCGGCATGGGGGACCTGATCGCGACCTGCGTATCGACCCGGAGCCGCAATCACACAGTCGGTGTGGAACTGGGTAGGGGCCGAAAGATCGACGACATCATCGCCGACATGCACATGATTGCCGAGGGTGTGAAGACCACCAGGGCGGTGCTCAGCCTCGCCGATCGACACGGCGTCGAGATGCCGATCGCGACGCAGGTCGGCAGGGTGCTGTACGACGGGGCCGGCCCACGCGAAGTAGTCCTCGAGTTGATGACGAGAGAAGCCAAGAGCGAGTGAGTCAGCCTGCGGCTGACAGTCATGAGTCTTCAGTCTTCAGTCTTCAGTCTTCAGTCTTCAGTCTTCAGCAAGAACGCGACCTGGAGTTCCAAGAGACCCTGGGGCGATGTTCCCACCGAAAACTCAGAACTGAGGACCGAGAACCTGCGAGCACAGCGAGCCTCAGGCGCCGGCTGCCACCTGCAGCGCCCGGTACAGCAGATGCTGATCGCCGAGTCTCCGCCGTAGCTCCCGTTCCAATCCCCCAATCGGGTAGAGGTTCTGAGGAGCACGAGGGTCCTTGTGGCGTTCCGAGGCGAACCGGGGCAGCGTGACGGCAACGCAGTCGGCGAGCACCCGTGCGGACGCGACGTCCTGATCGGCCGAAGCTTCACACCGCACTACTCCCGCGAGGGGACCGGGGCCGCCTCCGGGCAACCGCTGGTACCAGGAATACCGGCTCCACGCCGTGGTCATCAAGAACAGCGGGGTTCGTTCGCCCGGGCGCAGCGCGATGAGAACGCTCATGAGGGCGGGAGGCAGGTACTGCACGTGGTGCGTCTTGACGTACCCGACGACACCCGGCTCCCGGCCCGTCCTCAGCGGTCCGTCGGTGATGACCAGATCGGCGTCGAGGTGTTCGGAGGAGACCTCGTGCTCCAGCTCCCCCATGCGCTGCTGGAGACCGAGCCACAGATCCTCGGTGGATGAACCGGCAGTTGCTCTGACTTCGTACCTTCCATGACGAGTATCGACTGCTTCGGCTTGAGGTGCTGAAGTGAAGAGCCCGCGCCTGACTGCCGCCGCGACGAGCTTCGCGTCGCCGTCGGAGCGGACCGCCCCGGCAGCATAGGTGGCACAGATGCCGAGCATCGGCTGCTCGTCGCCGATCCAGACGTTCGCATCGATGCGGCGGACACCGTCGACGAACAGGATCGTTGAGGCGGGTGCGACACTTGGGCCGATCGGTTGCCACTCCCCCGCTGGAACCTCGACATCCACGTCCGGAACGGTCGTGGTCTCCTCCAAGTCGGGTGACAGCGGGGTGCCGTACTCGGGTGCCCACGGTTCGACGAAGAACTTCATGCGTCGATCCTCTTCACGTGCGCTCCGCCGACATCCTTGGTGACGACGAACCGGGTCGGCACCTGTTCGGCAAGGTCGGGTACGTGGCTGATCAGCCCGACGGTGAGTCCCTTGGCACCGAGCTGCTGTACGACGGAAGCCACGACGTCGAGTGTCTCCTGATCGAGGGTACCGAATCCTTCGTCGAGGAAGATCGATTCGAGCTTGCCCTGCGATGACATCCTGGTGAGTTGCTCCGACAGCGAGAGAGCCAAAGCGAGGGACACCAAGAACGTCTCGCCCCCTGACAGGGTACGGACGGAACGTTGCTGGTCGGCGTTGCGATGGTCGACGACCGTGAACCCGGCCTTGTCGATCTCCAGCGAGTAGGCCCCGGAAGACAGCTCGTCGAGGAGCTGGTTGGCGCCAACGGTCATTTCGACGAGAGCCTCTTCGAGGATCCACGCCTCGAACCGGTTCGAGTGCAGGTGCCGGGCGAGCGCAGCCGCGATCCTGCTCCGCTGCCGTTCCGTGTCGATGTCGGCGGCGAGCTTCTTGGTCCGCCGCTTCGCCTCTTGCACTTCTTCGAGTTCCTTGCGCGCCGAGAACACGGCTTCTTCGGGCGTCACCGACCCAAGACCCGCCAGGTGTTTCTCGAGGTCCTCGGCGAGACCGGCCCTGTCTTCCGAGAGCTGCTTGGCGCTGATGCCGAGCACATCGAGCCGTCCGCGCACGTCACTTGCGTGAGTCGACGCCCAGTCGGTCAGCGCGGTCCACGCGGCTGCGAGGTCGCCCATCACCGCGGGCGGAGGCTCGAGATGAGCGACGCTATCTCTGGCAACCTGGAACGTTGCGAGCGCGGTGCTTCGTTCCTCGGTGAGTTCGGCCCGGTGCCGCTCGGCGTCGGCAACGTCCTTACGTGCTCGGCGGGCCGCCTCTCTGAGGTCTGCGAGTCGTTCGTGTGCGACCTTCGTTGCTTCGAAGGTTGCGGCAAGCTCGTCGGCGCTCGGAACACCCTCGAGCTCATGTCGGATCGACGCCATCTGGGCGGCGATCTCGTCCACCCTGGTCTTGGATGTGGCGCTCGTGATCTCGGCTTCGGTGAGCGCCTTGCGTGCGGCGTCGAGATCCGTGGTTCGGCCGGCGACGTCGACTTGGGCGCGCTCCAGGTCCTCGATTGGTTCGACGGAGGGGAGTTCGGCGATCGGTACCCCACAGACCGGGCACGGCTCACCGATCTTCACGTTTGCTGCGAGTTCGTGGGCTGCATGTGTCCGCCTGAGCCGCTCGAGTGACTCCGCCGCTCTCGATCTCGCCCGCTCGGCCTCATCCAGCCCCTTGCGTCGCTGATCGAGCGAGGTCCCGGCCTTCGCCAGTTGGTCTGTCGCCTGCTCCTGTCGCCGAAGCAGGTCGTCGAGTGCGCGCTGCTGGGCGATCTGTGACTCGAGCGCCGCCGGGTTCGGGAGCGTCGCGACCGATCGTTCGTGCGTGTCGAGCTCGTCGCCTGCCCTGGCGCCGAGTTGCCTCGCCGCCTCGAGCTTGGCGTCGGCTTCGGTGATGCGACGCACCAGCTCGTCGAGACCTTGCGGCGGTCGTATGTCGAGGGTCGTAAGGGTCTCTTCATCTCGGGCGATCTGTTTCGTCGAGTCGTTCAGCTTCGCATCGAGAGCGGCCATCCGGGTCCTGATGCCGGTGATGGAGTCTCGGAGTTGTTCGAGCTCCTCGACTCGCCGAGCGATCGCCTGTTCGTCGCTACCGGCTCGATCGGCGAGGAGATCGACCTCGCGCTGGTGTCCTGCGAGTGTCCGATCTGCCGCCGCCTTGCGTTCATTGGCGAGGTCTCGGATACGTCGGTAGACACGGAGGTCGAGCAACTCGCGAAGTAGTTCCTGCCGTTCGCGGGGTTTGTCGTGGAGAAACCGGGCGAACTCACCTTGCGGGAGAACGACGGCCTTGATGAAGTGCTCGTAGGTGAGCCCGAGGAGCTCCTCGACCTTCTTGGTGACCTCGTCAGCCCCGGCGGCGACCGGCTCTCCGTCGTATTCAAGCCGTGCTTCGGCGGTGGTGGCACCTCCGCTTTTTGTGCGTCTGACGATCCTGGCGACTGTGTAGGAGTCGCTGCCGACGGTGAAGTCGAACCGTATCCGGGCTTCGTTCTTTCCGAGGGTGATGAGCGGTTCGACGGCACGCCGGTCCTCATATCTCGGAACCGACCCGTAGAGGGCGAAGACGATGGCGTCGACGATGCTCGACTTGCCCGATCCTGTTGGACCGGTGAGGGCGAACAGGTCGGCGTCTCGGAAGTCGATCGTTTCCTCGTCTCGATAGGCGGTGAATCCGGCGATCGCGAGCTCGACGGGCCTCATTGGGCCTCCTCGAGTAACTCGTCGAACAGCTCCACGACGCGTTCGTCCGACGCGTTGACTTCGGCCAGATACTTCACGAACAGCTCGTGCGGTGGTCTGCCTAGTTTCGGTTCCGATGGTGCCGCATCGCCTGCCGTGGTTGGAGCGGCGAGCAACACATCGACGGCTTCTGGGAACAGCTCTCGCACCAGGTCGGCGAGCCCCGCTCTCGCCGGCTCTTCGAGGATGATCTTCAGGTAGGAATCGCTGGTGGTTCCGGCGAGGGGCTCCAGGGACTCGAGAGTTCCTCGGAGTTGCTGCAAGCGTCGCCCGAACCTGACGGGCACCGGCGTGACCTCGGCGGGAAGTCCCGGCTGGACATCGACGACGAGCGTGGCTTTCTCATCATCCGTCTCTCCGAAGTCGAGCTGTAGCGGGGACCCTGCGTACCAGACCGGAGCTGCTGCGGGTATCTGCTGGGGCCGGTGGAGGTGTCCGAGGGCGACGTACGAGAGGGCGCCGTCGAACGCGCCCGCCGGCACCCAGTAGTCGTAAACCGTGTGGGCGCTGCGTTCACCTCCACCGAGGACGCCCTCGGCAACCATCAGGTGGGCGACAACGACGTTGACATCATCCGTTGTGATCCCCTCGGTGAGCTTGCCGAGGATCGCTGAGAGCCGCTCCGCGTAGAGCGCTCCATGCTCATACGCCTCGAGGTCCATGAGGGCGGACGCGGAGACGATGCCCCGTTGCGTCACGAACGGCAGCATCGCCACCCTTGCGATCTCTCCAGACCGGGTCTCGATCTTGACGACTCCCCCATCGTCCGGTCTCAGCGGCGTCGCGACCACGTGCACCCTGCCGAGTTCGAGAAGGGGCGCGACTGCGTCGAGGCGCCTCGGGTTGTCGTGATTGCCTGCAACCATCACGACCGGGGCGATGTCGGAGAGTCGGAGTAGTGCCTGGTAGACGATCTGTTCGGACTCGGCGGTAGGCGCGACCACATCGAAGATGTCACCCGCCACGGCGATCAGATCCACGTCCTCTCTGGCACTGATCGTCGCGATCTCATCGAGAACGGCTCGGTGTTCGTCCGCCCGGCTCCGGCCGCGGATGGCACGACCCACGTGCCAGTCGGCGGTGTGGAGGATCTTCACGGCGCCGATGGTACCGACGACCAGGGACGCAACCGCGACATCCGGTGTCGCTACGCTGCGACCATGGATGCTCAGATCCCTCCTACCGGCAGACCGCACGACCAGATCCTGCGCGAGATGGACGCCCTGGCGAACGCCGAGGCGAGCTGGGAGGACGGTCGCACATGGAGTCTCGTCTATCACGCCGGTGACGTGCACACGACATTCCTGAAAGCCGCCCATGGGCTGTTCTTCTCCGAGAACGCACTCAACCCGATGGCGTTCCCCGCGTTGCGGCGCTTCGAGGCCGAGGTGGTCCGGATGACCGCGTCGATGCTGAACGGTGACGCGCAGGTAGCCGGCACGATGACCTCGGGAGGCACGGAGAGCCTGCTCGTTGCAGTGAAGACGTACCGGGACTGGGCGCAGGCAACCAAGGGGATCTCGGAACCCGAGATGGTGCTGCCTGTCACCGCGCATGCTGCGTTCGACAAGGCGGCCGCCTACTTCGGTGTGCGACAGGTACGAGTACCCCTTGGGGACGACCTCCGGGCCGACCCCGAGGCGATGGAAGCCGCGATCACCCCCAACACGATCCTCATCGTCGGCTCGGCGCCCGACTACCCATTCGGGCAGGTCGACCCGATCGAGGAGCTCGCCTCGATCGCAGCAGAACACGGCGTCGGGATGCATGTCGACGCCTGCCTCGGCGGCTTCCTCGTCCCATGGGCGGAACGACTCGGAGTCCCGGTCGGTGTGTGGGACTTCCGACTGCCTGGAGTCACATCGATGTCGGCCGACGTCCACAAGTACGGGTTCGGAGCGAAGGGCGCATCGACCGTCCTCTACCGTACCCCCCAGCTACGCAGGTTCCAGTTCCACGTCACCAGTGACTGGCCTGGAGGTATCTACGCCTCGCCGTCGATGGCCGGCACACGTCCGGGCGGGCCGATCGCCGCCGCGTGGGCGACGATGCAGGCGATCGGCCAGGACGGCTACCTGGCCATGACCGGACAGATCCTCGACACCTCCCGGCGGCTCATCGACGGGATCGAGGAAGTAGGTGGTTTGGAGATTCTCGGCAATCCCAAGCTGAGCGTGTTCGCGTTCCGAGGGGTTGATGTCGACACCTACGCCGTCGGTGACGCCCTGGAGACCCGCGGTTGGCACGTCGACCGGCAGATCAAGCCGGCGTCGCTGCACTTCATGGTGACCCCCGCCCATGCCGGCGTTGTCGAGCGTTTCCTCCACGATCTCGGGGACGCTGTCGATGATGTGCGAGCGCATCCCGAGCTGGCGTCGACCGGTCAGGCGGCGATGTACGGGATGATGACGACGCTGCCGGATGACGGGACGTTGGACGAGATCGTGCTCCAAACCCTCGATGGGCTGTACTCGCTGTAGCTATCCGGGTCTGAGAAGGTAGGCGAGTGCGATGCCGGCGTAGTTGCCGATCGCGTAGCCGACGACGCCGGTCGTGAGCCCTGAAACGATGATGGCCCTGTTCTTCAACGCGGCCGCAACGGTCGGCACGAACGCAGGTCCGAACACCGCAGCGGTCGATGTGATGAGCACGGTGTCGGTGTCGATCCGAAAGAACGCTGCCATCAGGTAGTGGAGCAAGATCGCTCCGATGAGCGCCACGGCGACGAAGAGGAACACGCCGCCGAACGCTCCGGCGAGTTCCCGCACGTTGGCGAGAGTGCCGATGGCGACGGCGAAGATGAGCAGGAGGAACTCGCCCGTCTCGAACGTTCCAGGGAGTGCCCTGATCTTGGGAACGAACGACGCGAGGACCCCGACCGTGGTGATGGACAGGATGACCGCGGCGATCGGCAGATCAGGAGCGAACAGGTAGACGAGCCCAACGGCGATGGCTGAGGCTCCGATGCTGAGCGCAACGGCCAGCGCCACGTCCCGGAACTTTGGAGTCACCTTCGTCTCATCGCCCTCATCGCCACCGAAACGGGACAAGTCGAACGCGGGAAGGAACCGGCCGAGGACCCTCTGGGCGATCGAAAGAAGGAACAGCAGGTAGAGACCGGAGAGGATCACGTCGGCCCCGTTCATGAGGACGAACGTCTCGTCCGGCACGTCGAGTGCGAGACCGACGGCACTCATGTTGGGGGTCCCCCCGGTGTAGACGCCGACGGTCATGCCGGCCATCTGCCAGTCGTGGGCCACCGACAGGACCAAGGTCGCGATCGTCGAGGTGATCACAACGGCGACCGTGGCGAGGACGAATGAGAGAACGGCCGGCTTGGCGATCCGAAGCCATGCCCTGAAGTCGGTCGTGAACAACAGGAGTGGAATGGCGAGGATGACGGTCGCCTCGGTGAACGTGGTTGCCAGCTCGGTGTCGACCGTGAACAGGTTCCCGAGAGCGATCCCGAACAGGTAGCAGAGCACGATCGGTCCGAGGAACTCGAGAGGCTTGAACCTGCGTGCGCCCCACCTGGCCATTGCCGGAAACCCGAGGAACGCAACGATGAGCATCACCGAACCCACACCGAGACGGTAGTCATGGAGCGCCTATCGATGCAGCCCGGAGTGGCAGTTGGCCTACAACCCTTTGAACGGGTCGTCGGGAACGTTCCCACCGCCGGGCGACGGTCCGGCCTCCGAGACTCGCGTCGCCCACGCCGGGAAAGGGAACTCGACGATGACCGGGATCGGGAGTTCGGGTTGTGAGACGAGCATCGTGCCCGGCTTCATGATCGTGGCGCGCTGACGCTGCACACCGGGAAGGAATCCGTACTCTTCGCGACTCGCTTCCGCCGAGTCGAGACGACCGACCACCCTGATCGCCGAATTGGCGATGATGCGCCGCTCGACCTCGGAGGCAGTCTGCTGCGCGCCGATGAGGATCACCCCGAGCGACCGTCCTCGTTCGGCTACGTCGAGCAGGATCTCTTTGATCGGGCTGTACCCCTCTCTCGGGGCGTACTTGTTCAGCTCATCGAGAACGAGAAACAACAGCTCCTCAGAGTCGCCTTGACGTTCCTTGTCTTCGAAGGCTCGGCGGACGGTGACGCCGACCACGAAGCGTTTGGCCCTGTCGTTGAGATTGTGGATGTCGACGACGGTGACCTGTTTCTGGAGTTCGATCGGGTGGACGTTCGAAAGGTCCCCTCTGATGAGGTGTTCTACGTGACGGACCGCGCCATGGAGTCTCCGCACAAACGCGTTGATGGTTCCTGCCCCGATCGCCGGCCCTGCCCACTCGTAGCGGGTTTCCTCATCCTGCACCTTGGTCGTGATGAAGTCGACCAAGTCCCTGAAGGTGCGAATGTCCTGCCCATCGAAGGCGACTGCTCCGTCGCCGAGTCTGGTCGCCTTGTGGAGGCGGGCCATGACGTTGTACACGACCATCGAGTAGTGGGCTCGATCGTCCTCTGCTCCAGCAAACAGGAACGGCAGCAGGTCATCGGAGCAGAACTCTGCGAGCGACCAGAAGAACGGGGTGACGCCTTCGTGGCGGGAGACGACATCGGGGGCACCGGTCTTTGACCCGTGCTTCGGTGGCGCGTAGATGCTGACTGAACGGAACGGTTCGGCTGGGAGACCGAGTGGCGCATACTTGTCTCGTTGGCCGCTGTCGAGTGACAGATTGGGGCGGTCGAGGAACAGCAGGTCCTCCCCTTTGACGTTGAAGATCAGCGCCTTGGTGTTCACCGCTCTGGCGCCGAGCACACCGGAGGTGAACAGGCTGTGCAGCAGGAACGTTGCGTAGGTGGTCTTGGTGGCAACGCCGGACACGCCGGAGATGTTGACGTGGGCGCCGCGGGTGCCGTCGAGGAACTCGAGGTTGACGAAGAATGGCTCGCCGGCTCTGGAGAGCCCGACGGGGATGCGGTCGGTCATTCGGTCGAAGAACAAAGCCTTGTCTCGATCCTCGCCGACCGCTCGCCGGACCGCCTGGCCGGGCCGGGGCGGCACGAACGTCTCGGGTTCGAACCGGGTGGCGACGACCTTGGCCGCCTCGCTCACTTCGGCGGGAAGGACTCCATCTTCGATGAGGAACACGTCAGAGTCGAACCTTGCCCCCTCGTGGCGGGCACGAACCTGTTCGACCATCCCGTAGATGTGGACCGTGTCGCCGCTGGGTAGGGTGCGTTCGAGAGCGACGACGTCGTCGAGCTGGAGATACTGGCCCTCCTCGACGCCCACCCAGAACTCGAGAGGCGTCGCATCCTCGGTGCCGATGACCCGACCGACGGGCTGCTGCTCAGTCATTTCGGCGAGCGTACCAGGGGGTGGGGACGGAACCCGTGCACCGGATCAGACGGTACCCTCACTTGCCCACCCTGCGATCCGTTCGACCTCGATGACGATCGCCGGACCGACGAGGTCGACTGTGGCGTACTGGGAGTACTTCGCGCGGAGCAGCGTTGCGACGTGCTCGAAGCCCGAGTCGACGATGTGCGCCGTTCCATCGGCCCGCACCCACCAGAGTCGCGACCAGTCCGGTTCGTAGTGGTCGACGAGGACGCTCACGGTCGGGTTCTCGCCGATGTTCCGAGTGCGCTGCAGGTTGGAGCTCCGCTTGGGTTTCGTGTCGACCATCGACACGATCCTGCGGTCATCGACTGCGAAGACGAACGGGACGATG
>Ga0307444_1000013_pt1 | contig 82933 bp, 83 predicted proteins | sample SalMarSW160340MG_FD_202145 | JGI IMG/M metagenome (GOLD analysis project Ga0307444, IMG submission 202145) | Salt marsh sediment microbial communities from the Plum Island Ecosystem LTER, Massachusetts, United States - SW1603-40 | ecosystem: Environmental > Aquatic > Marine > Intertidal zone >...
AGAAGGCTCTCCATCAAAAACATAGACAAGTTTTACTCCTTTTTCTAATAATCTTGAATTTCTATATAACAAACCTGTAAGATGACTAGTAATAGTACCCTCAGAATCTGATAATAAGCTACCATCGAATCCTCTTATTGAAGCAAGAAATTGATAAATTATATTGTATGCGTCAACAGCTAATTTTTTCTGTCTTAGTTGATCAATCTCTATTTGCATTCCTTCAAATAAATCACTGATTTTTTTTACACCCATTTTAATATTCTCCTAACAAATAATGTTATTTCTTAAAAGTTAAAAAACTTGTCTAACTAAGGGGTTTTTAACCAAAATGACCTGTAAGAGGTACAAAAGCTACACCTCCCATATTCTTTTCTGAGTATTGATTTTCAGGTTTTCTTGTTATCAACATCAATTCTTGATAAAATCGTTTTCCTACAGGAATAGCTAATTTTCCCCCCACAGCTAATTGTTCTAAAAGTGGAGGAGGAACTGTCTTGCTTGCAGCTGCAACTGAGATTATGTCAAAAGGTGCTTCTTCTGGATAACCTAATCCCCCATCAGATGTAAGTATAGTAACTCGATCATCATAACCAGTTTTTTTAATATTGTTTTTAGCGAATTCAGCTAATTCTGGAATGATTTCTATAGCATAAACATGGCCCAAGTTATCCGCACCTTCAGGAGCTACCATTTCTGCAAACATTGCTGCATTATACCCACTCCCTGCGCCTACCTCTAAAACTTTATCCCCTATCTGTGGATCTGTACAAGAAGGAGAGATATAAATCATAACCATATGAATTGCACTAATTGTTTGACCTGCGAGAATAGGAAGAGGTGTGTCAACATATGCTCTATCAAGATAATTTTCCAAAACGAAGCTTTCTCTAGGAACTTTAAGAAAAGCATCTGCCATTCTTTCAGTTATTATAATTCGGTGAGCACCTAAACGTGTAAGTACTCCCCTTTTTTCTTCGAGAAATTTGTTTTGAGGACTCATATAAACAACACATGGAAGGTTTCTGTATGATTTCTAGACACGACCATTCTTAATTAGATTTCGGTTACTTTTGAGATAAAAAAATGAAAAACTAAAATGTTTTCTATACAATTTTATCAAAATATTATCCGGATGTTTCTTGGGGAGTATCATAAGTTTTTAAAAATGAAATATAATAAGTATATATCAGCGTTAGTAGATTTGTACTAAAATAAGATGGTACCAAATTAAAGGAGATTATCGAATGATATCACAAAAGCAATTTGAGGAGACCTTAAAATCTTTAGAGTCTCATCCCGGAGTAAGAGGGGTAATTATCACTAGTAATGATGGACTACCTATTTCTAGCACAACCAATCTCAGTATGGAAATGAGAGAAAATGTTTCAGCTTTGGTTGCCTCATTAGTAGGAAGAGCTAAGGCAGTTGTTACTGAACTCAATGAAGGAGATTTGAATTTCTTCACTTTAGACACAAGTCAAGGAGAGATTCTTGTTGCTCCTGAAAATGATTATGTATTAATTGTCTTAAGAGAAAAGAATAAGTAAGCTTAAAGAACGAACACAATATCAAAAGTTGATGAGGATACTATGAGAAAAGACGCTTCAGGCAAAATGCACTTTAAACTGGTCTTCGTAGGACCTAGTTTAGCTGGCAAAACAACACTACTAAAAAAACTACACACTGATGTTACTGGAATCAAAAAAGGAGGATTGAATAGTATTGAAGATCCTTCCGGAAGAACAATTTATTTTGATTTTAGCCCATTTATGGCAACTTCTTCAGTCATTTTAGATATTTACACAGTAGCAGGTCAAAGAAGGCATCGCCATCAACGATCTTTAGTTTTGAAAGGAGTGGATGGTTTACTCTTTGTTGCAGATTCATCCAGAGCAATGTTAGCAGATAATGTTGAATCTGCAGAAGAGCTGAAAAACGAGCTGGGAGATAAAATTGGGGGAGAGTTACCCATTGTAATTGCTTTGAATAAGCGAGATGCACCAGATGCAATGCCTAAAAAAGAATTAGTCGACGCATTGGATTTAGGTACCAATATACCAGTTTATGAAACCATAGCAATTGAGGGAATAGGTGTAAAAAGAGCTTTTCAATCCCTCTCTAGAGAAGTATTGTTAAAGAAATTATATGCCGTTTGATAAGAAAAGGAGGAGAGAATTTAGATTTTTCCAGGCATTATAAGGATATGATCAATATTTGATGTATCATCTTGATCAATGATAAATCTTGCAACTTTAGCAACATCTTCAACGGCTAACATTCTGGTTCTATCTACATCTTTTCCATCAAACCACGGAGTATCAACCGATCCAGGATTGATTGTTGCTGCTTTAATATCAGTACCTTTTAACTCATCCCTAAGACTCCAAACCATCGCTTGAACTGCATGTTTTGTTGCTGCATATAAAGAAGCTCTAGCTCCTGTTTTCAATCCTAGATTAGATGAAGTCACAATTATTTGACCTTTATTCTGCTTTTTCAATAGGGGGAGAGTCTTATTCAACCAAAGAAATACTCCACGAACGTTGGTATTGAACTGTTCATCATACTGCTCAATAGTTAAATCTTCTAAATTACCGAAATAACCTACACCAGCATTTGCAAAAATGACATCCAATCCACCTAATTCTTTTTTAATTTCTTTGATCATACTATCTACAGCTTGTTCATCACTAACCTCTCCAACACCATAGAAGGCTTTACATCCCTTAGATTTCAAATTATTACAAAGATCCTTCAATCTAGTTTCATTTCGTCCTGTTAGATAGAAACTATGTTTATCCTTTGCCATTTCCAAAGCTACAGCTTTACCAATTCCACTTGATCCTCCAGTAATAACAATTCTTAGAGGAGCTTTGCTATTTTCAATATTCATACATTGAAGATTCATATCAGCTTAATATTTTTTACTTCTTAAGATTATTCAGTAGAGAAATTGAAGTTTTTACACCTTTCTCGAACCATTCCACCATCATATTTTCATTTGGAGCATGATTATCTTCATCAGGTTGTGCATAAGGAATAATATACATCGGTTTTCCTGTTGCTTTATAGAGAGAATAAAGAGGGAGGCTTCCTCCAGCGAGAGGTATTTTTAATGGTTCTACCTCAAATCCTTCTTTGATGGATTTTACCAAAATATCGGTCCATGGCAATTCAAGAGGAGTAAACATTGGATAAAAGCTTGTTCCGAATTTTACTTTACATCTTTCAAGTATTTGAGAATAAATGTTAGACTCTGACTTTAGTTTATTTAAATGAGTAATTATCAACCGCTCTATTTTTTCTGGTGTTTGATTTGGTACTAAACGAATATCTAACTCTGCTACCACCTCTTTAGGAATGATGGTTCTAGCATTTTCTCTTACGCTACCAGATTTTATTCCACGAATATTGAAAGTTGGTCGAAACATTAAACGATGAGTGAGAGGTAAGTCCTTTTCTTCACCAAAATAACTTATGCCTAGCTGTTGTTTGTAAATTTCAGGATCCCTATTAAGATCGTTTGCAGCCTGCAATGCAGCAGCTGTAGGAGTGAAAACGTCGTCATAAAAACCTTCGATTAAACATTTACCCATATCGTCCTTCATAGTCTTGAGAATAGAAATAAGATCCCAAACAGGATTGGGTTGGATACCTCCAAAATTACCTGAATGAATATCTCCTTTTGCAGTTTTCAATTCCAATTGAACTGTTGTTATCCCTCTAGCACCAAACTCTAGAGTCGGTTTCCAAGTGGGATCAGCTGGACCATCAGAAACAACTACCAAGTCAATATTTTCAAAGAATTCTTTCTTTTTATTTATAGCTTCATCTATATGAGGTGAACCTAATTCTTCTTCTCCATCTAGAATCATTTTAACATTAACACTAAGTTGTTTATGTTTATGAAGACATTCTATAGCTATAATATGAGCGAAGAATTGACCTTTATTATCACCAATACCTCGAGCAAAAATACGTCCATCTCTAATCTCAGGTTCAAAAGGAGGAGAGATCCATTCATCTAAAGGTGCAGGTGGTTGAACATCATAATGACCATAAAAAAGGATAGTATAAGGTGCAGGTGCAGAAATTTCTGTAATCTGCGGTTTCCATTCAGCGAGAATAACCGGATTAGTTGTAGTAGAAATTTGCTCAACATAATTAGCTGTTTGTTTGAGTCTCTCTTCAAGCCAGTTAGCAGCAAGTTGCGCTTCATCTTTATTCCTAGATATACTAGGGATTCTGATTAAAGAAAATAAATCATCTATAAACACTTGTTTATTTTCTTGAAAGAAATCAAAAGCTCTCAATTTAATACCTTCCTGATTAAGATTTTAGATTAAATACAAAAAAAAGAGAATTAGAGGTTTTAAATAGTTTCACCTAAAATTCTAAGCTTTCTGTTTATCTATTCTTCCAGCAAAGAAGAAAAGAAGAGCACAGAGTAAACCACCAATTATACCTGCATAAAAACCAGTACCTAAACCATCGCTCCAAAGATCACTAATTTTACCTATATAAACATAGAAAAGTATTGTAATAAGAATGGTTAAAACGACAGCCCCAATTGATGCAAAGAAACCACTCTTTTCTATTCTAGCATCAACTTCCTTAGATACTTTGAGAATAGGATAAAGCTGTTGCAAAGCAACTAATAGGATGTAAACGAACACAAGTCCAAGTAGAACAATAAGGAACATATCGAAACCAGGAGTGAAAGAGGTACCTAAACCAAAATCATACCCAGAAACACTACTATAGTAAGTTCCTTCGTACCACCAAGCAAATTCAAAAGCAAAATTGAGAATGGCACCAACTAAGCTGAGAATCATGATCCCAACATATAAGGCAGGTTTTGTATTTTCAGGAATTTCACGTTGTTCTGACATAAAGAAAAATAAACTAAAACTTGTTTAAAAATATATTCTCCTACCAAAAATACATAGTAAGAATAGAGAAGTAAAGACAATTAGAGAGTAAACGAAAGTTTTATTAAAAAATATAGAACGAATGAGAAGTAGTAAAAAAATACTAATAAGTGGGCCCGTGGCTCAGAAAATTTTCACTGTGTGTGAAATTTGAGCTTTCAGGTAGAGCAGCGGACTCTTAAATCATAGAGTTGCGACTTTATGATGAAAAAATCCGTCGGTCGCCGGTTCAAATCCGGCCGGGCTCGCCAATTTCCTATATTTTTGAAAGCTAAAATAAATGATAAGATAAACACGCAATTTTCTTAACATTATGTTTCCCTCTAAACAAACAGCTATAAAATATAATTAAAAGATATTTCAACCCATTTTATATGCTCATTTTCTCAGCATATTCTCTCTCCCATTCTTTGATTAGATGTTTCTCCCAAGTGTCTGTGTCGATTAAAAGCTTGATAGTTTCTTCAAAATTTTTTCTTTCTTCAAAAATCTGAAACGCTTCATCTATTTCTATTCCTTCTTTATACAACCAATCATTACAAAGATCTGCAACAAAACCTGCAAAGATTCTATAAGCCGCCCTATGTTGCTTATTTTGAGAAATAACTACTGTAAACGCTTTCTTAATCTTCTGTACATATACTATGATATTCTCGCTTTCCAGAGTCTTTAATTCTCCAAGACCTATTGATTTACCTAAATCTAAAACAGCGGACATAAAAGCAGTTATCAAAGTTGCATCGTAAGGTAAAGATAGAGTTAACATCAAAAACACTGGTTGACCTGTTTCTAAAGTAATAAGCAAATCAACATCTTGAATAACAAGAGGTTTATCTAGAGGACCATCATTATCTTGTTTTATAATATCTTTTCCAGAGCGGATGGTTCTTTTGTTAATAATTAAGTTTAGATTACGCATGAAATAGTAAATTCCTTCTTTCTCCTTCTCTAAGAATTCTTCATCTTCTATCCATGGATTAGTCTCTATCATAACTTCTAAAGGTTGGAAATTATCTTGAAAATTCTTCTTAACTCTTTTTACGAGAGATTCATAAGTTCCTTTTTCTTTAACGATAGTAAGAATATAATCACTTTTCTTCTCACAAACAATTTCATTGTTTCCAAATTCAATTAGTTTAGGAGAACTTTCTCCAAATTCACCTATAATTGATGTAACTGCAGTAATGTAACTAATTACCTCTACATTCTTTTCTTCTGTTCCCCATTCTTCATCGTAGATTCTATAATATCTACAGGATCCAGAGGTTTTCAGTACTAAAACTGCTTTTATCAATTTCAAATCACACTAACCTAATATACTTTAAGCTAATATAGCTTAGTAAATAAAAATAACTCTTAAAACCTTTCTTTAAGGAAAATCAACAATGAACCAACAGTCTTCAGGAGTTCGTATCTCCTATAAACTAGCAGAATCAATTCTGAAAGAATTGAGAAAACACAAAGTAATAGACTTATCCTTAGAATTTATTAGAGAAACAGATACACTTGTTATCCCTATCACCTTACCAGAGGAAAAACTAACAGCAATTCTAAAAAAATACAAAGATAATTATGTATTTACAATTCAAAATTTCGAAAAAAAAGAAGTATCACCAACTAATCTATTTGATGCAGTAAAGGATGATATACCTCCGAAACTCCACGAATTTATACCAAAATCATATGATGTAATAGGAGATATTGTGATAGTAGATATAAATGAGGAAATAATAAAATATAAAGACAGAATTGGTTCAGCTCTTCTATCTCTTTTTCCATCTATTAATACTGTTTATCGGAAAGCTTCTGCAGTTACAGGGGAACTTAGAGTGAGAAAAGTGGAGTTACTTGCAGGTGAGAAAAAATGTGAGACGATACATATCGAACATGGAATCAAAATCTGGGTTAACGTTTGCGAAGCATATTTTAGTCCCCGACTTGGTCATGAACATAAAAGAGTAGCTGATGAAGTATTAGAAAATGAGATTATCGTTGATCTCTTTACAGGAGTAGGACCGTTTCCTCTTCATATAACTAAAAATGTCATTGCAACAGTCTTTGCAGTAGATATCAATAAAGTCGCGTTGAAATGTTTGGAAAAGTCTATGGAATTAAACAATCTGAAAGGAAAAATTGCTTTAATTTATGGAGACTGCAGACTAGTAACTAATTCTCTTCTTCAAGCTGATAGAATCATAATGAACCTTCCAAGTAAGGCTCAAGAGTATTTTGATGTAGTATGTCAGATCATTAAACCAGGAGGAATTATATATTTCTATCAATTTGTCCCAGATGAAGAACCAGAGATAAAAATGAAAGAAATTCTTGAAGAAAAACTTAGAGAGCACAAATTTGTAATCAAAGAGGTTTTAAGCTTTCAAAAAATCAGAGAAAGTGCTCCAAGAGAGATTCATGCCTGTTTAGAAGCTTCTATTTCTCCGTTTTCAATTTGAATCGTTACTTTCATCTTTGAACTCGGATTCTTCATCAATTCACGTATTTCTTTAGAGATATCTGACGCAGATTTGTCAGCATTTATCATTAATGTTTTAGGGCAAAGAAAATTACTTTTTCGTATAATAATTGCAGACTCATCAGAAAGTTGAAGATTCGGATGCCCTTTTCCTTTAATTTCCTCATCAAATCCGAGTACGTTTAAGATAACTTTTACATTGTTATTTTCGTCTCTAAGAAGACTCTTAACTTCGTCTGGCAGATTTAATAGATTAGTTGTTGCTCTTACGCCTAGAATACAATCTCCTCTAAAGGTTAAATCAGAATCAACAGTAAATTCAAGTGTTGACTTGTGTCGAGAGGTTACATGAGAATGGCCAAAACACTCGAAGGTAAATAACACCATGAAAATTCGTTTTCATAACACTTTAACAAAATTTCGTTTACTGATAATTCAAGTGATTATATCTTCCACTTCAATGTTGCTCCAAATTGTTTAAATTAATTAACTTTTGATTAGAAAATATTATATTATTGTAATAAAAAATAAGTTAGGTAGTTGCATTCATGTCTCAAGATTTACCTTTAGAAGAAGCTTATGATTGGTTTAATAGTCGTGTTTCATCGAGTATGTCTAGCTATCGAAATAGCGCAGCAAAACAACTTCGATCCATAAAAGATAAAGTAGAAGAAGTTAAAAGTGCAGCACACAGATTTGATTACTCTGATATTAAAGATCCTGATGTTTACCAAAACTATGCAACCACAATATTTACTAACATCAACGAAATTTTTGAGGATCTTGAAACTCCAGAACAAATTACTTACAAAAATCTTGAAGATTTTCTTTCTAATATACAAAGCAAAATTAATTCTTGTATGAATATGCTTTCAAAATATCTTTCTTGGTTAAAAAGAGACAGGTCATATAAAGATAAAGTCAAGAGTCTAGATAGATCCCTAACGAGATTAAAAGAAGATGTACATATTTTTGAAACTAAAACCTTAGTCTCTTATTCAGAAATAGTGAAATTTGAGAGAGTGTTAGAGGATATAGAAAGATTAAAACAACTTGTGGAGCGACAAAATGAACTAGAAGAAGAAATCGAATCTTATGCTGATGATGTCGAAAAAATAACTAATGAAATAAATGAAAATCAAAGTGCATTAGATGAATTTGAGAATCATCCGGGATTTATACAATTAGAAAAAAATAGAAAAGAACTAGAACGAATTGAAATAACTATTTCAAATAGATTATCAGAAATAAAAAAGCTCTCGAGCAAAGTATTGAAAGCTGTTGATAATAAAAAAGTTGATTTAAATGATTATGATAAAGAGGTTCTTAAAAGCCTAACAAAGGATCCATTAACAGCTTTTGTTAAAGAACCAGAAGGGTATAGGGGGATAAAATCATCCTTAAACGTACTAAAAAAAGTCAGCACAGAACCTTCTATTCAGATGAAAAAGGAAAAACTTCAACGTGCATATGAAAATATTGAGGAAATTTTAAATGATGAGCTACTTGAGTTACAAAAAACTGCTCAGTTTATTGTCAAACAAAGTGAAGCAATAGACTATAAATTCCAAGAAATGCAACTAGATGTCAAAATGAAGAAACTCAGAGAATTGATTGATAATCTGAAAATTGATCGAAACAGAATAACATTATCTATTAGAAGAGAAAAAAATGAAGTTGAAGAGGAAATACAATCCTTAAACAAATCTATTGAAGAAAATATCAATGAATTTACTAATCGCTCTATAAAACTTGTTTATTAGAGTTTTAAAACAGATATTCTTCTGTTATTGCTTACTACTTTTGTTGATTTCATACAAAAATGACCTAAACAAAATAAACCTTAAATCTATATTGTATTCATGTTAAACTGATGAATGAAATGGAAAAATGGACAGCAACATCAGAAGAAATCAAGGAAGGAAAAACAACAGATGTTTACTTTTTAAGAACGATTCAATGTTTAGATAAAGACGGTTTTGACAAAATCAAAGCATGGGCAGAAGTAACTACTGGAGGAATTCCAAGAGATGGTAAGCAATTATTGTTTTTAGGGCTTCAGGATGTTTTAAACCTCTTTATTGAAGCAAAGTTGTCAGTTGATATATATGCAATAGAAGAAGGCACAATTTTACCATTTAAAGATTATAATGGCGTAAGAATTCCTTTTTTAGTCGTAGACGGTGTTTATAGAGAGTACGCAAAATATGAAACACCGATGTTAGGACTGCTGTGCTTTCAATCAGGTGTAGGTACCTCGGCACTAAGATTAAGGATAGCTGCACAAGAAAAAATACTGCTTTCTTTTGGTATTAGAAGAATGCCCCCTGCAATTGCTCCAACAATTGATAGAGCTTGTTATCTAGCAGGTTTTGATGGAATTTCATGTGTATTAAGTGCAGAAAAACTTGGAATTCCTGCAACAGGAACCATTCCTCATGCTCTGATCATGATAGAAGGAGGAATCCAACCAGCTATTATTTCATTTGATAGAAATATTGACCCTTCAGTTGCCAGAGTAGCTTTAGCTGATACATTTAATGACGAAAGAATTGAAGTTCTTGCTGCTCTTGAAGCTATTGGCGAGAAACTAGAAGGTGTTAGATTAGATACTCCTAGTTCAAGAAGAGGAAACATGCATGAACTTATCCAAGAGATTAAATGGGAATTAAAACTTCGAAATCGTGAGGACCTTAAAATTTACCTAAGTGGAGGTCTGACAGAAACCGCAATTTTAGAATTCAGAGATCTAGTTGATGGTTTTGGAATTGGAACCTATGTTGCTAATAGCCCAACTGTTGATTTTGCATTTGATATCGTAAACATTGAAGAGGAAGACATTGTAAAACGCGGGAAATTTATCGGAAAGAAGCAAGTTGGTTACTGCGAAAAATGTGATATTTATCTGTGTGATCGATTTGAAAAAGAGAAAATAATTTGTCCAGAATGCAATAGTGAAATGAAAAAAATGTTGCATAAATATATAGAGAAGGGGCAATTAATTACAAAACTTCCAATTGAAGAAGACATTCGAGATTATGTTAGGAAACAGAAAATTAACTTGAAAGAGATGTGAAAAAATCTAATTTGTTGCCCAACCAAATAAGTTTAAAAGTAATATTGAGAAAAAAGATACAAGTAATAGCTTGGTATATAAAGATTAATAGAGCTAGAAAACGAAGGTAATCCAGATGGCATTTGGAATAACATTTGAGAATAAGACAAATGAGTTGAAAACTACATTAAGTGATTTGAAAATCAAGGTGCCTGAAATAGAGAGCGCTGCAATTGTATCAATTGAAGGATTACCAATAGCATCGGTTTTGCCTCAGGAAATAGAAGAGGCTAGATTAGCTGCAATGACTGCGGCAATGCTATCTTTGGGTGAGAGAGTAGCACAAGAGATGCAAAGAGGAGAACTAGAAAAAATCTTCATCGAAGGAGCTTATGGATACATTATTACAACCGCAGCAGGTCAGAATGCAGTATTGACTGTATCTGCTAGAAAAGAAGCAAAACTTGGATTAGTCTTTCTTGACATGGCTAGAGCAGCTCAAGATGTAGAACGCCAATTAAGTTAAAGTTTCTTTTACTATTTTAGTCATATTTTCTAAAGATGAGAGTATACTTTGTTAGAGAGATTTAAACTCATCTTACGAAAAATAAATAAAAACAATTTCATTTCAAAGATTGAGCTGAATAAATGAGCAATAAAATTGATGACCAAGAAGCTACGGAAAATTTGGTAGTAAATCTAGGGAAACTTGAGGAAGACATAAACAAACTTAGGAACCTTCGGAATGAATACAATCAACGTACTAAAAATGTTTTAACTAAAAGAAATGAAATAAATAAGGAAATTCAAGATCTTTTGGACAAAGCGAAGGAATTTACTCAAAAACGTGATGATTTAAATCAACAAGTTAAAGATTTGAAACAAAAACGTAAAAATCTTCAGGAATCTTTAGCACAAGATAAACAAACTCTTGAAGAAATAGTTGAAAAAGAGCAAACTATAGACAAAGGAAACATTCGTAAGAAACGAAACACTATGATTGGAATAAGTAAGAGGATAGATAAAATAGAATGGGAATTACAGACTAGTATTCTCGATTCAGACGAAGAGAAAGAGATGATTCAGTCTTTAGAAAAACTTTCAGATCAAGTAAATAAACTAGCAGAAGAAGTCCATATTACAACTAAACAAAATGAACTCTGGAGAAAAATTTCTTCTACACAAAAAGAAATCAATATTCTTCATATCCAGATTGTAGATGTTGCAAAAGAATCGCAAATTTATCATAATTTAATGAACCAGCATTTTCAGAAGGTCAATTCTTTAAGAAAAATTGCTACTGAATATCACAAGGAATTTATTAGTAATAAAAAAACTGCTGATAGTTATCATAAGGAATATCTTGCTAAAGTCACAGAAAAAAATGAATTAAGAAAACAACTTAAGAATGCTCAACAAGAACATAGAAGGAAAATAAAAGAACGTATTAAGTCCAATATTGAAGAAAATGTCAATAAAGCTTTTGAAAAATATGAAGCTGGTGAAAATCTCAGTTTAGAGGAATTCAGACTCTTAGTTGAAAATGGGATGATTTAGTAGTTATCCTTATCTATTGTTATAAATCTTCAACTAGTATCAAATAGTCCGCATACATCAAACTATTTTCTATTACACTTTTTGATGGTGCTATTAGCAGTATTTCTGTCGATTCTCTTGCAGAAGAAATCATGGGTAAGAGGACCTCATCAATAACACCTAAACATAAAATATCAGTTTGCTGAGTTAGAACAACATCCATCGCTTCAAGTGCCATATGAATCTCTTCATCTGAAGGGACTATTACTGGAGAAATTCCCTTTTTGATATATGCACCATATTCTTCTGGTTTAAGCTGATGATCGAAAATTACCATGGATTTTCTAATACTACCAATTTCTTTTATTTGGTCGAGAATATGTATTATTTGAGTTTCAGAAAGAGTCTCAATTAGTTTACCTGTGAATATACAACTAATGTTTTTTCCTTGTTTTTTCAAGATATTCAGAACTCTTTCAGTCATATTATTTGGTAAACATTTGCACAATTATAAATAATTTCGTTTCAATATTTTTTAAGATTTGAAAATAGTAGATATAAAAAGAGATTAAAAGAGTAATAGTTTGAATTTCATAAATATCATATTTCCAACTATTTGATAAATATAGGTGGCTTTAATGCGTTTACCAACTCCTAAATTAATTTACAAGCTTTATGAAAGGAAACTTTTCTCTGAAATAAAGAATAATCCAATTCCTAAGCATATAGGAATTATTCTTGATGGAAATAGAAGAGGAAGTAAACAATTAGGAGTAGATTATGTAAAGGGATATGAACTTGGTGCTCAAAAACTTGAGGAAGTTTTGGACTGGTGCTGGGATCTTGGAGTGAAAGTCATATCATGCTGGATTTTCTCTACTGAAAATTTCTCTCGTCCAAAGGATCAGGTTGAAAGTATAATGAAATTAGCAGTAAAATACTTTCAGAAAATAAGAAATGATAAGAGAATTTTCAAGAATGAAGTAAGAATAAGGGTACTTGGCAGAAGGGAGATGCTTCCTAAAGAGGTTCAAAAAGAAATTGAATTGACTGAAGAAGCAACCAAGCACCATAACAAATATGATTTAAATTTGTGTATGGCATATGGTGGAAGAGCAGAAATAGTTGATGCTTTGAAACAAATTCTAGATAAAGCTAAAGAAGGGAGTATAGATTTGAATAATGTTGATGAAGAGTTAATAAGTAGTCATCTATACGCTGATGACACTCCAGACCCAGATTTAATTATACGTACTTCTGGTGAAGAAAGGCTATCAGGTTTTCTTCTCTGGCAATCAGCTTTTTCAGAATATTATTTTACAGATGTTCATTGGCCTTTGTTTAGAAAAATAGACCTTTGGAGAGCGATAAGATCATTCCAAAGAAGAGAAAGAAGATATGGAGTTTAAATCCAACCATTATTCATAAAAGTCATCTCTTTGCCCCCACTCTCTTTCAAGTGAAGCTATAAGAGTATCAATATTTTGTCCAGTATTTGCACTTATAGGGATTAAATCCCCCATACTTTTAAATTGGTCTAAAAGCTCTATAATGCTTATCCCTAGTTGTTGAGATAGATTAATTTGCCCATAACTCTGAATAGAAGAAATCAAAGTTTCTGGAGATTCAATCCATTTCTCAAGAGACTCCATTTGTTCCTTTTCTATTATATCAGCTTTAGAAATTGCTGTAATTTGTGGGAGAGACAACTGAAAGTTTACAGACATACTTAAGAGAAGTATGCTTGAGAAACCTTCAGGTTTTATCACTAAAGAAGGATCTATTAAAAATATTGAAGCAGGTTGTCCTCCTTCTGATACAATTGAAGAAATTAGACGACCACTGCTTCTGTAAGCAAAGAGTTCAATTTGTCCTGGTGTATCTACCAAAAGATATTCAGGTTCAATATATTCAATTTCTGATTTTACATCATCAATCTTTGTAGCTATTAAATCCATACTAGCTATCATTGCACCATTAGGACCAAGTTCTAGTTTATCAATTAAATTATCAATATTCACAATTTCCCTTACATCTATATCAGGATTATAGGGTAAGCGTTTAACTCCGGCATCTAAATTTAGAGTAGCTACATCCAGATTTTTCTCACTGAACCAATCATATAATGTTCGAGTCAATACTGTTTTACCACTACCTGCAGTTCCCACCATAAAAATTGGATAATATCGTTTTGCCATTTTAATCAACAAAAGGTTCCATTTTTATATCAGGGATATTCTTTCGAAGAAGATTTTGGAGTTCTTCAATAGCTTTATCTACTTCAGATTCAGCTTCTTCCCCTAATCCCGAGATGTGTATAATTATTCCTTGTTTATCTTTGTATGCTGGATGAGATTTAACATACAAATCGCCATGCTTATTCTTGATTTCTAATATGAAAGGAGCTAACTGGCTTTCAATACTTTGAAATATTTGGAATTTTTTCTCATACAATTTTTTATTTTGTTTCTTGTTTAAACGTGGTAAAATATGACGCATAAAGATATCTTTCATCTCTGTAGGGACCCCAGGTAAACAATAAATTTCAATACCAACGAAGTTTAAATAACAAGAAGGGGCTCCTCCAACATAATTTTGAAGCACTTCAGCACCTGTAGGCATCAGAGCCATTTTTCTACGTTCTTTTGTTAAACCAGCATTCTTCTTCTTATCATAGTATTTTTTTATTTGTTTAAGCGCAACTTCATTTTCAACTAAATCTAATTTTGTTGCTTTGGAAAGAACTTCAAGTTGAATATCATCGTAAGTAGGACCTAGTCCTCCAGAGATTAAAATTAAATCAGGTTTCCTTTCAAATACTTCTAAGAAAAATTCAGTCGCTAATTTCAAATCATCTCTAATACAAGTTACACGTCTAACTTCATAACCAAGCTTTGTAAGATGCCTTCCCAAAAACACTGCGTTAGTGTTTGTTGTGACACCTATTAACAATTCATTTCCTAAGCAAACAATTTCAGCTGTAGGTATATCCATTTTCTTCTCACTTTACTTTTCTCTTTGAATTCCCATTTTCGCAATTTCGATTAAGAAATTCTTGTATTTCTCATCCAATGGTGGATTAATATTATTCAAATATTTGACACAATCCTCAAAAAGGATTTTAGCTTGAGATCTCGAATAATCCAAAGCCCCTGTTTCAACCATTATGTTTTTTACTTGTTCTACTTCTTCAGGATTTGAATCCCTATTTCCAACTATTTTTGTCAGTAAGTCTTTTTGGTACTTATCAGCATTTTCTAAGGTTTTTATAAGTAGCAAGGTTTTCTTTCCTTCCTTTAAATCACTATCAGTTGGTTTTCCAGTTTTTTTAGCATCTCCAAAAGTCCCAATAATATCATCGACAATCTGAAAAGCTATTCCAGCAGATTTAGCAAAATTTTCTAACCCCTCTAACTGCGAATCCTGTGCACCAGCTAAAATAGCACCCATTTTTGTCGCAACTTCAAATAATGCAGCTGTTTTACCTGCGACCATTTCCATATATTCTTTTTCAGAAATTAGCAGTTTACCCATAAAATCTGTTTCAATAATTACTCCTCTTACTACTTTGAAGAAGCCTTTATTGAATTCCAATGATGCTTGGAGAACTTTTTCAGGTGGAAAAACATTAATGTGGATTGCATTATAAGCAACATTATAGAGAAAATCACCTCCGAGAATACCCATAGCAACTCCGAAGTCTTCCGGATTTTGAATTTCATCATCATAATTCATTTTAGAATAATTTTCAAAGGTTTTATGAAATGCAGCTACTCCTCTCCTTGTTTCTGCATTGTCCATTATATCATCATGTATAAGACTAGCGTTATGAAGTAATTCTAAGGAAAGAGAAGCTCTTATTATTCCATCTTCATCAATGTTAGGATTAATAGCAGCACTTGAAAGTAACATTAAAATTGGTCTGATTCTTTTACCTCCAGAGAAAAGAAATTTTTCAATTTCATTGTAGAAATGACTTAAAAAAGGATTATCAAGTTCTTTTGATTTTTCTTCCAAGAATTGTTTCAGAGCTTTTTCGACTTTTTTCATTATTCTGTTGTATTCAGTAAGAAACATAACTATCTTCCAAATTCAGTCTGCTTACAAAAAGAAACGTACTATTAAACGTTTATTGATTAATACCAATATTTTCACAAAGCACAAGATATTTGAAAGAGCTTTAAAGAATTAATATGAACAAAATGGTTGATCCGTCAAAATTTCCAAATTCAGCTTCTGAGATAGAAGAAAGACTCTTAAAGAAAGACGTCATACGAGATGATTTATTGAAACTTTCAAGACAGATTATAAAATATTCAGGGCAGAGTATTGAAAGTTTTCATAGAAATAATGTAGAGGATGCAAAAAATAAACTTGATAAAGCCAAAAATTCGTTGGATAAAATCAATAAGTTACTCGATGAAGACCAAACAGCTTTAAGTACAGGAATTGTGGGAGTCGCGATGCAAGAATATGCTGAAGCTAGGCTTTTCTATGAAGTAATTGAAGGTAGAAAACTTTCAAGTGTGGAAGAGATAGAGGTAACAGATCAAGCCTATCTTTTAGGGATTGCTGATTTAATTGGAGAATTACGCAGATACTCATTAGAAAAACTTGTTGAAGGAAATGTTTCCAAAGCTAAATACTTCTACAATCTTATGAAAGAACTATATGGAACGTTCTTACAGATAGATTATGGGAAGAATCTAATTCCAGATCTTAGAAGAAAAAAAGATACTGCAAGAGTTTTGGTAGAACGTACTTTATCTGATTTGTTTGTTGCACAACAAAGTAAAAATCTTGAAGAAAAATTAGAAGAAAAAAAGAATACTTAACTTGCTAATTTTTTATTAAAAATTATTACACCAATATCCATCAAGTTTGTACCTGTATAACCTGTGATTATTTCCCCACCATGTTTTTTGAAAAATGAATTAGAATTATTTTCAGCTAAAGCTTTTTTAGCAGTTTCTATTTTATTGGACTCATCTAAAGTAAAAGGTCCTATTATAGCACCAGCTGCATTTGAGTTTCCATCTATTCCATCTGTACCTAAACTTAACAGATATACAGATATATCTTTTTCTAATGAAAGCGCAAAAGATAGAGCTAATTCTTGATTTCTCCCCCCTTTTCCATTTGTAAAATTCAACGTTACAGTTGTTTCACCACCAAATATTCTATAAAAAGTTGATCGAATAGTATCATCTGAGTTATTTTCTAAATCCCTAACTAGAAGATTTATTTGGTTAGCAAAGTTCTGTCCTACTTCTCTTGATTCACCAATCATAGTATCATTTAGAATTTCGGAGTTACCGTTAGAACAGAGGTAATCTTGTAAAAGAGATTGCAATTTTAGATTATCTCCAACTATATAATTCTCAACATGTTCAAAAAGCTCTTTTTTTGAAGGAGTATCAATAATTTCTGATTTCAATCCTTTTGACAAAATACCCAAGACACTTTCTGGTATTCGTGCTAGTAAAGAATGATTTGAAAAAATTTTTTCGCAATCGTTCCAAGTTGTGGTATCAGGAGCTGTAGGACCAGATGCAATACTTGAGATATCATTGCCTAGAACATCAGATAGGATAATACTAATAATTTTAGCTTGAGTCAGCTGAGCTAGTTTTCCACCTTTTACTTTTGAGAAGTGCTTTCTAATTGTATTAATCTCTTGTATTGATGCATTGCTTGATAATAATAAATCTACAAGCGACACATAATCATCAAAAGAGACATCATAATCAGGTTGTTCTAACAAAGCGCTACCTCCCCCAGAAACAAGAAATATACAAAAATCTGCTTTAGTTGTTTCCAGTAAAAGGGATATAACCTCTTCTGCAGCTTGTACACTCTGCTTTGTAGGTTTTGGGTGACCTCCTTGATAGAAAGAAACATTAGTATATGTTCTGAAAAATTCATCCATAATATCCGGTGATACAATAATAATACGCGAGAAATACTTAGGAACTATCTCTAAAAACCAACGTGCCATTTTTTGTGAGGCTTTTCCAAAAGCGATCAAAAAAAGATTATGAAATTGATTCAACTTGAATTCTTTATTAGAAACAACTAATTTTTCTTCAGATGCGCAAATAGCAGAAGACATTAAATTAGAAGGTTGAGCTTCAGTTAGTATGAAATTTGTTAATTCAATTAATTCAATGATAATTTTCTTTTCTTCTTGAGTTCTTCCCAAGTCTGTTAATTCAGACCTGTTTTTTACAAACATACTTGAATATTGATTATAAGAAATAAGAAAGTTTCTCAAAAACTATTTTAGAAATATAAAAGTGTTTATTTTCTATAATTATGTTCTATAATATCTTGCATAATTTTAGTTGTTGACTTACCTGGAACATATTTCTCTAATCTTATAATTTTAACGTGAAAGTGACCTCTCGCTGAAACACTTTCATATAAATCTCGTTCTTCTTCAGCTTGGTCATATCCTAAAGCTATTACATCTGGATCGATTAAATCTACTGTACTCATAAAATCTGTTTCACTTCCTTTAACAACAGCATCAACATTATTTACTCCTTCTAATACTTCAGCCCTATCATTCAAATTATTTGCAGGTAACCGGTTCTTTAATCGTTTAACATTATTATCTGTAGCTAAAACCACAACTAGTGCATCTCCTAAGAGGCGAGCTTGTTTTATAGTATATAGATGCCCAACATGAAGTATATCAAAAGTTCCACCAGTCATTACGATAGTTATTTGTTTACGACCAAATGGTGTTAAGTGAATATTATTTTCAGAGTCAATTGTTATAGATTTAGTTTTCTCTAGTGATTTTATGGTTTTATCAAGACATTCATAAGAAACCTCTAGTTGACGAGAAAGAGTGGAAATATCCGAATGTATTTCTTTTAAACCATTTATGTAAAGCTGCCTTATAATTCTCGTCTCATCAATACCAACCAATTTCAATCACTTTCCCTTTTGTATTCAAGTGGAAATTCAATCTCTATTTCGTCGTCATCTTTTAAATTGAGTGTATCACGTAAATTGAGTTTACTTATTAATTCAAGAACATTAGATGGATGATGTGTTCTTTGCGGTATAATGCCAACGACTTTAGCATCAAGACCAACTATTTTTAAAGGATAACATAAAACTTTACCAAATGTTCTTTCCTCGTTTTCAAAATTTTCTATAATAATAGGCCAGGAACCACGAATCAATTCCAATTGTTTAATACAATCCGATTTAATTTTAACATTCAGAGTTCCGAGGAATGGCTTAAATCCTAATTTTTTCTTGAATGATTCCATATATCCAGGTTGGGAAATATAGTATTTTCCTTCACCTTTACCGGTTGTTATAGTACCTCTTATCTTAATTGACATCAAATCAGGATGAAGTGCTTTTTCTAATTCAAGACGAAGTTGATCTAACATATAGACTCCATCTGAGGTTAACTTAACCAACGAACCTTTAGGTGAGGATTTCCAAGTTACAATTTCCAGTTTATTCAGTTTAAGGAGACATCGCGAGGCTGTTTGTTGGGAGATATGGAAGAAATTAGCTAATTGAGTTGTAGTAATCTCGATTTCTCTTTCAGCTGCTCGGTTTTGAGCTAAAAATATGAGTAGACCAAGTTCTCGACTAGAAAGATTGAATATATCCAAAGACAATCACCAATTTTTGGGTCACGATACATAAAAAAGGAAAGCTACTTAAGCTTTTCAATAAGGTAGCAACAAATAGGATACAATTTTATAATGCGTTGAGAAATCAAGATTATGAGTGAAGAAGAAACAATAATAGAACAATGGGATAGAGTTAAAGTTCCAGCTGCACCAGAGTTATCAGAGGTTCAGCTGAAGATAAGAGAGACAGCTTTATTAGTTCTAGACATTCAAAAACAAAATTGCAATAAGGATAGAAGGCCAAGATGTATTAAAACTTTATATAAAATCCAAATGTTATTAGAAAAATCAAGAAAAAGTGAAATGCCAGTCATATTTACATTAACAAGCGCTGCTTCTAAAGCAGATATGAGAAGAGAAGTACTTCCTACAAGAGAAGAAACAATAATCAAAGCAAGCGTAGATAAATTCTATGAAACAAATTTGGAAGAAATTCTAAAAGAAAAACAGATTAAGACAATTATCATGGTGGGAACCTCAGCACATGGAGCAGTATTACACACAGCAACAGGAGCAGTAGCGAGGGGATTTGAGGTTATTGTACCAGTAGATGGCATCTCATCTACCTATCCATATGAAGAACAATATACGGTATGGCACTTGTTGAATTCACCTGGAACAAGAAAAAAAGTGATTCTAACCAAAGCAGATATGATTCAATTTATCTGAAATGATGTAACTTGGAAACTGATGTGCGATAAATGAGAACTATCATTTCATTACCAAAAAAACAGAAAAGGAAAATTCCTGAAGATCTCAAAATAGATGATAATAGATTCTCAGAATCTCTTGTAGAATATTTACTTAATGAATATACAAAGAGGAAAGATAAAGTATTAGATATATTCGCAGGTTTAGGAACAACTCTATTCGTGGCTGAAGAAATGGGGAGAATTCCTTATGGTATAGAATTTGATAAACAACGATATGAATACATTTGTGATAATCTTGAGAACAAGGAGAATATAATCAACGGGGATGCTTTGAAACTTCTAGAATATAATCTTCCAACTTGCGATTTTTTTCTAACATCACCACCATACATGCACAAAGAAGATAATGAAAATCCATTTACTGCTTATACAAGAAGTGGAAATTATGAGAATTATCTAAGAGATTATGTTAAAGTTTTTAGTCAAGTCAAACAAGTAATGAAATCCAATTCAGTAGTTGCAGTTGAAATCGCAAACATAAAGATTGATGGAGAGGTTACAACTTTAGCTTGGGATGTTTCTAAAGAGATTTCTAAGGTTTTAAAATTTGAGGGAGAGATTATAATAAAATGGGAAGGAGAGGAGGAAGACAATACTAATGGTATTTACGGATGTGGATATGACCATAGTTATTGTTTGATCTTTCGTAATAAATAGATGTTAAACGAAAGTTTTATTAAAAGAGTTGAAACAGAGGAAACGTAACGGGCTTGTAGCTCAGATGAGATTCACCGTGTGTGAGCTCAGAGTAACTAGGCAGAGCAGCAGGCTTTTAACCTGAGGGTCGCCGGTTCGAATCCGGCCAAGCCCGCCAATATCTATTTCTGGAGGTCAATAATCATCCTTCACTTTACTTTGCCTTATTGTATAAAATGATCCCTCAACATATTTCTCCTGCTCTGCACCTCCTCTGAATGTATTCACATTCAATCCTTTCTCTTTAGCAATCCAGTATGTAAAGAGTGGTGCCACTACTCCATAAGGTATAACTGAACTTTCTTCAGAACCATTAAACGGAATCTCTACCCAATTCCCGTAATCAAACTTAGGTTCGTTTTTTGAAAGTATTATTGGTTTTGCTTTAATTGTATTCTTCAGAATTGGAGCGATTTCTGCAACTCTTGATAGTGCTTCTCCTTCTGGAGTGATAAACATTACTGGATTATCTTCCTCTGTAATGAAATATGCAGTATGACAATACTCCTCTATTTCTTTACTGAAACCTGGGAGTGAAAATTCATACATCTTGAACTCTCCAAATAAAGCACTCCCATAATTTGGTCCTGATGATGAAAAAATATGTCTTGAAGCTCCTGCTGATTCAATTGCTAATTCTTTTATTAATCTATTATCGACTACTTGTTTTATCACTTTTGGTATCTCTTTCAACTCAGAATAATCTGGATCTTTTTCGAAGCTCTTTGCAAGCAGCAGTAAAGCCATTTGAACAGCTGTATAACTCTTAGTTTGAGGTACATCATGTTCATACCCAACATATTGACTACTGACCTCTCCATCATATGAACTAGTCCTTAACGATTCAATATGAGAAGATTTAGCATAAATAAACACATCAGATTTCTTAGCTGCTGGACTTTCGGGATTATTTGTTACAGATAGTACAGCGCACTTTCTACTCCTAGCTGCATTTATTGCTTCAATTACTCTAGGAGTTTTCCCACTTACAGAAATGGGTATTAGTAAAGTATTTTCATCTAACAAATTATTATACCTATATCTATATCTAGAAAACTCCATTGGTGGAAAAACATAAGTAGAAAAACCTGCTTGATTAAAAGCAGCTTCAGTTGTTAAAGAAGCACAGAGTGAATCTCCACACCCTGTCAAGATTATCTTTCTGATATCTCTTTCTAATCTTATTTTATTTGCAAGCTCATATATCTCTTCTTTACTCTGTTTAATGAGGTCTTGTAAGTAAGCTGGTTGTTCATTTATCTCCTGAAGCAAATAGTCAATCATTTATTTTCATCAAATAAACTACTGAATTCTTTTTGAGTTTATCTCTTAAGCGTTCTTGATGGTAGTATTTTCTTATTTATCAGATTCTTTTTATTCTCTTATCGTCATTCTCAGTTAAAAGCAGAAGGATGTAAAATGCGATTCTTTCAACCATTATTACAATATGGCTTTACTAGATTATTAGCTGAAACAAGAACAAGAACCCATTTATCTCCAGGTATCATTGCTATAGAAAAACCAGATGAACAAAAAGGATACTCTGCTTTCTTTAATACGATTCTACCTCCAAGTTATTCGAGTTTAAAGGAACCTTTCACTTTAAACTGGATAATTCCTGAGAATAAGAAAGAAAAAGCATTAACAAATTCGTTTAATCTTCCATTTCAGCCATTTTATTCTGCTACTGTAAACTCAGAGCTTTCTGAGAGAGATTTTGAAACATACACAAATAATTTTCTCGGATTAGAAGATATTGAAAAGCAAATTTACATATTGCCTATTGATTTTATCGAATCATCTTATTTAGATTTGGTTCTAAAATCTGATGTTTCTTTTATTACCTTGCTTGGACTTAACAGGATATTCAATAATCAACGAAAACTAGCATATACTTTGGTTAATTTAAAGGAAAAAATTCCTCCTGACATTGCTATTTATTTATCGGGAGCTGTTTCACCAGCATACTTCTCGTTTTTAATTTATTTGGGAATCGATTTCTTCGACAATTCTCTTGCTTACAAAATATCAAAAAACGGTTATTTTGCGCAGGAAGACAAACTGTATCCAATCAATAATCATCCAAGATGTTTTTGCCGATATTGTTCCGAAAAAGATCCAGATTTATTGGGTCATAATGAACTTGTGATGAAAAACGAAATCGCTAAAATTCGTTTTGCACTAGAAGAAGGGACAATAAGAGAATTAGTGGAAAAAGATATTCACCGTTCAGTAACATTTGCAGCAACACTAAAACATCTAGATAAAAATTATAGTGATTCTTTCAGTCAGAGAACACCTGTTATTTCGTCAAGTAAACTAAAATGTATTGGGGAAGAATCACTCTATAATCCATCCATATTGGAATATAGACAAAGAATAAGAACAAGATTCAAACCTCAAATGTATAAAAAAATAATATTATTACTACCTTGTTCAGCGAAAAAACCTTATTCCTTTTCACGCTCTCACATACAATTTAGAACTGCAATAAAAAAGGCAGGAAAAAGAGTTTTTTCAGCTTTATCAGAGATAATTATAACATCTCCTTTGTCAGTTGTTCCGAGAGAACTTGAAAATATATATCCTCCGAGATTCTATGATATACCAGTAGCTGGTATTTGGTCAGAAGAAGAGATATCAATAACATCTGAGTTACTATTAGATGTTCTATCACAATTTCCTAAAGAATCAATTATTATCAATCATATGCACGGACACGGATATGAACAAATTATAGAAAATATAAGAGAAAAATCATCTTTAGAAATAATAGATACTTCTGCGGAAAAATCTCCTACAAGTCCAGAATCTTTGAAAAAACTAAGTGAGGTTTTAACTTCTATAAATCCGAGATTAGGTGCCCATGAAATTAACTCAACACCTTCTAGGATTAGTAATCTAAAAACTGTAGCTGATTATCAGTTTGGTAATGATACAGGGGACATTTTATTTTCAAACAACATTAAAATCAAAGGCAAATATCCAAAGAATTTACAAGTTTTTAGAGATAAAAGACTCATAGCTACAGTCTCTTCAAAAACAGGATTTCTCTCAATTTTACCCGATGTAGCTCAAGAAATCGTAGATAAAACTTTAGTTAAACTGGAGTTTGGTGCAGAATATGTATCTGGAAGTAATATTTATGCGCCAGGATGTATTCATGCAGATGAAAATATTCATCCTGATGATGAAATCTTCATAATAAACAATAATCAAGTAATAGCAACTGCACGAGCTTTAGTATCTGGTTTGGATATGAATAAAATGACTTCAGGAAGTTTAGCTGAAGTTAAGAAAAAATTAAAGGTGAAGAGATGAAGATAAATCAAGTTCTTTCATCAATTATAAGAGAGATAAGACAGAAATCTCTTGAAGAAAGAGAACATTCAAGGAAGATTGTTAGTTGGGTAGAAGATCATCGATTAATAACGGGAGCAGGTAAAGCATTAGTTCTGATTCTCCCAACAAAAGGTTGTTCTTGGGCTCTATCAGAGAGTGGTGGTTGTTCAATATGTGGATACATCTATGATAATCCTCAGCAACCAAATTATGATGATATGCTAACCTCCTTCAAAGAAATTCTTAACCAAAAAATAGAGAAGAAACTAAAATATTCATTAAAACTGTTTACTAGTGGTAGTTTTCTGGATCTCAAAGAGATTCCTCTAGAAATACAAAAAGAAATGATGAAAGAAACTGCAAAATATGAGCAGATTGAGGAAATTGTGTTAGAATCAAGACCCGAATATATCACAGAATCAGTTTTGGACAATATTGCACAGAATATTGAAATTAGCAAAATTGAAATTGCAATTGGCTTAGAAAGTGCTAATGACAACATCCTTCAAAATTCTATTAACAAAGGTTTTTTCTGGAATGACTTTGTTAAAGCAGTAACAAAAATACAAAACAAAGGAGCTAGAGTTAAAACCTACTTATTGTTTAAACCACCTTTTATTTCTGAGTTTGATTCAATAGGAGATATTTTAAAAAGCATTTCAAAGGTCATAGAATTAGGAGTGAAAACAATATCAATAAATGCTATGAGTATTCATAGAGGGACATTGCTGTCTGAATTATTCGAGAAAAAAATGTATAGAACACCTTGGTTGTGGTCATTATTATATCTGTGTAGAGAAATAAAGAAAGAATACCCCGGTATAAGGTTAATTTGTGATATTGTTGCTGGAGGAAGTGAGAGAGGAGCACATAATTGCGGGGAATGTGACAAGGAGATTATTAGTATTCTGAAAGAATTCACCTTAAATCAAGATACAAAAATATTGGATGAAGCGATTAATTGCTCTTGTAAAACTGAATGGAAAAGTTTCTTATTTAATGAAAAAATCTCTAATTCTGAGTTGTTAGATATTTATTAGAAATAAAACTAATCTGTTTCCTTATATTCAAGAACAACATTTTTGATTCTTGATGCAATTCGTTCAAAAACAGGTTCCATTAAGACAGCATCAACCTCTTTTGTTCCTACTGCATAGATAAAATTACTCTCGTCTATTGGAACAAATATTATTTGATACTTATCTGTAATCTGAATAGAATTCTCCATTTCTTCATCTTTCATGATTTTCATTATATTGTTAAGATATTTTTCACAAATCAACAATGTTTTCTTAATAAAACTCTCTTCGAGATGACCACTATGAAAGAATATTTCTGCTTTCTCTTGGTTATGTTCTACGAATACAAGGTGATCTATTCCAGAAATACTATTTAGTATGTTAAAAGTAACAGCACTTAACATTTGATCTTTTGTCAAAGGTTCTACTGGTTTTTCCTCTTTAATTTTTGAACTCTGGCTAGTATCTAACATTAAATCATCAAAACTTATAGGAACATTAACTAAATCAAGCTCAAGATCTAACTGAGGGTAGTGTTTTTTCTTTTTTTCTTCTGCTTTATCACTGGGAGGAGCTTTAAAGATTGGTTCAAATAGCATTTCTATAGTTTGATTATATACAGCAGATGCACCAGAAAAGACTTGTTTAGGATCTGAACTATGAAATTTAGCTCGGGACCTTACTTCAAACTCTTCTGCTAGAAGTCCAATTACTCTATTAGCTGTTTGGCGTTTATTTATCCCATGACTTAGTACATAAGTTATGTCTTGAATCTTTCGAAAAGATATTTGAGAATGAGAAAGCTCAATAGTCCCATAATCTGAGATTTTTGTTTCTTCGGTAAACGAACAGATTGCTTTAACGACATTAGTTAAGATATCTAACGGACATTTTTCTTTTTTGAAAATAGTTTCTTTGTAGATTATTCCATCCTTATTTCCTAAGAAGAAACCATAAATGTCTGCAACATTCTCGGATACCAATTGAACAGCTGTGATTGTCGTTTCAATCTCCTCCTAAATATACTTAGACTATTACTCTTTTTATTGATTTTTATAACTGAAAACACTTTACATCATACACAATGAATATAAGTAAGCCATAATACAGAAACATAGATTATAATCAAATCTCATCAATCTCTACATTTCAACAAAAAGCTAAATTGGGATACAAATGGAAAATAATCTTGTATCAGATACTTTAGAAGAGTTCTTACAACTACTAAAGAATAATGAATTAGCTAATAGTAGAGAAAAACAGGACATTATTTTGAAAATAGCTCAATCAATTAAAAATTCTGTAAAACCTGCAATAATACTTGTTTCAGAGTATAATTCAGAAAACCTGAGTCTTGTACCATTTTGTTTGACTGATGAGCATGCGGGATTAGAGGAAGTTGAAATAGAGATAGACTTTTTTGACGATAGTGGGGACCCATTTGCAGAAGCTTTTAGTGGATCAAAACTTACTTGGGCAACATTGGACCAAATTTCGGATAAATTTGAATATAAACACATATTTCAAGAACTTGGTGTAGTTGATATTATTATCTCTCCATTAGTCATAGACGATTGTAATGTAGGAGCAGTTAATGTACTCCTTTTTGATAATAGTGTAAAATTCAACAAAGAGAGATATGTGGATATCATTAAAGAATCAACCACTTTAATTTCTGATATTTTAGTTTCATGGATAAAAGAATATCTTAGTACTCTAAAACAACATCAAACTGATTTAATTGTAGAAATGTCAAATCTGACACTTGAAACCACTGAAATTCAACTGATTTTAAATAGAATATTACCTAAAATTAAAACTGAAACTGGAATAGAATGCATAGGTGTTTTCATAAAAGACATAGAGGAAGTTTCGCTAATACATCATATTGGATTAAATGATAAAATAATTCAATACTATAAATCACCTACTCTCGATATATCAAGTCTGCGTTATTATAACACTTCGAACAAGATAGAAGAAATCAGCTTTGAAGATCTTGAAGAACAATATGGCTTGATTCTTCCTATTGGGTCAATAAACCTGATGCTTGGCTTTCTTCTAGTTATATCAAATTCTCAGGAAAAATTATCTGAGTCTAATATTCATTTTCTTAGAATAATGGCGAACCAACTTTTCCTAACTTTACAGAGGAAAAGACTTCTTGATGATATACAACAGATAACTCAGACTTCTGAATTCTCAGCTTTTCCTGTAATGTTAGTAGGTAATAGGTTTGAAATGATTTATCTTAACAAACAAGCTGAACAAATATTTAATTTGAGTCATGATGAGAGTGTCGGTTTAAAATTAGATCATCTCCTGAATTTGGATGCTGATAAAGCAAAGGTAATGCTTCAGAAAATTCGTGATGTCATAGCAAATATAGCAAAGGATACTATGAAATTAGAAATAGAAATTTTTCAGATGGGCAATCATGATACTCGAACATTCTTCGTTCAAATGTCTCCAACCATCAATAATCTAACTGGTGAATATTGTGTGGTTTTAACACTAGTTGATATAACAGAAACAACTAAACTTCAATCTATCGCTGAAGAATATTCAAACAGATCTAGAATGTATCTTAATGTTCTAACTCATGATATTTACAATATCTTATTTGGAATATCTGGTTACTATGAATTACTCAAAGATAATATCCCACCGGAACAAGATGGCGTTTTAGAGAGAGTAAATACTTTGGTCAGGAGAGGGACTTCAATAGTTCAAGATATTAGGTTACTCTCAAATGTTTTAGACGTTTCAAGCGGTGATGAATTACATTTCGTTCCTCTTAAAATGACATTGTTAAGAGTATTAGAAAAAACAAAAGAAGAATTTTCTTCTACTACATTTAATGTAACAATAGATATCCCAAATATTATTAAAATTCTTGGGGGAACTTATCTTTATGATATGTTTTATTATGTATTTCTTAGCTTAACACAGAAAACTAATGACTCTGAGGTTATTATAGAAATTTCAGGAAAAGAGATTGTGGATGAAGAAGAAAATGAGTTCTTTGAAATTGAAATCGTTGATAAAAAAGGTATCCCACCAGAATTACGAGATGAGATTCAAAGAGCTATTGAACAATCACCATTTGATGAAACATTGAGAAAACATCTAGGCTTTATGATTGTAAAGGAAATTGCGAAAAAATATTCATATGCAATAAAAATTGAAGATAAAAATCCAGATGACTGGACCAAAGGATTCGCAATTAGAATCACAATGCAGAAATCTGTCGAATTAGAAAAAGAGAGAAATTAGAGTAACAGATACTACAAAACAAATACTACAATCTTGTAACAAATGTCATTTGAAAAGATGAGATTTCTTCTATTGAATCAAATAGTTCTTCTAATTGATCTTGAGCACCATCGACTTCTGGAATTATAAATTGTCCAATAAGTCCTACTAATCCAAAGAACAATGGTTTATGTTCAGGATCATTTTGCATCTTAAATGTTTCAGGAAGTTTACTTCTAATTAATTGTTCAAGTTTATCTGGAGTCACTTCAACTGATTCTGGTCTTATTTCATATACTACTAAAACTTCACCCAATTATTTCACCTTTTTATGGACCTTTAAAGTTGCATTTTGGACACACATACTCATTACCAAATAATCGACATTTTTTACATCTAATAATCAATACATCATTACAATTAGGACATGAGAAACGTGTAACTCCTTCTTCACTAGGGCTAACTTTTTTGTTACATGAGGTACATGTTGGCATACTTATTGTTTTACTCATAATAACCACTAAATGATTATCTATACACTTACGTTTAGGTTGCTGTTTTAAGCTTTTTGAATTAAACTATTTTTATATATCCTAGATTAGTAAAACTATTACAACATGTAATGTATATTAAAAGAAACGCCACTGAAATTTTCATGTATTTTGAAACGAGAATATCATAAAGGTTATAATAATGCTTTTAACATCTTAAGTAAGAGGAATTTCAGTATTTGCATCATTAAGGAGCAGATTTATATGAGTGGTTTTTCTCCAACTTGGACAAATAAAGGAAGCGATAAATTAAGATCTCTTCAAACAATTAAAATTCTAATGAATTCATTAGAAAAAATTATAGCTTCGCTTGACATTACTAACAAAGAAACTGAAAAAGTTATGATTACAGCTATAGCTGATGTTTTTTATACCTATTTTACACCACATAGAGATCTTTCAATCGAAGAGCAATTTGATTTACTAGTAGAATCTTTAGGGTGGAAGAACATTGAAATTGAAACCAAGGAAGATAACGCAATTATTCAACTAGGTGCAAATCGATTTATAACCTCCAGTGCAGGATCTTCTCCTTATTTACTTATTGTGTCAGGTATGATGAAAGCATTAGGTTATCTTCTATTTGAAACAGATGTAAGAGTGGAGCAAATACCTAGTCAGTTTGAATCTCAACAATTGCAAATTATTATTCAGAAGGTAGAGCAAAGCATTCCTTCTAGTACTATAGTTTCTAGTGAAGTTTTGCCATCCATCACAACAAATCAAACTCGAAAAGCTCAATCTACCCCGACTTCACAACAAGTTTCATCTGTTGAAGAAGAGGTCAAAGCGAGTATTGAACTCAATCTAGAAACAGTTTTTTCACCCATTTTGAAAGAATTCCCTTCTACCATGATACTGCCTATTTTTCACAAGGTCTTAGGTGAGATTACGACAACTTTCTTCAGTGATATAGAGGATTCAATTGTTAAAAAAGCAAAAGCAGAATTTAATGATCTGCACGTTTTATTCCTAATAGAATTTCTGTTAATAAATATAAGAGATTCTGAGCAGAATATGAGAGAAATCTCTTCAATGATTGGTCAATACGTAATTAAAACACTGCAAGAAAAAACATCAGAAGATCTGAAAGCTTATCTACCATCTGATATAACATCAAGTATTTCAAGAAAGGTAGCGTATGTAGAATTTCCCGCGAGAGGGTATTGTACATATGCACCAGGAGAAAAATGTGTGGAAGGAAAGCGTGATTTATGTGATTTCGTCTTGTTTATGTGGGAAGGAATGTTACAAACCTTACTTCCAGATATGAATTTCAGAGTTGGAGAAAGAATACCTGCAACACGTAGAGGTAACTTCTGTTTAGTAGAATTCTTAAAAAATGAATAGGGAAAAAAAGTTTTAAACACACATTCTCTATTATTTTTAGTGTGATTATATGGGAAGACGAGTTGTCAAGAAAGTCTATAAAGACACATATGCCCGAGGACAGAGAGATTCTAAAGAATTTAAAGATAGATACCAAGTTATAGTTGAACTTATTTCGCTTAAGGTTTTGGAAGATAGAGATTTACTCGGAAATGAATCTGAGTTATACTTTCGAGTTGGAAAAAGACCAAATTACAGCGGAAGAATCCCAAATAGGGGAACAATAAATCTTGAAAAGAATGAAGTTTACCAACCCTTAAATGGCTTAACATTATATACAGAATTTAGAGAAGCTCCGGAAGGAGGAGTGGTACAGGTACCATTTCATGTATTTGAGAGAGATCCTGGGAAAAATGATGATATTATTATAGACAATGAGCTAGCAGTTCCTCTAGGATCCTCAGATTATAAAGTGATAACACAAAATTCTGTAAAAGTTAAACTCAAACTTTCTGCTCTTAAAACAAGGTATTAGTTTCAGACTAATACTTTTCATTTTATAATTTTAGTAAAAATTTGATTCCTGTTTTTAGAAAAAATGGCCACACTCTAGGTTCTAATAGCAGATTAAATACCACTTTTCGCTGATAGTCTACATCTCCTTTGTTCGAGATTATCTTCGTAATTCGGGGAATATTAATTAATTCAAAAAATCTCTCTGTTTCTTTCTCACTTAAACCATTTAGATAATTACGAACCATTTTCATGGTTAAAAGATCAAATTTAAGCTCTTTTTTCCACTGTTTTGAGTATTGTGCTAAAAATCGTTTATCATAACGAGATTGTTTTATTGCATCACTTGCAATTCTACCAGCAATTTGTGCTGCAATCCCTCCAAATATAACTCCTCCTCCTGTGGTAGGTTTGGTTTGACCTGCTGCATCTCCGACAACTAAAGCATTATCTGTATGTGTCTTTTTAATGAAGGAACCAAGTGGTATAGCTCCATTTGTTCTTTTAATTATCTCAGCATTTTTGAGTTTGATTTTTGCAACAGGATGATTTTTGATGAAATTATTAAGATAAGTACTAGCAGGAACTTCTGTTGAGGCGAGACCAACTTTAGCTGTTTTATTATCTATAGGAATTATCCAACTAAAGAAACCAGAAGCAAATCTTTGATCTTGATAAAGTTCAACAAACTCATCATTGATATCTTTGATATTTTGCATAATATACATTGATGAAAAGACAATTTTCTCTTTTTTAGGAGGAGGAAGACCAAGTTGTTGATTAAGCTTAGGAAATCGTCCTTCTGCAAGAATAACAATGTTACTTTGATGATGCTTAAACACACTTCTTTTTCCTAATTTTAGTAGTATTGAATTGTTATCCCTTTCTAAATTAAGTACTCTAGAGGACAGATGTACCTTCACACCAGAATCAACTGCTAAATCGTAAAGATAATGGTCAAGCTTTGAACGGTTAACTACATATGCAGTAGGTTGACGTTTTTCAACAGTGATAGATTTTCCTGAAGGAGAATAGATAATTGCACCTTTAATTGCATCATTCTGAATGATCTCACTAGGTAGATTTTGTAAACTTAAATCAGTAAGACCCTGAACACTTAATAATCCCGCACAATGCTCAGGTAAACCAATCTCTCTACCAGAATCAAATAGAACTACATCGCTCCCTTCTTCAGCTGCTCTTCTTGCTGAAATTAAACCTGCAGGTCCACCTCCAACAACAGCTAATTCAGATTCAGCGATATTCACAATTTACAAAATTAGTTTGCATTGAAAAATTGTATGGTTAATGATTATTTTACGCTGAATTTGTTCCTGTCATAATCTTTTGCATTTTAACTTTTTTAGCGCTTCTTTGATTTTCTTTCTGCAAATAAGTTTCAATTCTGCTAGCATTAAAATCTTGTTCAAAACTATTTTGATATTTTGTTTTCATTATTAGTAATATTGTTCCACAGTTGCTACAAATAATCTCGATTGCAGAGAAATCATAATTAAAAGCATCAAAAACGGGAGTAAACTCTTTACATCTAGAACAATAAATCGAATCTAGTTCATAGAGCATTTTTTTCACCTTCATTAAATTAGGTTAATTACTGATCAAAAACGTTCTAATTTTATTTTAAAAGAGAGTATTATACAGAGTGATATGTAGAGGATATATATTATTTATAAATTCTTTAAAAACGATAATTAGTAATTAAAGGATTTTTTATTATATTTGTGTTGCTTTTCGTTCAATCTCTTGATTCTTAATAAACCTTCAAAATACCAACTAACTACTGTTCTACTCATATATTTCATCATACGTTGATGAACAATATCTTCCTCTTCTTCTCTATTCAAAACTAAATAAGAATCAGAACCAAAAACGATTATCTCTTCAGCCATTGAGGTTCTCTGAAATTTAACAATCATACATTTTTCTTTAATCCCCTTATCCATCCTATACCGATAAGCTTTTTCTCCATAATCATTTACATGCTCAATAATTGCAGAGACTAATTCACCATTTTTCATTTCTTCAATTTCTTCTTCATCTTTGTTTATTGCTTCAAAATCATTTCTTATGGGCTCTACTTCCGAAAGATGTTCAATTAACTTACTTTCAACCAAAGCTCCTCTATCCTCGAATATTTCCCAGGAATTTTTTATACCTGAATTATCAATCTTATCTGTTTCATAATAATAAACAGATTCAGTCTGAGGGCTATATGTTATTTTCTTTATTCCAGTGGGATAGATCTTTTCTTTGAGATTGGGAGACATATTTTTTTGATTTTTAATTACAGAATCAATGGCTTTGAGATAACTTTGCGTAATATCTATCTGCTCAAAATTTGTATCTTCTACCAAAGATTCTGGTTTTAAATTTTTCAAACTACTACCTCTTTAATTATGATATTCTCATACATACTATCTTTATTAGAGTAAATATACCCAAATAATTATTTTCACTAATTCCAGACTGGTTAGCATTATAATATGAATAAGTATCACCTACAGAACATCTACAAATAGAACTTGTTCATTTTTTAACATAAAAGAACACATTTTGAAAGCAGAAACTATCAGAAAAACACCTTTTAAAGGCACAACAAGCAACTTCACAATACTTACAGTTCTGTGTATAAAATGGTAATATTTATATAGGTCTTGGTGGATACTTACATAAATCTGTAATTAAGTAAGATTTGTGTGTAAATCATAAAGGTGTTAAACATGAACCAAAAAGAAACCCTCAAAACATTGGATCAGGAGATCCGCAGATTAAAAGATGAAATAAACCATTTAGAAAGAGCTAGGAGATTAGTACAGAAGAAACAAACTAGTTACGAAGTCTGTTGGTGACAAAATGAGAAAAGATAGATTTGATGAACAAATTGATTGTGAATTAGAAAACATAGTTGATGAAGTAAAGGAATCATTGAAAACATTTGCTCAAGATCTAAAAAGATCTTTAAAGGAAATGTTTGTGGATTTAGAAGAAGAGTTTTATGAGCTCCGCGAAGGCTTAAAAAATATTTTTGAATCCGATGTTGATTCCAGTTCTGGGAGGGAGTTTTATTATGATTACCGAGGTGAATAATTATGTCAAAAGATGAAGAAATAAATGAATTGAGAGAAGAAATCGAAGAATTAAAAGAATTAATTAAGAATTTGTCAAAATCCCAATCTGATGCTTACAAGAATTTAGACGTTGCTGAGAAAGAAGATGTAAAAAGGAAGTTAGAAAAGGATATTGAAAGGTTAGAAAGAGAGAAGGGGAGGATACATAAAGAGTCGATAAGAGAAAAACATGAAAAATCATTTTCTCCCGAAATTCCTGAACCACCTGAGGCTCCAGAACCGCCAGAACCTCCAGAACACGTATTCTTTCCAAATCAGTTTTATTTTGATTTTGATAGTGAAGAATTCAAAGAAAAACTCAAAGATTTGAAGAAAAAAGTTGAGAAAGCAACTAAAGAGGGAATGAAAACAGCTGAGAAAATTTCTCAAAGAATGCAAAAAGAATTCAATAAATATCTAGAGGTTGAAACAGACAAAATAACAAAATCATCAGGACTTAGTGATAAAGAGTTCAATGAGATGAGAAAAGAAATTGATGAAGCTAGAAGAGACATTGATGAAGCCCAAAGAGATGTTGATGAAGAAAGAGGACATGTTGAAGAAGTCAGAAGAGCTTCTTTAGATATCAGAAGACGCCTTGAGAGAGCTTATAGAGAAAATGATTTAGAAAAACAAGTTGAAATTGAGCGAGAACTGAAAGAAAATGAACAAGACCTTAGAAATGCAATGATAAACTTGAGTCGAACTAGATCTGCTTTAGCTCAAACAAGACGTGAGTTTTCTAGATTACGAAGAAGAGCATCTAAAATTCATGAAGCTCAGAAAAATAAAGCAATAAAAATTATTGGAACAAATGATTTTGATGTAGATGGTACAATAAGTGAGTATGTAACCAAGGTTGTTGACTCTGTTGGAAAAAACCTGGAAACAACACTCAGAACTGCATGGGGAGAAGGAAAAAAAGGCATAAGAAAAGTGATAAGCATTGGTGATTCTGAAGACCTTAATGGAACAACTTCTTCAAACGGAAGGATTGCAATAAAAGCTCAGGAAGAATTTTATGAAGAAGCTTCAGAGCTACTTTCAGCATTAGGAGACAAAAATCGATTAAAGATTCTCAAGATTCTGGAATTATCTCCACAATATCAGAAAGAGCTTTCTGAGGATACTGAATTAAAAGGTGGAACTTTCAAACACCATACAGATATCCTGCAAGATGAAAATTACATAACAAGAGAAGCAATTAGAGGTCGATATCTTATAACCCAACTTGGCTTAGAAGCTTTGAAACTTGCTGAAATGATTTATTTAAGAAAGAAACGTTTAGAAGAAGAATTAGAGGACGAAGAAGGAATTGACATAGATATTGATTAATTTTCGGAGGAACTAAAATGAGATTAATTGTAAAAAACAGACCTTTGAAAACAACACATAGTTTTGAATATACATTTGATAACAGACATGTGAAACTTTCTATATCTAAAAATTCCATACTTCTACCAGTTTTTGATGAAAACCAAAACCGACAGATAGGTTTTCTACTTGATGGTCCCACAGGGATAATCGCTGATTTACTTGTTCATACCGCAAAAGGAGCTGTAGGGGAGATTATAGAGGACACTTATTCAACTGCTCTTCTTTTCCCCGTTCAACTTCCTTTCCTTACCAAAGATCAAGTGAAAGAAATCCCGCCATTAGAAGAAACAGAGTTGTATGAAGAGATTGTTAGAAAATACAAACATCAGATTAAACGAGCAGATTATATCAGATATGACGAAAAGGAAAGTATAATGATACAAACATATAACTCCACATCTCTATGGTTTATCAATGAAGACTCTACATTTATGGTGGGAGAAGAAGAGATAATTGCTCGCAAAGGAGAAAATCGTCTTATTTGGGTTGCAAAAGATTCTTTTACAGCTGTAAATAAAAACGGTAAAATCTTCTCCACATCTGATTTATTTTCAATTAGAAAAGCTCGTAAAACTTTTCACAACATTCTAGATGTACCCCTGGCGCTGATATTTTCAAGCTTGGGAGAAGTTTTTACTTCCATCTAGAATCCCTATTCTTTTTCTTTAATCTTATTTTTTATTTTTTCTGCAATTCCTTTAGAAACTACTGGAGGGACTGATTCTCCTACCTGATTAAACATTTCCTCTACAGAACCCAAGAAATGAAAAGTATCAGGATAGCTAAGTAGTCTTGCATGTTCGCGTATTGTTAAAGGTCTATTCTCAGTAGGGTGAATGAATCTTGATTTTCCCATTACGGTAGGACAAACATCATTTTCGTCAAGTTTTATCCAGTTTTGAAATTCCCCTTTTGCACCTTTAAAATGAACTGCTGCGTCTCCTTTTCTTATTTTGAGCGCTTTTCTCTCTGCTTGTTTAGCAAAAGGAAGGGTAAAATGTCCTTGATAATCATTTGGATAGGATGGGGAAGGTAAGCTATATATGGCATTCTTTACCGTAATTTCACTACGAAATGGTAATTGAAATTTAAGATTTGATATAAAAACTCTTTTCCTAACACTTGGGCAACCATGTTTCTCTGCAGAGACGAAATTAAAATAAATTTTTTCATATCCAATAGTGCCAAGCTCATCTTTGATTATGTTTTGTGATTCTTCTTCAGCTATTGCGATGACATTTTCAATAACGAAAAAATCAGGTTCTAGATCACTAATAATTCTTATGGCATGAAATATCAAATCACCTTGTGGATCTTGATAGAATCTTTCCCAAGGTGTTTTCATCCTTCGAGGATTAGCAGATGTGAATGGCTCACAAGGTGGAGATGCTAATACTACATCTATCTTATCTTGTACATTTTCGATAATTTCCAAACCATGGATTTTTCTTATATCATTTAAAATAATAGGTGAGCTTGGAAAATTCAGTTTATATGTATTAGCTGCAGTTTCATTCTGCTCAATAGCAAGTAAATCATGAAACCCTAACATTTTAAATCCTAGACTAAAACCTCCTGCACCAGAGAATAAATCAACAAAATTATTCTGTTTAGAGGAAGGTTCTAGGTTCATTTTGTTAACACCAACAATTATGTAAAAAGTTCTAGTTCGGGATGATTTTCAGCTTCTTGATAAATGGGGCCTTTTGCTATGAGACCGAGTCCTAAACCGCTTCCTCTAGCAGCTAATAGTTTGGTATTGAGACCAATGCCAAATTTATTGAGAACATTGGGTTTAAGATTAATAGCACACTCTTCTTCAAATGTAGAAACAAATAAATTCCTATTTCCATTTTGAAAAATCTCGTTTTTTGGAAGATTACCTTGTGATTCACTTATTATCCTTGACAAAGACGATTCTAGTAATTTATCTATTTTTATGATACTAAAACCCCCTGAAGTTTTACTCCCCGAAATCAAAATAACTTCATCATATAATTGGTAGTTGTACTCAATCCAAGCTTCAGGAGGGAGAGAGATTTTACCCTCATCCCCAACATAAGACCAACCAAAAACATATTTCCCTCCTTTGACTAACTGAGGCATTTTGTCGACCCATAATTTAACGATGAGATGGTGGGGCAGGCAGGATTTGAACCTGCGACATCCGCTGTGTGAGAGCGGCATCATAGACCAGGCTAGATCACTGCCCCATAAACACGGGAAGATTATTGAATCATTATTTATTTTTTATGTTTTCATCTTAAAACAGAAATAATGCTCCTGAGGTTAACTCTAAACATCATATTTAGGGATTTTCCCATATCAGTTAGTTGAGCTCCTCAGGAGCAACTGTTGTCTACCAGGGTTGCCCTTACTTCATTGTGTAGAGTCCTACTCTACTCCATAGGAGCCCGTTGGTAGTCTTTTGCCTTTTTATTGCACTTTCTTTCCTTGTTAGCTCTTGCCATCTCTAGAAAGTCCTCGATAAAGGCACATTACTATCGTATGAATGGTATTGAACTTTTTTGTCAAAGACTATTAAAGAAAAAGAAGAAATCAGAGTTTTTTAACTTCTTCTATAAGATTTTCATGTTTTTCAAAGTATTTTCGTGAAGGTGTCAAAAGCTGGTTTAATAATCTTGCAACATTAATCTTTAGGTCTTGAGGATGAATCTCACCTTTTTCATAATCTTCCTTGAAAGATTTGAAGGTATGGTAGATTAAATCACCACCATATTTTGCATCCCGTTCAATTTTAATTTCGTTAAAAACATCAAAAAGGATATACTGGACGATTTCAGTAATGGGGTTTGCTATCACTTGTTTTGCAGGACAATTAGCTTTTGTAGTTTTTTCGAAAATCTCTTTTTCTGTATCATGTATGAAAACACATGTTTCTGGTTTTGATTTAGACATCTTAACATCTATTTGTTCTGCAAGATCAGGTTTTGATTCAGAATCCATTTTTCTACCAAAACCTTGTAAACCAGTTAAGAGAGGGGTATGAATACAGGCAGGTTTGGTTCTTCCAAGTTTTTCAGCAGTATCACGCGCAAGCATGTGAGCTTTTCGTTGATCCATACCACCGTAAGCTAAATCAATTTCCATATCGTAGATATCAGCGACCTGCATTGCGGGATAATACAAGAAAGCAGATTCAAGGTCGCCTTCAGACTTTCTACCCATTATAGGTAAAGTTCTTAACACTCTTGTTAAAGAGTTAGATTTTGCTATTCTCACAACTTTTTCCCAGTAAGTCACCTTTTCTGCTAATTCAGATCCCCAGATATATTTTACTCTAGGTCCTTTGACACCTACAGATTCGAAAGCCTTTTTGAAATATTCTCCAGCTAGTTGAATCTTTTCCATATCTGCTCCAAGTTTGTTATTTATCCAACTATGCCAATCTGCTAGAAATACAATAGTTTCAAAACCAGCTTTGATAAGGTCTTTTATCTTATTGCCACATACAATTCCAGTTCCTAAATGTACTAAACCAGACAACTCAAAACCGATATATGTTCTAGGATTATTCTTTTTCTCTATTAAATCTCGTATTTCAGATTTAAGAATCACTTCCTCAGTATTTTTAATTACCAGTTTAACCTTTTCATCTATAGTCACTTAAATACACCTCAATGCAAAAATATAATCGTGAAAATACCTTGGTTTCACTAACCTAGCAAATAAAAATCTGAAGGAGGTTATAGATATTCCAAGTGCATCATCTCAACTCTACAAGAAATATTAAATTCATAAATTTTACGGAAATAAATAAAAAAAAGGAAGGATTAAACGTTCTTAAATTCAATTATTTTAACGTTAGTTGGTTTTTTAGATATTTCTCCTTTTCGTGCTCCAATTACAGTAGTGATCCCTTTTTCCTTAGATCGTTCAAGTAATCTTTGAGTCATTACTCCGTCTATTACGAGTACTTTACCTTCTTTAATTTTACCAAGATTATCGAAAGCTTCAGCAGCAGAGCTTCTCATAATCTCTTTATCTGCTTCATCAAAAACTATTGCTTCCAATTTAGTATTGATTTCCTTAACAGCGTTTGATAAATATTCAGGTAACTCGACCTTTCGGATTTCTCTTCTTGGAGGTCTTGAAGTTCTGGTTCGAGTACTGGTTCTGCTAGAATGGCTACTCGAAGGTCTTTTTGAAGAAGACCTACTTGGAGATCTACCTGGAGGTCTACCTGAAGGTCTACTTGGAGGTCTTTTTTGAGTTGTTGTTCTACTAGCAGGAGTCGATTGTGCAGACACTACTGGTTTGGTTGAAACCGGTTTACTTGGAATTTTCTCCTTTTCAACGTCTTTTTCAGTTTTTACTGCTTTTTGCTTAGTTTTTTTAACTTCAGGCTTTTTTGAAGGTAATGCTGGTTTTATAATTTTAATACCTGTATCTTTCTGTTTGGTTGTCTCTTTTTTAGTTATCTCTGTTTTCTTAGATCCGAATCGAAGCCTTTTCTTCTGAGGTTTGCTTTTTTCAAGAAATTCTTTAACTGTAATTTCTGCATCTTTTCCTGTAAGGAATACTGCATCGTTTAACTGGACAGCATGCTCTAAAGCTTCTGTAACCTCCTTTTGATTTAGGTCTTCCACCTCTTTTTTTAGTGGAGCTCGAGCAACATATTCCACATGGGAAACTTGTAGGAGTTCCTTTAGAATAAGATCTCCTCCCCGATCTCCATCTAAGAACGCAGTTACAGTTTTCTTTGAGATTAATTTAACTAATTCTGGAGAAATACTTGTTCCATTTACTGCGACTGTGTTATCAATACCATATTTTAGTAGGTTGACTACATCAGCTCTACCTTCAACAAGAATTATTTTCTTTTGATTTTCAAAACCAGGTCCTGCAGAAAATCCTTCATCACTTATGCTTAATACCTGACTTGCCTTAGTAGTTTTTTCTACTTCTGAACTAATACTACTAGAAAATGGACTTACTTTTTGATCCCATTGCCTAATTATCTCAGAAGCACGATCCACTATACTTTGACGTTTATTAATTCTTACATCTACAATTTCATCAAGTTTTACAGCACAGCTACATGGACCCACACGATCAACTGTTTCAAGAGTAGCAGCTAAAATAGCTGTTTCCATACGTGATAAACTTGTTGGAATGAAAATTCTTCCAGAAGTTTTTCCTCCTTCACTGTGAAGTTCAACATTTATCCTTCCAATTCTACCTGTTTTTTGAAGTTCACGGATATCTAGATTTTCACTTAATAATCCATCCGTTTGTCCATAGATTCCTCCAATAATATCAGGTTTTTCAACAACACCATCAATTTCGAAGGATGCACGAATTTCGTATTTTGTAGTTGAGTTATCAGTTTTAGCACCCAATTTTTTTTCACCTTGTACGTTGCTTAGTATTTTCGTAGCATTTGCTTACTTTAAAACGATGGAAAAATCCTGCAAATCCCTACCCTACTTTAAATTAATAGAATTTAGACTAATCTAAATTATGTTTTTATTCATTTATCACACTTTATAATAATTCATGGAATTTGAATGTAATTGATTGTAATCGTGATAGGGTGAGTTTTATCCATCATCTTTTTGTAAACTCACATTAATTTTTAGGTATTCTATACCTTATTTTTAATATGTTGAACTATTCTTTCAGTTCAAGTAACTCTAACAAAGAGTGGAATAAAAAAGTTCCCATATTACACTATTTTAGAAAATTAAATGAGATAGAAAACAAAGAAATAGGAGGGAAGAATAGTTTACTTAAGTTTAAATAGCTTTATACACAAATTCTAGCTAGATAATGCCCAATACTTTTTACATAATTCTTGGAGTTGGAATCGGAATATTAGTTATCATTGCAGTTATCCTAATCTTAACCAGAAAAAGGAAGAAAGAAAAAAACCCATTAATCTCTAGAGCTGAAAATATGACAGTAATGATAAATCAAAGAATTTTTTCGTTAAATTCAAAAATTGCAAAACTAGACTACAATATTACTGCCTTGCTTGCAACAAAAGAAAATGGTGATTTAACATCATTGGAAACTAAAATTTCTTTAGAGGATATTCCTGAAAAAATTGAAAAAATCAAGTCTGAAGTTAACTCATATATTGCTGATATAAAAGACTTGCAAGAATACAAGGAGGAAATTGAGATCTTTCTAAAAGATGAGAATGAAAAGGATTGGAAAGAACTCGAAGAATTATTAAATCATGTTAAAGAAAAGTTTCAGTATAGATATGTAACAACTACATAAAAAGTGATTTATGTACTTTTCAAAAACTTTTGCTATTAATAGAAATGCTTTTATTATACTGTTATTTGCAAAGAAATAGAAGAATTGAGGTGAGCCTTTGTGCCAGTAACAAATCCAGAATACAGGGCTATAGCAAGATCACATATAATGGAAAAAAAAGTTTGTCGTAAATGTTATGCTACTAATCCAAAAACAGCAACTAAATGCCGCAAATGCAGATCTAAAGAGCTTAGAATGAAAAGATCAAATAAAAAATAGATTTAATAAGGCACTCAATTTTCAAGAAAAAACAACACAGTGTGTTGACACAAAATTTAAATTGAATTTATCTTCTTTGTAGATAGATTGACCCAAGGGAACATGTAAGCTATCTAGCGTGGATTAACGATGAGTACTGAAACAGAAGAAATGAGCTTGGACGAAAAACGACAACATCTCGAAGAGATTCGTTTGAGACGAAAAGAATTGATTGACAAGCTTCGTGAATGCAACTCAAAGAGAAATGAACAAAGAAGCATTAGGGACAAAAACAATCAATTATCACGCAAACTCTTTGAAGAAGCAAAGGAATCTAAAGAAAAACGTGATCAGATTAATGAAGAAGTCCAAGTCCGAAAGCAGATGCGTGACATTTTACGTGAAGATGCGGATAAAATCGGAAAGAGAATCATAGAACTTGGATCACAACTTAAAAATATGGGTGTTCCAAAAAACCGAAGGGTAGGAGACAGAATTCGTCGTCTTGAAAGACAGTTAGAAACTACACCTTTCTTGACCAAAGAAATGGAAAAACAGACTCTTCAACAATTAGAAGAGCTTAGTTCTGAATTCGAAAAACTTGAACAGTTTAAAGATTTAAGAAGTGAGTTCAGAGACATTCAAAACAAACTTCGTCATATGCAAACAGAAATTAAAACATACCATACTAGTGTAACCACATTAGCACAAGAATCACAAATTCATCAAGAGAAAATGATTGCAGCGACTAAAGAAGCAAAAAAAATCAAAGAGATAGCTGATGCTTCTCATGCAGAAGTTATAGCTTTAAGTTCTACAATAAGCTCAATTCGGAAAGAACTAGATTCATTAACTCAAGAAGTAAAAAGAGTTTCAAGTGAACTAGGTGAACAAGTTCAAGCTGCTCGAAGAGCTAAGAAAATGGAAGCAAAGAGAGTTAGAGAACAAAGACTTGATGCTAAAGCTGAAGAAATCTTGACAAGATATAAAGACGGAGAAAAATTAACCTTAGATGAATTTAAAGTTTTGATGGAAAGAGGTTTAATTTAGGCTTACTGCATTTTATTCAGAGTATTTACTTTGGGATTTTCTAATTTAATTATGCACACTGTATTCAATATTAAATGATAAGTTACTAAAATTTACCAAAAACCAGAATATTATCCGAATTAACAGCAAGAACAGTTTTATATTAGTTAGAATTGGGATAGCAGTTAATATGTGAGAGTGTCTACTAGCACTGTATACACAAGTCTTAAAACTGTATACTAATCATTATTATAGAAATATATTGGTGTTTACTTAGTGAAACTTCCTATTTGTCTGATAGATGCTCAAACTAACACTCTTTGCAGGAAATGTAAACAACTCCATAGAGAAGGTAGAATTTCAGACACAGATATTGAAATCTCAAAATTATTAATTGAATTGTCTAAATCAAATAAAAATTTGAAAGATATTGCTTTTTATTCGTCTTACGAATTATCTGATGTAATTATGATTATTACTAGAAGACAAGATGTTCAAATTCTTTCTTCACCTGATGTATTAGACCAAATTAAAGCATATGTTCATAAAGAAATACGGTTTCTTGAGAAAACTAATGATCCGAAGAAATTAGTGGAAAGTTTATTGGATCCAATACCTGTTGTCAATGTTACAACTCTCTATCTACCTCCCTTTAGTGATAAGGAGTACAAGATTGAAATCTCTAAGAACTACAAGGATGAACTTCCAATACCTGAAGAGATAGTAGTTCAAACGGTTACTTCAGTCCTTAACACGAATGCATATATAGAATTTGTCTAGAATAAAATTCCTTTAAACAAATTCTAACCAATAGTGGATATTAGGAAGTACTAAACAATTTTAATGACTTTTTTAAATCGTTATCATTTTATAGCTAAATCAAAATGTAATTCATATGCCTTTCAAATACAAGCAAGTAATTGCTGTACGAACAGATTTGAAGATGTCAAAGGGTAAAATAGCTGTTCAAACAGCCCATGGATCCGTGTCAGCTTATGTAAAGACCATCAAATATTATCCTGATTGGGCAAAAAATTGGTTTGCAGAAGGTCAAAGAAAGATTGCAGTGAAAGTAAGCTCTGAAGAAGAAATCCACAGGTTAGCAGAAGAAGCAAGGAAAGCAAATATTCCGTATGCTATTATCAACGATGCAGGATTAACACAACTTCCTCCTGGGACAACTACTGTTATTGGAATGGGTCCATCACGTGAGGAGCTTATTGACAAGATTTCACAAGATTTACCTTTATTATAACTAGAGATAGGTTAATGAAATGTCCTCAGGTTTTCTATTAACGCCTATAACTACAAAATCAGAAAGAATTACTGGGATTATTAAACAAAGACCAGAAGATTTCATAGTTGGAGAGATTTCACAAGATTTAGAGAGATTGGATCCTAGAGACGACAATTTCAAACTGGGAGGAAATAAAGGGCTTTTCATTCATTTCGTTTTGATTAAAAATGATATTGACACTAGTTCAGCTCTCGATTGGATTGCAAGGATATGGGGTGTCCCGAGGAATTACGTTGGGATTGCGGGTTCGAAAGATAAAAAGGCTTTAACAGCTCAAAAAGTTTCTGTATGGGGGATTAAAGAGAGATTTGAAAATGGTAAAATTCAAGAGATAAATACTCCTAAATTAAAAACAAAATCGTTATGTCTTCAAATGAAAGAACTACGCCTAGGAGATTTATGGGGTAATTTTTTTGAAATAAAAATAAGAGGTATTCCACTCGATAAAAATATAATAGAAGCTGTAATCAAAGAAAAACTCACAGAAATTAAGCAAAAAAAATCAATTTTGAATGGTTTTGGTGTTCAACGTTTTGGAGATGTCAGACCAATCACACATTTGGTCGGAGAAAAACTTCTTCTTGGTGATTTTAAAGCAGCAATTAAAGAATATATAGGAAGAACATTTGAGGAAGAATCAACAGATACTGTACAATCTAGAAAAATATACTGGGAAACTGAGAATGTTAAGGAAACACTCAAACATCTACCAAGTCATTTGCAAATTGAACGCAAACTTCTTGGTGAATTGTTAAGGACAAATAATGATTATGAGCAAGTTTTTCTTTCTCTACCTATTCAACTTCGCAAATTGTTTATCCACGCATATCAATCCTATCTTTTTAACAGGTATCTAAGTATAAGATATGAGAGTTATAGTAAAGATCTATTAAATCCAATAGAAGGGGAAAAGATTGTTAATCAAGATGTGGTTGCTCCAATTCTTGGGAGTAAAACACAGTTATCTGGAGAAGTTGAAGAAATCTATCAGACAATTTTAGAAAATGAAGCTGTTACAACAAATGATTTCTCAAAAGCAATGTCGAAGAAATTAGGTTCAACTGGAACATTTAGAACAATAATGATGAAACCCGAAAAACTAAAACTGCTGGAGATTGCCAAAGATGATCTTAATGAAAATCGAAATCTAGCTAAAATTTCTTTTGAACTGCAAAAAGGATCATATGCAACTGAATTATTAAAAGAGATAGTTGCTTTTAACTGGTTCTAATCATCAAAAATGCATCAGAATTATCTTGATAATATTTTCTTATTCTGGAAACTTTCTCAAATCCCAGACTTTCATAGAGTTGAATTACCTTTCTGTTTTCTACTTTTACCTCTAGTTTTATGCTATTATTACCAAGAATTTCAGTTCTTTTTATGAAATGCATAAGTAATTCTCTACCTAAACCTCTGTTTCTAAATTCCTCAAGTAAAGCTAAAGAGAGAACATGGGTTTGTCCGATTGTTGCAGTATAACCTCCCAAGATAAATCCTATAACAGCTTCTTCTACTACAACTACAAAACACAGTTCTGGAGCTCCAAAAAATATATTCCCAATTAATGTTTCACCAAATGGAAAGGGAAAACATTTCCTCTCCACTTCAAAGACTTTAGTTATATGTTCTTCTTTCATAGGAATAATTTTTGGAATTAGTGTGTTCATTCAAACCACCACAATATTGTGTATTTTATTAACCAATTCTTGCTATTTTTTATAACTTCAGTTGGTAAATTTATGTTTAATATTTTTATTTTTCTAAACAACATTCTTTACAAAAGTAAGTTTTTATAACAAACAACTTCTTGTAAAGGTAGTCTAGATTAAAAGAGATGACTGGTTTGAGCAAAAAACGAGCAGCGGATTATGAAAGAATACTTGTTAATCGCTTTTGGGATCACGGATTTGCAGTAATGAGAGCACCATCTTCCTCAGGAACAAGTAAGATGCCTAGACCAGATGTGTTTGCAGGCAGTGCAAGAAAAGGGATGTTAATAGCTTTAGAGATAAAAACTAGTCGTCAAAATGTATTTTATATTCAAAAAGAGCAAATTGAAGGTTTACTGGAATTTGCAGATAGAATTGGAGCAAAAGCATATGTAGCTGTAAAATTTGTTGGCAAAAGGATGGATTTCTTATTTTTATCTGTTCCAGGAGCTTTAACTCAGAGCAAAGGTGGGAGTTATCGAGTAGCTATTGATGAATTGATAAATAATGGTGTTGATTTTTATGCTTTAATAAATGAAAAAGAACACAAAGGTCAAAAGTAAGAACAATACCCCCTATTTGAAATAATTTAAAGCTGATATTAAATGAAAATCCTCACAAAAGATTACAAAAACGGAATTTTGGAAATAATACCTGAAAATATCGATGATCTATATGCCATCTATCGTGTTCTCAAAGCTGGTGATAGAGTTACAGCTGTCACTTCTCGAAGAATAAGAAGAGACGAAGAAGAGAAAAGAGCAGATTCCGGTGAGAGAGTAAAAATGACTCTTGAAGTTGAAATTGAGGAGCTCGCATTCCATGGATTTGGAGATAATTTAAGATTTAAAGGAAAAATAGTAGCAGGACCTGATGATTTAATCTCATTAGGATCATACCACACGATTACATTATCTTTAATGGAAAAAATAAGAATTCAAAAGGCAAATTGGACACCAATGGAAAAAAAGGTGATAGATGATGTTGAAAAAGCTTCAATGTTAGCAAGAATCTTAATCGTTGTAATTGAGGATAATAGTGCTTGCATAGCTTTAGTAACACAATTCTCAACACAAATCATCAAAGAATTTAGTTCATCAGTAACAAGAAAATTTAGTGATGTAAAACAACATTCAAGCGAAATGGGAGTATTTTTTGTTGAAGTATTGCAGTTAATTCAAGATATATTAGAACATCAAAAAGCAGAAACAATTATTTTGGCAGGTCCTGGATTTACTCCAGAAAATTTTGAATCATTTGTGAAAAATCGAGATCCAGTATTATCAGAGAAAATAAATAGAGTTCATGTTAGTACAGGTGGGAGAGTCGGTTTGAAAGAAGTGCTTTCACAAAAACTCCCTGAAAAAATAGCTAATGAACAACGAGTCGCATATGAAACAAGATTAGTGGATGAGGTTTTCAAGAGATTAGGTCAAGAAACTGGTACTGTAACATATGGTTTGGAAAATGTAAAAAAAGCATTGGAAATGGGAGCTATTGATACACTTCTTATTAGTGATAATCAAATCAGCATAGAAGATCTAGAAAAACGAGCTATGATAGACAAACTGGTAGATGAAAACTTAAAAATGAAAGGTAACACAGTTATTATGTCAATTCATCATGAATCAGGAGAACAATTAGCTCAACTAGGAGGTATCGTCGCTTTACTTCGATATCCTCTTCCTGAATACTAGTCCTCATATAATGGATTTAGATAAGTAATAATCCCTTTTTGATATGGATATTGATGGATGATATCAATACTTTTTATTTGGTTAGCATATTTCTCTATCAAATAATCAGCAACGATTTCTGCTTGTTCCCAATTAAGAAAAACAGTTAAGTTATCTTGATCAATAGCTATTTCTTCTGGACCTATTTCAAATGAACTTTGAAGATTTGAGAGAAGCTCTGGAAGTATATCTCTTTCTTTTAATATTATACGACCCCTTACAATTAAACCTTCTTCTGTTATATCATCAAATTTTTTAGCAAAGTTTTTAGCTCTCCTAATTAATCTGTTCCTTAATTGTACTCCATCTTTGTATTTTGCAGAACAATAATGAATAGTGATAGGAGATTTTTTGTATTTTTTAAGAAGGAGTTTAGCTAAAGATTCACTACCTTCTACAGCAGCGCTGCTAGTTGCTTTTGCTCTGTAACCTAAAGCATCGAGTTGTTTGATGTTAGCCTCAGTGATTTCAAATTCGTTGAGATTGACAAAATTTAAATTTGTTTCAATTGCAAAATTAATAATTTCAAGTATTTTATCTTGCTTATCCGGGATAACAGGTATTTCCATACCAACGTCCCAATCAAATGTTCGCGCAGTTTCTATCGATTTCTTGATTTTTTCTGTTAGTAATAAGGATGGAGGGTGGAATCTAATTTCATCCAGATCAGCAATAAATAACTCCTTGAGTTGTTTTTCTGTTAAAGCATGCGATGTATAGAGATGACAATGAAATTCCTTGCCGAATTCCGTTTTAAAGGATGAGAGATATTCTAAAACTTTATCTAAAGTAAGAGAAGGATCTCCACCAGTTATTCCTACACCTAAAGCTGAGATCATATAAGCTTCTTCAATAGCTTGAGAAACATTGCTAATTTGCTGTTCATTCGCAAAAGTTATGTCCATTCTTCTTTCTTTCATAATTGGACAATAGAAGCAATTAGAATCACATTCTCCGGTTATGAATAGAACCAGTTTTGAGCCTAAAGAGCAGAGTCTGCAACCTTCACTAGGATGACCAACAACAAGGTTACCATGCCATTTTGAAATTCTATTCATTTTTCGAAAATATATTCTTATCAATAAAAAGAATCAGTTTTCAGACACATAGAAGCTTTTGAAACAAAAACACAGTTTTTTAAAGACATATAACAAATTACTCAACGGAATTACCAATGCTAACAACTATTCAAATAATCTTAATTGTTTTCATGGGATTATTAGTGCTATCATTCATTGGTAATACTTTGAATCTTCAGAGATATGGGATATATATAATTCCCGTAGGTATTATTTTTCGAACAAAATTATTCAACAAAATACTTGAAAAAATGGGTGATAAATGGAAAAGATTCTGGAAAATTCTGTATGAAGTAGGCAAAATTCTTACAGGTATAATAGCTGTAGGATTGTTGGGATTCTTCATAGTAAACCCATTTTTAATACTGTTTAAAGCTCCTGTTAGTCTGGGGATTCAGTTAATCATTCCAGGAGTAACAATTGATTTTAAAATAGCTCTTCTTTTCATCTTTCCAATATTAGTTATTTTAATTCCCCATGAAATAGCTCATGCTGTTATGGCTAGAAGAGAAGGAATTGAGATTAAAACCTCAGGAATCTTTCTTGTTTTGGTTTTCTTTGGTGGATTTGTAGAACTTGCAAAAGAATCACTAGAGAAAGCAGCTGAAAAGAGCAAAATCAAAGTTCTTCTCAATGGTTCTGCAATTAATGCAGTATTTTCAATATTTTTCGTGGCACTTTATTTCTTGACACCCGTTATTATTTCAATCGGGTATGGTTCAGCTAATGGTGTTTTAATCACTAATGTTTATGATAATTATCCAGCGGATGAAGCTGGAATAAAAGAGGGGGATGTAATTGTTAGCATAGGCAAATACAATGATTCTTTAGGAGAGATAGTTTACAACTCTACTCTTAGTATAGATGATTATGCTGTAATAATGCAAGACAATCTTGAAGCTAAACCGTTTTACATAATATTGTTAGACGAGTCAAATATCACGTTAACACCAACAAAAGTGAACCCCGACTCTAACACAACAAGTACTTCAAACATCTATCTTGGTGTTAATATTTATAACTACTACCCACCAAAAGCTTCTTGGGAGAGCATATGGTTTCCCTATTATTGGGATTTACAAATAACTTACACTTTGAATATCGCTTTAATGGCTGTCTTTTTGAATATGCTTCCATTGGTGATGACAGATGGTGACAAAATCCTTCAAATTTACCTAAAAAAGAAGATAACTAATGAACTTAAGTATAAGAGAATCCTAAATGGAATTAGAGTAATCTCTCTACTGATTTTAGTAATCAACATAGTACTTCCAATAATATTATGAGGTTAAAGAAATGAAATGTGCATTCTGTGAAGATGAGGTTGTTTATGTTCGTCAATATGATAAGATGGCTTTATGTATCCATCATTTTAATGAGCAGATGAAGAAACGAGTTCAACGAACAATCACTAAACATAAAATGCTCAAAAGAGATGACCGAATAGCTATAGGTGTATCTGGTGGGAAAGACAGTATTGCTTTATTAGAAATCATGACAAAGATAGAGACTGATTTCCCTAATTGTGAGATTATTGCAGTTACTATTGACGAAGGTATTGGCAAATATCGAGAAGAAGGGATGATATATGCAAAGAAAAATGTTGAAAGACACAATCTAGAACACCACATTTATTCCTTCAAGAATGATTTTGGCTATGAACTGGATGAGATTATTGCGAAATTAGGAAAAAGAGGTAAAGGCAGAGATTTTGGTGCATGTTCTTACTGTGGTATTCTCAGAAGAAAGATACTAAATCAAGCTGCTCAAGAAATTGGTGCAGACGTACTACTGACTGCTCACAATTTGGAGGATGAGGCTGAAACTGTATTGTTAAATATTGTTAGAGGAGATATTCAAAGATTGGCCAGATTAGATCCTCAACCAAAAAAAATTCACCCAAGTCTTGTTCCTCGAGCAAAACCGTTTCGAAATACTCCTCAAGCAGAGATTGTAATGTACTGTTATCTCAATGATTTAGAATACCAAGAAATACAGTGTCCTTATGCAGTTGAAGCATATAGAGGCGAGGTAAGAGAATTCATTTTTAAAACTCAAGAAAATCAACCTATGCTTGCTTTTAATATTCTTAGAGGACATGAAAAACTGTTAAAAATGATTAAAACAATTCCGTCTAAAAAAGAGCTAAAAGATTGTCAAATTTGTGGAGAAGCTACTACAAGTGATTATTGTAAAGGCTGTTGGTTGAAATCTCAACTTAATTCATAAATAATTGCATTAATAAAACAAAGTTAATGAGCAAAACTAATTTAAATACTACATTTTCAAGATAGCTAACGCATTAAATTTATCTCTACAGGAGAGTAATAAAATGAGTGAAACAATAAAAAATTTAGCTAAAGCATTCATTGGTGAAAGTCAAGCCAGAAACAGATATCAAATGTATTCAAAGGTAGCTTCAAAGGAAGGATATGAGCAGATAGCAGACATTTTTCTAGTTACAGCTGATAATGAGAGAGAACATGCTAAGTGGAACTTCCAAATGTTAAAACAATTAAGAAAGAAGATAGGTTTTGAAGAAGAATCTATTCACGTTGAAGCCGAGGCACCTTTGGTACTAGATGATACAATTGCAAATTTGAAGGCCGCTATTGCTGGAGAGAATTACGAAAATACTATCATGTATCCTGAATTTGCTGATATTGCAGAGAAGGAAGGACATCCCAAAATTGCAGACAGACTAAGAGCAATAGGAAAAGCAGAAGTTCATCACGAAGAAAGATATAAAAAACTTCTAGGACAAGTGGAAGCTGGCACTGTTTTCAAGAAACAAGAAAAAGTAAAATGGGTTTGTAGACAATGTGGTTATGTTCATGAAGGAGAAGAACCCCCAGATACATGTCCATGTTGCAGTCATCCATCAAACTATTTTGAATTACTTTGTGAAACTTATTAGTTCTCACAATTCTTTTTTTATTTTACAATAATATCATGTAAATATCTTGAGAGACTAATTCTATCTATTAATCTATGTGATTGATCATAATTACCTTGAATTATCAACCTGTCAATAGCTTTCAGTTCAGTATTTAAGATATGTTTCATTTTCTCACTTTGAATATTCAGAGATTAATTAAAGAAGTGTTATTAATAGGTTTTTTGGAAAAATAATCGACAACTGAGTCAATCATAGCGACCTGAAGTTCGACAACGCGTCAGAAGCCGTTTCTTACCCATAAGCTCCACACCGATGACCGTAAGCACCACATATCAACCTTAGAGCTTCTCACTTCCGTGCCTGGCCCGATTTGATTTTATCCTTTCTAACGATTTCCTCCGAAATCGCCTCGGAAATATACAGTCCTGCGGGTCGATGCTTCAACGCTTTCCGGATAAGGCGTATCAACCTCAACGAAGCCTCAACATCAGTCTTCACCCCAGCATATAGAGCGATTTCTGGTATAAGGACGCCCTAGGTCCCCGGCTAGTCGTTGCTATCGACTCAGTTTCGTAATTGCAAGAAGGAGCCAGGCTATTTTAAACATTGCTATTTTAGGTCATTTGAACAAACAGATTCTAACTTCAAAAGAAGTATTTATCAACAAACCACAGAGATTCAAAGTAATGACTGACAAAGATGTTTCTGAACCATTTACGGAAGAATTCATCAAATTGATAGATGATTTTTTAGTAGACACAAAAAAACTTGCAATTTTAGGTATTGGAAACGAAGATAATGGAGACGATGCTGTTGGATTACATGTTTTGAAAAATCTCCAAAAAGAGAGATTACCTGAGTGGGTGATGAACTTCTACTGTGAAAGGGTACCAGAACACTTTCTTGGAAAAATAAGAAAATTCGGACCAAATAGAATCATTCTTCTTGATGCTGCAGATATGAAAGAGATTCCAGGAGCAATTGGAGTTTTTCCAAAAGAAGCTGTCTCTAGTGGATTTCATTTGTCAACACATTCGCTATCTCTAACTATGTTAGAAGAATTTCTTAAACCTGAAATTCCAGATTTGATCACTTTATATGTAGGTATTCAACCAAAACAGCTATATTTTCAAACACCTCTTTCACAAGAATGTAAAGAAGCAGGAGATGAATTTGCAGAGTTTCTTACTGAACGTATATTAATCGCAGATTCAACAAAACTAAAATCACAGAATTAATATCATTGCAGTTTAAGTTAGGTTTTTTAACAAAATCGCCGATAATATATTATGAAAAGATGGAGTATTATTATTTCTACACTTACTAGTATGGTAATTTTGTTGAGTATTGTTAATTCAAATCCAATATATGCAGGTTGGCAAACAGATACTATAGATGATGCAGCAGATGCTTACTTTGATATTACCAAACTTACAATTTCCAAGCAATCTTTAACAATCACTCTTAGCGAAAATCCTTATTATAATAGCAGTGGTGATACATGGAAATTCTACAACATCTGGGTTGATACTAGCATGCAAGATACCAATCCAGACACAACTACTTGGAGTACAGATGTCTTTGAATACCTTGCTCATTTCGATTGTCGATGGAATGGTTCATTATGGTTGAACAATTCTTATATTCAAGCATTTCACTATTATCTTACTTCAGATGGTGGTACAAAAACCAACGGAAATTTCTATTGGGATGGAAACAATTGGGTTGGCTCAGATCCTGATTTGGATATAGCTGTCATTTCTAGTACTAATATAACCTTTGATATAGATGGAGCAATATACAGAGAACAACCTTTAGGAACAGGTTATGTGGTTCAAGGTGTTGCAAATGCTGGTTCTTTCGGTAGCGTAGAAGACATAGCACCTAATAGTGGTTGGGTTGATGAATTCGATAATCAATGCGTATATCCAAGTTCGAGTAACACAGACTTACCATTTTCAGTATCAGGATTAATATTTGGAATAGCTGTTTTGGGTGTTATTGGGTTCTGTTATAAACATAAGAGAAAGGAATAGAATAGATTGCTAATCTAATTTATTCCTCTTATTTTTATTTTCTAATATCAAACAGAGAATATATAACTGTTCATTGAATAAAAATGAAAGAATGGAATCATTTGAGCGACATTTAAGAGAGAACAACATTGAAGCAAATCAAATTAATCTTTTCATTAAACTTATTGAAAGATTTCAAGTTGCATTAGAGAAGGAAAATTTACTTCTTAACGCAATTCCAAAAGGTAAAATCCTCGATTATACTGAGAGTTTAGTAGAGAATGACCAAGATGTAGTTTTGGATTTTATACGTGCAATGTTTAATTACTCTAATTTTATTAAAAAATACGATTATATTATCGAATTGATAGATATAGTTGAAGGATATAATGCAATGGATAACCTGTATCTAAGAATTGCAGAGAAACATGGTGAAGAAATTCGAGACAAAATTTTCAAAGAAATCAAACTTCCCCCTCTAGGTGTAAATCCAGATAAAAAACCAGACACCACTCAGATAGTTATGGAAAGACTCGAGGAAATTCTAGGTGAAGAAAAGACTATAGATCTTCTTGCTCCTTGTCTTCATGGGCGTCCAATTGAGCCTATTAAGAAAGATAGAGAAGATTTTCTAAAGATAGGAGATATCGATGAATTTCTGAAAATCAAAAAACAGGAGTTTGTTGAAAGATTAGAAAAACATGCAAAAGAGGGAACTTTAGAATATGCACAGTATATTACCAAAGAAGCTGTGGAGTACGTAAAAGATAGTAAAACTATTACTCCGGGGATAAGAGAAGGAAACAAAATTATTGTAACAAAGATTCCATATCAAATAGATAGTTTTCTGAGTAATAATGATGAGAAAATGAAAAGATACTATGCTTGTTATTGTGCATGGGTGAGGGGAGCATTAAAAGAAGGTAAGGAAAAGGATATCTCACCAAATTTTTGTTATTGTAGTGCAGGATTCTTTAAACAATATTGGGATATAATCTTTAATCAATCTGTAAAAGTAGAACCTATTGAAACACCTCTTAATGGTGCATTAGAATGTAAATTTGCAGTTTACATACCAGAAAAATATCAGAAAAAATAGGTGCAATATTTGGAATTTTATTAGGTTCTTTCTTTTCTTATTTCTCGAAATACTAGTTTAACTATTCCCCAAAGAACATTTAATCCAGGCACTTGTTTCATATAATTTTCATACTCCACGCCAAATTTTTCAATTAGGTTCTTATTAGCTTTTAGTGAATCAAGATAAACTGTGACAACAACTGGTATCAATAGAACATCAACCACCCAATGTTGAGATATAAAAACTAGTGCAATGCTCCAGAGTATCCCCGCTAAATATTGCGGATGCCTTACTATAGAATATAAACCAGTATCTACCAACTGTGTTGTTTTTACATAACTAGATTTTTTTGGTACTCCTCCTTTTTTTCTGAAGTAGAATATAGGTACAATTCCAAATATTATTGTAAATCCCCAAAAAACATATCCGACGATAACTAGTGCATAAATATCATAAAAATTAGTCCATAAAACAAATGTTAGAATAATTTGTGTAAGTATCGAAACCCAAGTTATTGTTGAAAGAATATAATCCCTAAAATTCATAAATAAACACTTATCCTATCAAAATCTACAGTAATTTTTGATATTAATAAGTATGTCTAAGTTTAAGCTTGCAATTTTTTAAGGTTTGATTCAGTATTTTGAGAAAATATCAGTAATCGTCAACAAGAAGAAAATGCTTGTTGGTGGTATTCATGGACCTTATGTATTTAGTACATTAATTAGATTTTAGCACTTACTAAGAATTTCCTCTGCAAATTTCTTTGCATTTTCAATATCAGTTTCATTTGGATGTTTTCCAACTTCTAACAGATATTCTCCCCATTCGTCATCGTTTGTGATTATTTTCTTATGTACGAACGTTTCAATAGGTTTGGAAGGCTTTCCCATACACCTATAATATCCTTTATAATCAATTTTCTTTTCATTTTTAAGTTGTTCAAAGGTTTTCTTACATTTACCTGCCCATCTTTCAAAAAGCTCTGCATGCCTTTCAGAATCTTCTGGAGGGTAGGTTGAATGAGTAATGAAACCTGCCAGTTTAAGTGTAGGAAGCATTGGAATTTTATTAATGAACTTTAAAACGGGAGGTGCTAAATTTGAATGGTGGCAAGCGGAACCTAAGAAAACCAGATCGTAATCACTTAGTTCTTTAGCTTTGAGATTTTTAAAATCTTTTAGTGTTGAATCATTATTCTGAGATGTAATTTCATGTATAGCTTCAGCTATCATTTTTGTATTGGAGGTTTTCGAAAAGTATGTAACTAAAATCTTCATAAACATTACCCACTGTAAAGTTATTAAAAGTTTTACTCTTCTTATAAAGCAACAGGAGAAATACTGAGCCATTTATAGTCCAATCTGAATCTAACATCCAATCTAGTTAGATACTTCTGTTTGATTGCTATAAAAATCGATAAAAGATTCTGTCGAAGAGAAGAAATTATTTATTCATAGTCTTTGACCAAACAATAGAGATTGTTGATGAGTAAGAATATGTCAGAATTAACTACAAATTATAGAAATAAAGAGATTGTTGATGCATTAATAACAAAAATCAAACTAGTAAATGCTGAAATAGATAGAGATATTCGTATTATGCATGTCTGCGGAACACATGAACATGATATTGTAAAAGCAGGATTACGTTCATTATTACCAAAGGGAATAGATTTAATTGCAGGACCAGGATGTCCAGTTTGTGTTTCAAGCGCACAGGATGTTGATGAAGTTCTCTGGGTAGCTGATAATCATGATGTTACAATTGCAACCTTTGGCGATATGATGCGAGTGCCCGGTTCTAAAGAATCTCTTTATCAGGCCCAAGGAAGAGGAGTAGATGTTAGAGTAGTTTATGGTGTTTCTGATGCAGTAAAGCTTGCTGAAAAAGCTCCAGAAAGAGATGTACTCTTCTTTAGTGTTGGTTTTGAAACAACCTCTTGTGTAACAGCTGCAGAAGTTCTTCGTACAAAACTTCCAAATTTCAGTATATATTCATCACATAAAGTAATACCTCCAGCAATGGAATTATTGATGCAACGTGATGATATTGAGTTTCATGGTTTTCTCGCTCCTGGTCATGTATCAACCATAATAGGAGTAAAACCATATGAATTCATCCCTGAAAAATACAATTTTCCTGTATCCATAGCAGGATTTGAACCAGTGGATATCTTACTAGGAATCTATTCATTATTAAAACAAATAAAAAATAATGAACATCAAGTTTCTAACGATTACAAAAGATATGTGAAATACGAGGGTAATATTGCAGCTATTAAAGCATTGAATGAAGCTTATGTTATTTCTGATGCTAGATGGAGAGGTTTAGGAGTTTGGCCTAATACAGGACATGAAATAAATGAAAAATATGGTCATATTGATGCTAAAAAGAAATATTCCATTCCCCAACTAAAATCACAAGATCTACGCGGTGGTTGTATTTGTGATGAAGTTCTAATAGGAAAATCGAAACCTCATCAATGTAAACTATTTAAGAAAGCATGCAGACCAGAGCATCCTATAGGTGCATGTATGGTAAGCAGTGAAGGAACATGTAATGTTGCAGCTACATATGAAGAAATGGTTTGGGAAGAATAAATTGTTTAATGAAAAGAGTTAATTAACCAAAATCAAGAGATGTGATTAAGATGTGTCTAGCGATTCCAGGATTAGTTTGTGAAGTTGTAAGTGATACAAGAGTGATGGTAGATATTACTGGTGTCAGAAGAGAAGCAGATACTTCATTACTTGAAGAAGCTTTGGAAATAGGAGATTATGTTCTTGTTCATACTGGCTTCATTATATCTAAATTGGATCCTGAACAAGCTAAAGAAGATCTAAAGCTTTGGGACGAAATTCTAAGTGTATGATTTTTGTTCAGCTTTTGTTTATTTTATTCGAAAATTATCGAACAAGTTAAATAGATTGTGTCCATTATAGCTTATTAGAATGGTGCTAAGAGAGAAAGATGCAAATGCACAGATTTTAAGAAATTTCATTGATTTTTCTAATAAACCTAACCAATTTTTCCTAACTAATCTCCAACACTCAATACCTGATATTTTGGATGATAATGAATGTATGGGAGAAGCTAAAAGTAGAGCGGGGGTAGTTGAGGGGATAAGGTTACTTAAAAGGAAATACAAACTAAACAATATTGACATAGCATACATCTTTGTTCTTATCGCTAGAGGATTTAAATTCAGAATTATAACAGAGAGGGTTTTCCTTTGTGAAGAAAATGCGATTAATCCTTCCTTTGAGTATTTCACTCCTGTAAAGCCAAAGATTTCTGATAATTTTAACATGAAGACTGCAGTGTTAAATGCAATAGCTGAATGTCAAGATAAAGAAAATGAGGAAATAGCACAAACACTAGTTAATTCGATACCAGAACTGCTAGAGAAATCGTACGGAGTTAGATATACTGGACGTTATCTTTCCATCAATCAATGGTTAGAATTAAAAGAACAGGAAGGGATATGGACATCAGAAAATAAATTAAGACTCAAAGGATATGATATAGAACCGTGGATGATAGGGGACATTTTAACTTTGCAAGTTAGAGGGTGGTATTTACAGGAAATACCAGAAAAGTTCAAAGGGAATGACTATATTTTCATTAAAAATTAGCTTCTCATAGAATATTAGAATAACCATTATTAAAATCATATATGAAGCGGAAGCTTTTTTTATAGCTGTATAAAGTTTAACTAAAATGCTAAGTGAGGATTTCTTATGAGTGCAGAACTCAAAGAACTAGAAAGTATTTTAAATGTAACTTTACCAGAAAAACTCGTAGAAGAAGTTGTAAAGGTTGAAGAAGGGCATTTTGACGTTCTAACGAGCGCGAAAAATGCTTATGATTTGATGAAAATTCTTCACGAGGAGGCAGGTATATATCACCTCTCAACCATTACTGGTTATGAGAAGGAAGATGAGTTCAACATTTGTTATCACATCCAACATAGAATAGAAGAGGAAGTAAGAGAAGTTCCAATAAACTTCATAGTAACAAAGGTTGATAAGAAAAATCCAAAAACCCCCAGCATGTTTGACTTCTTTGAAGCAGCTGAGTATTATGAAAGGGAAGTATATGATTTCTATGGAATATATTTTGAAAATCATCCATTCCTACAAAGACTGATTCTGCCAGAAAGGTGGCCAGATGATGTAAAACCGATGAAAAAGGAGTACTCATGGGAGCAGATGAGAGAAATAACCATGAAAATAGCAAAAGAAGGCATGGAGGAAAAATAAAATGACAGAATATAGATCAAGATTTAGAACATTAACAGATGGAAGTGATGCACCAGAAGGAGCAGACCACCATGTGTTCATTGGTCCTCAACACCCATGGGCCGAAGAGCCAGCTCATTTTATCATTCACCTTAAAGGTGAACGAGTTGTTGAAGCTAATATTCGTATTGGTTTTAATCTTCGTGGTATTGAAAAAGCCATGGAAAACCGTACTTGGCGTCAGAATGTCATGTTAGTTCCTCGAGCTTGCGGTATTTGCAGTGCTGTTCATCAGAATGTCTATGTCCGTGTTGTTGATAAATTAGCTGGTGTAGAAGACCAAATATCAGAAAGAGCACGTTTGATACGAATGTTTTCTCTTGAAGCTGAACGTATCCATTCTCACATTCTTTGGTATGGTATTCTTGCTCATGATGCCGGTTTTGATACTATGCTCCACATCACTTGGAGAGACAGAGAGATTATCATGGACATCATGGAAGAAGTAAGTGGTAATAGAGTTAATTATTCTATTAACCTTCCAGGTGGTGTTAGAAGAGACATCAGACCGGAACAAGTTCCGTCTATTCGTGAAAGGCTTGCTAAACTAAGAAAACAAGTAGAATATCATAAAAAAGTCTTCACTGAAGAAGCTTCGATCAGAAATAGATTACAAGATGTAGGTATTTTAACCAAAGAAGATGCAAAGAAAACAACACCAAATGGACCAACAGCAAGAGGTTCAGGTTTACCATTTGATGTCAGAAAAACTTATCCTTATGAAATGTATGATAAAATAGATTGGGATTTAGTATATTATACTGAAGGAGATGTTTTAGCTACCACATTGGTCAGAGTAGATGAAACCTTGGCTTCAATCGCCATTATGGAAAGATGTTTAGACCAATTAGAATCAACTCAAGGAGAACTCCTAATTAGAGTCAGACCAAGAGTTCCTGAAGGAAAATACATGACACGAGCTGAAGCTCCCAGAGGAGAAGATATCCATTATGGTATAGCAAATGGTACTGATAAACCAGAGAGATACAAAATTAGAGCACCATCTCTCGGAAACATTGATGCAACCCTAAGAAGGATGGATAGCGAATATATTGCTGATATGCCAGTCATTTTACGAAGCTATGATCCATGTTTCTCTTGTACAAATAGAGTAATGCTAATCAACGAAAATACTGGTGAGAAACTTATTCTTAACCAAGACGAATTCGCTCAAAAGGCTATAAAAGCCAAAAAGTATAATAGACCCTTTTTCTGAGGTGAAAAAAAGATGAAGAAAGTATTAGTTATGGGTGGAGAAGCACTAAAAAATCAAGCTAAAGGTCCAGTGACAAAACATGTTCTTAAAAGAATCGCAGAGAATCCCCCTCCTGAAGATATTCGAACTCTTCCAACAATTATTGAAGATAGATGTATTATGTGTGGGATGTGTGTAGATGTCTGTCCTACACACTGTTTAGGCATTGAGAAAAACGACAAAGACAATGGTATGATTTGGATGTTGCGTCCTCAATGTATGTGGTGCGGAAATTGTCAAACTTATTGTCCTAAAGATGCAATTCATATTGATGTGGATCCCACTTTATCTTATTCATTATTTTCCTTTAATGTTCGACAAGATTATGAGATGTTGACTGCCAAAGGTAGCTTCAAAGGAGATACTGCTGATAAAAAATTACAAGAGCTTATCGAAGAAGGTGGTAAGAAGCTGAAAGAGATAGAGGAGTTTAGAGGTTGATTAAAATGGGTTGGTTAAAGAAATTTGGTGTAAATTGTGCAGTAAGATCTCCATGGATCATTCACATGAACGCTGGAGGTTGCAATGGTTGCGATATAGAAATTGTCGATGCTTTAACTCCTCGACATGATCTTGAACAATATGGTATAACTCTAAGAGGAACCCCTAGACAAGCAGATGTACTCGTAATTACAGGTCCTGTTACTGCTCAAGTAGCTGAGCGTGTAAAGAGAGTTTATGAACAGATGCCATTACCAAAGTTTGTTGTAGCAGTAGGTAATTGTTGTACAACTGGTGGAGTTTTCCAAGAATGTCCATTTATTTTAGGTGGGCTAGACCATGTTCTTCCTATTGATGCTTGGGTTTATGGTTGTCCCCCAAGACCAGAAAATATTGTTCATGCTGTTGCCACCCTTCTTGGTAAGTTAAAAGTAGATCTTATTGGTGTTGAGAAGAAAGATATTCCCCAAGAGGAATAAACACTTCTTTTTTCCTTTCTTTTTATTTTTGTCTGTTAAAATGTAATTAGAGTTAGTGTAAGAAGTGTTAAAACAACTGTTGTTGAAGCTGTAAATACTAATATTGCAGCTAGAATCTTGTATTTCTCATAGTAAATTCCTATTGCGTTTACAGAAGCATATAATACTAACCCCATTGTTAGATAAAAATAGTATATTCCCCAAGTTTTCTCTAGCAATAATGCAATTCCAGTATCTATTGCTAAAATAGACATCATAAATTCCGCAGCTATATGAAAGATTCTTTCAGATTTATTTTCAATGAATTTGAATCCTTGCTTCTTAGCTAAAACTATAATCCAAATGAGAGCTGTTATTATTCCTGCACTAATTGCATATATTCCATCAATAATAATCAATACCATAATGGACTAAAATATCCGAAATCTAAAAAATTTATGGAAGCAAGTTTTATTCAGATAATTATAGTTTTAAGTGTATAAAGCAATTTGTTCATATGGGATCTGAAAATTCTAGAATTGGCTGGTTTTTTAGAGATGGGGAACCTCCAGATGATAATGCATATTTTGAAAATATGACAAGATGTGTATTTCAAGCTGGTTTGACTTGGAAGCTAATCGCAGATCGCTGGCCGCATTTTAAAAAAGCATTTAAAGACTTTGATATAGAAACTGTTGCAGAATTTGATGAAGAAGATATTGAGGGATTATTATCTGATTCAAGTATATTACGTAATCGTGCAAAAATAGAAGCTACGCTCTTTAACGCCATCGAATTTGTAAAAATAAAAGAGGAATTCGAGTCTTTTAGTAATTTTATGGATAACCTAGATAAATCAGAGAACTACAAATATGTAAAGAAAGAATTAACCAAGAGATTTTCTCGAATGGGTCCTAAATCAGCTATGGTATTTCTCTATAGCATTGGCGAGGACATAAAACACGAAGATTAATAAAAAATAGAAAAGATAATCATCTAGAAAGTTCTTTAACCCGCTTTCTCAATTTACCTTCTGTTTCCTTTATATTAGCCAACACTGGCCAGGAATCTTCTTCAAGACCATTAAAATCACTCTTGATTTGCTCTTGTGATACCTCTTCAAATAAAATTCTATGTACCCAATCAGTTAGATCTGCCAATGTTCTTTCATAAAACAGATAAATCACTATATCTTCATCTATTGAAGAAAATTGTTTAATTTCTTTATACTTCTGAAAGAATATTCTATATTGGTCATCACATAGATAAAACCAAATATCTTGTTCAAAAGGAGCTAAAATTGCACCATCCCAATCTACTAAATATAATTGATTATCTTCTTTTATTATTATATTATGTATAATAGGATCAGAATGACAAAGAACGAATTCTATATCAGCTCTTTCTTTTAACTTCATTGAAAGATTTTCTATGAAAACAAGTGACTCTAGAATTATGTCCATATATTGCTTGATTAAAACCTGAAGTTTATTGTAGTTAGGATCTTTTGAAGTTGTACTCGCAGTTACCTCTTTAATGCATAATAGTAAATCTTTTCTAAATTTTAGATCAAAACTAAATTTAGCAGTTCTTGTAGATTTTACTTTATTTGTTGAATTATGTATACTCCCAAGTAAAATAGCGAGATTTTGTAAAAATTCTTTGGTGGTTCTTTGTTTTTCAGTTGCCATTTTTCCTTCAGCAAAGGACCATACAACCAGCATAACCCCTTCAAATACAGATTTAAGCTCTCCTGTTTTCGTTTGGATAGGACTAATGACTTGAGTAATCTGTTCTTGATGATTTAATAAATAAGCAATTTTATGTGATTCTTCAAGCGTTTTTGTAGTTTTATTCACTATTCTTGATGGTAAATATATTTTCAAAAAATATTTTGTTTGATTTTCTGTAAATAGGATATATGAATTAGCGACTTCACCTATAGGAACATGTTTCATTTTTAAAACTTTGATATCGTAATTGTTGAAAATATGATTTTTCATTAATTCTTTGTTTAGGGGAAGCTCATCTTTCATGGTAATACACTGAGTTTTCTTGTTTTTTGATTCTTTGTGGTAGCTATTTATTGACTTGTGTTTGGTTTTTTTCCTTCAAATTGTTTCTTTTTCCAATCAGATAATAAATTAAATAGATCAAACAGACAACAGAAACCATAGCTATAGCTGTAATAATAAAAATTCTTGGTAAGGCATAATCCCAATTTATTAAACTAGTGGTTTCATTTGAGCTTACACTGAGTGGAATAAAACTTAATGTTGATATAGATCTTGATAAAGAAACATAAAAACCTAAAGCACCAAGTGCCATTCCTCTCTGGGTAATAATGGATTCTCGTGTAGTTCCAGTATTAACTCCTATATAACTAGTGAGACTACTGGCGCTATAGATTATGTAAATTACAATTAACCATGGTAATGAATTTACAAATATAAAAAGTATCAACATACTAGAGGAAATCAAAAGTGTTCCGAATATTGGTCCTTTATATCCTAATTTATCAATAATTCTACCTAAATATGGTTTAAAGAAGATTAACACTCCTGATGTAATCCAAGCTATTTGTGCAACAGTATCATATGGAAGACCTTTAACCTCCGAGATTAATATAGGCCAAAATGCCGTTACAGTATATTCGAGAAATGCTACTACTAGTTGAATGATATAAATAAAACTTAACTTTTTTTGTTTTGTTACTGTAATAAGAGATTTGAACATTGAGATGAAAGAATGACTAAGAGCTTTCAATTTAGATCCTGTTGTTAATCGATTTTCTTTTGTTAATACTTCAGGCATAAATATAGACATAGAAATCACACCGACCAGAGAGATTCCCGCAGCCCAAGCGAAGAGTATACGAAGTGGTGACACAGATTTTAATACTTCTGGAATTACAGTTATATTTGTAACATTGAGAATTAAGGTCTTGGTGATTTTAACATTAGAGATTTTCAATAAAAGAAAAGCTAATAATGCCCCCGAAATTGCTCCGAGATCACTTCCTTGAAACAATCTACCTTGAACTTTCCCGATGCTAGTATTTTCCTCAACATCACCAATATATGCAAATATAACAGGCCAGAAACAAGACATTCCTATTGCTAAGAAGAATATTGCCACTATAACTAAAGCCCAATGTGTTGATATAGCTAAAAAGATTAAACTTACACTATAGAATCCAATACCTGTAATAAGTAGGGGTTTTCTTCCAATCATCTGTGACAGGTTCCCTAAAGGAACCCTAAGAAATAACTGTGGGATATTTCTCAATGCAAAAATAAATAAGATTAACCAAAAAGCTGTATTAATTTCTTCAAGATGTAAACCTACATAGGACATGAAAATTGTCATTGAAAAATTTCCGATAACTCCTAAAAGAATAGGAGAAAGACGACGACGATCATCTAAATATAATCTCGCTTTAACTTCTTTTAAGCTATTGGAAATTTTATTACCATTGTTGGTCAACGGTTTCATATCCTTTTTTGATGAATCCTAGTATAATTAATATAAACATAATGGAACGAGCAGTAGAGCTTAGTAGGATACGGTTTTGGAAGAATTATTTCTCTTTTCCTTTTCCACAATTTTAAAATAATCTCTCAGCATTATTTGACATAGGTCATAATGTTTCCTCATTCACCTCAATCCTCAGTTCCTCCTGACAAACTTGTTCAGCAGATGATAGTACAAGCTCTTCAAGCCTTTTATATTGAAGATTATGAAACTGGAAAATATTTCCTTCAGCAAATACGTACAAATCTACCCAGATTTATGTATCAATTAAATCCTCAACTAAGGAATCTTTGCAAAGAAATAGTAAAATTACTTCAAGATGGTAGCTTAGTTCCAGATAGATCTAAAGAAGAAGGATTGGGATCCGTTGCTGATACTCATCCCGGATTTGCAGAAACTCAGTCTGAACCGTCTGCTACATCTCAAGCTATTCGCTCTGCACCTGTCAGCCAAGAAGCTGCTCGTACTGAAATCAATCGTCCTGAATTATTTGAAGAGAGGATTCAAGTTGCAGAAGAATTCGCTCAAAGAACAAAAGGTGAAACTCCCGTAAATGTAGGAGATATTGAAGGTCCAGAAATTGACACATCCAGACACATAGAATATGAACCAAAATCAGAATCTATAGATACACCTGTAGTAAATATTCCCTCTGAAGATATAGATTCTGTTAGAGGTGAATTACCATCAGAATTCATTAGTGAATTATCTTCAGCTGTTAATAATGTAAAAGATAAGAAGAAGAAGAAAAATGGAGAAAAACTTGTTGGTTCTATGGACGAGCTAGATGAGTTTGATTTCTAGCTTTTCTTGTTTTTTATAACTTTAACAACTGTCCAATCTTGTTCTATTAAAGCCTCAACCGCAGATTCAACATCAGTTAAAGTTTCCTTTAATTTTTCTTTCAGCACTTCTTGAGGGATGGCAGAATAAAGATGTCTAATACCACCATTTGGTAGGAATTCTTGTTCTTGAAGTATCAATCCTTGTTTTATCATACTTTGCACTAATCTAACTGCTGTTGTTCGATCTCTTTTTACTCTTTTTGCAATTTCTTTAATTGTCCGTTTTTCTTGAAGTGCAAAAAAGTAGATATTGACATGAGTACATTTTAATCCAAATAAAAACTCGAAAATAGGACATACTTTAAACTGGCATTCTAGAAACTCACATTTGCATGTTCCACTATTTAGGTGTTTAAAAATATTCTCTGACACATCTACAAAACAAGGTTGCATTCTCATATGTGCATTTTCTTTACACATAATAAATGTTATGTTTTTACGGAATCGCACAATGAAAGAATTTAAAAGGGTGTGCGAAAGACATACACATAGCATTAAGTGTATTCTGGTGATTAAAAAATGGATGATGAGCTAGAACGTATAAAAAGAGAAAAAATGATGAAACTCATGAAAGATGATTTACCAACAGTTGGAAATTTTCCTGTAGTTGGTGTAGTAGAACTTGATGATAATTCATTTGCGCCGTTTGTGAAACAACCAGGAATTGTTGTTATAGATTGTTGGGCAGTATGGTGTGGACCCTGTAGAACAATGGAGCCAATAATGGAACAACTTGCTAAAGAGTGGACAGGAAAAGTTACAATTGGAAAAATTAATGTAGACCAGAATCCTCGTATCTCAATTCAATATGGTATTTCTTCCATACCTAATTTTCTAGTATTTCAAGATGGTGAATTTCTAGGTAATGTTGTAGGTGCAGTCGGTAAGAGACCATTTGAAAAATTATTCAGGAAACTATTATCAGGTGACCAAGATCGAAAAGAGGGGTATACATAACCTCACTAATCTTCTTCGCTTAAGTCAATAAGTGTTGCATAGACTACATATTCGTCCTTTTCTAAAGACATAATTGTAACGCCTTTTGTATTTCTACCAATCTCTCGAACTTGTTCAATTCTTGTTCTTATACTATTTCCAGTATTGTTTATTATAGAGATAGTATTCTCACGTGTAGGTTTTTTAGGAACAACTAAGGCTGCAGCTACATTGCCGTTTCTTTCTTCGGTTTTTATATCAATTACTCCTCTTGCACCTCTATGAGTAAACCTATATTCATTACAAGCTGTTCTTTTTCCATATCCCTTTTCAGTAATTGTTAGAATGGAATGTTGCTTAAGCTCAGCGTCTGGAACAGGCATACCGCTGATTATAATATCCCCCGGAGTTTTGAATCGCATACCAGTTACACCACGCGTTGCTCTACCCATCGGTCTAGCTTCGATTTCTGGAAAATGAGCCATCAAACCATATTTTGTAGCTAAGAAGATATGATCTGTTCCTGTTGTAATGAAAGTATCAACCACTTGATCATCATCATCAATATTAATTCCAATTATACCAGTTTTCCTAACTTTAGAAAATGCTGATAGCTCAGTTTTCTTTACAATCCCATTGGCAGTTACAAAGAACAGAAAGAGATCTTCTTCGAATGAATTTCTATCTACAGGGACAATTTTGACGACAGCAGAGTCTACGGGCAAAATAGTTTGCCAAGGACTACCTCTAGCATTTCTTCGTTTAGCTTCAGGAACTTCAAATGCAGGGATTGAGTGTACTATACCCTTTTCAGTCACTAGTAACAAAGTGCTCTTATTGAGAGTAACAATAACATCATAAAGTAAATCATTTTCTCTAAGAGTAACAGCGGTCATTCCTTTACCACCCCTCCTCTGGGTTCTAAATTTATCTATTTCTAGGGACCTAACATAACCTTGCTTAGTGGTTGTTATCAATAGATGTCTATCATGCAACATATCATAGATATCCATCTCTCCATATACATCCATTTCATCTCTGATTTCAGTTCTTCTTTCATCGCCAAATTTCTCTTTAATTTCCAGAAGTTCTGTTTTGATAAGTTGCATCCTTTTTTCTTTATGAGCGAGTAAATCTCTGTACTCTTCAGCTTTCATTTCAAGTTCTTTTTTCTCATTAATTACTGCTTCTACTTCCATTCGAGCTAACCGAGCTAATTGCATAGCCAAAATCGCTTTTGCTTGAGCTTCATTTAGTTTAAAACGCTTCATTAATCTCTCTTGTGCATCTTGTCTACTCTCAGATTTCTTAATCAGAGCTATTACTTCATCTATATTTTGAAGAGCAATGTATAAACCTTCAAGAATATTTAATCGCATGAGTGCTTTGTTTAGATTATGTTGAATGGTTTTCCTAATTACATGTTCTCTATGTTCTAGAAAAATTGTTAATGACCGCTTAAGATTGAGAAGAAGAGGTCTTCCTCTTGCGAACGCCATATTCTTAGCATGAAATACTTTCTGTAATTGTGAGAACTTATACAATTGACTAACTATGACACCAATACCTTTATCATGCGAAAAATCTTCATGAACATCAATTTCGATTCTTATCTTTTCTTTGGATAAATCTCGAACATCAACCATTCCTCGTATTTTCTTTGAAGACATTAGTTCGTGTAATTCTTCAATCAATGTACTTTTATTAGTGAGATATGGTATCTCGTTTACTATTATAGTAGCTTCTCCTTTCTCGTTTGTGGGATCTTTAATCTCTATCTTAGCCCTAATTATAATAGGTCCTTTTCCTGTACTTAAATACCCCTTCATGGCTGCCCCATTTACAATTATTCCTCCTGTTGGAAAATCTGGCCCCTTAACAATGTTAGAAAGGTCATCAACAGTTGCCTCAGGATTATCAATTAATTTGACAGTAGCATCAATAATTTCTGATAAATTATGTGGAGGGATATTAGAACTAAGTCCTACTGCAATACCTGACGTTCCATTTACTAGTAATTGAGGGAATTTTACTGGTAAAACAGTAGGTTCCATTTCTTCTCCATCAAAATTCTCTTGAAATTTAACAATCTCAGGAATAACATCTTGGAGTAATTCGGTTGAAATACGAGACAAACGAGCCTCAGTGTATCGCATAGCAGCAGGTGGGAAACCATCTATAGATCCAAAGTTTCCTTGCCCATCTACTAATGGATATCTTAGTGAAAACGGTTGAGCTAATCTTACAAGTGCTTCATAGACTCCTCCAGCATGTGGGTGATATTTCCCAGTACAATTGTGAGATATCATCCCATTTGCTAAGAATTCATGATCTTCTTTTACTTGAATATCATAGGTTTTATCTGCTATTGAATTTGTAATATGCTTTACAGGGAAGAAATACAAGTTATGTTCGAGAATGGTTTCAACAAGAGGGAGATACTCTGAACCTATTCTTTTCATCTTTTCAAGAATGTTTAGTTCCTTTATTGAAGTTTTGTAAATCTTGAATTGATCCTTTAGATCCCTTGAATAACGTATCTTTGTTCCATCAGGATATTTTATACCTACACGTATTTTTTCTCCATTTTCTCCCTCATACCACCCTCCTCCTTTGTGTTTCTCTGAAAATTCTTCGAAGATATATTTTCCTATAAAAGGGATTTCTTCACTTTTTGATACAATTATTCTAGTAGATTTTAATAACCTTTGATTTTTAGATATATTATATAATTTTAATTCGGATGAAAGAGTATTTGCATCTTTTCCACTTATTTCGAGAGCATAATAATCGTAATTTGATTTTTTTACAGTTTTGTATTGTCTTTTCTTATCTCGTTGCAAATATAATTTTGAGTTAATTCCTGAACTAAATAAGAGTGTTTGCAAATCTCTTAGAAATACCTCTGAAATTGAATACAAAGATATTACATTGCGGTTTTTATGTACATGACCATCTCCATCTATCAAACCACTAATAAACGAGAATATTACGTTTTTAGGAGAATTGTAAATATCTGTTGGTATTACGATATTGTAAGAATATTTATCTGCAATTCCAAATGAGTCGATCATCTTTTTGTTTATTTCATGACTATTTATTCTAAGATAATAAACATCTCTTTGTGAGATATTCTCTGATTTACCAAATTTCTCTCTAATTATCCTTTGTATATTCTTAATAACTTCCTGCGAATCTGATGAGAATGCTACACGATTGTACCCTCTTTTATCACGATCTATCCACCCATCTGTAAGAAAAGCACCTAAAAGATATCCAATATCTTCATCAAGTGTAATATAACCACTTTTTTTGTACTTAGTTTGGAAAAGAGCTTCAGGTCTACAAACAATATATTCTCCATTTTTTATGTTTTTCACTTCTTTCCATACAAACTGTAGATCTTCAGTGAATACTTTGAACATTTGTCCTCCTGTACAAATATTTCTCATACCGTTCTCTAGTTCGATAGTATAAAGCTGTTTTTCTGGTAATTCATATAAATGTGTAACTTTTTTTAAACCAGTTTGTGTATAAACTCGCTCTCCAATTTGAATCTCTTCAATAGCCTTTAAACCATCAGAAGTATTCACTAGTGTTCCTTCAACAAAGCATTCTCCTACGATTCTCGCACATTTTTTATGAGGTGTATTATAACTTAACCTCATTTGATGCATTGCCCAAAGAATTCTTCTATGCACTGGCTTTAATCCGTCTCTTGCATCGGGTATTGCTCTTTCACTAATTACATAATGGGCATAGTCAATATATGCTTCTTCTAATGTCTTTGATAAAGCTGATTTATGGATTATTTCTTGTGTATTATCACTTGTCATCTTTCTCAATCCTACAATTCAAGTTCATCTGGAATCTCATCTCCAGAAATTTCTAAGTCAAAAAGTTCATCTTCAGTATCATCATCATATTCTTCTCCGTTTTCTAAAGTCGAAACCCCATATTCTTTTTGATATTCTGCAGTATCAATTTTAAAAACATCTTCCATTATGAAACGCTTTCTGAAGCTCACATCACTTCCCATTAATTGTTCAAAACGTTGATCTGCAAAAGCAGCATCTTCAATTCTTAACTGAATTAAGTATCTGCTATTGGGACGCATCGAGGTTACTTCCAATTGATCTGCATTCATTTCTCCTAGACCTTTGTATCGTTGAATCTTGATATTTGATACCTCTATTTTATCCTTAATTAATGATTCAACAATTTTTTCTTTCTCAGATTCAGTATAACAATATTCATGATCTTCATTTTTTAGAGCTTTAGATTTTCCTCTTGTAAGATAAATTCTAAACAAAGGTGGTTTAGCAACATAAATCATTCCCACTTCAATTAATTCTCTCATATAACGATAGAAGAATGTTAGAAGCAACGTCATAATATGGGCACCATCTACATCTGCATCAGTGAGAATTATGACTTTACCATACCTACTCTTTTCTAGCTCGAAATCATCACCTATACCAGTACCAATAGCCATAATCATACTCTGAATCTCTCTATTGCTCAGAGCTTTTACTAATCTTGACTTGAAGACATTCAACACTTTTCCTCTAAGAAACAGTATTTCTTGGAATTGAGTGTCTCTTGCTTTTACTGCAGTCCCACCTGCTGAGAGTCCTTCTACTAAGAATAGCTCTCTTTTAGTTGGATCCTTTTCTCTGCTTTCCACTAAACGTCCTGGAAGACCGATTTTCCTATCTGACATTCTTACAAGTTCTCTAGCTTTTCTAGCTGCGACTCTAGCTCTTCTAGCTTCAAGCGATTTGTCTAAAATATTCTTAGCAATTTTATTGTTAATACTCAAATATTCTTTGAATTTATCAGACATTACTTTCTGAACTATACCTTCGACCTCTCCATTCCCTAGTTTTGTTTTTGTTTGTCCTTCAAATTGAGGATCAGGATGTTTTATACTAACAATTGCAATCAATCCTTCTCTAACATCTTCTCCTCGGAGATTTTCCTCTTTATCTCCAAGAATGTTTTTTGCTCTTCCAAAATCATTTATTGCACGGGTTAATCCAGCTTTAAATCCAGAAATGTGGGTACCTCCTTCAGATGTATAGATACCATTTACAAATCCCATTATAATCTCATTATATCCCTCTGTGTAAAGAATACTTAATTCACAAATGACTCCTTTTTCAGCTTTCTCAGCATGAAATACTTCTCCTTCCTCATCAAAAATACTTTTTTTACCTTTACTTAAATCAAGTGCAAATTGCTTAATTCCTCCTTCAAATAAATATTCTTGTCTCTTAGGAGGATCATATCTATCATCGGTGACAGTGAAATTAAGATTTTTATTTAAATAAGCCATCTCCTTGATTCTTCTAGCAATAATATCAAAATCAAATCGAGTAACAGGAAAAATTTCAGGATCTGGTTCAAAATATATGTAGGTCCCTGTGGTAGGTATGCCCTGTTGCTCTTTCTCAATTACTTGTGTAGTAGGTTTTCCTTTAGCATATTCTTGTATGTACTCTTTATTCTTCAAGTATACTTTTACCACTAATTTTTCAGAAAGAGCATTTACACATGCAAGACCAACTCCATGAAGCCCTCCTGACACCTTATATGCTGTCTTATCAAACTTACCTCCAGAGTGAAGTTTTGTAAAAATAACCTCTAAAGTATTTTGATCGAAATTTGGATGTTTTCCTACAGGTATTCCTCTCCCATCATCAAGCATTGAAATACCTCCCTCTCTGTGTAGAACAAGTTGTATATTATTACAATATCCTGCCATGTACTCATCAACTGAATTATCAACAACTTCCCATACGAGATGGTGCAAACCTTCTTCAGTTGTTGTACCTATATACATCGCAGGTCTTTTTCTTATACCTTCAGTTCCTTCTAAAACCTTAATTGTGTCAACATCATAGGCAACATCTTTGCCTACTTTTATGTTTGATTCTTCATCCATAGTTATCACTAAGTTATGATATTTTTTATACCCCAAAATGGGAACCAGATTTTTTCCATTTCGCGTTTATTGTCGGGATATTATTTGGAAATAATATACTATTAAAAAATAGAGTTTACCCTTTAAAAACACATTGGTTGAACTCACCAGAATTAAGAAAAATGAAGAATCAGCTAATTTCTCAGTTTTTATTTAAAGAATTATTTGTTTTTTTAGACTTTTATTACTCTTAAAAGAACAAAGTATTGTTAAATTTAAGTTTTGTTTACCACTAAAAGTAAAGAAATGGAATTATTTTAATATTATAAATTAAAAATTCTACAATTACTCAGCTATTTGAGCACTAATACGCTCAATATTACCTTTTAGAGAACTCCTTGAATTACTAATGATATTAACACCAACCTTTTCCCCCAAATTTCCTCGGAGTAAAATGATTGGGCGATAATAATTATTTCTTGCAAATTTATTCCCTTTATGTGTATCTTTTAAGATAATGGCGTCTCCTTTCCATCCGATCCACTCTCGGTTTCTAGCAAGTTGAATGGAATGAACCTTTTCAGTGATAAGTTTACTTCTATTTTTCATAATATCAGAAGGAATTTTATTACTGAAACTTGAAGATGCTGCAAAAGGTCTGTCACCATATTTTGAAACATTTACAATATCGAATTGATTCCTTTCCAAACATTTAATGGTTAATTCAAAATCTATATTTGTTTCTCCTGGGAATCCAACAATAACATCAGTAGAAAGTGTCATTAGTGGGAATCTAGTTCTGATTTTTTTAACCAACTGATTAAACAATTCAACGTCATATTTTCTGTTCATTAACTCAAGTATTTTATTTGAGCCACTCTGCACAGGAATATGTAGGAATCTATAGATTCTATCATCGTTTTCCATCAAGTCTAGTAAATCATCAATAATATCAACAGCATGATTTGGGCTCATCATTCCGATTCTTATGCGAAAATCTCCCTCATTTTCTAGTATTTTTTTAATTAGATCTACTAGAGTATCTCCATTGTCCTTTCCGTAAGTAGCCGTGTCTTGAGCTGTAACGAAAAGTTCCTTAGCTCCCATCTGAATAGCTTTCTCTGAATATTCAAATACATCATTTAATGGGTAGCTTTGAAGCCATCCTCGTGCATATTTTACAGCACAGTAGGTACAACTACCTAAACAACCTTGAGCAATAGGAACAATAACAGTTAATGGTTGGTCTTCATAAAATACAGGTTTTTCAGGTAACCTAGCCATTTGGTAGGTCTCACCATTTGTTAATTGTAAGGGAACATATTTTAAAATAGATTTACCGATGTTGGGTGGAGTTAAAATTGCATCGGGACATGCTTGTTTAATTCTATCTGGATTAATTTTAGGAAGACACCCAGTCACTATAACATCTGCATCAGTAACACTGCAATCATAAATGTACTGGATGATCTTATCTTCAGTTGGAGTCTTAACCGCACAAGAATTGATAATAATAACATCTGCTGAATAGATGTCCTCGACCTCCTTACCCCTCGATGAAAGAAGAATCTGACGTATATTCTCGCCCTCTCCCAAATTCTGTGTGCATCCGAAGTTCTTTAAAAAGAACCTAAAAGTTAAGCCTTCACCCATTGGAACAAAATCCGCAAGTCACTTAAAAAATGCATTGTTTCATGAGTTTTTTCTGAGTGCATTTTGAAATCGGTAGAAATCAAAAATATTAAAAAATCTTTTAAAATCACATAGAAACACTTTTGGATATAAGAAAAATCAGTTAATTTAGAACTGGTGATTTAATGAGTAAATTTGTTCCTACACCTCCTATTCTTACATACATTTTTGACATAGTAAATGGACAATTAGAAAAAGAAGGAGACGATAGGTATCGTTGGGTACTAATATCGTCAAACAGAGAAAGAATATACAAGATACGAATATCAGGGACTATAGTAAGTAAATATTTTAGTCCTAAAACTGACGAGAAAAAAGCTTTTGCTTCCTTAACTATCGATGATGGAACAGATACAATAAGAGTTAAAGCCTGGGAAGAAACCGCTGATGCTTTAGACAAGTTCTTTGAAGGAGAAGAGATAGAGATTATAGGAAAACCTAGATCGGGAGAAAATGAGATTTACATTCTTCCAGAAGAATATATGAAAATTGAAGATTATAATAAAGAACTCTACCTTAGAACAAAGAAAATCAAAAGATATGTTAAGAAAAATTTAGTTATTCCAGCTGAGGAGAAAAAAGAGGAAAATAATTTCTTGGCAGAAAAAGAAATGATATGGGAGCTCATAACTAATTCAGAAGAAGGAGTGGAGATGGATTTTCTAATAGAATCAACTAAGTTAGAAAGGTCAACAATTGAAGAGATTATCCATGAACTTCTAAATAATGGAGACATCTATGAGCCAACGGCTTTAAAATTCAAGAAAATATAAAACATTTATTCCTCAAGAAAGTGAGCATGGATAAGAGAGATAAGCTTATCTTTTAAGTCCAAACCTTCTACAGTAGCACCGATTTGTTCTACTTCATCAGCAAGTTCATTTAAACCGAGAATATATCTAATCCATAAACTAAGATCACTTGAAATAGAACCTTCTTTTTCAATACGATATGTATGAAACTCTATTGAGAAGTAGGGAATATAGGGGAGGATTTCTGCTAATTCTCTTAAAGAATTAGCCATTCCATAGATTTTTTCAGGAGAAGTAGGATCACGGAAAATAAAGGGCGGACTAATAGGCTTTACTGATTGGTTACTAAAACTGTCCATTTGTTGTTTAAGCATGTTTAACCCTTCTTCAACCAAACGATTCGAAAGGAATTTGCTAATTTTTAAGTTTTATGCTTAAAAGATTATTAAAAAACTGATTTTAAGCTAGAAAGACCGACAATTGCACAGGATTCCGACAAAATTACTTGAATTAGGATAAAGAGATTTGAGAAGATTTTTAAGATTAAGAGTACTGTTTTTGATAGACAAGTAAAACAAAATATGGTGTTAATATGGGTTTATTAAGTTTAATTGGAAACATTTTATGGATAATTTTTGGAGGATTATGGACTGCTGTTGAATGGCTGGTTGCAGGTGTTATAATGTGTATAACAATTATAGGAATACCATTTGGTTTGCAAGCATTCAAGATAGGAGGTTTTGCTCTATTACCATTTGGGAGAGAAGTAAGGAGAGATCCGTCTTCAGCGGGAAAATTCATACTTAACGTGATATGGATAATATTTGGAGGATTATATATAGCTATAACTCACATACTCACAGGGATTTTTCTAGCTATAACTATAATCGGAATACCGTTTGCAATGCAACATTTCAAACTAGCAGGAATAGCAATTGCTCCATTTGGAACAAAAATAGTCGATGTATAAGAGGTTGAAAAAATGTCTAAAGCAGTAGTAATATACAATTCAAAAGGTGGAAACACAAAGAGAGTAGCTGAAAAAATAGCTGAAGGATTGGAAGCAGATATTTATGATAATAAGAACATACCAGATCTGAGTGGATATGATTTGGTAGCTGTTGGATCTTGGATGATGATGGGAATGATTAGTTTTCCCGGTTCAAAATATCTGAAAAAATTAAGAAAAAAGGGAATTGAAGGGAAGAAAGTAGCAATGTTCTATACAGGTGGAGGACCGGAAGAAGTACATTGGAAAACAGAGAAAACAGACAACCCAAAAAAATTGCATACAATAATGTTCGAAAAGATGGAAGCAATATTAACGAAAAAGACTAATGTAACGATTCTAAAAGAAAGGTATTACTGTAAGGGAGCTATAAGAATGAGGGGAGAAGTAACAGCAAATGAGGGTTGTCCAACAGACGAAGATTTAGAAAGAGCAAAAGAATTTGGAATACAATTGAAAAGTTTGCTCTAATCTAATTTTCTTTTTAATATAACTTGAAAAAAATTCTTGTAAACGTAAAAAACCTAGTAAGGTTTTCAGGTTCGGAATGAGTCTGAGTGTAACCTCTCCCCTATGGCCGGATCGAAATCCAGCGAATGGCTGTTCCCAAGTCATCTCTGAACTTAGTACAAAGCCATACGTCGAAGAGCTTAACTTTCCCGAACACCTGGAATTCCTCCAGATGCTATCTGCCCTTACTAGGCAAAACACTAAAACCTTCTTTGTTTTTTAATCTTTACTATTGGAGACTAATCGAGACTGTGTAATAATTGCATTAATTCGAAATATTTAAATTAAAAATTTGTAGGGGAGTAGATAGAACTGATTCTCTGCCACGATACTCAAGCCTGGTATGAGGATAGATTGCTAATCTATTGTCGATAGACTCCGGGGTTCAAATCCCCGTCGTGGCTCCAAATCTTATTTTTACTCTTCAAAAATCCTATCCTTTTTCTTTTGTCTAATGTTCCTAAATTCTCCAAAATCATTTTGCCATCATTTCAAAATTTATGGTAAAATTTCTTAAAAATTCTACAATTCCCAAGAAAATAAGATATGCTTAAAAACTCTTGTAGATATTTTTTGATTAACTAGCTCTGGTTTACATTCCAATTGTAGAGAAGTGGAGATTATGTCTTGTTGGTCAATAGAGAATGGTGTTTTAGATGTACTAGAACAAAAAGCTGCATTACAGATCCTTGTTAGATTATTTGAGAGGAAAAAATCTTGTAATGTCACAGCTTTGATGAGAAGCATAACTACTGGCTCTAGAGCATTCTATACTGCTTTAAACAAATTAGTAGATGCAAATCTTGTTAAAAGCATTCAAAAGTATAAAAATCAAGAAAGAAAACTAGAACTTACTAGTTTAGGGAAAGAAGTTTCAATTAAAGTTCTTGAGATAGAAGTTCTTCTTGAAAACAATAAAAAAAATAACAAAGACATAAATAAATGGAAACCGTACAAATCTTATCCATAATTAAAAATCTGTGAGATATTTAGCATGTCATCAATAATCCTCGTTTGGAGATATATTAAAGGGATGCGAAGGAAGTTGTTGTTGACATTTGTTTCAGTTATTGTTTCTTATTTAATAGTGCAAGGGATTTTTCTTTTCACTTTTAGTTACCAACAAACAGAAGTTCAAAAAGCTATAAATTCTATTGGGGGAGATATAATCATAGGATTTGACACAACTAATCCATCTTATGAATACATCAATTTAGTATTAGATAGTCTGGAAAATTATAGTTCATCTGTCAACCAAGATATTGTTGAATGGGATGGTGTTTTTGTATATTCATATGATTCAGATGGACATAAATTGTTTCTTGCGGATAATACTTTATGTAATGTATTAGCAGATGAAGTGATTTCAACTGAGGAAGTACTTATAACTAAACCTTTTGCAATAAGCGTTAATACTTCCGAAGGTTCTGATTTAAATTTGTATGGTATGAACTTTACTGTTTCCTATCTTGATTATAGTCAATATTCCAGAGTTACAAGTTTTACTGATTCTACGGTAAAAGCTCTTTTTAACATAGATGTTCTCAGAAACACTTCATTCACCCCATATCAATTTTTCGAGTTTTATTATATTGCAAAATATGATTTCTCTTTACTTAATGATTATCGTCCATCTGTTGTTAAAGAAACAACTCAGGAATTTGATTCTATAATAACCACAAATCTTGATACTCTGTCTGGTGTTAGTTCAGGAATTGGAAGAATAACGAAACTATTTGATAAGCTATCGATAATTGAAGAAGAAACCAGAGAAAAATTGGTTCTTTATTTTCTCTACTCATTGCCTATTTTAGCAGTTTGTTTGTATTTCTATTCATTAACATTGAAATCAACAAAAAAATGGTGGCAACAAGATCTGCTTCAACTGTGGCAAAAAGGATTTTCCAGGAAACAAACATTTGCTCTTCTCTTACAGATTTTTATTATATTTGATTTGGTTTTATTCTTCCTGTTTTTAGCACTGTTTGTTGCAGAATCTTCAATATTAGGTTTGTTGGTTTCAGCAGAATACTGGTTATTAATTGGTTTTTATGCTCTTCTGTTTATTCTATCTTTTCTCTTCCAAATTAGAACGACATATTTATTCTGTTTTCCACAAACAGAAAAAACCTCTATTGTGAGTTCTGAACAAGATGATTTTCAGGAAGTGATTAAATACACAAACACATCACCAAAAGTAAGGAAAAAATATCTAATTATTTGTGGAGTTTTTCTAATAATCGGTGTGTTATTACTCAACTTTGATAAAATAATATTTTGGTTGCATAATAATTTTCATATAGATTCTTTTTTTATACTCATTACTTATTTGGGTGATAGACCTTTTCCTACTTATACCGATTTTTTTTATAGAGTTTCTGGTCTCGTTATTGTGCTAATCTCTAGTGTTATTATCGTTCTTCTACTTTTAACAAAGTTTTTTCAATTAAGCAATAAAATTCTTGTCGAACGAGGGAAAAATAAGGAAGAAAGAAAGATTTCTTTAAAGATATTTAGAAGAAGTATATTTAATCATAAAACGATTGGATTTTTAATTTTCTTTCTCTTCTTTAGCACATGTTTAACATGGATATTTATCAGTTCAGTTTTAGTTGAACAACAGGATAACAGTATTGCTGATTTAGCTCTAAATCCTAAATCACTCAAATCTTTTGGACTTGATATAGCTGACATTAATAATTTAACAACAAGACCAGAAATAGAGCTATTTACAGTCATTTATAGATTTAATGGTTTTTTGAAAACAAATGAAGGGACGCTACAACTAAAAATATTAGTAATAGATCCAGCAACATTTCCTCTTTTCTTAAAAAGCAGGTTTGATACCAGCCTTTTTGAATTTCATTCTTCAAAAAATGTTTTTCAAACTATGTTGCAACAATCTAATTCATCTATTATAGATTTTGAGAGTTATATGAGTTCTTCATTGTTTTTGAATGAACAAGTAACTATTGTTCCTTTTATAGAAGAACAAAGTTATTTCCTAGATATGTCAATATATGATGTTTCTAAATATGATATTGCAGATCCTAGAGGAAGGCTAGATCCTTATGTTGCAATATCTATTCAAGCTTTTAATTTCAGCTTAAACATAACAACAGCAAGTACAATTTATCTTAAATTTAAAGATAAAAATCAAATTTCTAGTTACAAAGAAATGTTGTATGATGATTATGGAATAACTAGCATAAGTTCAGCAGCATCTACCTCTACATCTGCAAACTTTGAAAACTACCTATTTTTCCTACAGAGCGTATCTTTTCTTGTGATTTTCTTAATTAGCATCCCGTTAATTATTGACATATTCTCTTCAAACCTTCAATCACTTGCTAAATTATATTCAAGGGGTTATTCTTTTAACAGAATCATAAACCGTATCTCATCAAATCTGTTGCTATTTTGGAATACTTATGCTCTTGTTGGGTGTTTATCTGCGGTTTCTGTACTAGCTTTTCTAAAATTGACAATTCCTACGCTCTATCCTGGGCAATATTATTCCATTCATTTCGAAGCTGCGCCATTAATCCTATTAACCAGCACTTACTTATTCTTTCTACTCATACAAGTAGCAATTTCAGTAGTTTTAATGAGAGTGTCCTTTTATAGAAATAAGATTCTAGGTCAGGTGATTCTTTCAGACGGAGAAAAATAACTGAGATGAAGGTCATGTTAACAGTCAATTTTATCAAGAAAAACAAGCGGTTTGTTCTTAGTCAAATTCCACAACTAATTATTCTTGTTTTTCTCCTTTTTTTTGCATTGATAGTAGGTGCAAGCAACAAAGATAGACTTCTAGCTTTTGCATTAGAAGTAAGTGAGAATGATATTACTGGACGTATTATTATCAGTCAAAATATGCAAATATCTGCTGTAACTCAATGGGAAAACAAACTACTTGATAATAATCAAACAATTGTTCGGATTTTCCAAAGCGGATTTGTCGTTCCAATCACTCGAATAAACTCAAGTCTCCTATTAAATACGACAAGCATTTCTTCTTCTATTCAATTAATATTTACTGACAATATTTTCAATATCCCCTTAAATGAAGCTTTTATCTATGGTCCGATTTTTAGTAATAATAATATCTCTGAAGGGATAAGACTTAACATTACAAGTGTCTATTCTTTTGATGAAGATTTTTATTCAAACAGTTTGTTTGTAAACATTAGTAAAGAAGTCTATAAAGTGCCTAATTTTATTGAAGATTCATATTTATGGAATTCTTTTGCTAATTTAATTTTTCTAAATCGTACAGCTCTTCCCAATTATTTGTCAACTTTTCCTCTAGCTGAAATAGAATTTCCTATTTCTTATTCTTTCAGTTGTCTTTTTACTACAGAATACAAAAATTCATTTGAGATTGAGCAAAAACTTAATACATTTCTTCTCTCTTCACAAGAACATCTTAATACTACTTTTATAGATAATGATCTAGAACCTGTTATTATTGAATGGGATACAAGTAGTTTCCTAAATCGCATTGAAAATCTTTCATTGACAATAAAAGCAGATCTTACATTTTACGGATTAACTACATTACCTTTGTTTCTTTTATTAATCGTTGTAATCTATCAATCCAAGGATTTATCTTTTAATTATTTCAAAGGTATGATTATAAAATTGGATGAAAAAGGATTCTCCAGACAAAAAATTAATCGGCTTTTTATCAGAATTTTCTTTATATTTAATTGTTGTTTAGCGTTGGTCGGATTATTATTGGTTGTAGTTTTATCATTCATTTTTTCCTTCTATTCCTTTAGAATCATGTTTCTTTCATTAATCCTACTTTCGGTGTGGATCACAATATGTATTATTTTTCAAATACTAGCTTTCAGTTCTGAACTAAAAAAATATTATAGCACAAGTTTGAATCCTTTAGAACCTCTCACCCAGAGAAAACAATGGAAACATGACCTTATTTCTTTTGTTTTTAAAGGAGCAATTTTCAGCATTATTTGTGCAGCTCTTTATCTTCTCTATCTGCTCTATAATTTCAATCAATTGACTGTTACCCTAATTTACATTGGTTGTATCCTCTTAGCTCTTGTTCTCTTTCATTCTTCGTTAGAAAGTTTACTTGGTCATTTCATTTCCCTTTTCTCGAATTTTCTCGTTGTGTTCATAGGAAAGAGGATTTTCAAAGGAATAGAAACCATACTCCAAAAGTTATACAAAGGAAAGCGAAGTATCAAAAGTTTCGAATATACTTCTTTACTTATATTATTTATATTAGCTCCTTCAGTATTGATAGTGTCAGATAGTTACAAGTATCATATTTTGAATCAACAATATGCTTTGTTCTGCGGAGATATGGTGATTGAAAATGCCACTTATGAAGTTTATTCATATTTGCAAGGAAATTTTTCTCAGGAGCAACTTCTTCCAATAATTGAGTGGAATACAACAGAAGGCATAACATTCTTCTTTAGCTATCCTAACCAGTATGCAGAATTTACGGAGCACATACAAAAAGAAGGCGGACCATATATTAAAACAGATAGAACATATATAACAAGTCTGAATGAAATCAGCCAAAATCAGTCAAGAATCTTGGTTTCAAAGAAGTTGAATGATACACAAACTCTGTCGATAAATGAATCATTAGTTTTTCATCCTCCTTCAGATGAGTTCATTACTTACCCAGCTAATATCACTCAGGTTAATTATACGATTTCTTCTGTCATCAATTTCTTACCTTACATAAGTTCTAAATGTGATCTCTGGGTTTTTGGAACTTTGGAACTCAACCAAACAGAAACTACTCTAGATTTTCTAAAGAAAGATGCTGATTCAGAAACTTCTATTATATTTAATCAAAGTTTTATCTCTACTGTTAGTATAAAATTAAATGGAACTGAGTCTCCAGATCAAATCAAAACAGAGCTATCCAGTTTATTTCCGTTTTTGAATATTCTCTTTTTAGGAGATAAAGAAGTTATTAACCAACAATATCCTGTTCCTTTTGAAAGGTTTCAACAAATGATCATCTTGGAATTAATCATCGCTTTCTTATTATTACAGCTTTTTTACTTACAATTGATTAATAGTATATACCATCAGAGAGAACTTTCCATCCTACAATTATTCACAAAAGGAATTCCTAGAAAATATTTATTTTTAGGATTTAGTCTCTCCTTAACAGCCAATATTTTTGTTATTTCAATTCTAAGTATTCCATTTATGTTTCTTTTATCTTTAGGGATCCTAAAACTTATCACAACCACAGGAATCACAAATGCTGTTACTGTTGTTTTTTCATATCAATCTATTTCAATTTTTGTAAGTTTTATGCTCCTAACTATCTTGCTTGATGTTTTTTTCGTTTATA